>OCZT010000670.1_pt1 | contig 34440 bp, 77 predicted proteins | sample 1539031 | NCBI WGS metagenome assembly OCZT01 (sample SAMEA3539308, study PRJEB22396) | soil metagenome | biome: tundra; feature: field; material: soil | place: USA | collected 2010-05 | depth 0.15 m | reverse complement strand
AGGACTGTGCATTTGATACCATAGTGACAGAAGAAATAAAAACAACTATTGTCACAACTGTCATAACTCCTGAAGAAATTAAAACAACAGTAGTTACAACTCCGGTAGAACAAGACCATGCACAGGCGGTTGGGTATAGTTCTCAAGTAGAATTTTATCCACCGCATCCACCTAGAACAGAAACGGCGGAGTATCATGCAACTCACAAATTATTAGTAGAGACTTTAGATACTCCCTGTAGATTTTGTGGAGTACGAAAGTCTACTCTTAATACAACGCAAAATATTTTTAAATCTAAAGATTTAGAATCTCATCACTACCCTATTCAACGTGAACTTACAGATGCTTGTGATTGGAGAAAAGTTGCAAGAGATTTTCCTACACAAGTATTAGATCAAAAAAGCTTTTTGCTCTTTATAGATTCGCCTTTTAACATGTGGATTTGTTGCGATATTTGTCACAGAGGTCCAAACGGTGTGCATCATGATGTTATTAATAATACAGTCATTAGAAAATATTTATTAGATGGTTATATTCTTACAGGTTCAGGGGCTAATACAATTGCTGATTTACTTAAAGATGAGGCTATAGTAGATGCGGATGTCTCAATAGATCAAAGATTATAGTAATAGAGGTAAATTATGTGGAAATTCCATTAACTCTTACAGAATTAAGAAATAAAAATCTTCCAGTAGAAATTTCTAGTATTAAGTCTGATAATTTTGCCTGTTTTTGTGATTATTGATATGATAGGATTTGGAGTTTATCCTAATACAAAACTTGAAGACATTATCAACTTTGTATCGCCGGGACAGTATATCTTAGTAATGGGCGTTGATAAAGATGAGCGTCATGATATTGCACAGGCATTAAAGAGTAAAGGTTGCCACGTTGTTCGCAGACGATATTTAGATGATAAGTTTAACCCGTCCCCCCTGTGCAAGCAAACGTTGATATTGCATATAATTTAATTCTTGGAGGATTAAGTCCAGAAGAATTTAATAAAACCTATGATTTCACAGTGGGGTTTAATGAATTAATTACAAATAATAATGTAGTATACCAGGCAGAATTAGAATATTTATTATGTAAGAAACTTCTCGATAATAATATTAAATACTCTTGGGGAAGTATCGCGGTAGGAAATCTTGATGCAGATGTCTTAGTAAAGAATTTTCAAAAAGTCCTAGAAATTGCATATTCAACTTGTTATCACTTATATTTACAGCCTAATAATTTAACAATTGAGAATAATAATTATTTTATAAAACGTCCTATAGATTGGCAGAATGCCTGTGCAAAAGCAAATATTAGATTTCCAGTATTATTTGGAGGAGAATCTGGAACTTATTTTAGTTGGAAAAATGTTGAGAGAATTACAGAGCAACAATATTTCAATGTTCAAACATTAATTGATAAGGAATTTAGTTCTTGGAATATTCCTAAACTAGGGTTTTGTTTATTTTCAATAGGCTGTGAAGGAAGCGTTGGAACAGATTGGAACATAAGTGATCTTAGTATGTATAAATCTTACAATGAGAGTTTGCCAGTGGTAAATAAAAATATTGCAGGTATAAATGCGTGGATATGGTATGCAGGAGATTTAACTAATGCAAGTCAAAATGTAAACAGTCTGATTATAAAATATTCAGATGGAACTATGTTTGGGGATCAAAATGATAATAATGTATTCCGACGACAATTTCAAAAATGGTGTCCAGTTCTAAAATCGGAAAACTTTAAGGTTTATGCTTACGGATACATTTACCTTGGTAACCCTGTGCAAGAGGCTACAGTGATTGCACAGGCAATACTCCAAGATAATGCGGACGGTATTATCTTAGATGTTGAATATGAGGCGATTGGAAAGTCAGCAAAAGTATTCATGGATACTTTAAGAAATTTAGTTGGAGTTGATGCTTATATTGCTTTTTCACCTGATCTACGAATCTTAACCGGGAGTAAATTTCCATTTAATTTTAACGTAGATTTATTAACAGAACCATTTCCCTGGGACGATTTAGTTAATACTTGCGATGCCATACTTCCTCAGTTATATTACACAGACTTTAAAACAAACGTTAATACGACTTTTAAGTTGTTAGAAACTTTTACAAGAGCATTTCCAAATAAGAATATAACTATTATTCCGGTTGTTCCGGCGAATACAACTCTAGATGATTTAAAACTTTCTGTACAGGAGTGCAAAAATAGAAACTTAAGTTCTATATCAATTTGGCGTTACGATGATTTTAATAATTTTCAAGAATTAAAAGGATTGTTTAATATGTTTAATGATGCTGAACTTGCAATTATCGGAGAGCAGATTTTCTTTGTTGGAGCTAAGATTCCGTTTAATCCTACAAGTGCAATTACAAAAGCATGGATCGCTGCATGGAAGGCTGGCGATTACCTGGGGCGTCCTAGAGGCTCCGAATATCCCGCAGGGCGATTTGTTTGCCAAGAATTTGAACTCGGTAACTGTTGGGCACTTGTTTCTGATTATTCTCAATTTGGGTATAAGGTGAGTTGAAATGGATTTACTTCAAATTGCTACGGTCGGTGGAATTACGGGTTTAGTATTACTAATACTCCAAGTTGGAAAGCAATATATATCAAATAAATATTTAACTTATATTCCTGGTTCTGGAATTGTATTAGGAATTATATTATCTTTTATAGCTGCATACGGTTTAGACACATTAAATACTCAAAATGGACTTTCAACAGCCTTTTTTGTGGGAGTTATGGGCGGTTTAGCAGCTACGGGAACTTATGAAAATACATTGAATAAACTTCCTAGTGGAAATTCCGACCCAAGTCCAACTCCTTTAATACTGCCTAAAGTTTAATTCCAATTGAAAAGCCCTATTCACACCGGATTTTGCGGCCCGGTTCCTGTGAATAGGGCTTCTTATTAAAAATCTACGACATTTAACCTAGCAAATTCACCAAACAGTTCTATTGCCTTTTTATTATAAGCTAAGGCTGCCGATTCTTCAGAATCATACAATCCTAAATGATGGCAAATGTAATTACAATCTATCTTTGCCCTCCATTTATTATCTCTTTTAAAGAGAGAAACTCCTTTATATTTACTAGAAGTATTTGCTTGTTTTTTCATATTTGCATTATTTTGAGTTTGTGTGCAACCCCTTAAATTTTCTTTTCTATTATCTAACCCATTATTATTTATATGATCTATTCCTTTTATTTTGAGTATAAAGGAGTGCATAGACTCTATTGTTTTATCTTTACTAATAGTTCTGTATGCATACCAATGTCCCTCTATTAAATTAGCATGCCACTTATATAGTATTAATTTTTCAAAATCCTCATCATCTACTAAAGCAATTTTTCCTTTAGTTAATTTTACCTCCTTCATTTTTATTTAATTTTTAAGCGCAAGAATTACTAAAATTAATACTAATCTTTTAGCAATAACACTATAAAAGTTTAGGTTTGAGTTTTTCCAGGTTGATACAAGAATTGCTATTATAAATAAAGCTATCATATAAATTAAAAGAATCCAACCAAATATATTCGGATGTAACGATTGTTCCATTATTTTAAACCCTTTAAATAATCTTCTATTTCTTGATAATGTTTAACTCTACTGAAATAACTAAATATTGAAAAATCTTTAATAAGTTTTTTTCCTTCATATATTGAATACCAAGAAGATGCTCCCATACTAATATTATATTTTAAAGTTACTTTTTTATTTAATTTCTTAGAGAGTTCTAATTCAAAATATTTTATTAAGTCTACTTCTAGGAAAGATATTTGATTCTCAATATTATCTCTATCATTTAATTTATTTATATAATTTTTTACTAAAACCATTATCTTAACCACCTTACAAGTTCTTCTAGATTTCCTGTAATAGCTGTTGCTAATTTGAACATAAGGTCCGGACCGTCATATTCTGGTATATAAACATAAACTTGTTTTCCTTGTCCAATTAAATAACCTGCTTCTAAATGTGCCGATCTTCCTGATGGAAGTAATAGTATCCCTGTATCACACCAAGTTAAAGCATCATAATCATGTTTAAATCCAATCTTTGCCTTATCTGAATTTAATCTATTTATGAAATTATTAACGTTCCAACTACTCCAAGAACTATCTACCTCTGACCAATTAAACCCATAATCTCCAGGAGAAGGATTTTTAAAATTATACATATCATGTTCTTTACTTAAAGCTATAAACGTCTCTTCAAAATATTTATTTTTCCAAGATGACGCAAGATAAATTTTCCTCATTTTGTTACAACTTTCGTAATTAAATACTCTGAATCTGGTGAGAGAAATCCTACAATTTGTGCTGGATGCAGGCTATCATCAACAATAGCAAGTTTCTTTCCAGAGTTTGTGTTAAAACTTGTAAATTTGTATTTAAACTTAGTTAATAAGACTACCAATTCTATTGAAAAATTACCTAGTTTATCAGTTGGAAATAATTCTGTAATCATGCAATAGCTTTCCTCATTTTATTTAACGCATTCTTTAATGTGAGTTTAATGCCACTCTTATATAATCCTAGTTCCTGTGCAATCTCACTTATTTCCATATCAAGATAAAATCTTTTAAATACTATTTCTTTTTGACGTGGAGATAATGTTCTAATTATATCATCTAAAATTTCTAGTTTTTCTTCAAATGTAAGTTGTAAAGGATGAATAGTATTTTCATTATAATTATCTACATCAGTAAAATTCGCCTTTTTATTGCCTTTTTTAATCTCACTTGTGGGAATTAAAAATTGTTTTCTATACTGATTTAAAATTTCCCATCTAATAAAATTATAAGCATAAGTTGAAAAATTAGGATTTTTAGTCTTATCATACTTTTCTGCCGCTGTGCACAGGCCCTCATATCCGGCCTGCATAAAATCATCATAAGTAAATGTTGTAAGTTCTGGAAGTTTAGTTTTATAACTAACTTTTTTTACTAAATCCAAATTCTCTTCTACAAGTTTTTGATTAGTCATTTATAAGTTTTTAAGGTATATTCTAAAATTAGATCATGTTTCCCTTCTTGTCTATAACCTATAAATTTAATTAAATACAGATTTTTATTTTCTAAATAACTTCCGATTTGTTTCATGAACATTCCCCATAACCAATTTTTAACCTCTGAATATAGGGAACCTCCCTCAACTATTTTATGATAGTTATCATGCCATCGAATTTCATGTTTGTCTGTAAAATCATTTATAGTCATTATCATTTCAGTCGTCATTTAAATTTTTCCTCTTATTAAATATTTTTAATATTCTTTTTAATCTGTACCAATGACCCCAAAAATTAGCTCTTGTTCTGTGCTGTTCTTTTGAGTATTTCTCTAAGGAATCAAAATTATCAAGAATATTATTTATTTGTCGTCTTTGATGTTGTATTTTAGTATATAAAACTATTGGAGCCATTTTTTCAAGAGGAGTATTCGCCATCTACATATAATACCTAATAAATCTTATTGGAAATGTTGGAATTATTGTTATGTACAATTCAAAACAATTAAATCCATAACTGTTCTTACTTTTTCTCCAATAACCCCCAACCCAAATATATCTAGGTTCAAATAATAAGTCTATTGTAAATTTAGGATACTCTCCCCACAATTTCATCTAAATCCTCTTGAATTGTTTTACCAGAAATTTCATTTCCTAAAACCGTCCAATTTTCATGAAGTTCTCGTCCAAATAACTCTAGTTTATTTACCTTATTCCCAACAAGTTTATCTATTCTAACTCTTGCTTCTTCTGGTTTCACAGAATGTGCTCCTCGTGGCCAGAATACAACTTGCTTAATACTAAAATCTTGTCTAGTTACAGCTTTTCCTTTACGAGATAGTAAACAATATTCTGTATTACCATTAACCCAATGTCCAAGACCACTATAAATATCTACAGTTGGATAAATAACTTTTGTATTTGTAACTGTAGGATTTAATTTTACCCACACAAATGCACAAGTTGTATAAGTAAAACCCCAGGCATCAATAACTTCTAATGCTTCCGGCATCTTAGGCCATGTTGCCCACATAAAAAGTAAAGCATCTTTAGAAATTATTTCTTGCACAGGGAGATTCTTTATATCTTCTAATTCCATTGTAGGGTAACTAGATTCTGCCATTCCCATACTTGAATGATTTCTTTTATCTTTATATTTCCATGGTGGATCAGCGTATAAAACATTAAATTTCATTAAAGTATTTCTGCCTTAACATCATTTAAATATTTAAGTATTTGATTATCACTTAGATTATCTATAAAATATTTTGTTTTTCCTGGTAATCTTCCAGTCCAGGATATGCCATAATATAATCTTACATGTGCTCCACCAGTTATACTAATCCAACCACCACGACAAAATCTTTTTAAATCTGCTGTTCTCCAGGTCATAATTTACTTTTCTCAACTTTTGTAGAATTTTGATAATGACTTCCGAGTTCTTTATGTCCGTATGGTCTTTCTGCCGGAGTTTTAAGCTCTTGAAATTTTATTTGGCAAAATTTTTGATTTATTCTAAGGGTTCTAGTTATCGGAGAAGCATTATATACTTCAAGAGTGAGAATACCGTTAAATCCCGGATCAATAAATCCCGCTGATATATGGATAAAAATTCCTTGTCTACCAAGAGATGACTTTCCTTCTACATTAGCTGCTAAAGTATTGTCAATAGCAATACTTTCTAGAGTTTCTGCAAGAAGAAACTCTTGTGATTTTATAGTCAAAATTTGTTCTGTGAGGTAGAACTGATCAAAAGATTCTCCATCACTATTAAATCTTATAATGTGGTTACCTAAATGAAGTTCCAAACTTGCTGGTTGAAAACAATCACTAGAAATATCTAGTGATAAAATTATCCTCCCATCTTTAATAGCTTTTCGTATGTCATAATCAGACAGAATTGACATTATTTATCTCAATAATATTTAACAATGCAAATTCTCCAAATAATTTTATGGCAGTCTTATTATAAGCTAATGTCGCATCTTTTTCTGAGGTAAAATACCCTAAATTTTTTTTAATTTTATTAATTTTAATATAGGCTTCCCACTTTCCATAGTTTCTCGTCCAAGATACTCCTTTATATTTGCTAGAAGTATTTTTCATTTTTCTATTATTTGCATTATTTTGAGTTTGTGTACATATTCTTATGTTATTACGAACATCATTCAACCCATCATGATCTTTATGATCTACTTGTAAACCTTTCGGAGTATTTAATATAAATGAATGTAAATAAGTTTTCTTTCCTTTAATATGTGTGAAAGCAAAATATGTATCTGATGAGGGTTTATAGTCTACACACCACAAATATTTATTTACTCTTTCATAGTCTTCCTCATCTATAAAAGCAACTTTACTTTGATTTAGAAGAATTTCTTTCATCTACCAATCCGGGGTTACTTGCATTTTATTTTCATGTTTAATAGCATAATCATAACCGTCATTATAAACTTTTCTCAATAGTTCTACATAATTATTTACATCAAATCCTTTATGAAATTTTGTTACAAGCATTTCTTGCTTAGGAGTTACCATAAAACTTATTGCATCTAATTGTTTAATAACAAAATCCTCTTTATTTTGAATGTGTAAATCACGTAAGCTAAGTGTTACTCCTGTCATAGGGATTAAATAATAATACGTTCGTAAATCTGCATCCATAACCCATAATTGTTTGTTTAAAACCTTTTCCTTTTCCTGTGCACCTATAATATTTACAAACTCACGCCAATTATAACCAAAGCCATTATATAAAACTCTTAAATTCTCTATATTTGAATTTTGAGAGAGTTCTACAATTTCATCTACCGTTTTTCCAATATTTAAAACTTGTCGAAATTTTTCTCTATCATAAAAATTAACTTGATACAAATCCATTCTTGATTCCTTTCAAGTATAGTTTTTCATTATAATCTATCCAACATGCTGCTGTTTGAAATCCTGCTTTTCTAATAAAGTTAGAGACAAATATAAAATTAAAACTCATATCAGAATTTTTACAGCTTTCTTTAAAATAGTTTATCCCGGTGAGAACATTATTTTCAACTTGCACAGGGTTATTATTTTCAATAAACAATTTTCCGCAAAAGCAACAGTATTTTGCCCGGTCTTTATCCTCATCGTAAAGTTTGATTATTGAATAACAATAAGAACAAGAAATTCTAATCATTATGTTTTTACAACCCTCTATAGAATCATCCCCACCAAATATATGTCTTTGATAATATGATATAGCAGATTCTTTAGTCCATGCTCTCTCGTTCCAATTACAATTTTCGCATTTTACAAACCATGGATAAACGTCCTCACCCATATCCTCTATAATCATTCTGGAAAGTCTCCAGAAATAAGAGTAACAAAAATTTCTACATCAATTGTATTATCTTTACCTTGGATACTATATTCATAAGTGTATCTTACATTTTCAACTAATACTTCTACATCTCCAGGTTCTTTATTATCTAAAATCATTCTTTCTTTTATACGTGGAATAGGTGGACAATTTCCATAAAAAGTAAAGTTCCAAAGCCCTTGATTTTTATCTCCAAATATAGTATCTATTTCTGAAATTGTAATAGTGTATAAGTCTTGACTCATATAGAAATATTCCTTTTCTGATGTGCGATTAAATGAGAAAGTGCTTCAAGCTCATGTTTTGAGTGATGCTGATTTGCAAGGATTTCCTGTGCATGTAAAATTCCTGAAACCCTAGAACTTGGAATATTTATTTGCACAGGAATATTTGCTTTATAACAAAAACCAATAACCGCACCTACAATTCTTAAAGTCTGTGCCCCTTCTGAAGATAATCTACCCCCACCAAAATAATTTTCTACTAGAACTAATTCCCAATCATTGTCTAAAATTTCAAATAATTCTAGTAAAGTTGTGAGATTAGTTGTATGATATTCGTTATTAATAAATGTAGCAATTCCAATTGTGAGACCAGGATCAATACTGATAATTCCAGATGACATTTTAGTACTCAAAACCAAGATTTTTTCGTACTTTTGCATTATCAGGAACTACTTGAAGATTTTCACTTTTACAAGATGGGCAATAATTAACTTGAGGTTCTAAAATATCTATTCTTTCTGGCGTGGAAAAACCGCTTGGAGCACTTATAGATATTCCTTTTGTAACTGTCATTGTTTTTGTTGGCCCAATAACATTAAATTCACACATACAATCATAGCACTTATAAATCCACATTATTTAAATTTCCTTTCTACTGTAACTATGGTATCGTTATGATTTCGGCTGTCCATGATTTAATCATCCTCTAATTCTATGTAAGTGAATACCTTCAAGAAAATCAGGAGATGCCATAAGTTCTTGGTAAAGTTCTGTAAGATTTTTATCTGGAGAAAATATTTCTTGATGTATAGGGCAGAATTGAATTGTGAGTAGATTATTATTTAAATCTTTTGTTACAATACAACCACATGGATAAGTCATATTTTAACCTCTTTACAATTTGCAAAATTGTTTCCGACTTTAATCTCGACTTCTACAGGAATTAAACCTTCAAGCTGAGGTTCTGTCATTACAGATTTTGCAAGTTTTAAGAATTCCGGTAAGATTTTTTTATTGACTTCAAACATAACACAATCATGCACAGTTAATAAAATATGTGCATCTAATTTTAATTCTTTAAATAGTTTATGAAGTTTTATACTTGCTAAAATAGTTACGTCTGATGCTAAACTTTGAATGGGAAAATTAATCCCTGAATTTAATAATCTGTATTTTTCATCTCCGATTGCAAGAATAAATCTTCTCTTTCTACCTGTAAAACTTGTTAATTCTCCTACTGTTTCTACAGTTTTCATAATGTTTAAAGACCATTTTCGATAAACATCATATCTTTCGTCAAAACCGTTTACAACTTCTTGTACCTCATCTAAAGGAGTTCCTTTTAATTCAGCTTTAGAAATTGCAAGGGCTCCACGATTATACATTCTGCCAAATGTTACGGGTTTAGAATCTTGACGTTGTGCATAAGTTACATGCTCTAATTTATAATAACCTTTTGCAGCATTTGTATGAAAATCACCAGATTCTAAATCTGCTTTCATATTTGGGTCGCCGGAGCAAACAACTGCTGAATATAATTCAGCGCCTTTAAAATCCGCTTCGACTATAACGTAATCATCATTTGTAGCTGTTAAAACTTCTTTAACACGGCCAAGTCCATTTAATAAATTATACTCAGGATAAACTTGTTTAATTACTTTATCAAATTCTTCAAATTCTGCTTCCACAGGATCATCGGGGTTAACATTCTTAGGTAATGTTTGCAACGGTGGATTTGTATACGATGGCCTACCTTGTACTTGGCCATGTAATAATACATTTGCATGTACTCTTGAATCAAATTTTATATCGTCTTGGAAGCCTATAATATAAGTATTAAACAAATGTGTTATATGTCGCAAACAAATTAATCTTGCCAAGAAAGGATTTATTAACGCTAAATCTTCAAGAACTTTCTTTGATGTTGATGGACCTCCGGGAATTCCCATAATCTTATATAAGAGTTTGCTAAGTTGTTGTGGAGAATTGAAGTTAATAAACTCTTTATCCCAACCATAAGAGATGGCAAGTTCTTGAAGTTTTTCTTCTTCTCGTAAATATTTTTCCCCCCAATCTAAGGCAAGATTTCCAATAATAGTTTTGTCAATATGAATACCTCTGAACTGAATATCAGCAAACATATTGGAAGCTGGGATAAGAATATTATGATAAGGCCATGTAACATTTTCTGTTTTCATTCTTTTGTATAGAAATTTTGCTAGTCTTGCAGTGTAGATTACATCTTTAGCATTATATTCTGCCTCTGCAAGAATATTTATATCTCCAGAAAGATTTTTTCTATCTATATTTTCCTCGTAGAATCCGCAACCTAAATATTCTCTTGAAATTTGCTTTAGTTTATGTATTCCCGATCTTTCATCAAGTATATAACTCATTAGTAAAGTATCATCTTTAATTGGTAGAACTACATTTAAAAATCTTCGGATCATTTGAACGTCAAACATAAAATTATGCCCAGTGTAATGGGCATCAGGCCATTCTAATCCCTGTGCAAGTTCAAGAGGAATAACCATAGTAGAATTAGAATCCCCCACGCCCACGGTGAGGAGAGCATCGTTATAAACATCTACTTCACCTGCATCATCTTTTCCAATCTTAGTTTCAACATCAACCACACAATACTCAGATTTTGCGTAAAAATTTAATGCCTTTTGCGCTTGTTCATGTGAACTTGCAATAGAGAATTTTATTTCCGCATTTGCAGTTTTTTCAGGCCAGGATAAAATCTCTTGGATTTTATTTAAATCTCGTGCAATATCATGAATATATGCAAGCGTTCCATATAAAACTGCTCCAGGATGGTATGTTGCAAGAATATAACAATTATATTTCTCACTCCATGTAGGACAACCTCTGATTTTACCAATTGTATATTTTGGAAGAAAATAATTTTGAACTACTGCGCCTAGAGTTATAATTAATTTTGGTTTAAGTAAAAATATTTCTTTTTCAAGCCTGCTTGCACAGGAAAGAATCTCAGCGGGCGATGGCTCAATTATTTTAGTACAAACTAAATTAGTACAATAAACTTGTGATCTTGGAAAATTTACACCTTTTAGTAACCCATTTAATAAATTTCCTGCCGGTCCAGTTAAAGGTATTCCGGTATATATCTCATTTGAACCTGGAGATAATCCTATAATCATAACTCCAAAATCAGGATTTCCGTTTCCAGAAATTCCACCTTCATGGCATTTTGGGCCTAACATTACTATACTATCCATGATATGAGAAGTAATATTGCGTATACAAATAGACTTATAGGAATAATAATAAAAAGTATAATAAAAAATTGTATTGCAAACTCTTTAAAAGTCATAATTACGTCCTATCAGTTAAAATATATTCATTTTATTACAATCTGCTTTTCCCACATAAAACCATTCCATAAATATTCTTCTCTATTTGGAAGCATAGCATTTATAACTAGATGTGAGGGAGGTTTAAGATTTGTATAAATTTCCCACATTTCATTAACTGCAATTTCGGGGGTTGCACAGGAAACCGTGGGAGATTCTAACATTCCTTCCCTTGAAATTTCTATATTATCCCTGGCAATATACCAACTCTTATCAAATCTCCTCATTTTTAAACATGAATGAGGCATTAATGCAAGAATAGCAGAAAATTTTTCATTGTAATTCATGATCTTAATTCATGTTCCTAGGTTCATTTAGTTTTATTAAAAGTATAAATTCCTCTGCAATTTCTGACAATTTATTTTTCAATAATTCAGACATTTTATTTTGTAAATTCTCATCTTCAGTTACATCAATCGAACTAATTATAAGCATAAATTGATCAAAAACAAGTTCCCTCATTTAATTATCCTTAGTAAATGCGATTCTGATAAGAGATTTCTTCGTTGAATTTCTTCTATCACAAGTTTTCTAATAAATGCTGGAATCTTTACCTTTTCTTTTTCAGCAAGAATTTCTATAATCTCAAAGAAAGTAGGTTCTAACGATAACATAACCTGCATAGACTTTGATTCTGAAATTTTAACTTACCTCATTAAGGAGTGCAAATTCTCCAAAATATTTAATTGCTGCTATATTATAGACATTGGCAACATTAATCTCATTTTTAAAAGAGCCTAAATGTTTTTCCCTATAATTTATCGTTATTTTTGCTTTCTAACCATTGTATATAATTATCCATTTAATTTCCCATTCTGAAATTCTATTTCAGCAAGTTTCAAAACAATTTCTGAGGATTTTATTACCGTATCAATATCGTCTGAAACTAAATTACAAATAGTGTAATTATTTTCTACATAGCCAATAATATATGCCTGTGCAAGTGATTCATTAAAAATTGTGTATTTTTCTAAGAATTCTTTTACAGCATCAAGTTTGAGTTGATTTCCTAGTTGAAGTATTTTTGATCTTATAACTTCTTGTTCTACCCTAAGTTTATGTTGCTCTTGTTGAAGTTTAAAATATTCATTCTGAAACATTTTGTTAATAGCCCTCTCCAAACAAATATGACTCTAAGGCATCAGATGCTTCTAAAAGAATTCTACCCTCCTCTATGCAGGATTTTTGTGCCTTAATAAACTCAGGAGCATTAATAACATAATTATTCTTAAGGATTAAGAATTCTTCTTTGGCTGGATCACAAATGTTACTCACAACAAATTTTGTTTCTAAATCTGAAACTATTTTATTATAAGATATTAGAGACTTGGCTAATGTAATTTTTGCATCTCTAAGGTCTGACTGTAATTTTTCAAGCATAATCTTATTCATTTTAGTTTAACTCCTCAATTATATTTAGGTGAACATATATCTCTTTCATTTAGCTCGGAACTGCCATTCTCGTTGACCTGTTTTTGTCGAGGTTCTGTAATTAACATCAAAGTTTTCTTTTAAACTTTCAGTCATAACCCATAATTTTTTTCCTAAAGCAATAGGATTTCTATAGCGGCGTTCAAATTCTTTAGGATTTAATGCTGATGAAACTAAAACACTCCATAGTTGTCCTGACGATCTCCATACATCATTTTGATTTTGTACAACTGTTTGTAAAACATCGACAAGCATACTTTCCTCGTCTAAGGAGAAATCTTTTTGCTTTTTTGAAATTATTTTAATTGCGCTTGTAAAGTCATCTTGAATTCCCAAACCTTTTGCAATTCTATAACCAATTTTTGCGAAATCTTCTATTCTAAACTGTGGGGCATTTTCCTCATACCCTTGTGGGATTGCCAGAACTTTTTGTAAATCTTTAACAATCCCACCCCAAATCCTATTTCTTAAACTTACAATCTTTTCTATAAGTTCTCCCTCTGGTATAAAATGTTGCAGTCTTTCAAAGGTTAAAATAATCATTCTATCTGCAACATCTTCTCTACCGAATTTAGGATTATGTGCCGTAATTCCTATCATGGCTTGTCTACGCATTGTAACGTTATCAACATCTGTCCAAAGTTTGCGTTTCTCAATATCACTTGTAGACGCACTTAGAGCTAATCTATCTGGAAGCCATTTTTCCCAAGTATCTACATTATCAAGAACTACTAAAGGATTGATGCTTACACTATGATCGTAAGCCTCACTAGACGTAATAGAACTAACACTTCTATTTTTACCATATAAGAGTATATAAATTCTACGAAATAAAGTAGATTTTCCCGATCCCGGACTCCCAAAAAGGCTTAAAATAGGCCTAGAAACAGAAGCATTTCTCATTAAAACAAAAATAGTCCATACTCTTAATAACGTCATGGCGAGATTTTTATCAAGATCGACTAAATTATTTAAAGACATTCCAAATAGAATTTCATGCCAAGGTTCGGGAAGTTCTGTAAAATCAACGTGAAAACTTTCATTTGAATTATTCCATGGAAATATTACTCCGTATCCACCATTTATAATTGTAGTAATGGCATTAGCCGTTATAGCTAAAATATCTTTTTTGCCTGTGTGTAATAAAATAGTATTGCTATCTTTATCATAATATGATAACATCGCAACTTTTGAGTTTACAGGCCCAGCTAATCCCTGTGCAAGTAAACTACTAGTTATGTAACTTGCTATAGGCTCTGTTGCATTTATTCCGAACGATAAGTCTAAAAGACTATCTAAATGATCTGATCTCCTAGCTAATTGTACGGGACGCCCCACATCTTTTCTAACATACCATAAAGTATCATCATAACAATGAAAGAATTCTCCTGATTCTTGCATACGTTTTTTAATTAATGCTGCAATATGTTGATGTCTTTCTATTGCGATTGGAAAAGGTAGTTTACGTGCTGCCGATATTTCTTGCCTTGAATTAGTTGATTTAGATGAAAATTCTTTTTCAGCACGTAAAACATCTTTCGCAAGTTCTAAATCTGAGTGATATTTTAAATCTTTAAATTTATTATTTGCCGAATTTTCTGCTAAATATAAAACTTCATCTTTCGATAATCCTGCTCGAAAGGCTCCCTGCATTAAAGACCATAATGCAGCACTTCTATCTTGAACTCTTGTGTTATATTGTGCATAAACTTTTGATGTTATGCCTTTATTTTTTATAGATTCTAGTAATTGATTTGGTTTTAATGCTGGCTTTATATGAGTTGCTTTTAACCAATCTAAATCTTGCTCAGCCGATGCAATAGGCTTATCAGGAAGAAGTTCTAAATCCGATGCCGGATATGTTTTTCCAGTATACTCTATAATTTTTACTTCGTGCGGGCCCTCAAGGTATTTAAAATTTAAACTTGTAGGAATACGCATCATGTGTCCAAGGCTCCAACCCGAATGGTCAGAATCTTGAATTGCGTAAGTTAGTTTTCGTGATAAAGTTTCATGAATTTCTAACTCATTAAATTCTTGTAATATCCAATATGCTTGCGACCTACCTGGCGATGTTTGTACTACAAACGTGGGTTGCACAGGAACATCTAGAAGATTTGCAGCATCTAAATCTGCTTGAATAGTCTTAGATTGTAATACGCAAGATTTTATTTTACGGGTATCTGAGAATAAATAACTAGAAAAATAAAGATCAAAGTTAGGTTTTTTTTCTTCTATAAATTCTAAGCATTTATCTAATTCTTCTGGAAATTTAAACCATTCATTAAACCATCCTGAGTTATCTCTGTAGCCTAGTACAAGATTTCCTTCTTTTGTTGTAATAACTGTTTTAAAAAATGTTTCTAGGTCCATATATTATTCCAAATAATCCAACCGAAATTTAATTAAGGCATGTATTATAGGCCACAATATCTTTTCTTTGCACAGACATTCTTCTGGAAGATTATAGCATATAATACAGACCATAGCACTCGGATTTTCTTCTGAAAGAGTTTTTAAATTTCTATAGGAATTCTCATAACCCTGTCTTAAAAACATTTTAATCCTAAAAAATAACCCTATAGAAATATAAAATATTTCTATAGGGTTATAGAATTTAATCTATCTTATCCCCAAGGAAGTCCCTTCTTAATATTACCTATCTTATTACGTGTCACTCCCTCCCATTCGGATTGCTTAACTGTTACAACTACATCTGCGCCCTTTGCAGCCTCTAGCTGCTCGTCAGTATCAACATTCCCATACTCGCAGCCTAATGCAATCAGAGTACCCTTCAACATCGGCAGAGAATCCTTTGAAAGATACCTGGGAGCAAACAACTTTCGGCCAGTAAAATCACCTTCCTCTGTAATAGTAAACTCAAGATTAATATAAGGTGTTTTACCATTTGCAGGAGCAAGTTCATTCTTAAATCCAACAAACTTAGCCTTGTAGTTTCCTTCGGGAAGAACCTCAAAGCCTGTCTTAACTTCTGATAGATCAAAAACTGGCATTATATTTTCACCTTTACAATATGACTTCTTTGAAAGAGAATGCTAAATTCATGGGTTCTGACTAAAATAATATCATTTTTATCTGCTACGTCATTTATGAATTGCTCCTTATTATTTAGTAAGATAATATCTTTTTTAAGAAGTTCTGAGGCTTTCTTTTCTTGAAAATTTGGTTCCAATTTCTTTTTCAAATTGCTCTAGTAACTCCTCTCGATTATCTTGAATAATTTTTAGTAATTCTTGTTCTGGTTTTACATTTTCCAACCTATTTAATTTAAATTTCCTAAGATTTGTAAGATATGCTGTATTCGCACAGATTGTAATTGCTACAGGAATTAGGTTAGTATTATATCTATTTACCTGTTCTACTAAAGCCATAGGAAATTCTACATTATCTATTACTAAAATTTTTTCAGTTCTAAGTCTATATTTTAATACGTTTAATTGTGCATAATGAGTCAGAAAATGTAAATCAATTAGTTCTCCTAATCTACTAAATAATTCTGTTTTTCCTGAGCATGGTGGACCACTTACAACAAGACTTCCTCCTTCTGAAAGCCAATCTTTAAGAACTGTAACATAGTTTTCTACATTACTTGTGCAACCGCCAAAAATAACTTCATCCCAGTTCATTATTTATCTTCTCTAAATTATTTACACTTTCCTTTAAATTTTTTAAAGTATTGTTAATATCATTAGTATAACCATACCCATTGTAAATTATGCTGTCTTGTAAATGCACAGGAATAAGGTTTGGATTCATTAATAGTTTCTCACAAAACTTAGAGATTAATTCTGCTTGCCAAGATGCCCCTCTTGATTCTTTTGATAGTCATTGTAAAATATCTTTATAATCAATCAAGAAGTTGGCCTCTTATATTTTTCTGCTGGAAACGGTTTATTGCCTTTAAGAGTTGCAAGTAAATCTACCATCGGCATGTTTGATAATTCTTTAAAGAATAATTCTCCTGGAATTTGTAATGCTTCTACTGTTGGCGGCCGTCTAAACTTTGCATCATTCTTATCATTTGCGTTAAATGTTAATTTTCGTACTCCTTTTATAATTTCTAGGTAACCAATTAAGTCAAGAGTTCCTGGAATACCTTCTGATAATTTATGTGTAAACCCTACATGATTCTTAATTACTCCTGTGCTTTCATCTTTATCTGCTGTATCCCAAGCTATGAAAATTACATTTGTATGTGTACGCGCTGCAAAATCTCTACTATTTCTAACAACAGATAACATTTCTGCTGTATTTTGTCCGTAGTGTTGTAGCTGTGGATACGATCCACCAGTTACTTTCTTTAGGTGTACTTTTGCTAGTTCTGAACCATTATCAATGACAACTGTTTTCCAAGGAACAGTTGTCATTTTAAATAGATCATTTGTTACAGCTTTAAAATCATCATAATCGTCAATTTCTCGAATATCAATATCGGTTCTATGCGAGATACTTCTCATTCCAGGCTCTACTGCAATAAATAAAACGGGTGCCCCATATTCACTATCTGCCGCCTGTGCGGCTAGTGGGGTCTTTCCCACACCAGGCGGACCATAGATCATTAAGAATATGCCCCACTCACCTAAATCTGACGCTTTCTTTAATTCTTTTCCGCCAAGACTACTCATTTAAATTTCCCAACCATTCTTTTCCATTATTATATTTCCTTGATAATTCTATTCCCTGATTTATAGAATTAATAATTTCTTGATCTAACATATTTTTATAATTGGGAAGAGCATCTTCAATAGTACAACCGACATCGTAAAATAAATATTCTAGTGCTTTCTTTAGAGTTTTTGTAACTAACCTTCCTTGAGAATCTTTCTTGAGAACTTTTTTAACCTCGGAAGAAATTCTTTGACTCATTCAACCTCTACATAGGTTTTTTTATTTACTATTCCTAGTATAGTATTATGACTGACACCATACTCTAACCCTAATTTTCGTGAGGAAATATTGCCTGACTTATACCTATTTCTTATATTAAGAATTTCTAATCTAGAAAATAAAGCTCCAGGATTAAATACTCCCCTCATAGCAACATCAATTTCACCTTTAGTAGCCCAATTATTTTGCCTACCTTTTTGTTTCATATCATTCATGTTATCTTGATTAGTACCCTGAAACAAGTGCTCATCTTTTACACAACGTCTATTGTCACAATTATGTAATACAAAATTTCCAAGGCTTAACTCATGTTTTAATTTAAATGCAAATACGTGAGCTAGAAAAGATTTTGTCTTACCATTTTCATTTATGGAAAATCTTCCATACCCATCACCTGCATAAGATTTTCCTTTGTAAATCCAACAATCTCCAGATTTATCAACAAATCTCCAAAATCTTTCCTCTATAGATAAACCATGTTGCGTCATTCCCGACTTCTGTCTCTGAGTTTGTAAAAAGTATCGCGTATATAATCACTATCTTCACCTTTTGATTGTGTGTCGCATAGTAATTTATAGTCACAATCCCAGCAATTATTAAAAGGAACATTCTTAGAAAAGTTTGTTTGTAAAGCCATTTCTATAGAGTCTGCTGTTAAAAATTCTTCAAATTCTTGAAGTTCAAAACTATTTCTATATAGAATTTCTCGATAAAATAAATCTTTTAAATTTCCTGTAACTTTCTTTTGCATTCCATCATAAGCAATTCCTACAACATTTCCAATATCAAGTTGTTTTGCCATCCATGTATATGCTAAGAACTGAAAATTTGAATTTAAATCCTGAATCCTAGGTTTTGTTGCATAAGTTTTATGCTCTAAAATATAAATATTACTATCTTTATCAGCAATCAAAGCATCGAGACGACCTTTAAGATAATGTTTATGCTTATGATTTTCACCAATAAAATCTAAGGTACTATTATGCTCTACTTTAAGATGGTGATAATAATAGTCCGCGGAAGTATTATAATGATTATGTGAATATTCTGTATTTGGAATTTCTACTATAATTTCTTGTTCTGGTGATAGTAAATGCATATTATCTGGCAATGGTTTATGGTAAAAGTCTTGATAATTCTTACATATAGAATTTCCAGTAACAATTAAATCATAAAGTTTTTCTAATTCTTCTTCTGAGATTTCACTCCCAACATTTTTAAGGTAAGTTGCTTTAAGATTATCTACTCTTGAATTTGCAGAAACTAAAAAATGGGTTTGTAAATCTATAGAATCATCTAAAAGCCATTTCTTATGTGCATCATGAACCATTGTACCTAGCTCTAGTGCCGGACGTGAAATTAATTTCTGTAAATCTTGCTTATAAAATTGCCATTGTCTACGACAACGTTTATAGGTTTGGATTTCAGTTACCGATATATTAATTTTAATACCCTACCGAAAAATTATCTACGGGATATTTAGTTAATTCTAAACATTGAGGACATAAATCAATGGTAACATAAAGAGTTTCAGTTAGACATTTAAAATCTAAGGTTACTTCTGTAAGTTCTGTTTTAGATGCACAGAATTTATTATTTAATTTTCCATGGCAATATTTCGGCGGAATAAAATTATCATCAAAGAATGGAAAATTCATTTCATCTCACTTCTTATAAAGATTATAGCACATCTGATAGGAATTGTCAAGTATGGGTTCAATTATACTTTCTTTACAATATTAATTGTAAATTCTTTAAGAAGGTCTTTACTATTTAGAGAGTTAGTTTTTACATCATAGATATATAATCTATCTTTTAGAATTATTATATATTGATCAGTTAAGACTGTTTCAAAACCAAAAGTTTTAATGAGGGTTTTCTTGAACCAAAAAATCATCTACAGCTTTCTCAATCCATCTATGGTTATTAACTATATTACAAATATTAGCTCGATCTGTTCCATAAATTTTTGCTAGTTGTGTTTGTTGTCCCCGAACTCCGGTGTATATACACCTAATTTCCCTAACTTGTTTCCAAGTTAATATTGCTCTATTATTATTTTCCCCTATCTGATTTTTAATTAAACCATCTTTATAAGCATTTTTAGTATTTTGAGAATAAGAATTATCTATAATATGCTCCCAATTTACACATAATTTAATATTGCATGAATGTGTACCTAAATTTTTAGGTACATGACCATATTTTAAGAAAAATGCAACTCTATGAGCATAGTATGTTTTACCGTTAAAATATAAACCTCCATATCCTTGGCTAAATTGACCTCCAAGCCATAATAAACAACCGGATTTAGTTGGAATTTTACTCGTAAAGTAGTTGAATTTCTCCTCTAAAGACATATTTTTAACTAACATATTCATCTTTCAGAACTTGAAGAATCGTGGCTTCTTTATTACCCCTACTATTATGAACATGTTGATCTAATGTTTTATCAATATGTATATAAAAAATCCTTACGGGATCGGTTGATAGTCTATCTCTTTGAACCCTTCCAATAGCTTGTTCCATACGACTAGGACTATGATCTTCTTCTAAGAAAATTATATTATTTTTATTACTTAAATCAACACCAGTCCCCAAAGCTGCAATATTGGCTACTATAACCTTATTATTTTTAGCTATATCTATTCGTTCATTTGCGCTAACATCGCCTGTAATATATGGAACTTTTAGATACTCTCCAACTTCATATGCAGAATTACGATACCAGGTAAAAATAATAGTGCCAGCATCGTCGTGTATATCGTTAATAAGATTTTTTACAACATCTAATTTTTCATCGCACAGGGTTACCTGACGTAACACTGTGTAAACTTCCATAGCGTTTTTAAAATTAATATCTTCGATAGAGTATTGATTCTTAATATCATTATATTTTTTACGCCAGAAATCAGTTGGCTTAATTGTAATTACTTCTTCAATTAAGGGTGGAAGAGTTCTTCCTGCATCGCTGTAAGTTCGACGAAGCATATATTTTTCAAGATCACGCCTCAACTTCTCAGGATTAGAAATCCCCACAACCTGAATTTTCCAGGGTGTTTCTACAACAGAACAGTAGTCTGAAACAAATCTATGATATGAGGAAAAGTTCTTATAATCAAGAATAGATAATTGCATATATAGATCATCGGGAGTATTTCTAATAGGTGTTGCTGTTAGAAGATAAACATTTGGAATTTCTTTTGCAAGTTTTCGTGCATTTTTACTTTGCTGTGCATTTCTACCTGCAAGATTATGCGCCTCATCTACAATGAATGTTTTATATTTTCTTTTAAACTCAAAAGTTCTAAGCATTTCAATGTTAATAATGGTAAAATCTGTGTTTAAACTTAATTCTTTTTCTCTTAAACTTCTTGAACCTTCGCACAGGGATACACTTGCACAGGGATACTGATTTTTAATATAACCTTTCCACTGTCGCATAAGATAAGTAGGGCAGGCAAGTAATACAGGTATTTCTGCTGCTGTTAATGCTTGAATAGATTTTCCAAGTCCTACAGAATCTGCAAGTAAAACTTTTTTATTTTCTTTAAGAAAATCTCTACCTTTGATTTGATAATCTCGTAATTCAAGCATTTTTACGTAATCGTTTTACAGTTATTTTTCTAAAATCTAAAGTTGTATATTTATCTATTACACTATTTAATAACACTTCCGCACATTCAGGACAGTAATCAAAGCATTTTTGTTCGTGATCTGAGCCCCCTGCCGCATCTGTAAAAGATTCTAGTCTAAAACATACTTTAGTAGGATTAATAATATCTTTATTACAACTATCACAATAATAAATTTCACGTTTCACTTTAAATCCTTAATCATTTCTAAAATTTCTCGTACAGAGATTCTCCAGAGGAGTCTTTTCTATATCTTCCAGTCTTACATTGTATCCTTATAAATTCTCCATGATTGTCTACAACAAAATCATATCTTTGATTATCTCCAAACGGTAATAAAACAACCAGGTCATTTCTTATAAGTTCAGCTAATATGATTGCCTCTGTTTTTTCACCGACAGCTTTAGGATTCATTTTACACCAACTATTTTTTTTTATAGTGGTCGGGCGAGCAGGTTACGATCCTGCGTCTGGCCTTTATAAGAAGCCGGCTCTACCATTGAGCTATCACCCGAAAATAAGAGAATAAATATACAAGGAAGGTTAGCAAATATATTTATTCTCCGGTAGGTCGCCGCAGAATTGAACTGCGCTCTTTTGCTTAAAAGGCAAATACATCGACCACAATGTTTGCGACCCAAGGATTATTAGTAGTTTTTCAGACATTCCTTACAAACAAACTTATAATCAAAACAATCACCAGTTTCTATATCTGGAACTGTTCTAGGAGTTCTAATCATTCTGTGTCCAGAACCTTCTTTCTTACAGTCATCACAGGAACCACTATTTCCTCTCGAAATATAATTACTAATTTCCCAATTTGTTGACATTTTCAAACCCTCCAAGGGTTAAACTTTTAAAAATTCTTCTAATAAAATAGGGCTCAAAGTCTTTTCGATAATTATTTCCTTATACAGATTTTGGTTTAAAAAATAATAATTTAAATCGTCTAAATCTTCGTATCTATGAGTATTTCCGTGAAAATAGCCGTGAATATTAAATAAAATATTATTTGGAATCGGAGTTACGGGAATATGAGTGAATAAAATATGATTACGAATAAAACTATCTACAACTAAGGCAAAACCTCTTTTCTCAAACCAGGAAGGTTTTTCATCATGATTTCCTCTAACTAGAATTTTAATTCCCGGCAATCTTAGCATTATATCAGGAAGTTGTGATGCTTGTCCTAAAATAACGTCACCTAAATGAATAACTGTATCAGTTTCTTTAACTTTATTATGCCAATTGTCTATAATAATTTCTGTAAAATCTTCGGGACGCTCTCCAATTTCAGATAATTTCTTATGGTTAAAGTGGGTATCCGAGATTATAAAGATTGACAATTTGTTTGCTTCTTTCTAAGACAGTCTTGTAAACATTTTATTTTACTTTCCCGCCAAAGATTCGTAAAAATTTACCGAAGACTCATGAAAAGCACAGATTGGTTTTACTATTTTACCTACTAGAACCATTCTTGTTGCTTCTTTCTCACAAAAGGCACATCTTACTTCACCATTTTTTGTAATATTTGGAAGTTCCATATTTATCCCTCTCAATAACTTTATTGTTAGTGCCGGCGACAGGGCTCGAACCTGCATGGCTTTTTAAGCCGACTGATTTTAAGTCAGTTTTGTATACCTATTCCAACACGCCGGCAAGAATTGCACAGGAACTATTGTTCCTGTGCAAGAAAGTTAATCTACTTCAAACACATGCCATACGAAGTTATTCAGTTGAAAAGTTTTAATATATTTATATCTATTTACATTTTCTATTTCTTGTCCCGTTCCAAAAATAGCAAATGTTCTAACCTCTGCATATTTAGTATTAGTATCCACAAGAACCCAAATTGTAGGAGTATTATTTTGTATTTGCAAATCTAAAATAGTGGAGCCTTTTGGCATTACTACAGGATTATAGTCCGCAAGAATTAAAGGATACTTATAGATTTTCACATTTAAATATTCTCCGGATTCCATTGAGCTACAAATGAAGGGTAATAATCATCTGAATAATCAGTTCCTATAGAAATAATTACATTCTTAGTTTCTGAATTTAAGATGTTTAAAAAATTTCCCTCCTCATCCCCTAATTTGCAATCCACTTCTACAGGAAAAAATTTAGTTTTTAACTCTAAATCAGTAATTTCTAAACTTCCAAGCATACTTCTGTAACCATCATCGGGGTCTTCTAGAGCTAAATAAGCAATTCCATCTAATTCAAAAGCAAATGTATCACAATTGTTAAATTCGACATTCTTAGAAATGATCGAACGATCAACCGCGGATAGTAAATGTTTTCCAACTAAATTTCTAAGTTTCATTTGTTACCAACTTTAAATATTTTTTCATGATTAAAAACTTAAGAGCCTCCTGAAATCTTTCTTCTGTGGGATATTTTATAAACATCTCAGTAAGGATTTTATAGCAATTATAGATTGTTTTACCGCCTTGCATGCAGATAAGTAAAATTCTTAGTTGATATTCTGTTAGATCAAGAGCATCTATTTCAGATTCTCTAAGGGTTGTAACTAAGATTTCCTCATTTGAAAGTAATTTAATGATATTTTGAATTTCAAAGCTAGATAGCTTCGAGTTAGATGGTAAAATAAATTTAATTTTATTTATTTTTTCCTGTGCGAGTTCTGAATGATAATCCTCAATTTCAATAACAAGTTTACAAGAAAATCTATAAAGATTTTTAGGCATTTAGATTTTCTCCTCTAGGCTTAGATTATAGCATACTTGGAACGAATTGTCAAGTCTGAGTTTTTATTTATAGTATTCAATAAAATTATCAATGGCTTGTTGATGATCTAGATTACCTTGAAAACTTCCTGGAAGTTCGCCCCAATCTAAGATTTCCCCATTTTTATCACTAGGAAAAATATAAGTTTCGGAATCTGAAAACATTACAACAACCGCCGAAATTACAATATAACTTGAATGTTGCTTATGTTTAATGCTATAGCCGTCTCTTTTATATGGGACCGGAGGAGTAACTTTGTATAATCTAGCGTCGCCTTTCCAAGTCCCAGTAAGATTCTTAACAAATTCAACTTGCATTTTGTTCAATCCTAATTGATTTAGACTCTTCATAAAAAATCTTGATTTTTGCATCGCATTTCTTACAATGCCAAATATTATTCTCCCTTGAAATTAAATGATGTGGGGGACATTCTAAAGTTGAATTATCGTAATTTTGATTTAGAATTACATTAATCATATCACCTACATATTAATACAAATTTTCAAAGAAAAATAAAAGACGGATTGATTTTCAATCCGTCTTTTAAGATTTTGCCTAGAATACCTTATGCCGCAATATCCTCCGGCACACCTAATTCAGCAAGAGTGAACTTACCTGCCGCGACCGCACGCATAACGGCCTTGACAAGCTCGCGTTGCTTGCGAGAGGCTTCCTTGGCCTTTGCCTTTTTAACTTCATCAGTAACGCCGGTGCCACGAGTACGCATCTCGGGTAAAGTAAACTGATGATAGTCTGCCAAGACTTCAAGGCAGTATCGCGCAGTAGATTTTTGATTTCCCTTTGCTTTTTCCTCTAGAATCGCCTTAAACTCCGGTGGGCAGGCAATTGCAATGGTGGGAAACTTCTCCGGCTCTGTGGCAAGATCAGGAGCTACGTCTGTGGTAACTTCGCCAGTATATTCCATTAGATTTTACCTTTCCTGCCGTCTTTGCGGCTCTTGATATTGGTATCATATCACACTCTAAAAGCACTGTCAATGATAAATATAGTTAGGAATATTCTAAAATCTGCCTTAGAGATTTCCTAAGCAATTCAAGATATTTCTTTTGCTTGGCTGCAAGCGCCTTGAATTGTTCAATCTCGTCATAATATGTACCTAACTGCGTTTCTGCTTCTTGAATTCCTCGATTTAGAGCATTTTCAAAATTCAAGTTCTAACACCATAAATATAGATATTTGCTATATTTACTTTTTATTCATTTCTTTAAGAGTACACCGATAATGATACCCCTCTATTTGTCTGGAGCATAATGCAAAAATAGCTTTTCGTTCTCGTCCAGGTTTATCAATAAAAGTTCTAAACTCCCAATTTTCGAAGCCAGCATACTCAAACCTTTCTAGCCACCAACCGTTCCCAACAATAACTAAATCAGTAGCAACTTCTTGTCCTCCATAACCACTATCATATTCAACATCAGCAAGTTTTAGAAATACTTCTTTTGAAATATAGAAATCTTCTCCTCCAATCCATAGAACATCTTTCTTAAAATTCTTCTCATGTAATTTTAAAAATTCAAAAGTCTCATTCAAAAGATTCATCTTATTCCGCCTCTTTAATATATAAACAAACTACTCCAATTGATATCCAGGGAATAAATATAGCAGTATCACAAGAATCTCCTATTAAAATCCCCGTAGAATTTGTTTCAAGAAGTCTCCTTATAAATCTACCTCCCTCACTCATATTATTATAAACACTAACTTTATTTTGATACCAGTTCTTAGGAAGTTCAGTATTTACCACATAATCTCCTTGTATTTTATTTCTTTCTTAGCTATTCTTGACCTATAGAAAGTTGGAAATGCTTCTACAGGAGTAAGATTTTTCTGTCCAATTGCTTCAAGAGCGTAACTGGCTAATTGTAATGGGGTTTGATAAAAATTTATTACAAAATCTTTTGGCTTATTAATCTTGAAAATAATTGCAATTGCGGCCAATCTTGCAAGTGTATCATCAGTTATTTTTATATTTCTTTTACGCCTTAGTTCTATATCAAGATACCAGATTAAAGGCAATTTTAAACTTTCTCTAATAAAATCCCCGTCTGTAAAATCTTCTGGTCTTGTATCTTTAAATCTTTGATTTGACAACCATTCTACTAGTAAATGTAATTTTCTTTGAGTACATGTTTTACATAAATTATTATATGCTTTATCTGAAAGAAATACAATCATTTCTCTATTCCATATCTAATGCTAAACTATCAATTAAATCTCTAACTTCTTGTCTATATTTTTTAGCCTCTTTCTCATGTTTAAAAGCCAGTTGAGAAAACTTTTCTATAAGTTCTGATATATACATTAAATCTCTCCAAGTATTATCTTCATCTAAGAAAGGATTTATCATTTTTTAAGCTCTAAGAATATAGATTTTCCTGGACCAGTTAAACAGTGCGTTCTGGTTGTTTTTGTTTCAAGATCAATACAAAATGCAATTCTTACAGGCTCTTTTACCCACTCAAAAACTTTTTTAAAAGTTTCTAGTTTATAAACCCTCTGTGCTCTAACTTCATTATTATTGTAAACCATATAAACTTTATTTATTTCGGGCTCTACTTCTATAAAATTATCTTCAAGCATCTTTAAATTCAAAAGAATTAGCTTCATGATCTTTAATTGTTAAAGGATAGAACATATCCTGAAAAGTAAGAATTATGGTTTCAAGATACCTTGTCCTATGAAGTTCTACAAAAACTATAATAACCTCAGAAAATAGTAGTTTTTTATTCCAATAAATATTTACTTTCTTTGCTTTTAGCAACTTTTCATATAAATCATTCATTTACAAATCCTTCGTAATTCGTTCAAAAAAACTTGCATTTGTTTCAATCTTACGATGAACATTAATCATTTCGTCTGCTCGTTTACGAAGATTTAATATTACACAATCATTATATCTGATACTAATTACTCTATCAAGAAAAGCTTTTCCTTCAGGAACAGTTTTATAATCTGCCCTCTTAACCAACATTCTTTGCAATTGAATAATAAAAATCTCTCCAAATGCTCGTTTCAAATCTTCATTCACTTTTTCTCACCTTATAATTTGAATTTTAGAGAAATCTTCAAGCATATGATTATCAAGTCTACCGTCTAAAAAAGTGATTTTCATTTATTAATTTGGATCATCGTAATATGATCCATTATAATAATTACATGCTTTATTAGAGATTTCAATTTCTTGTTCTCGTGTAAATTCACACTCGCAATTAGAAGACTCAATTTCCCAAGTTATAAACCTGTTAACTCCATTAATCACACCATAATCACCTTCTGAATCTTCGTATACATGCAAAACCATTGACTCATTACAAATAGGACAACTAATTTTCACTAAAAACCTCCAACTCAAAAATTCTTTGATCTAATTGCCTAAACTTGGAATCTTCTTTTAAGCATGCTTTTTCTTGAAGCATACTTAACTCTTGGATTAATTTTTCGACAGTGTAAACTAAATTTCTATTTTCAGATTTCAAACACTCTATATCAAGTTCTAAATCTTTCTTACTCATTTATAAACCTTTATCTTTTAGTTTAAAAAACCCAAAATTCTTCCACAGGATTACTACTTTCTAATGCTCTATAAATCTCTTCTTTAAGATTTTTTTCTCCGATAACCCCCATACAATAACCCTTTTTTGTCATAATAAACCAAACTTTTCCATAATTTTCAGGTGCAAATGCTGGCGCTAGAGTAATTTGACTAAAAGTCACATAATGCATTTATCTAATCTCCTAGAATTTTAGTTTCCAATAAAAAAGGCTATTACAAAATGTAATAGCCTTTTCTCGCACGAGGGGGGTACTCTATTGCTTTTAGCCGTTATTCCAGAGATACTTCTATGAATATGCTTGCGTCTAAATCATCTGCTTTTTGTTTATATTTTAGATATCGAATACAAGATTTTTCCTCAATTTTTCTAAACTTATTTATAACTTTATAAAGTCGTCTTTCATCTTTCAAGAATTTTTTAGCCTTCTTTTTATTCATTCTTGCTCCTCTAACCTTAGGCTATCTATTAAATCCTGAGCCTTTTGACTATATTTCAAATAAATTGTCTCAGCCTTGAAAGCCATTTCATGATAATTTTCTATTTGCGCTAAAATAATTTCAAGGTCTTTAAGCACTTCTTTTTCAGTTTGATTATCAGATGTTTTCACTGTCGCCCCTATCCAATAAATTGAAATTGTCCTGAGCGTACAAATTGTACCCAAAAAATAATATTATAAATTTGTAATCCTAGCCCGCTTTTAAAGCCACCAAAAAATAGTAAATTTTTATTTCCCCTTGCATAACCCGAGACTTTTTTAATGCTAAAAAGTAGAATCATTGTCACCCTCTGTTGTATATTTGCTCAAGTATTCTTTTACCATTTTAATAGGGTCTTGAATCCAAGGGTCGGTTAAATAAACCTGAGGAAAAAATAAATCTTGTTCTTGACAACCTAAGTATCTACGCATTTTTTCTTCGTCTTTATTATCTTCAAAATATCCTGGAAAAGTTTTATTAATAGTAAAATCTGCTTCTACGCATACTCCTCTGTGAACATTTTCATCTATTAAACAGGCTGCAATATCAGATAAAATCAAAGGACTAGAAGAAATATCCCACGAAGTAACACTTGATTCTGTATAAGAACGATTACTAGCATAACTATAAGGAGTTAATGTTACTGGACGAATTTCTGATAATGCACTTGCAAATGCTGCTAATGCAGCCCCACGCTTGATTAAATTATTATTAGATATTCCTGCGCTTGAACCTACGCCAATGTATAATTTTATCGGCGTATGCTCGTTATAATCATCTTGTTGATTAAACATATGTTCTGGCTCACCACGTAGATATGCCGGAACATTTGGAAACACTCCGTATACAGATGTTTGCCATATTCTACGTAAAACCGGAATATTTTCCCAAATTAAAGTTGAAACTTTCTTGATTTCTTCAACATAATTAGTATTACCAAATTCTAAACTTTTAATTCCGGCCTGCATTTTGCCGTTAGCAGACCATGATGATTTTGTACCATCTAAATTAATTTTACACCAATTTGCAAAATCTGTGCTAGAACTAAAATGCTGTCGCGCTATCATAAAAATACCCCCAATAAAAATAAGGCTATTACAAATGTAATAGCCTTATACATTAGTTACTCATAACTTGTAAGCCATAATAAAGCGAGTAACTCCAAAGCCTCTTCTCTTCGAGAACAAAGCATTAAATTTTTCGCATCTAAAAATTGATACTCAATACCTATCTTAACCGTCTCATTTGCCGCCCTAAAACTTCTAGAATTTCTAACAAATCTTGACACTTTTTCATAAATTCCCTCATCAGGAAGTTGAATAAATTCATTAAATGTCATATTAAACCTCTAGATTTTATTCCTAATAAAATAAGCCGTCTTTCGACGGCTTATTTTAAGATGCTCGAATATTCAATCCAGCTTCAGACGCATCCATAAGAAATTTTGAATTAAATACTACTCCTGATTTTAACCTTATTGGATACGGTAAATTTCCTTCTATTGCAATTTTTGTCTCCAGAAGTTGTTGTCCCGTTACTTCTTGAATAAATTTTATCCCACTTATTTTTCTAGTGCGATCATAATCTTGAAGATAAATTGTTGTTATAAGTCTGTTATCACAAAACGGCGCAGTATTAATTTCTTTTTTATTTTCTAAGAAAATCTTGATATACTTATTTAAGACTTCCCATTTTGAGTTACTTTTATATCTACCAAATATTGCTTCTACAACTTTTTCACGTGATAATCCGGCTCTCAATAACTGAGAGCCTTTAATACTTGCGCGCGGTGAAATAACTACTTGAGCTCCGTTTTGCATGGCAAGTTCTCTCGTCTTTTGTACAACTGTACACCACTCTAAATTATCTGCTAAAAGTGTTTCTAGATTTTCGTCATAATCCCATGTAACTGTAACAAATCTATCTAAAAATGCTGCGTCTAATTTTGCACGCCCAACATAGTTACCATCCCCACCAAATCCCCATGTATTTGCAGCAGCGATAATAACCGTATTTGCATGACGCATTATTGTTTGATCTGGAAATGCGGCATGACCGTTTGCTAAAGCTGCATTAAAGGCAAGTAAAGCTCCTGCCATACTAGCATCACATTCATCAAATAAATAAACCTTTCCTTCTTCCCATGCCTTTCTAAATGCAGTTGATACAATTCTGCCATTTGCATCAACAAACCCCGATAATTTATATTCTGTATCAATTGCACCGTTAAATTCAAAATCTCGATCTAATGCTTCAGCTAATTTTCTTGCGGCAGTAGTTTTTCCTGAACCTGCTGGGCCGGCAAGCCAGATATTTCTATCTTCCGGCTCAAGACTTGTAGCAAGTTCTAAAAGTAATTCAAATGCTTTATGTTGCAAACCAATATTCTTAGTTTTAACAACGCCATTTGAATGAATCTTAATTTCTAATGTTTTTGTTGCAGCAATTTTCTGCTCAAATGCAGACATTTTTTCCTGTAATTCAGCCGCTTTTTTATCAATTAAAACTGCGGCCGCAATAACAGTATTCTTATTATCAGTTCTCATTCCAGTTACAGCATTCGTTAAATCTGTTTGCATATTGGTAATATTATTATTAAGTTCTCTTCGTAAAGGAGTTGCATATTCTCGAAATGTTTGTGAGAATACTTCTACCACTGTAGTAGCAATAGCCTCAGTGTTATCGTTACTTAGAGAAGTATTTTCATTTTCAGGAAAATACTCCTCAAGAGATTTTTCGACTTCTGATTGTTTCCTATAATCAAAAATCCATGCCTTTGGATGAATAGGACCGTTACGATATTCTGTTTCCCATCTGCCATTCAAATCTTTCGCAGCGGAAATAAAATCTTTGTTATAAGGACAATAGACAAGCAATAAATTATTTTCTTGCTTTATTTTAATGTCTGATCGCATAGAATCTCCTCTCAGCAAGAATGCTTTCTAAATAAAAAAAAGCCTATTGCTTTTGCAATAGGCTTTTTATCTAGTCAAAAAACTTATTTTCTAGCATTTCAATAAAATCTTTTTCTGTATAAGTTCTGGAATCTTTCATGTCCTCATCAACTTCCCAACATTCAATCGTAACAGTTCCCTGACTATTAGAATATTCTGCGTTACATTCAAACAAAGATTTCATTTCTTGAAATGCCGACTTATTTGAACTTGTAACAGCACTATTTTCTTCGCCATCATATTGAACAGTAAAAACTTTCATATTAAACTCCTTTCTTTGCACAGGGATATGATGGATTCGTTAGGAGTTGTTATCCCGGGGATTAAAATTTGCTATTTTATGAGTCTTGTTTTATTAAATCTCAAAGCATGCTTTTATTTTACTGATAGAACAATGCTCAAGTGTTCTATTATAAACAATGCAAACCAACCGCATAAAAATCCAAGTCCCCAAGAATAAAACCTATCCATAAAGACATCCTTAACTTTAACTTTTTCTTTTTCTTTATCATAATTATTTTGTAATTCTTTTTCTTCTTTAGGCAGCATATTAAATCCTTGATTTTTATTCTCAATAAAATAGCCACTATCTAAAGATAGTGGCTATTTTATGAGTCTTGTTTTATTTAATCGCCGATCTACTTGATAAAAGTATTTTTTACAGACCGTAAACCAAAAAATCCGCTGCCAAACAAGCAGTCTCAATATTATCACAAGAATAAGGAATAAAGGGACAAATCCCCACTAACTCAATAGTAAAAAACATACACTCACCATCATTAAACATCAGAAAATGGTGGTACCCTGTATCAATTAGATCATACATAAACTTAGAGTAATAATTCCAAGAGTAATAATTCCACATGACAACCTCTTACAGAGTTTATTCTCAATAAAATTGCCTATTACATTTGTAATAGGCTATTTTATTTAATCGCCGGCGTCTTTTATAAAAGAATGCTTTTTATTTATTCATACAATCTTCAGGTAGATGAAAATTTACCTCATTATATTCTGTAATATATCCATAAGAGGATAAACCACATTTTACTGGAATACGAAACTTTTCGGGATTTCTTTTCCAGGTTTTAGTCACCCCATTTCGACGCCACCTATTCTCGCTGTAATTTGCATGAAAGACGTTCTCAATCATAGCTTGTTCGCGGGTAATCATGTCACCTTCCAAACATTATTTACATACTCGAATCGCATGATTTCATCATTGATTTCTAGAATTGCTTTCGTTCCAAAATCTTTGTATGGCATCGCCTCTACTAGAATACTTGATTCAGGATTTTCTTTTCTTAGAAGTGATAGCATTGTCTTAAAATCATTAGTTGCCCTGTAATCTGCTAAGGTAAACGTCATATTAAACTCCCTGAATGTTATTCTCAATAAAAAAAAAGCCTTATTACAAATGTAATAAGGCTTTAAGTTTAATTACAATCTTCTGGAAGATGAAAAGATTGAATATTATTTTCTGTAATGTAACTATAAATCCATAAGCCGTGCTTTACTGGAATCTTGAACCTCTCAGGATTTCTTTTCCAAGTCTTAATTTTACCGTTTACGCGCCAGAGCAAACATTTTGAAGCACTATTATTCAAATTTACTGAATGAAAACTAGTGTTATTAAATGCTTGTTCGCGAGTAATCATTTTATACCTCCAATAAAATAAGGTTGTAACATTCTGTTACAACCTTATTTTATTTAGACTGGAATTAGGCTTGATCCTTCAAGATCAAGAAGTCTCAGCACATGCCCTACAAGTTCTGTAAGCATGCTTTTATTAAAGTCATTAGTATTAAATCGAGCACATTCCAGAAAGTTTTTACTGTAAACTACGCAAAAACCATTCTCAAACTGAACAAAACCAAAATCTTTTTGCACTGAAAATCTCCTGAATGTTATTCCCAATAAAAAAGAGCGTTACTTTCGTAACGCTCTTGTGAAACTATTCCTGTGCTCGAAGTTGTTCTAGAAATTGCTCGCAAATATCAGCTTTTAATTCTCAATCCTTTTCTGATTCTGCTCTTTTTGAGTGTAAAGCAAGTTTCAGAATAAGCATGCTTTCAGGATCGACATTAGTAAAAACGAGATTTTTCATTTTTGAATTTTTTACTAACTTAACTGTTGGATAAATATCACTATCATCCATTCATAATCTCCTTAAAAGCATTTTCATAATCATTTCTAGCCTTTTCTAAGTTTCTAACAGATATTGAAAAAACACTTTCTGCCTTATGTAATCTCCTAAGCAATTTTCTCAGATTGCTCAATTCTAAATCCATTACTATTGAAGGTTTCCTACTAAGTTCTTCTTTCATTATCCCCTCTTATAAAAGTAATGCTTTTATATTTTGCATAATGCAATAAGCATGCTTTTCTATGGTTGATACAGATTTTTTACTTTAGATCATTTTTTCGGAATAATACTTTCTAGAACAAATAATCGAGCGAATTGTCAAGCGTAGAGAGTGGAGACCATGAATCTAAGCACTTAATCTGTCAAGCGATTTTTGTAAGCAAAAAAATACGGCGTCAAGCAAATTGCCTAACGCCGTAGAGGATTAGATATGGTCGCCGGAAAGAATGAGGATAGACCAGGCGACAATGAGAATTGAGACGAGCGTAGCGGCATCAATCAGCATGCAATTCCTCTTTGATTAGCCGATCGCGATTGATTGCAAGACTCATAATGGCATTCGCCGACAGATCGAATCGCTTCGCGCAG
>OCZT010000669.1_pt1 | contig 34442 bp, 30 predicted proteins | sample 1539031 | NCBI WGS metagenome assembly OCZT01 (sample SAMEA3539308, study PRJEB22396) | soil metagenome | biome: tundra; feature: field; material: soil | place: USA | collected 2010-05 | depth 0.15 m | reverse complement strand
ATACCACGCGGGTTTGTTCCGAAGTCGTTCTTGCCGATCGCGACGACACCGGTCGGCGGTATGACATCTTTTTGCGGGCCGCCATCGAGCGTTCTGCCCGGCTTTACGTTCGCTACCGGCGGTACGCCCGGCGGCTGCCTTCTGGGCAGGACCTTTCCGCCAATAGCTTCGGTATCGGGTCTTGGCGTCGGGATCGGCTTTATCCCACCTGTCCGGATCGGAGGAACGTTATGCTGATGAAAATGAGCATTAAAATTGTAGTAGTGATGGTGGTAGCCAAGCGGGTACCAGCAGATATTGTCGTTAAAGATGTTGATAACGACCAGTGCCGGGAACCACCAACTTCGCGTGTTCCGGTAATAACCGTAGGGTGACCAAACCCAGTAGCCATTGTCAAATATCCAGCGGCCATAGTGATACGTCGCCCATCCCCACGGCTCATCATTGATCCAAACCCATCCGTAAGGCGGTACCCAACGCCAATGTCCATAGCGATACGGCGACCAATCGGCGTATGTATTGATGGCAGAGGCGTAGGGACGCCACACATACCCATAACTGCTCGTGTACATCCAATTACCGTTATCATTTAGATCGTCGGCGCCGTAAATATCGGCGTCGTAATACCTGTCATAGAATGCATCTTTCAGCCGTTTGGCAATCGTCTGGTCGCGGTCCGACGTCCAACTATCGAAATCATCCGCTATACGCACCGCCTCGGCCGTTTCCCATTCGCCGGCGTTGTCGCCCTCGATGTAGAGACGCGCGCTGCGGCCGCTCTTTAGCGTAAACCCGGCGTTATTGGAATAGATCCGGGCTTCGCCTCCGTCGCGAATGCTGACATGAAGGTCAGCGTCGCCGGGATGGCCCGCATCGATGCGATAACTTCCCGCTTTTTGCACAGCAAGCGTTGTTTGCGGCGCATCGATCTCGAAATAAGTGCGGTCTTTATCGAATGACGTGATCCGCGTGCTTAACGTGCCCTGCGACAAGCTGACGGCAATGCCGTCGTCCGATAGGGTTACCATCTTAAGATAAGCGTTCTCGTCCAGCCGGAGGTGGGTCGAATTGCTGAACTGTAATTCGAGCCGGGCGTCAGGACCCGTCGATACCTCGTCGCCCTCGACGAGTGGCAGATTGAGCACCGCCGTTTCCCAATCCTGGCCGTCCACTCGCCGGATCTGGACATCTCCGCGAATAAAGCTAATACGCGCCACACGCGCCGTGACATCCGGCGCATTGTCGTCGTCCTCGACGGCATTGAGGGCCGCGGGGTCGGGCAGGTTGAGCGTTTGCGCCGGCGTGGCGTATATAAAAGAAACGGCCGCGAGGTTCATCACGGCCGCGACGATAAATTTAGCGCTGGTAAACATGTCGTTCCCTCCTCATATCCCGTTTTTCTTCCGGGAGAGAAAGGTGAGGCTGGGGGGCCTTAACCTTTCACTACTTACACAGCAATAAACGTACCGCAAACGCGTTTGATCACAACAGGTTGCCTGTAGAGTTGAATTTACTGAATGTTTTTAAAAAGTTGCGGGCACGGCGTAGTTCGCCCTGTTGAGCTTTGCCGGAATTGCATACGAAATCGTGCAGCGGGTTGCCTGAGATTACTCGATTTGCAACTTATGTTTTTCGACGTATACACTTCTCTTTGGAGGAAGCATCTCCCTTTGAGCTTAAGAATCATGAAAATATTTTTTATACATACCGCTATTATTCTGCTGCTTGCCGTTTCAGCATCGGCGCAAAAAGCCGCCACCGGCAAGGTCGACCCTACCAAGGACGTGCACGACGCATTCGATCGATTGATCGACGGCATCAAGCAGGTGGATGTCGATAAGGTGATGGACAGCTATGAAAAGAGTGACCGGCTATTGATCTTTAACAATAACGGCACGGCGACCATCGGCTGGAACAACGTCCGTGACAATGTAAAAGCGACATACACAAAGACGACGAATGTCACCCTCGACATCACAGGTTTGAGGATCGAGTTGCTTGGCCGCACGGCGTACGTCACTTGTAAATGGAAACAGAGCCAGGAATTTGATGGAAAGCTGGAAAACGCATCTGGCCGCATGACGCTCATCTACCGTCTGATCGGCAAGGACTGGAAAGTCGTTCACCGCCACACATCACCCGACAAACCCGACGCAACAAGACCTGTCTTTCCGTCCGAGCGCCTGCCGGATAAACCGTAGGAACAGTAGCAGCGGCAGTGGCATGTGAAGACGCGGGGACACAGAGACGCGGGGACACGGCGATCGCGAAGCGTGACTGGAGCGCAAGCGGGTTGCATGAGCCGCACGCTTTTTGCGGCGAAGACACCGTAACGACCGCAAACGTAAAGCAAAGAGGCCGCCCCAAAACTCAGTTTCGGAGCGGCCTCTTAACTTTTTCACTCTTTCACTCTTTCACTTTTCCCCTTTCCCCTTTCTAGAGCAACTGCGACGACGAACCGATCAGAACACTGACGATGCCGACGTTACCCTGTCCGTATTGATCGTATGTCCTGACATTATTCAAAGCGTCCTCATACCCAAGCCCATACCCGGAAGAAAGGCAGCGGCGATTATCGCCGAGGCTGGCTGAATAGGGATCGTAGACGGTGTTGTCATACGTGTACGGATCATAGAAAACGCGACTTCGCTGCGGTACGAGCCGTGCGGCAAGACCATCGTTATAACCCTGGTCATAACCGACCGCGAGCAACTGTGTATAGATCTGGCGGAATAGGCCTCCACCCACACCGGAATTACCCATAATAAGATCCATTGGCAGCGCATTCGCAGCCTGCGGATCATATCCGTAACCGGATGTGTAATATTGATCGTTTACCCCATAGTTCGGGTAATACGGTGACGGTCCATAAGAAGCGTAATTAGGGCTGTAGCCGCCGTAATTCGGTGCGTAGCTGCCGTTGTAACCGCCGTAATTAGGAGCATACTGCGCATAATAAGTATTTTGCGCGTAATAACCATTTTGTGCGTAGTAACCATTCTGCGGGTAATTGCCGTTGCCGACGCCCCCGGAGAGCACCGCGAAGATCAGGTTGCGAAGAACGTCCCCAACAGTTGATCGCGGTTGCTGGTATCCGTAACTGTACGGATCGTAAGACAGAAAATTGTAATACTGCTGCTGGCCATAGTACGGCTGCCCGTAATACTGCTGCTGCTGGTTGTAATACGGCTGTCCGTAATACTGCTGCTGGTTATAGTACGGCTGCCCATAATACTGCTGCTGCTGGTTATAGTACGGCTGATTGTAATACTGCTGCGGCTGACTATACCGGTTAGCATATCGCTGGTCGTACCACTGACCTGCATTGCCCGTTACTTGCGGTATCAATCCTCGGAATAGCGACTGTTGGTTTGCCTGCTGCTGCCCCTGCCACTGGTTCTTTCGTTCGGCATTTCGCTGGTGGACATAGGCCGAACGCTGCTGACCGTAATTATTTGGCCATGCATTGCTCCCTATCGGCGGCGCCTGGTTTATCACCTGCTGCTGCCTCTGCTGTTGCTGCCCGGCACGCCTTCCACCGTAATTATTTGGCCATGCATTGCTCCCTATCGGCGGCGCCTGGTTTATCACCTGCTGCTGCCTCTGCTGTTGCTGCCCGGCACGCCTTCCACTGTTATTCCCACTGTTATTCCCACGGCCCGGCTGGCCGTTGTATACGTTTGTTTGCGGCATCACCGCACGGTTTTGCCGCTGCGGTTGGATTTGGACCGGCCGCTGAACTTGGGCGCGCCCCTGACCGCGATCGTTTCCACGTCCGCGATTCTGAAAGACTGGTGCTGCCTGCTGGACCGGCGAAGGATTTACCTGCCTCTGTTGGCCCCTCTGTTGGCCATTGCCGCGGCCCGGATTACCACCGTTGCCCCGGCCGGGATTACCCCCTCCCGGGTTAACTTGCTTTTGCTCTCCGCCGCCCGCATGTTTGCCGCCACCATTGCCCTTTCCCTGGGCATAGGCACCGGTCGAACAGCCGATCGCTATAATAAATGTTGCTGCTGATACTGCTAAAAATCGTGTTAAATTGTTGGATCTCATGATGTACCCCTTGACTTTTATGGTCAATTTCCCTCGTTTCACCAAATATCAGTGCAATAACCAGTCCAACAGCGTTTTGCTAGCATTAAGCAAAGACATCTTAAAAAGGGTGGCTCATATAGTGCAGCTTTTGACCATCTGCGGTGGTTCTGTGCGATGCGACAGAAGGAGCGGCAGTAGTTGCGGAAGGAGTAAGAACGGGAGCGGATCGCGAAGCGGGACGCATGCGCTCCAGTCCGCTTCGCGATCCGCCGTGTCGGCGCGTCTCCCTGTCCCCGCGTCTGCTCCTGCCGCTGCTACTGCCTACCCTCTCTACCCCGGCGCCGCTACCTGGAGCTGCTCGAGCTTGCCGTCGGGCATTTCGTATGTCCAGATGCGTAATATCTTGTTTGGAAAGCGGGCGATGAATGTGCGATTCACCATACCGCCGCGAAGTGACTGACCCACCTGTGTGAATGAGGTCGGTGTGCCGAATGGGCCTAGGCTGTCGGCAAAATCCTTTAAGGCGACATCGTTAAAGTAAGCGTTCGCGTTGTCGGTAAAGAGCGAACGGTCGATCATGCCCTTTTGAAGGCCCTCGAAGATCTTGCGGGCCTGCTCGGTCTTGACGGGTGTCGCCGCGTCGGCCGTTTCAAACAGGAGCGGTGTGATCTGGCCCGCCGCACTTGCAGCGTCCTGGTTTGTAAGGACGATGACGGCAGCCCGATCGTCGGGAAAGACGACATTCTCAGCCGTAAAGCCCGAAACCTCGCCGCTATGCTCGAGCGAGCGGCGTCCGCCCTGCGCCACGACGCTGACACCGAGGCCATAGCGAGTGCTCACGCCATTCTTTAGAAGCGTGTCGGTACCAAATTGCGCGTATGAGTTAGACCTTAATAAGGATTGGTCGATGATCGCGATGTCCCACTTGGCAAGGTCGTCGGCACGCATCGCTAATTCGCCGGCAGCAAAGAGCCAACCCGGACCTTCCTTTGGTGCAGGATGCAGTGGACCGAGAGCATAGCGAAAATAGCCGGTCGGATCGGCGTCGCCGAGGCGTGCGCGGTCGATGTCGCTGACGCTTGTCATCCCGAGCGGCTTGAAGATGTTTTCCTGCAGAAACTGCATCAGCGGCATACCCGACGCCTTTTCGACTATCACACCGGCGATGACATAGTTTGTGTTGCTGTATTGCCATTTTGTACCCGGCTCGAAATCGAGCGGCTTCTTGGCCCACGTGTCCATGATCGCTCTCGCGGTCGTCGGCTTTAACATCGGCGGCATAACATAATCCTGCGGCCAGTAATCCTGGTAACCGGATGTATGCGAAAGCAGCTGGCGGATGGTCACCTCGTTTGCGCGGGTTAGATCGGGTACGAATTTGGAGACCTTATCGTCGAGCGAGAGTTTCCCTTTTTCCTGCAGCATCAGTATCGCCGTCGCCGTAAACTGTTTGCTGATCGAACCGATGCTGTAACGCATGTCCGCGGTGGCGGCCGTCTTTGGATCAAGACGCGCATCGCCATAGGCTTTTGCGTAAACGACCTTTCCGTCCTTTACAACAGCGACCGATGCGCTCGGTACACCGGTGCGCATCAGTACATCCGCGGCAGCTTTGTCGATCTTGGCCGTTACATCGGCCGGAAGCTGCGCATGTGCGGCAATGGCGAAGAAGGTTACAAATGCGATAAGTGCAGTTATACGTTTCATGGGCTTTCTCCTTGGTGGTCGAGGTTGAAGATATTCTAGCAGAGGTTCGTCATCGCAGAGACCACGGAGAAGGCTAAGGTAGGCGCAAAAGGTAAGAATGAGAGTTGCCCGAGAAAGGCACGAAAGTATTTATTCGTATGATTCGTCTTTATTCGCGGGCAAATGTTTTACCGTTCGTGCCTCGCTGTTTTAGTGTGTGTCGATTAGTGGTTACGGTTCTATGTGTTGATCCGTGTATACCAACGGTTACGGCCTCTTCGCCGCGAAAAGCGTGCGGCTCATGCAAGCGGGACGAAGAGAATGGAGAATGGAAAATTGAGAATGGAGAATTAAGACTGCCGCTGCGCTGCTACTGCCCAACCCCCGTTCGCCTTCCTGTTTTGCCTTTTTACTTTTGCCTTTTTACTTCTCCTGCGTCTTTGCGCCTTTGCGTTAAGAGTTCTTTTCGGATGCAAAGAAAAGGTCGTGAAATAGGCGTTGGAGCAAACCGAAGAAGGTGGCGATCCAGGCAGCGAGGGCGAACCAGATGACGACGCGCGGGATATACATGAGTGGTTCATATCCGAGCGCCTTTGAAAGCTGATAGGTGCAGACGGTGTACATGCCGAGCGGGAATACCATACCCCAATACTGCGGATCATAGCGAAGCGGGAACCTCTGAACGATATGCCGCCAGATGCCGAGGATTATAAGCATCGGGATCCACCACGTACCGACCGCCCAGAAGAATAACGTAAAGCCCTTGATGAAAGGAACAAACCCGGCGAGGACCTCCGATTCAGGCCCGGCGATGATCAGACGCGCACCGGCAAGCGTTGTTATCGCGACGGCACCCATGTTGATCCAATAGGGCGGTGTTAGGTTCTCTGACGTTAGCCGGTAAAACGTGAAGCGGTAAAAGATCAGTGTTATCAGCATCAGATACAGCATGCATCCGATGAGGAACATACAGAGGGTGAAGAACAAAACGCCTTCGCGAGCCGCGCCGAATTGCGGCGCGAGCAAGGTCCCGAGCTTTGAGATCGATTGAGTCGCGACGACCGCGATAAGCCACGCGCCGTTGATACCTTTCTCGAGCGGCGGTTTGTCTTCCTTTACCGTGATCGCGGAAAAGAACGCGTACATTACGACGGCCCACAAAATGATGCCGGCGATCCAAAGAATAAACGGTCCCGTCCATACTCCCGCGACGATAAGAAGCTGGCTGCCGAGGACACACGTTCCGGCGACGACGGTAAAAAAACCGGCACCCCGTGCGTTGTCCTTTATATCCGCAATGATGTGTGGGAGGAACCGGACCACCCGCACGAGAAGCAGACAGACGAGGACCACGTATGCCGCAACGTTGAGATAAACGAGGACCCACGCCAGGCGCGGCATATCCATCAGGTATGCACCGATCGAAACGATCCCCGTCGCCATTACCAGCGCGAAGTATCCCGGAAAAAGACCGGCGATCTGTGTCATCAGTCTGCCGGTTCCGGTTGTCTCAGGTTCTGTGCCGTTCGTATTCAAATCGATCCCTAATTATTCTCGCACCTTAAAAATCGGACGGCTGGCTTTCATCGCATTTCTTGCACTCAAGAAAGACGCCGATGCGGCTGGTCCGACCGGCTTCGCTCGTTACCCATTCTCGCGTGATGAGCGGCGGTTGGTGCCTGACATGCTGGTAGTGACGACACTCGAGTTTAGCGCGCCAATCGCCCTCGTCATCCTTGTCGAAGCCAACGATCTTTCTTTTCATCTGCCACTAATTGCGACAGCGAGCGGGTTTCCACCAGAGGATGATCGACAGGGCGATCAGCCAGCAGATGCCCGATGCGATTATAAGCGGCGTCAATTGGCGAAAGTCATGGGCGAGCGCGGCTTCAACAGCAGCGGATAGTATCCATAACTGGGCGAGGTTGATCATAATCAGGATGACGAGCCGTGCCTGCCAAATGGAGGTCCGCCCGCGAGGCTGCGGCCGGTTTCCGACGCCGTAGTCGTGGAATTTTCTGTTAACCTTCATGACCGGGTACCTCCCTGCCGACGGCGAAAACCTCGTTGCCGCGAATTTCAAGCTTTATACGATCGAGCGGTCGCGGCGGCGGACCGTAAAGCACTTCGCCAGTCTGAGCATTAAAGCCGCCCTCGTGACACGGGCACTCAAGTCGGTCATTCGCCTTCGAATAGTAAACGGGACACGTCAGATGTGTACACTTTTGACCAAATGCGTGATAACTGCCGTCACGGCTTCGGATCAGAATCGCAGTGTCCTCGTTGCCGGGATATGTGAAATTTAGGGAGCTGCCTGGTTGAAGCGCGTTTGCTCCATCGATTCGAGCCGGGGCGAAAGTGGGCGTTTTTCGCGCGTCGTATACCGACTTTGCGGCAAAGCCGGCCGCGCCGAGGAACAAGGTGGTCGACGTGAGAAACAGAAAATTGCAGAACTCGCGACGGGTCACCTGTGCCTCGGCCTGCTGGCCGTAAGGAAACTCTGCCTGGTGCGAAGCCGTGGCATCAAAAACATCGTCCTCGTCCGAGAGGACTTGGTTGATAGTGTCGGTTAGATTAGAGCTCATGATCTTTTGGCCCGCGAATCACGCGAAAAATAATAAACGGCGTTAGCGTGCAGTCACATTTCCATATGTCAAGGCGTCTTCGCCGCGAAAAGCAGCGGCTCATGCAGGCGGGACGCCGGAAAATGGAGAATGGAAAATTGAGAATGGAGAATTAAGACTGCCGCTGCCCCCGTTTCCCCTCTTTCACTTTTCCCCTTTTTCACTTTTTCACTTTTTCACTTTAAAACTCATTCCTCTTGTCCGGGTCCTCGACCTGGCTGTCGATCCACGACTCGGTTTCGCCTTTGGCGGTTCCGTCCCGACCCTCAAATGGAACAACTCCCTCTACCTCGATGGCGTCGTCATCGGTCGGCAGCATCATGTAGACACGCGTTTCGACGCTTTGATTTCCAAACACATGTACATTCACCGGTTTCGTCCGACGAAGAGGGACTATCTGCTCGTACGTTCCGAACGCTAGAGCCCCTGTCGGGCAAACGCTCGAGCACATGGGCTGTAAGCCCTCGGACGTGCGGTCATAGCACATATCGCATTTCATCTGGAGGTGCATCGCCGAGTTGTACTTTGGGACCCCGAACGGGCAGGCATTAACACAATTACGACAGTCTAGACACCGCGGCTTGAGGGCAGTCATGACGATGCCGTCCTCTGTTTGCTTGATGGCATCAGCCGGGCAAACCTGCGCACATGTCGGCTCGGTACAATGCATGCAAACGGTCGGCATCGTGGCCGTCGTATCGGCACGGTCGATGTAGTCGACAAATATCATCGAAAACCCCTTGTGCGTCCCGCATTCGCGACAGGCGGCGACACATGCACGACAGCCGATGCACCGCTGCGGATCGATGAACATTGTCTCTTTCATAAGAACCGTGATCTTAGATCTTTGATTTTTGATCTTTGACCGTTGACGTTTTCCGTATCGAAGATCAAAGATCAAAGCTCAAAGATCATTTTCCTTTCTGCGCCTCGCTCAGGCTCGCGCCTTTCCTTTGATTTCCCAATATAGGCAGATTGCGGGAATGTATCTTCTCTAACCGTGCCGCACACGCCTTGAACTCGGGTATTTTCGAGATCGGATCGAGAGCGGGATTCGTCAACTGATTTGCCGCCAGTTCTTCGCCCCAATGGTACGGTATAAATATCGTGTCCGGGCGAATTGTACGGACGACAAGCGCCGGAAAGATACCTTCGCCACGGCGAGACACCACACGCACCCGCTCGCCGTCATTTATCTTGTATTTCAAGGCCGTCTCGGGATGTATCTCGACGAACGGTTCGGGGCATTGGCGGACAAGGAAGCCGATCCTCCGAGTCTGGTTGCCCGACAAATATTGGTGAACTATGCGTCCGCTGGTAAAGATGAGCGGGTATTCATCGTCGGGCTTTTCGGCGGCGCCTTTATACTCGATCGGGTGAAACTTAGCCTTGCCATCTTCATGCCCAAATCGGTCCTCGAATAACCGCGGTGTTCCCTTGCTCTCGGCAGTTGGGCATGGCCAAAAGACTCCATCCTGACTTTCGATCTTGTCGTAGGTGATGCCGTAATAATCTGCCTTTCCGCCCTTTGATGCCACGCGTAACTCGTCGAAGATCTCACCCGGTGTGTTGAAGCTAAAATAACGCCCACGTCCCATTCGTTCCGCTATGTCTTGCAAGATCTTCCAATCTTCGCGTGCCTCGCCTGGCGGATCGATGGCCTTGTTTATCTTGATTACGCGCCCCTCGCCATTGGTTGTAGTGCCCTCGTCTTCGGACCAGGTCGTACCAGGCAGGACGACGTCGGCGTAACGCGAGCTTTCCGACATAAAAAAGTCGATGCACACGTTGAATTCAACCCTTTCGAGCGACTGGCGAACCCTGTTGGTGTCGGGTAGCGAAACCATCATATTGCTGCAAATGGACAGCAAGCCTTTGATCTCGCCTTCACGCATTTTGTCGAAGACCTCCACCGCCGAGAGTCCCGGCTCGGGCAATTCGGATTCGTCAATTCCCCAAATGCCGGCAATATGTTTCCGGTGTTCGGGATTAAGCATCGAACGATAGCCGGGCAGCTGATCGGCCTTTTGACCGTGTTCGCGGCCTCCCTGACCATTGCCCTGACCTGTGATGGTGCCATACCCGCGTCCACGGGACCCGATCTTCCCCGTCGCCAAAACGATATTTATATAGCTCAGTACATTCTCGGTGCCGTTCGAATGATGTTCGATGCCGCGGGCGTGCATGACCATTCCCGTCTTCGCTCGACCGTAGAGCAGGGCGGCTTGAACGATCTTTTCCGCCGGCACCCCCGATATCTCGGAAGCGATCTGCGGCGTGTATTTGAGTGCGACCGCTTTGGTGGCTTCCCAGTCGTTGGTCCGGTTGTCGATAAACGACTGGTCGATCAGATCTTCGTTTATCAGGACGTTCAGGATGCCGTTGGCAACAGCGACGTCAGTTCCCGGCTTAAGCTGCAGGTGAAGATCGCCCTGGCGTGCCGTCGCGGTCTCGCGTGGATCGATGACGATCCAGGTACCGCCGTTGTCACGCTGCTGCCATAAGAACCCGTTGAGGATCGGAAACGTTTCGGCACAGTTTGCCCCGGCGATGATTAGCACCTCAGCAAACGGAATGTCGCTCCATGGATTAGCGGCGCGATCCAGACCGAACGCCTTGTTATTGCCTGAGGCGGCAGCGGACATGCAAAGACGGCCGTTGTAGTCGATAAAACGCGTCCCGAGTCCGACTCGTGCAAATTTGCCGGCGAGATATGTTTTTTCCGTTGTCAGCGACGAGCCCGAGTAGACGGCGATCGAATTCTTGCCGTGTTTCGCCTGTAGCTCCTTAAAGCGCGAAACCACGAGGTCAAGGGCTTCATCCCAGCTTGCACGCTCAAAAATACCGTTACGTTTGATGAGCGGATACATCAGGCGGTCAGGATGATGTGTTTGGAGATATGCGGTAACGCCCTTCGGGCATAAACGCCCTTCATTGACCGGAAAATCGTAACGAGGTTCAAAGCCGACAACCTTGTTGTTCTCAACTAGCAGATTCATTCCACACTGCATACCGCAATAAGGGCAATGTGTCGGAACGACCTTGTCGATCGTGCGGTCCGCCAACCAACCGCCGTCCGGCTCGTCATGAAGATGCGGGCCAAATCGGTCTAGTATGCTATCGAGGTGTTCGACTTTCGACATAAATTCTATATTGCGCCAACCACAAGCCCTTTCGAGCGGATGCGCCATGCGACGTATGGCATAACAAACATAAAGAGCAGGCCAAAGATCATCAGACCACCCCGCGTGAGATCATAGTCTTCCATAGCGCGTTCCCACGAGTAACCCAATGCCGGCCCCGACGATGACGAATTCAAAGAGTAGGGTCAACGCGACCCATACCGCTCCAAGCGCGAACAGAGACGTTGCGGAGTTCATCCCGATCCATCTTATAAAGATAAACGTCAAGGTTCCGATCAAAATACAACCCGTAAATACGCCTATTTGACGTGCCCGAAAACTTCCGAGCCATGGCTCAAAGAATAGCGTCCGGAGCGTCCCGTGAATGCTCTCCACTAGCATTATGACCAACCAGACTGTCATGGACCTGAGCCAGGCCATTCTCATTCTTCCTCCGCGCGGGTCCCAAAGAATACCGGGTCGGGGCGGGCCGGCAATCCCGCATATGCCAATCCGCGCATGATCCGCTTGCATCGCGGGCAGTAGTCCTGCAGCGTGTGGCCGTTTTCCATTCGATAATCATAGCCAAGTTCGCTTACGACCTTCTTGAGATCGTCGATCCACATTTGGCCGGCAAAGCTCGAACCGCATCGGGGGCAGACAGCTTGCCCCATCTCCTCCGAGCGTTTCAGGTAAAGCTCGACACCGATCGAGGCGGGCCGCTGCACTATATGAAACAGCTTGCCGAATGGCAGGAAAAAGAGCGTCATGATCACAAGTGCCTGGTGCGATAACGCTATAAATGAATACATATAGCCCTCGAACCAAAGGCTCGATGCGGTCAGCATCAGCCCCGAGACCGAGATCGCGATCAGGAGCAGGTGGGGAACGAAATCCAGAAGAAACTGTTGGCCGGCGATGGCACCTCTGTCCTTTAGGCGCCGGTGAATTGCTATCGCGCAGCCGGCGATAACCATGACGGCCGAAATATCGAGACCGTGAAACGTGATCCACGCCATCAAGCTTCTGCCCTGGAGCAATTGCAGCGGAAAACCGAAAACATACGCGCGGTAGCCCATTTCACCTTCGAGACGGAAATTCACCCAGCCGAAGGCTAGCGGGAATGTTATCGCGGCGGCGAGTACGCAACCCCACATTATCAAAGCGTGCGTCAGCCAGCGCGTCTTGCCTCGCTTAAAGATAAATCGTTGGCCGACGAGATTGGTAGCAAAAGTGCGGCTAGCATCGGCGGTATTGCGGCCGAGTTTGCCGCGTTTAAAAAACAGTTCCAGCCCCCGCTTAAAATACACCCGCGTTGCCGGCCTTTGCAGCCAAATGGCGTATCGAAAGAAGATCGCACCAAACGCGACGATACTTGCGATCGTGTAGCCAAATAAGGCCGGATCGAAATGTTCGAGATTACGCGAGCCGATGATTACGAGTACGGTAAGAAGCGCCGAGGCAATAACGCCCACGACCGTAGGATGAAGATAACTGATTTGAACCCATTTGCGATTGACCGTGTCCATATCAACAGACTTCGCCCCATCGGTACAACAATGCTACGATCCGGCGGTCATATAAACACTGTAACCCAAACGGATAGAGAACCAAAAAATGTCGTGACCGGCGGGGTGCGATTAGTCACCCGCAAACCGCGAATTATTTCACGCTTCGAACTAATTCGCGCCTTCATGACGGCGGTTTAACGCATCATATAAACGTGGCCCGGTTATTGCACAAGAACGCCGGAGCGGGGTTTATTTATAGGAAAATATGGAAAACATCAATACGAAAACTGTACGCGAAATTGCGTTGGAAACACCCTCGACAGTGAGGGTCTTTGAAGAATTTAAGATCGATTACTGTTGCGGCGGGCGGAAATCGCTCGATGTCGCATGTCGTGAAGCCGGCGTCGACACTCAGGTCGTCACCGAAAAGGTAAATGCGGTGATCGCGGGTAAGCCTGCCGACGATGGTGAACGGCCCGAGGGGAAACAGCCGACCGAGCTTGTCAATTATATTCTTGCCAAGCATCACATCTTCACCGCCCAGGAACTGGAGCGTCTCCAGCCGCTTATGGAAAAGGTTGCAACCCGTCACGGTGAAAACCACCATGAGCTTTTGGATCTGAAGAATGTTTTAGGAGCTCTCACCGAAAGTCTCAAGCTGCATATGATGAAGGAAGAGAACATCCTCTTTCCTTATATCCAGTCGCTGGACGAGTCAGTGCGATCAGGAGCATCGGCGCCCGCATCACATTTTGGCACCGTTCTGAACCCTATTAGAATGATGGAGGCCGATCACGATACGGACGGCGAGCGGCTGCGGTATATGCGCGAGATAACTAAGGGTTATGCCCTCCCCGAAGGTGCGTGTCCGAGTTTTACCGCGTTGTATGCCGGGCTCGAGGATCTCGAAAAAGATCTACATCGCCACATCCATCTCGAGAACAACGTCTTGTTCCCGGCCGCGGCTGAGTTGGAAGGCAGCTAAGAGCGACGGTCAAAAACAAAAAATAAAGCGTGGGGATTCATTCTCCACGCTTTATTGTTTCATTGCGAAGCGTCCGATCAGTTGCTGGTCGGCTTGTCAGGTGTCGGTGCCGGTTTGTCAGGACCACCGGGATTTAGTAAGTTCTTCCACTGCTGCATCCGCTGCTGTTGCTGGTGTCTGCGCTTCTCGAGGATCGCCTTTTGTTCGGGTGTCAACACGCCGATGATCTGCTGGAGGGTTGATCGTCGCAATTGCTGCAGATGCTGACGAATCTCCTGTGCTCGCGCCTTTTGAGCGTCGGTGATAGTACCCGCACGGCGGGCCTGCATGATCGTGCGTAGTTCTTGCATTAATGTGGGATCCGGTCTGTTCGTTTGAACGATCGTACGGATCTGCTCTTTCTGGGCATCAGTCAGACCGAGACCGCGGAGGAAAGCAAATGGCCCACGTGCCCTCTGTGCGCCGCCGGCGAATCCGCCACGACCCGGAACTCTTCCCATACCAGGGGCGCCAAATTGACCTTTGAATGGCTTGTCAGCCTTTTTCTCGGGGGCTGCCGGGGTCGTGCTGTCCTGAGCAAACGAGACAACCGCGAAGGCCCCAACGATACCCACGACGGTCAGCGTCGAAAGTAATCTGCGTTTCAATGACATTTGATATATACCTCTTCCTTTTATGATTTAAAGCTTTCGCTTCTCGTACCTTTTGATGTTTCACAAAGGCATTTGGTCTGATGCTTTTGCGGTTTGGCTGTAAAGAAATGTAAGTGGGTGGGTTCGTCGTTCGTTGTTCGTCGCTCGTTGTTCGTCGTTCGGAGTCCCGTTCTAACTCTCCTCCTGCCTGAGGAGGAGTGGCAGTCCCGATCAAAGTCGGGACTGACGAGGTGGTGGGAGGGCGGCTCGTTGCTTTTTCACTTTTTCACTTTTTCACTTTTTCACTTTTCTCCTTCCCCTTTTCTTCATTTGCCTTAATACGGGCTAAAATGCGAAATTTGATTAGAATTTGCGGCAATTCCCGATGAGATATTTATCCGAGATCAATTCACCGGCCGACCTGCGTCAGCTTCGCGTCGAAGACCTGCAGGAGGTCGCGGACGAGGTCCGCCAATTTATCATCGACACATGCTCGCGTGTGGGCGGACACACCGGTGCCAGCCTTGGCGCGGTTGAGTTGGCGGTCGCGATGCATTATGTATTCGACACGCCGAACGACAAGTTGGTTTGGGATGTCGGTCACCAGGCCTATGCTCACAAGATATTGACCGGCCGTCGTGATCAACTCCACACAATAAAACAGTACGGCGGGTTAAGCGGCTTTTTGCGCCGCGACGAGTCCGAATACGATACCTTTGGCGCCGGCCATGCATCAACCTCGCTCTCGGCGGCATTGGGGATGGCGGTCGCACGTGATCACAAAGGGGAAGATTTCCACGTTTGTGCTTTGATCGGTGATTCATCGATCGCCGGCGGAATGGCGATGGAGGCGATCAACCAGGCGGGCCATCTCAAATCGCGGCTTATCGTCCTCTTGAATGATAACGAGATGTCGATCGCTCCCGCGGTCGGCGCATTAAGCCGTTATCTGAACCGGATCAAGGAAGCTCAAAGCTATCATCATTTGAAAGAAGAGATCGGCGACGCTCTCGAGAGCGTCCCCGGTATCGGCGAAAGGCTTCGCCGGGCCGCAAAGTCGGTCAAAGATGCGATTGCGGCCGCGGTCCTTCCGGGTGCACTTGTAAACGAGCTTGGCTTCAAATACATCGGCTATGTCGATGGCCACAATGTACCGATGCTCGTTAAGGCTCTCGGGGAAGCTAAGAAGGTAACGGATGGACCGGTTATCGTCCACGCGCTGACGACAAAAGGAAAGGGATTTCCGAACCCGGAAAAGAATTATTACGCCTACCACGCCACCGGACCTTTCGATCCGAAGACCGGTCTTCCCTACAAGTCGTCCAAAGTCGTGCCGCCGTCTTATACCTCGGTGTTTGGCAGTACCATGTGTGAATTAATGGAAACGGACCCGGCAATCGTCGCACTGACCGCCGCGATGCCGGATGGTACGGGCGTCGACAAGGTGCTCGAGCGTTTTCCTGAACGCGCGTTTGACGTCGGCATCGCCGAACAGCATGCGGTGACGTTCTGTGCCGGGATGGCATGTGAAGGATTAAAACCGGTCGCTGCGATATATTCCACCTTTCTACAACGGGCCTTTGACCAGGTCATTCATGATGTCTGCCTGCAAAATCTGAATGTTACTTTTGCCATGGATCGCGCCGGAATAGTCGGCGCCGACGGACCGACACACCATGGACTCGTGGATATCGCATACCTCCGCGGCTACCCAAACATTGTCTTGATGGCACCCAAAGACGAAGCCGAGATGCGCAATATGCTGTTGACGGCGATCGAATACCCAGGTCCCGCGGCGCTCAGGTACCCGCGCGGAAATGGATTTGGTGTCGATATTAGCGGACCGCCGACGAAGATCGAAATAGGAAAGGCCGAGATCCTTCGCGAGGGCGGTGACATCGCAATACTCGCATATGGGTCGATGGTCTATCCGGCTGTGCACGCGGCCGAAACTCTCATAAAGGATGGCATTGATACAACGGTGATCAACGCCCGTTTTGTAAAACCTCTCGATAGCGAATTGATCATCGCGTTGGCCCGCAGCCGGCGGCTCATCGTGACCGTCGAAGATGCGTACCTTGCAGGCGGGTTTGGATCGGCTGTGATGGAATTGCTTGAAGAAAACTCGCTTTTGGATAAAATAAAGATCATTCGAATGGGTGTGCCGGATCGTATCGTCACGCATGGCGATCCAAAGCTGCTGCTGGCCAAGTTTGGCCTCGACGCTGACGGCATCTATTCAAAGGTACGCGAATCTCTCGAGATCCTGGATGAAAAACGGGTAGGCAATAAGCATATCAAGGCGGTCCGGTAATCCTTAATAAGTCATGGCAAAACAACAACCACAACCACAGAAAAGTAATACACCCCTGTTTATCATTGGGGGAGTTCTCATAGTCGCGTTGTTAGTCGGCTGGTGGTTCCTAACCTCGGCAAAGCAGTCGCCGAATACGAATACGAATAAGACGAACAGCGCGAACACTGCCAAACAGTCGACGATCCCGCCGAACGCACCGCCGGGAGCTATTCCGCCAAACCAATCAGGCTCGCCTACGGCGGCCGTGACCCTGGAGGAATTTGCCGATTTCCAATGCCCTCAATGCGCATCGACACATCCTATCCTCAACGAGATCAAGGCAACATACGGCAGTCGCATCAAATTTATCTTTCGCGACTTCCCGTTGGAGATCCCTGCCCATGATAAGGCATATGACGCCGCCGTTGCCGCCGAAGCCGCCGGCATGCAAAATCCCAACAAGTTCTGGGAGATGCAAAACATGCTCTTTACAAATCAGCGTGTTTGGACAACGGACCCGAATTACAAACAGATCTGGAAGGATTACGCCCAAAAGATCGGTCTCGACATAAATAAATGGGAGACCGACATGGCCGGTCTCGGTGCCAAGACGCGTGTCGACGAAGACCGCAAACGAGGCAAGGCCGCGGGTGTTACCGCAACACCCTCGCTGTTTATAAACGGCCAGGCGGTTCCGTTCCAGGAGCTGAACGTCGATGCGCTGCGCAAGATCATCGACGCCGAGCTGCAAAAAGCGTCGCCTCAACAGGCAAATCCGGCTAACCCTGCTCCGGCCGCGAACACCAACGCAACAAAGTGAACGAGACACCAGTCGAATCTGATTCGCCAAAGGCCGGCATTTCTAAACTTCCGCTCGTCGCCGCCCTTGTAGCCCTCGCCGGTCTCGCCGATGCGATCTATCTGACCGTCCATGCTTACGCCGCCACGCCGGTGCCATGCGGAGAGGGTTTTGATTGCGAGATGGTGCTGACGAGTCCTTACGCCGAGATTGCCGGTATCCCGCTCGCCGTGTTTGGCGCGGCGGCGTATTTTGTAGCTTTTTCGCTCGCGTTGCTGACGACGTTCGGCGACGCGAGAATGTGGCGGATCTTTGGGGTGCTTGTACTGTGTATGGCCGCCTTTAGCGGTTGGCTGATATATGTTCAGGCGGCGCTCATCCATGCGTTTTGCCAGTACTGTCTGGTTTCCGCCGGCACAACGTTTACGCTGCTCATTATTTTCATTATTTCGATGCTGGTTCGAAAAGTCGAATGATAAACCAAGTAGATGGAAGCGATGATGAAACCAGGGATCGAGGGTGTAATGGCAAAAACAACCAAAACGAAGAGTAATGCCCCTCTATTGATCATCCTCTGCGTACTTATAGCGGCGGTTTTCGGCGGTTGGTGGCTTTACAGCTTTTCCAAGCCGGGTTCGAATACCAGCGGCATCGCTACGAAACCTTCCCCGACAACTGGGCAGACGACGCAAACCGTTCCACCGGACGCCCCTCCGGGAGCTAACCCGCCAAATCAATCGGGTTCTGCGACGGCGTCCGTTACGCTGGAGGAGTTTGCCGATTTTCAGTGTCCCCATTGTGCCGTCACGCACCCGATACTGAACGAGATCAAATCCATTTATGGCAGCCGGATCAAGTTTATCTTCCGTAACTTCCCATGGGAAATGCACGACAAGTCTTATGACGCGGCGACCGCAGCCGAAGCCGCCGGAATGCAGGGTAAGTTCTGGGACATGCAAAACATGCTCTTTACAAATCAACGCGCCTGGACAGCGGACCCAAACTATAAGCAGATCTGGAAAGATTACGCACAAAAGATCGGTCTGAACATAAATAAATGGGAGGAAGATGTAGCCGGTACCGGTGCCAAATTGCGTGTTGACGATGACAAGAAGCGAGGCAAGGCGATAGGCGTCGCCGTGACCCCATCACTTTATATGAACGGACAAGCTGTTCCTTTCACGGAGTTGAATGTCGATGGTTTGCGCAAGATCATCGATGCCGAGCTGCAAAAGTCATCGTCGCAAGATCCGGCTCCCGCTGCGAATATAAACTCAACCAAGTAAGCGCGGCCTATAGGCCGTACCGAAAGGGGCATGTCCAAAGCCTAATTTCATTCGGCGGATCACTTTCTAAAGCTCATTGGCGCGTACGATGAATCTTGCCGGCGAAACTGTTTAAATCCAAAATTCTTTAGCGGACGAATTTATACCAGAGAGATCGGGGGCACTTACAAAGTGCCACTCTGGTATTTGATGCGAATATTTAGTAGTTTAGGTAAAAATCGGATTTGCCTTTTTCATAGTGACAGAAGCGATCTTAAAACGCATCGCCGAGGGTGGCGCCAGCGCCGTCGAGGATTGCCTCGATAAGTACGGGGGATTGGTGTGGTCGATCGCCAGGAAGATGCTCCGCGATGTGAATGAAGCCGAGGATGCCGTGCAGGAGATATTTGTCGATATTTGGAAGAACGCTTCACGCTTCGATGAAACGAAAGCATCTGAGACGACGTTCATCGCGATGCTCGCCCGTCGCCGCCTGATAGACCGTATAAGGCATTCCGTACGACGACTGTCACCTGATTCGCTTGATGACGTTCTGCTCGAGCCGTTTACACGAGCTGACAAGGAAATGCAATTAAGTGTCGAAGCCGAACAGGCCGCCGAAGCCATGCGAAATTTGCGACCCGAACAGCAACAGGTTTTGCGATTGTCCATAGTACAGGGAATGTCGCACCAGGAGATCGCCGAGGTGACCGGGATGCCGCTGGGAACGGTCAAGACACATGTCCGGCGAGGTTTGTTGCATGTCCGCGAGATTCTCGGGCTCGGTGATGTGCCGGTTTCGAAGGAGGTTTTCGTATGAACCCGGAATCAAACGAAATGCATTACGACCTCCTGATCAAAAAAGCTGTTTACGGGCTTGACGAGACCGAACAGACACAATTGGACGAGCTTGATACTGGAAAGGCTGACCAAGAGCTGCACTCGTTGGAGATCACGGCGGCGGCTATCGGGATGGCCGGCCTGACCACGATCGAAGCAATGCCAGCGCATCTGCGGTCGATGATCCTCGAAGCGGCCCCAAAGCACCTCGCGTCCGAACAGACACAAGAAGCCGCGGAGCCGGTCTCTTCGGGTGATCGGATCTTGTCGGCCTATGATGACACGACATCGATGCCTCGTTTCTCATGGTTCTCCCTTCTCGGTTGGGCGGCCGCGGCCGCTGCATGTGTCGCGCTTGCGATCAATATATGGATAACCAGAAACCAGCCGACGCCTGAGATCGCACGCGTTCAAACTCCGGCGGAAACCCCGCGACCGCTATCGCCCGCTGAAATGCGCGCTCAGATGATGAGTTCAGGGATCGCAATGATTAATGCGACGTGGGGACCCGGCAACATGAAGGATGTGAAGCAGGTGAGCGGCGATATCGTCTGGAGCAGCGAAAAGCAGATGGGCTATATGAAACTGCAGGGTCTGCCAAAAAACGATCCTTCCAGGGAAACATACCAGCTTTGGATAGTGGACAAGACGCGCGATCAGAAATTTCCGATCGACGGCGGAACGTTTGATGTAACCTCGGACGGTGAGATCATTATCCCGATCGACGCGAAATTAAAAGCCGTCTCACCCGAGATGTTTGCGATCACGATGGAAAAACCTGGCGGCGTTGTCGTCTCGAAGCAGGAAAAGGTCGCGGCCGTCGCCAAGGTTGAAACCAAACCCGCACCCGCCGCGTAACAACAAGTTCAAAACGAAAACCTCTGCCTTTGACCTGTTTTGTGGATCAAAGCAGAACTCGCTTACGTCCGCGTCATTATTTTCCAATTAGAGGAGTTTAGATATGCGATTCAGAAGATTCTCAATTTCCCTGCTTGCCGTCTTCTTATTAATGTCCGCAACTGGGTATTCCCAGTCCGGTGCAAAGCTGCCGGAGATCAATGTTAAAGAGTACAAGCTCAAGAATGGTCTGACGGTGGTCTTTCACCACGATTCATCGACCCCGATCGTTGCCGTGAACCTTTTCTATCATGTCGGCTCCAAGAACGAATCTCCCGGCCGAACGGGCTTCGCCCACCTTTTCGAACACATGATGTTTCAGGGGTCCCGTGATTATGTCGACGGGTGGCGGGCGGTCGATGAGCTCGGTGGAAATGTCAACGGCACCACCAACGAGGACCGCACCTATTATTACGAGGTTGTACCGTCGAATTACCTCGAACGGGCGATCTATATGGAAGCCGACCGGATGGGTTATTTGCTTGATGCGATGAGCCAGGAAAAGCTCGACAACCAACGCGACGTCGTAAAGAATGAACGCCGGTTTCGTGTCGACAACGTACCGTACGGCACCGCGGGCGAACGGATCGTCGATATCATGTACCCGGCCGATCACCCGTATCATTGGTCGGTGATCGGCTCGATGACAGATCTCTCGGCCGCCTCGTTGGAGGACGTAAAATCCTTTTTCCGTAAATATTACGTGCCGAACAATGCCGTGTTGGCCCTGGCCGGTGACTTTGACGACAAACAGGCAAAAGCGTGGATCAAAAAATACTTTGGCGCGATCGCTAAAGGCTCCGATGTGAACAGGCCCGATCCGCCGCAGCCGACATTGAATGGTGAAATTCGAAAGACATATGAAGAGGCGGGGATCCCGCTGCCGCGTTTGACGCTTGTGTGGCATGGCGTACTAGAGTATTCGAAAGATCAGGCCGCGTTGGATATGCTTTCGTCGATACTATCGACGGGTCGTGGGTCGCGGCTGCAAAGCAACCTCGTCTACGGCAAGGAGATCGCACAGCAGGTTTTTGCCAATGACGGTTCAAATGAGATCGCCGGTTTGTATCAGATAACGGCGGTTGCCAAACCTGGCAAGGCTCTCGATGAGCTTGAACAGGCGATCAATGCCGAGATCGAGCGGATCAAGAAAGAGCCGCCGACGGCTGAAGAAATGACACGGGCCCTCAACGTCCGCGAAGCGAGCGCGATATATGGTCTCCAGACAGTCCTCGGCAAGGGTGGACAGATGGCGAGCTATGCCGCATACCTTGGCAAACCCAATTACTTTCAGGAAAACATCGATAGATACCGCAAAGTCACCGCGGCCGATGTGCAGCGGGTCGCAAATCAATACCTGAATCAAAATCGGCTAGTGATGAGTTACGTTCCGGCCAAGGGAAGACCGCCGGGCCGCGCCGGAGCGGCTGAGACGGTTAAACCGACATCAACCGCTTCCAAGAAAAAGGACACTGCTTTGATAGCGAAACAGGACGCGTTGCTACCCGCGGGAGGGCCGGATCCTAAATTCGCGTTACCCGCGATCGAAAAAACAAAGCTTGCAAACGGGCTAAATATTTGGGTTGTCAGGCAGAGCGAACTTCCGATCGTATCGATGAACCTGGTCCTAAATGCGGGTGGAACAATTGAGAGTGCGGATAAGGCCGGTGTCACGGCAATGACGGCGGCGATGCTTAACCAGGGGACTAAAACCCGATCGGCAGTCGAGATCGCTAATGCCTTGCAATCGATCGGTGCGTCGGTTAACGCCAACGGCGGTTGGGATTCGAGCGACGTCTCGATGCAGACGTTAACAAAGAATCTCGACCAGGCCCTCGATCTTTACGCTGATGTGGTCTTAAACCCGGCGTTCCCCACCAACGAGTTCGAAGTGTTGCGGCGGCGAGCGCTGACCAGTTTCCTCCAGCGCAAATCGAGCGCTACCGCGGTTGCGGGCGTCGTTTACGATAAGGTTCTTTACGGCGACCAGCCGTACGGCCGCCAGTTGTCGGGCAACGAAAGAACGGTCAAGGCAATGAAGCGTGAGGACCTTGTAAACTTCTACAACACCTATTACAAACCGAATAACGCCACGCTGATAGTCGTCGGCGATGTCGACACAAATGCCATAAAGGCGAAACTCGAAAAGACATTTGGCGGTTGGGCCTCGGGCAATGTTCCGGGGGCGACGATGACGGCGCAGACGATGTTTGCTAAACCGTCGATCTACTTCGTCGATCGCCCAGGTGCCGCACAATCATCGGTTTCGATCGGCCAGGTCGGTGTCGAGAGGAGCAATCCTGATTACTACGCTCTGCAGATAATGAACTCGATACTTGGCGGCGGTGGTACCGCACGGTTATTCATGAACCTCCGGGAGGACAAGGGATACACCTATGGTGCTTACAGCCGTTTTGTATATCGTAAAGGTCCCGGACCATTCTCGGCATCGGGTGAGATCCAGACGGTGTCTACCAAAGAGGCCGTTCAGGAGTTTATGAAGGAACTCCATGGAATCCAAGGTACGATCCCCGTCACACAGGCCGAACTGGAAGTCAACAAGCAAGCATTGATCCGGCGATTTCCGGCGGGTTTCGAGACGGTCGGACAGATCTCGGGTCAGCTTGCCAATCTCGTTACATATAACCTGGCGGACACCTATTACAATGATTACATTTCAAAGGTGCACGCCGTCACGCTGGACGACATACATCGTGTGGCCAACCAATACCTGCAGCCGGATAAGATGGCTATAGTTATTGTCGGCGATTGGAAGGCGGTCGAACCCGGTCTCAAGGGGCTGGGATATCCGATAACCATCCTTGATACTGACGGCAATCCAGTTACCAAATAACAAAGCTGTATTTCGTTCTAAGATACAAGGGCCGGGAGTTAGCTCCCGGTCCTATTTCATTCTATTGAAGCATAAAAGAGGATGAGACGAAGTGTTCCGTATCATGTGCTACAATGAAAAAAATCTGAAATTTAGTCTTACATTTTTGAAGACCGGAGAGGATAAATGTCTGTGGATTACAGCAAAATTCGTGACCTTTTAGGCGACGACGCCGACACACTCTTACAACATGTATCCAGGACCATACCGAAGGAGAATCTCAGTCTCCCGGGTGGTGATTTTGTGGATCGCGTGTGGGCATTATCGGACCGCAACCCTAATGTTCTGCGGAATTTGCAGGCCATCTACGGCCACGGCCGTCTAAGCGGCACCGGATATGTCTCGATATTGCCGGTTGACCAGGGTGTCGAGCATTCGGCTGGAGCTTCGTTCGCACCAAATCCGATGTATTTCGATCCCGAGAACATCGTTAAACTGGCGATCGAGGGTGGCTGCAACGCGGTGGCATCGACCTTCGGCGTGCTTGGCTCGGTCGCTCGCAAATATGCCCACAAGATCCCGTTTGTCGTAAAGATCAATCACAACGAACTGCTTACCTTTCCGAATAAGTTTGATCAGGTTATGTTCGGCACCGTCGAACAGGCCCACAACATGGGCGCGGCGGCCGTCGGAGCGACGATTTACTTTGGTTCCGAAGAATCGACACGGCAAATAACAGAGGTTTCCGAGGCGTTTGCCTACGCGCATGAACTTGGAATGGCGACGATCCTTTGGTGCTACCTACGAAATCCGGCATTCAAAACTCCCGAAGGCGATATGAGCGACGCCGCCGATCTGACGGGGCAGGCAAACCATCTCGGCGTGACGATCCAGGCTGATATCATCAAGCAAAAGCTGCCGACCAGGAATGGCGGATACACGGCCCTAAATAAACAGGGCAGTTACGGCAAGACAAGCGATAAGGTATATACCGAGCTAACCACAGACAACCCGATCGATCTGGTCCGTTACCAGGTCGCGAATTGTTATATGGGCCGCTGCGGTCTGATCAACTCGGGCGGCGAGTCGAAAGGCTCCGGCGATCTTGCGGCAGCGGTAAGAACGGCTGTGATCAACAAACGCGGCGGCGGCACGGGGTTGATCTCAGGCCGAAAGGCGTTTCAACGCCCGATGACCGAAGGCGTCGAGTTGCTCAATGCGATACAAGACGTTTATCTGACGAGCGAGATCACTATCGCGTAAGACCTCTCCTACGAGAAGCGAAATAAAAGCTGTTGATAATTTCTTTTACGCATTGTATTCTTCACGAATCCGAAAATGATTTTCATACGAAATTGCTATTAAACAACGGAAGTTGGGTTAATTCAATTTTAAATTTGGGGGGACGTATGAAGAGATCAATTCTAATATTTGTGTTTCTGTATGTGTGTGCGGGGGCCGCTTATTCGCAGCCGGCAATGTCGTCGAAAGAGGCGTCGCAAGAGAAGACTCTTTATCAGCGGCTTGGCGGTTACGACGCGATCGCGGCGGTTTCGGACGATTTTATCGGGAGATTAGCCAAGGAAAAACTGCTTAGCCGATTTGTTGTGGGCTTGAGCGTAAATTCCCAAAAGAGGCTGCGTCAACATCTTGTCGATTTCCTGTGTAACGCGACCGGCGGCCCTTGTCTTTATCTCGGCCGCGATATGAAGACGGCACACACGGGTCTTGGCATCACCGAGGCGGACTGGAAGGAAGGCGTCGACGACCTGGTTGCGACGCTCGATAAATTTAAGGTGCCGGATAACGAAAAAAGTGAGGTCCTGGGAGCGATCAGCGGTCTGAAAAAGGACATTGTCGAGAAGCCTTGATCCCGTTTCTGGTTTGCAAACCCTGTTAACAGCATCTTTAAATGGAATATCCGGACCGAGAATTCTTTTCTCCGTCCGGATATTCTTCTTGTTAAGCTATTGTTTGAGTCCTTTCTTACGCTCAAGAGCCAAAAGCACGTGTTTCTGAGGCGTTTTCACGTGTTTCGAAAGCAATAACACGTGTTTCTGAGGCGCTTTCACGTGTTTGAGAAGCAAAAACACGAGGTTCTGAAGCTTTTCCACGTGTTTCAGAAACAAAAACACGTGTTTTTAAAGCTTTTTCACGTGTTTTGGGTCCAAGAACACGTGTTTCTGACGTGTATTCACGTGTTCCAGAAGCAAAAACACGAGTCTTTACGGCTATTAAATGAACTTACCGCGAGAAAGTTGGTAACCCCCGTTAAGGAACGGATTGCTCGCCTTTTCCTGTCCCACAGTCGTCTCGGGTCCGTGGCCGGAATACACGACAAAATCGTCACCCAGTGAAAGGATGTTCGTCTCTATCGACTCTATCAGCTGTTCGTAGCTGCCGCCCGGTAGATCTGTGCGTCCGATCGATCCTTGGAAAAGGCAGTCGCCGACGAATACCTTTTGTTCCGCCACTTCCGCCAGTACAACATGACCGGGTGTATGCCCCGGGCAGTGCCGGACCGAAAATTTCAGATCTCCAACTTCGTAGATCTCAAGGTGCTGCCAATTTCGCGTTAGCTTTGGCGGATCTTCGAAATCGAGCCCAAGCTCTTTCAACTGGCTTGGCTGCACGCCAAAGAACAACGCCTGTTGCGGAAGTCCGTAATACAAGCTCTCATCGTCTTTGTGAAGAAGGATCTCGGCGTCGGGAAATGCGCATGCAAGATCGGCCGTCCCGCCGATATGGTCGAGGTGGCCGTGCGTCAACGTTATCGCCTGCATCTCCAGATCGTTGTCATGGATAAAGCTGATAAGCCCATCGGATCGCTCACCAGGATCGATACAGATCGCTCGCCGCGTCCGCTCGCACGCGACCACGCGGGTATTTTGCTGAAATGGAGTAAGAACGAACGTCTCAATTAACATGGTCATTACCCGATCCACGTGAGCTTAGCCCCGCTAGGGGCGCCCTGTTTGTAGACCGTGGGAATACAAACGTTCAAGCTCCAGAGGAGCGGCCTGTTGTTCGTGTCTTTAATAAGACGACAACCAGGACGCCCCGACTGGACTGCATCATCTTTGATATCAACCATTCTACAAACAGGACGCTCCGACGGAGCTAATCCAGAATCTCTTCGATGTGCGGTTCGGGATCGAAATCTTCTGCTCGTCGATCCCGCAATACAAACATTATCGCTTCTCGATACGTTTCTGCATTCGGCATGCCGTTAAAACATGGCGTTTCGATGTCGCTAAGATTCAGGTAGCTGATCAAACAGCTCAACAGCATCCAAAGCAACGTCTCGTCAGGCGCTCCGATCGGGTTGTGTTTGATTATCGTCGCGCGATCTTCCGTAATGCCGCTGCAGATACGTGCAAACTCAGCCTCGCTGATCTTCGTCATACCTCTTCTTCATACATCAGGTAGTGCGACCGATGCATGCCAACCGCTTCGTAGACGCGCTGCGCGTTCACGTTCCCGGTCTCGACGTAAAGGCGAAAGCCACAAATTCCGCCCGCCTCATCGGCCATCTCCTTGACAAAATCGTATAAACGGCTATAGATCTTTTGCCCTCGCGATGCGGGCACGATATATACACTCTGGATCCACCAAAACCATGCGTTACGCCAGTCGCTCCATTCGTATGTAACCATCAAACCCCCGATAATACAGTCATCTTCCTCGGCAACGACATAGAACCCACGCCTGTCGCTGTTAAAGATGGCATCGATACCGCTTCGCAGCACGTCCCCATCCAGATGCCTGCCTTCGGTCTCGAGGGCCATCGCTTGGTTAAATTCGACCAGTGACTCGATGTCCTCGGGGCGCGCGATCCTGATATTCATATTGGTTTCCTTGACGAGTAGGTTGACGGTCAACTAGCCTAAAATGTTTTGTCGCAGGGCGCGAATAACCCTTTATGAAACTACGGATACTTTATCACGGCAATTGCTTTGACGGCGTCGCGTCGGCCGCGATCTTTACCAAATTTTACAAGTCAAAGATCAAACCCGACGCTGAGATCCGGTACACACCGACAAAGCACTTGGCGAACAATGCTTTTGACCGCGACCAACTCGACGGCGACGAGAATGCCATCGTCGATTTCAAGTATTGCCCGGACGATCGTCTGACGTGGTGGTTCGATCATCACCAGTCGGCATTTTTATCGGCGGCCGATGAAGAGCACTTTCACGCTGACGGCTCGGGAAAGAAGTTCCTAGATACGACGAGCAAATCGTGTGCGGAATTTATAGCTCGAATAGCAAATGAAAAGTTTGGTTTTCAAGAGGACGGCCTTAGTGAGCTCATCGAGTGGGCCCATATTATCGACGGCGCCTTCTACGAATCACCGGCGCAATGTGTCGAACTCCGCTCGCCCGCGCTAAAGCTGATGCAGGTGATCGAGGGCGAAAAAGAACCCGCCTTTATCGAGGAGATCATCCGGCGGCTGACAAACGAGACCCTCGATGAGATCGTCGAGAGCGAAGAGATACAGGGACGGCTTGCCCCGATACTCGAAAAACATTGGAACACCGTCAACCTTATCAAGCAGCGCGCTGGCTATGATCGGGGCGTCGTGAGTTTTGACCTTACGGACACGGACATCGACGGCTATAATAAATTCATTCCGTATTACTTCTATCCCGAGACGACATATAACGTCGCTCTGACCCAAAGCGAATTTCGAACAAAGATATCGGTTGGATCAAACCCATGGTCGCCACGCCCGCGCCTTCACAATATCGCCGAGATCTGCGAGCGATACGGCGGCGGCGGACATGCCGTTGTCGGTGCGGTCTCGCTAAAACCGGACGATCTCGCCCTTGGGCAGCAGTATATGCAGGAGATCATCGAGGAGCTTCGGTTTCCCGATTAAAAAAGGCGGGCCCGTTTGGACCCGCCTCTTCGCGCTAACAAACCTCAATCCTTATTGAGCTTTGTTGTAAACGGACGTCGTCGACGTCACTGTGCCGCCGCGGCCGGTCCTTTCAGCATTGACCGTCAGGGTCTTACCATCACTGCCAAGTTCCCAGGTTTCTTTGCTGGTGAAGGTGATAGGATCACCCTGCGGGGGTGTCATCGTTCGCGATGACGACAGATTGAGTTTGCTGCCATCCCACTTCGAGCTATATGTAACGGGAACGGTATTTTGTCCCATTGTCATATCGACCTTGGTGTCCTTACCGAAGGTGTAGGAAACAGTCTGGTCACCGCCGCCCATTCTGCCACCACCACCACCGCCGGTCGGAGCGCCTGCCGGAGGAGGTGTTCGCTTCGTTGAGGTAGTGATTTTGATGTCAGTCGAGGTCTGAGCAACCGTCAAGGTCTGTGATTCGATCCTGTTGTTATCGCCAAGCTTTGATTTGCTAACGTCAAGATTCCAGGTTCCAGAGAAATTGGGGGCTTTCTGAGCAGTCGCGGTCATTGCAAACGCGACAAGCGCAAAAACCGCTGCTAAAACTAAATTACGTTTCATAAAGAGATACTCCTATATATTTTGAGATAAGACTTAATTCCGCCTATAAGACGCTAATTTACTACAAATCGTTCATACAAAATTGTAAAGAATTGTAAATCGGTTCGACGTCCAACCAAAGGCCGCCTAAAGGCGGGACTCCGAATGGCGGGAGATTCTTGTCGCCAACGGCGATGAATAATAAAGCCTAGGGTGCAATGAGCGCAGCGAATGGAACTCTAGGTACGTTAGCAATAAGAATTCCGTCGCTTAGGGCGACGAACAAGTGACGTCAAAATATGGATTTCTAATAACTACGAGTATCATCGCTATTGATCGGGGGCATCTTGGTCGCCAACGGCGACATACACTAAAGCCTGGGGTGCAGCCGATAGGCGGAACCCCAGGACGCGGACAAGAAAACACACCCGTCGCTGAAGGCGACGAACAAAAATATGCCCCAATCATTGATCAAGATCCTCGCTCACGTCGTATTCTCCACTAAAGACCGGTTTGACCTGATCGCACCAGAGATCGAACCCGATCTTTTTAGCTATATAAGTGGCATCGTCTTAGGCAACGGCGCTCGACTACTCATCGGTAATGGAACCCGAAATCACATTCACCTATTGATGTCGATAGGTCACAACGATGTAGGCAAGCTTATTGGTGACATAAAGAGGGACAGCTCATTATGGATCAAGAAGCAAGATCGTAAATATGGCAAGTTCTATTGGCAAAGAGGATATGGAGCGTTTTCAATCGGCCAATCCCAAGTACCAAGTGTTTCCAGTTATATAAGGCGTCAGAAGGAGCACCATTCGTCGAAACACCTCTCGTACGAGGATGAGTTTCGCGGATTGTGCCGGAAGTACGAAGTAGAATTTGACGAGCGATATTGCTGGGATTGATGTGTGTCGCTTTCAGCGACAAGATCATGTGATATATGTCGCCGTTGGCGATAGGAATCGTTTTTGGACCAAAGATATATTTGACGTTATTTGTACGTCGTCTTCAGCGACCGGAATTTCGTTGGCGGCGGACCTAGGGTTTCATTCGCTATGCTCATTGCACCCTAGGCTTTAGTATGCGTCGCCGTTGGCGACAAGAATTCTATTTCCTATCCCTCCGCTGCCTCCTCACGCAAGTGCAGTTTGCTGTGGGTATAGCTGTAAAAGAAATAGACGATCAGTCCGACGATGAGCCACACCGCAAAACGAAACCAGTTCGTCCAGCCGAGTTCGGTCATTAGATAGGTGCAGCACATAACCCCAAGCACTGGTATCAGCGAAAGACGTTTGATTACACAGAGGACAACCATAAGGATCGAGAACGGCACGAATACGAGATAAGGGATCTTCTCAGTGATAACGTCGTACTGGGATTTATCGGCGGTTGCGGAGTAATTCGTGAGATTCCACAGACCCTCAGGATTATAGGTATACACGACCCAAAAAAGCACGATGAAGATCATGGGTGCGAGGTACCGAGAACTTATAAAGGGCACGTAGCGCTTTTGACCGGCAAATTCTTTGTCCTTGACCAGTACGCCCGCGCAGACGATCGTAAAGGCAAACAGAGTCCCGATCACCGAAAGATCAGTGACCTCCGTCAGATTCATAAATAACGCAGGAACTGCCACCATGACGCCAGTCAGAAGTGTCGAAAACCATGGCGTCCGGAATTTGGGATGAATCGACGAAAATATCTTGGGCAGCAATCCATCGCGACTCATCGCCATCCATAGACGAGGCTGCCCAAGTTGGAATACAAGCAGCACGGTCGCGATCGCAACGATCGCGCTGACAGCGATGATCCCCGAGATCCACGGCAGATCAATCCCCGGTTGGCTGAATACAAATGCCAGCGGATCGCCGACGTTCAGTTTTTTATACGGGACCATGCCCGTGAGGACGAGCGCAATAGCGACATATAGAACCGTGCAGATAATGAGTGAGTAGATCATGCCTCGCGGCAGTGTCTTGTACGGGTCCTTGCACTCCTCTGCTGTCGTCGAGAGAGCGTCAAAACCAATATAAGCAAAAAAGACAGCAGCGACTCCCGACATTACGCCGCCAAAACCATGGGGCATGAACGGATGCCAGTTTTCGGTCTTGACGTAGAACGCTCCAAGAATGATAACGAGCATGATCACAGCGAGCTTTATCCCGACCATGATGTTTGACGCGATCTTTGATTCGCGTATGCCGACATATACCAGGGCTGTAATAATAAATACTATGCCAAGAGCGGGAAGGTCGGCGATCACCGGAAAGCCGGCGATATGCGGAGCTGTCGTCCACGCCGTAAAACCTTCAAGCTGACCGCAACTTATCGCCGCGTCCTTGGCGGCGCAAGCCGCCTGCAGAGCATCGAGCGTCGTACCATCCGCCATTGCCGCCTGGACGGCGTCATAGGCAAGATGAGTCGAGCGAAAATCCATCGTGAAATTAAGCGGTATGTGAATGCCGTTTGCATCCAGCAAACCTGTAAAATAGTCACTCCACGATATCGCAACGGCGATGTTTCCGATGGCGTATTCAACAAGCAGGTCCCATCCGATGATCCATGCCAGCAACTCGCCAAAGCTTGCATAGGCATAAGTGTAAGCTGACCCTGCTATAGGGATCTTCGAGGCAAACTCGGCGTAGCACAACGCCGAGAACCCGCAGGCGATAGCGGCGAAAAGGAAGAGCAGGATGACCGCCGGGCCGCCGTTGTAGGACGCCTGGCCAACCATAGCGAAGATACCGGCGCCTATGATCGCCGCGATCCCGAGCATCGTCAGATCAAAGGTGCCCAGGCTCCGGCGAAGCCGCACTGTTTGTTCGCCCGGCTGGCCCGGTACCAACTCGACGTCGGCAAAACCCGCCGCGGCATCAGCCTGTATCTGAGCTATCGATTTTTTTCGGAATAATGAATTAGCCATGTTCCTTTACCCTTCTCGAAATAGGTCGTGTGAATATAGCAAGCCGGTTCTTGTAATACAGATGGGAATTGCCGGTGTCTGACCGATTATTTTAGGCGAATTCTGAACTATATCGGCAAAAGATGCAAGTAACTTTTGGCATACATTTTTCGTTAATGGCTTGCGACCGCCGTTTAACGAGATCGACCCTTTACACAATGGTTGACAGGCTTGGGGGACTCGCTGATACTATTTTTGACCTGAAGAAGACCGTCCTGGCCGCGAATGGAACCATCCCGCAGTTGTCAACAATACTGATCTACAGCAGATCGTTCTGTGGGCGGAACTAAGGAAAACTTGAGAGCCCGACCTTTGGTAAAACGCCGACGAAGCCCGATTCTTTACCAATGATTTCTGGCTCCTGTAATCCGCGGCGCAATGCCCCGGCGTTTTACGAAAGTAAATTACGGAACTTATGTTAACTGCCTTTCTCATAGCTCTAGCATTCGTCTTTGCCGCCGAGATGGGCGACAAAACTCAGCTCGTCGCCCTAGCCTTCGCGACCCGGTTCAAGACGTCTATTGTTCTTACGGGCGTCTTTGGTGCAACGATCCTTGTACATCTTTTTTCGGTGTTCATCGGCGAGGCGGCAAGTTTCGTAATCCCTACATTCTGGATAAAGATCATCGCGGGCATTGCGTTTATTCTTTTCGGTTTGTGGACCTTACGTGGCGACAAACTCGAAGACGAAGAAAAGCTGACGGCGTCGAGGTTCGGACCATTATTGACCGTCGCGATTACATTCTTTATTGCGGAGCTCGGTGACAAGACGATGTTGATGACGATAACTATCGCCAGTGAGCAGCAACAGTTTGTAGCGGTGTGGCTGGGAAGCACCGTCGGAATGGTGATCGCCGATGGGATCGCTATAGGCGTTGGTAAGTTACTTGGCACGAGCCTGCCTGAGAACTTATTGAAATACGGAACCGCTACGATCTTTTTCTTGTCGGGACTCTATACTATTTACGAGGCCTTTTAAACGGCTCTCAGCTTTTTCAAGCCTGGCTTTTCAACCTCGAAGCAAACTTCGATCGAAACTTAGCGACCTTTGGCGAAACCACTGCCATGCAATACGGTTGATTGGGATTATTCTCAAAATATTCCTGGTGGTAGTCCTCGGCCGGCCAAAACTTATCGAAAGCCGTTACCTCGGTGACGATCGGCCTGTCATAGATACGCTCGTTCTCAAATTCGGCGATCGTCTCTTCCGCGATCCGTCTCTGGAGAGCATCGTGATAGAAGATGGCTGACCGGTAAGAAGCCCCGATGTCATTTCCCTGGCGATTTAATGTCGTCGGGTCGTGAACCGTAAAGAAGATCTGCAAGATCTCTTTATACGAGATCACATCCGAATCAAAGGTGATCTGAATAGCCTCGGCGTGGCCGGTTGTGTCCGAACAGACTTGCTGGTAAGTCGGGTTTTCAGTATGCCCCCCGGTGTAGCCCGAAACGACGTCCTGTACTCCTTTCAAATCATCGAAGATAGGTTCGACACACCAAAAACACCCGCCGGCCAATGTTGCCGTTTCTAAATTAGCCATAGATCGATATTACCAAATTCGCGGTCGCGACGGTTGTTAGCCTTTTGCCACCTGGACACCCCCCCCGGGATCATCCTTGCCTGTTTTTGAGAATCTTGACAAACGAGCCCGAGCGAAGCTCATCGAGCGTGATGCTTGTCCGGCGAATCGCTTCCTCTTCGGTAATGGCGCCGCAGTTGATTGCACGAAGAAAGTAATTGAGCAGACCCTGTCCGGTAGCAGCATCGTCAAATACATCGCCGACAAGGGTCGCCTGAGCGGCCTTTTCAACAAAGTTGCGAAGACGTTTGCTGGCGGCATCAAGCCCTTCGAGAAAGAACGTGTAAACCGCGGCATAACGTGTCGGAAGCTGCGCCGGGTGAAGGTCCCATCCCTGGTAAAAAGCATTTGCCAGCGAATTGCGGCAGTGGTCGTAATGCAGCCGCCACGCACGATGGATCGCACGGTTGTTTTCGGCGATCTGCTCGGCTGTCAGGTTGTCGCCGCGATGCGGTGCGATCGGCATGATATTCGTCGCTCCGTCCGACAGCCAGACGCCTGTTCCGCCAAATGCCACTTGCATCACATTGCGCGCAAAATCGCAGGCCGGATGGAGCATATCCTGGTAAGCGGCCGTGATCGAGCAGCTCGCGGTGTAATCGTATGTACCGAAATGCGCCGCTGTGCAGCGCCCGCGTGAAGCCGCAAGGAGGTGTGGCAGGGCTATCCGTCCATCGCCGCCGATGATCGATTGTGTTGTTTCGATCATCATTTCCATCTTTAGTATTCCCGACCCGAGTCCAAGCTTCGGTTCAAGATCATCAAAGATGTCGGCGAGGGCCGTCACCTGTTCCGGCGCGACGATCTTGGGAAGCGTGACGACAAAATTATCCGGTAGTCTGCCGCCGCCGGCCTTGACGAGCCTTGTCAGAAACAGGTCGAGGGTGCGGATACTTCTCGCGTGCAAT
>OCZT010000668.1_pt1 | contig 34442 bp, 36 predicted proteins | sample 1539031 | NCBI WGS metagenome assembly OCZT01 (sample SAMEA3539308, study PRJEB22396) | soil metagenome | biome: tundra; feature: field; material: soil | place: USA | collected 2010-05 | depth 0.15 m | reverse complement strand
ACAACACCACCAAAGGTTTGCAACCTTTCTATGTGAACGGCGGCTCGCCGATGGGCAATGTGGGTTGGCAGGGCGGAATCTCCAGCCAGTCGTTCGTCGGTGTCCGCGGCTCGCGCACCAACGGGCCCAAGCTCGGCTACACGTACCAGCTCGAGACGCAGATCGACGTGTCGCAGACGTCCGGCATCGTGACGACGAACTCGAACAACAGCGGTGTGGTCAAGGGCGCCCTCACCTCGCGCAACAGCTTCATCGGGATCGGCAACCAGTACGTCGGTACGTTCCGCGTCGGCAAAACCGACGCGCCGTACAAGAACTCGACCGCCCGGATGAACCCGTTCTCGCAGATGCTCGGCGACTACTCGGTCGTCATGGGGAACAGCGGCGGCGACAACCGCGTCGAGTTCGGGACGCGCCTGGACCACTCGTTCTGGTGGGACTCGCCGAACTGGAGCGGGTTCACGATGAGCCTGCTGGCGTCGCCGGGCCAGAACCGCGCCTCCGACAACAGCATCATCCCGTCGGGCGAGGCCGACTGCGCGGGCGGCAACTTGCCCGGCAGTTCGGCGAGCACGCCCTTCTGCAACGACGGTTCGTTCGGATCGGCGTACAGCGCGAGCATGGCGTATCAGCGGAAACGGTTTTACGGCACCGCGGCGTACGAGATCCACAAGGCGGTGAACCGCAGTGGTGACGTGACCGGAAGCGGCTTGGAACCGCTCGACATCGCTGACGAAGACGCGACCAAGTTCGGCGCGCAGTGGAACTTCGGCCGTCTCACGCTGAACGGCATCTACGAGCGGCTGCGCCGCGGTCTGCCGGCGGTGCTGCAATCGCAGAACGAACGGCAACGCGACGGCTTCTGGCTCGCCGCGACGCAGACGGTCGGCGGGAAGAACAGCCTCGATAGCATGAGCCTCGGGTGGGCCCGCGCGAACCCGACGCAAGGTGATACGGGTCAGCACAACACCACGGGCGGGCTGAACCCGGACAACATGGCGAACATGTACACCTTGGCGCTCCGCCACGCGATCGATCGCCATCTCTCGTTCTACCTCGACTACGCGCAGACCGTGAACCACCCGCAGGCGCACTTCGACCTGGGCGCGGGCGGACGCGGGCTCACGACCGACTGCCATGACGGCAGCGCGATCACGGCGCTCGACCCCGTCAACGTGGTCACCGACCCCGTGTCGGGCCTGACGCTTCCCAGCCTCAACGGGATCGGCCCGCACTGCTTCGCCGGCGGCAACCTGCGCGGCGTCTCGACGGGTATCCGGCTCCAGTTCTAACGAACCGAACGCGTGGACAAATGGAAGACCGCCGCAAGGCGGTCTTCTTCTTTGTCGCCGTCGAAGAGCGTCGCGATCATGGCGGTCACGTTTGCCTAGCACGCTGTTCACGATCGGACACGGCACGGCCGAGCAAGACATCTTCGCAGCGCGCCTTGCGGCGGCGGGGATCGAGCGGCTGGTCGACGTGCGGCGTTTCCCGAGTTCTCGCCGCTGGCCGTGGTTCGACGCAGGGTCGATGGTGGAATGGATCACGGCGAACGGCATCGCGTACGTACCGGCGCCCGAGCTCGGCGGCCGGCGCACCCCGCGACCGGATTCTGCGAACGTCGTCTGGCGCGAGCGCGGCTTTCGCGGCTACGCGGACTACATGCAGACCGATGCTTTCCGCGCGGCATTCGCGGCACTCATCGATGCGGCGGCGAAGCGGCCGACGGCGGTGATGTGCTCCGAGACGCTCTGGTGGCGCTGCCACCGGCGGCTGATCGCGGACGCAGCGGTCTTGCTGCGCGGCGTCGAGGTCGCGCACCTCGTCGGGCCGAGCCGGCAACCGCATCGCCCGACCGACGGGGCCCGCGTCGCGGATCGCGAGACGCTCGTGTACGACGGCACCGCGTAGCCTACGGCGAGGAACGCCCGAAACAGCGCCGGTCCTTCGCGGCAGCAATTCCTTCAGAGAATCACCGGTACGCGGACCTTACGTTGCCGGTACCGCTCGCGGAAACGGCGCGCGGAGATCAGCCGGAGCAGGTCTACCTCGCGCTCGCGAGAGATTTCCAGGAGGCTTCTATAGCCGTACCGCCGTCCGACCCGGTTCGTGATCTCTATCTTGGTCAACTCCGGCAAATCGCGCGTCGCCTCATCCGACTGATCGACTGGTGCGACGACACTATGTCGTCACGCCGTTCGCTCCCGGCTTGCTCGCGAGCGCTCGATTCGAACTCTTCTCACTCGACGCACACGGTCGCGTGGGACGCGGTGGGACGCGGTTCTTTCTGGAGCCGACGGCCGGACTCGAACCGGCGACCTGCTATTTACGAAACAGCTGCTCTACCAACTGAGCTACGTCGGCAAACTGGGTAGTCGCGAGATTTCCCCGCTTACTCGCCTTACTGTCGGGCGCCCTTTTGGCCCACCATTGGCCCGCCAACCGTAAGAGCGACCGACCTAGATTCGCCTGTACGGTTTTGTCCCCTCTGATACCAGCCTGTCTCGCACCTCAGAGCCTACCGTTACGGCAGCCGGGCGTATTTTTGTATCCGCCAGCGTAGCCCTCATCAGGGCGACGCACCGCCCGCCTCGCGGTCTGCAACGCTAGGTTCGATGGCTCGCGGCGCGTCAACCGATTCCGCAATTTTTGGGCGGGCGGGCTCTTCCATTGCGACAGCAGGTCGCGTGACGGAATAGCGCAACGGCTTACAGATAATGTGTTCAACTGCGAATTTCGATGACGCAGCGAGTAAGCGGTGCGCGTGCTCTGCGCGAAATATCGCGGCGGTATCGGACGTCATCGAAATGCATCTGCTGCCGGGCATGATAGCGCCTGCATCGCACGCCATCAAAACAGCTTGAACGCACAGCGACAGTGACCCCCCAAACATCTCGAGCGTACGCCGGATATAGCCAACTGATTCCGGACCACGAACCTCATCGAACCCCCGCAATGGCATTGTGCCTTGGACGATCGAGATATTTCGAGCAGCTAGCTCACGGCGGCGCTCAGCCGATGGGATGCCAAGGAGAACGCGGTCTTCACCCGACTGAGCCGTCGTGCCGGCGGGGAAAGTGACGGCCACAATACGGATGCTCTCGTCCACAAGATCGGACAGCATTAGCGCTCCGTTCCCGAGGGAGCTGAAGACGGCTACGAAATCAATCTCCTGCTTTCGAACGACCTTCGCTACTTCCGCGACCGTCGCCGGCAGATTCATCGTGCCTTCGCGTTGATGAAGAAGCGTGGAAAGGCGCATTAGGTCCAATCCTCGCTAGGCATATCGAAGGGCGGAGGGAGTGCGCCTCCGTTGTCGATCACGAATTGAAGCAACCTATAAACCTTGATGAAATTCGGTCGCCGAACGCTGTCCGGCCAGCGGTCCTCCGGGAGGTGGAAAGAATCGCCTCTCACATGTGCGTTCGTCGCGTGACCTCGTTTGTCGGTTTGCAAGTAGATGAGCGGTCGATCAAGTCCGGGCTGCCAGACTTCGTATCGAAACGCACGTACGACCGGTGTCCTAGGCATGCCAACAAACCGCTCGATCGGGACGTTTAGCCTGTAGCCGTCCGTAGTTTGTATCTCACCCTGAAGTTTGCTGACATTGCTCAGGACCCCGATGCGGATCGTGCAAACGGGTACCAGCCCGCGGATATTCGCGAGGAGGGCGTCAACCTCGTTTGCATATTCAGGAATCCGCACCTGGGCAACCGTTCGAACCGAAAATGAGAAGAGGGCTCTTTCGAGCCCTCTTCTGCGCTGACTGTTTGTTCCATTGCGTCGGGTGGCGGTTCAGCCGTGCCCATGGTTATATCGATATAGCCAATCCACGCGGAGTACCAGATATCGGCATCAGAAATGTCGTCCAGCGAATCGGCTTCGTTGGCCCGCCGCCGCAGAAACGCGGTTGTCGAAAGACCGTACTGCGACTCGAACCGACCCATCTCCTCAAGCAACTCGTCCACGGCGAGGTCGTAGACCGCGGGTGCTTCTAGAACCGGCATAGCGACCCTAATTTACCCGAGATCGACCGCGAATCCCGCAATCCCCGCCGGCGTGATCCCGGCCGCACTCCTAGAGACCCCTGTTCTGACGCGTTCCACATACCTGGGAACGTCAAAACGGCGCGAGTGGTTTCCGGGCGGAGCCCTCCATGCGCTTCGCGGTCCACTAGGGGGTGATCGGTCGGTAGCGCATCATAGTTCAGGTTTCTTCCCTCCTTGAGGCAACCGCTCCCGCCTGACGGGCGGCCCTCCAAAGCCGCTGGTCACCGGTAGCGCTCGGGGCTGCCGCTGGCATCCGGCCGGCTCTCCGGTAACGCGGCCTTGGGCCGCTCGACCAGCCGATCCGGCGGCCCGTCCGGAGACTCTATGTGACGGCCCTTCTTGCGAGCTATGCGGACCCGTGTTCTATCGGTAACTCGGGAGGTTGACGCCTTCTCCGCAGCGGCGCGCGGATCTGGCCGTCCGGCCTGGGTTTTTGCGTTCAGTGCCCGTTCGCCGGCCGGGTCGGCGCGGCCGGATTTCGCCGCCCCGACAAACTTCCGCAGGTCTGCGATCGACGTGAGCGCGTCCCGCGCTCATGCCCTCGGCGGCCGCCAGGGTACACGACCTGGCGCTTTCCCGGTGCTCGGGCTACGCCGCGAGCTTTGGCTGACGGTTGATCGAGGCGATCTGGTCGACGTTGATCATCACGTCCACAGTTGCTCGCCTCCCGTTGAGACCGCCCTCTTCGGCTTGCGCTTGCAAGAAGCGCCCCCAGCGGGTCGGGGCGTTCACCGCCTCCAGCAGCTTTTCGTGGACGCTTCCGTCGAGGTAGAACGTCGTTCCATCGGACATCTTCAGCACGTATTCCATGGTCCGATGGATGTGCGCATGCGGGCGGCACTTCCTATGCTGGTTACGGGCGGTTGGCCGGCCCTCGATCTCGATCCGGACTCTCGATGGCGTTCGATTTCGACCCCTATTTGCCGCTCGCTTTAATTGCAGGGTGATGCATGCGCACGACCGGACCAGTAGCTACTGGCCGTCGCGCACGAAGCGGGCACGCCCCCCGGGGAAGACCTCGAACCATTTGCCCGAATTGATCGAATGGTCGCCGCCGGTACAATACATCGGGCGCGGCTCCGGTAGATCGTGGCCCGGCGGATCGCTTTTCCACGTAAGGACTTCGCTGTCGACGTCGATCCGAAACGAGGGCTGAACACCCGGAAGGCCAGCGTTGTGGGAGCTATAGATTGCCATACGTCGAGTCTATCTCACTGTCTCGGAATCGTGAAACTCGCCCGGATTCGCCCCTCTTCCGCATCGCGACTTGGCGGCGGGGCCGCATAAGTGGCATAAACCGTGTACCTCGCAGCACGCACGACTGCTGAGTGGCGCCGAAATCGGACGGGCTTCGCCCAGTTCGCTTCCAACGATCGGGCAGCATACACCCACCCTTATTGATGGCGCGCCTCGCTCACATCAACGAAGCCTTCGGCGTACCAGCGTCCGACGACAGCCCCTCCACGGACGCCTGCGTTCTCTCCGCGCGCAAACGGTCTCAGATCCCTGTCTGTCACCTCCAAGCCACGCTGATCAATGAAGACGAACACGATACTGTTCGTCTCCGGCGGTCGTGCAAAGGGCACGACGTAAAGCAGCCCCGCCTCTTCAAGCGCACCCAAGCGAGTAGAGGTGACTCCGACAGCGAGTGCTCCCCTCCCAGACAGGGAGAGCATATGCTTTCGGACCCCCGCCAAACCGCGAAACTCTTCGGTCACGCACTCTTGGCGGCACTTGTTGTCGAGGTCGTTGTGCTGACGATTCGACGACTTCTCGGCTGGTAAGCAGTCCCCCGGCGCAGTATGGATATGGACAGGGGCGGCGGCTTGATGCCCTACGGGGTGTCCCACACCCGAAGTCGTCGCCCCGCCTTAGACGGCAACGCTCGCTGCATTACCATGCTGCGTTCCCGGGAAGCTAGAATCGCGAGATGGGCGCCGCTCGAGCTTCCAAGATCCCGCCGGCTGGACCGGACCTCGGGTTCGACGCATTCGCCGAGCTCGTCGTCGCCGCCGTTCGACTGCGGCTGCCCGACGTCGCCGTCATCCGGCGCGGCCGGCTGACCGTGATCCGTCGCGGCGCCGAGGCCATGACCATCGACGGCTGGACGATCTGGCGCGAGGGAGCTCAGCGGCGCGTAATGCTATCCGTCGGTGATCGGCGGGACCGGTTCGTCGCGGAGAACGTCGCGGTGACGATCGCGGGGGCGCTGGCCTAGGAGTCGAAACCCCTTTCTCGGATGAGCGGGCACTCCACATACGCGTTCCTGATCGACGAGGACTTGATGCACCTCGTTCACTGGTTTCCGAAGGGTCGGGCAAAGACGGTCGTAACCCACGCGCGGCAGCGCGGTACGCCCGACCCCGAGGTAGTCGCGATCGCCTTCGACACGAAACGCACAATCGTGACGAACAACTCGAAAGACTATCGGCGCGAGGTTCTCGCGTTCTCCCGGCAGTCAGGGCGAGCCCGTTGCTCCGACCTCTTCGGCTTGGTGCTGATGCCGGATGACGAGGCCGACCAGCGCCAATTCTTCCCGCTGCAGCGTCGTCTGACTGCCAAGCTGCGCTATCGCGGTCGGAAGATCGATTGGCTCGACGTGCACACATACAACCTCCTTGTTCAGGCAGACCGTGACGGGCGCGTCTCCGTTTCGCAGCTTCCGCGTTGCGCCTTCTGCGAGCGGGATCTGCCGTTTCGGTGATGCCCGACGGCACGCCGGAGATCGGCCGCATCTCCTGTGTCGGAATTCTCGGTCGGCATTGCGGGCGTGCTGCTCGCTCCCGTGAGGGAGAGGGCTTGATGCCAGGGCTCGCGGACGGAGTAGGCGCGCGGTTTCGATTCGGGCGCTTCCGAGAAAGAAGCTCAGCTGGCCCGACGAACCTCTCAACATGACGTGGCTTCTCGGCGCCGCGGCGGACGCGGTGGCCACTTCGGCACCTGACCTACGGACAGCGATCGCGACGGAGTATCTGACGATTGCTACGTGGGCGCTATTCGGCGTCGCCTTGGCAACGTTCGCAGCGGCCGTCGTCGCAGCGATCTATGCCGTGCGGACTTACCGCCTTGAGGAGAGTCCCGGCGTGGTCTTCGCGGAGGCGCTCGTCGACGTTATCACAATGCGTCAGGTGCCGGCCGCGGTCATCCTAAGGCGGCTCGATCCGGCTGCGCGAGTCCTGGATCCAGTAGGCCCGCTCGAGCTACGACCGCTCAGCTTATTCAACGTCGAACAGCTGGCCCTGAGCGATCAGGTCAGCGCGACCTTTGAGGTTCGGAATGTCGGGCGATCAGCCGTCGTAGAAGCGAGTGTCTTGCTTCAAGCAGTCGTCTCGGAGCTCGACTTTCAGTCGGGCTTTGAGATCGGCGGAAGCATCGCGACCCAAGAATCGATTGTTGAGGGGACGGTGCGGATTTCGTCGATCGCAGCAAATGAGTCGGTGCTGCTGCCGGTCGCGAGCGGTGCGGGGCCGTGCAAGGTAAAGGTAATCGGCGTTACGGCGCTGACGCCAGCGACTCGCGCAGAGCGATCGAAGCGGCGCGCCTTGCCCTTCGTCTCATCGCAGATGCTGCTCCACGCAAAGGGCGCAATTCGGCCGTATCTCCGCGGTTGACCCACAAGGCTAACCACCGGTTAGCGGTGGGGAAAGCCGCCTCTCGTCGAGGTTGCGACCGCAGTCTTTTGAGCAAGCCCGGTCGCGCACCCAATTCGGGACGATGTTTCGGGACCGATTTCGGCTGCGGCTGCGTGCCCCGTCCCGTTTCCCGCATCCGGTCGGTTTCGGGACAGATCATCGAATCGGCGAACGGCCCGTCGTGGGCTGGCTGGATCTTACTGCGGAGGTCTAGGACGCGGACGCTCACGCAGCATGGGACGCCGAGACGCTCGCCGTCGAAGCCGATAGCGTCCCAGTGCGACACCCGACGCGCGCGGCGCGGAGACGTGAGTGGCGCCACGCGCTACGTGCGAAAGACCGAGGACCGGCCCGCCTAGTTCATGGGCGAGGTAATGCGTCGCGCGCTCGCGCGAACCGGCGTCGCTTCGTGCACCAAGCCATCGCGCCAGCGCTCGATCTGCTGCCTCCGCGGAACGATTTGCCATAGCGAAATCCTCCGGGCTGTCACAGCAACGACAAGAGGAACCGCACCAGCCCATTCTCCGGCCGTTCCGCGAAGGCGTCGGCCCACTCAGACGTGCCTTCAAAGTCGCGCTCATCGCGGAAAAAGTAATACATGACGTGGCCGCCGTTGTCGAGCGGAACGATCTCGCCAGGGTATGCGCCACCGTCAGGAGCTATCATCAACTCCGGCCCAAGCCCCATAGATCGGGCTTCCGAGCGCCGTGCTGATTGCCTCGCGCGCCAGCGGCGGCGGCGAACGTCGGTGGACGCCACGGGGCGACGTAGCGTGCCCCGTGCTGCACCTTCACCGGACTGCGCGGTGCTTGGTGGAGAGAACGCCGGGGACGTCGCTAAAATGCACCGAGCTTGCGGAACACCTGAATCCTGAGCCCTTACTAGCCAGGGCTGGTGCGCTGACGGTGAGCCGCCGGAGGATCAAGATCGCGCTGGTCGTCGCGCCGAACGCTCATTAACCCTAGTCTTGTACATCGTTCAAAAGCACTACGACCGGCTTCGCCGCTAATGTGGCCGGCGTGCATCGTATGGTCGTCCCCCCACGGCCAACCGCGCAGCACGCCCGGCTTCCGTCCACGCGGCGCGGGAGACCCGTCGCGTGCCCCGGTGATGAGCCAGTTCAACCAGACCCAGCTCTTCAATGACCGTCCGGTTGAACGCGGCGCGAAGTCGCGCTGCTACATATCGGCCCTGGATGCCGGCCGCCTTGGCCGCGACTCGAACTACGTGATTGACGTCCGCTACGCACATCGCGCGCTCGCAGAAGCGAAAGTCGCGCACACCAGGCCGGTCCGCAACGCGCTTCGTAGCTCGGAACAGTGGTCCTCGCCCGGCGATTCGTGCTAACAACAGGGGCAGCCACACGCGCACATCATAGGCCGCGTCGGTCGTTCCGCCAATGAAACAGGGCGGCTTACGCGGGGGGTCTTCACTCGCGATTTCCACGCCGAGCTCCGACAGCGTACACATTTCCGCTTTGATTAGGCACACATTACGCGGCACGTAACGGCCAAGGGTCAGGAACAACAGCAGTACCCGATTGCGAAGATCGATGTCGAGACCCCGCGAAAACGTCGCGAACAGCGAATCACGCTGCAGATCATTGAGCGGCATGCGATCCGGTCTGGGGTATCTACGCCGCAGCGCCCGAAACAGTGCCTTTACCTGCGGATGCATGGTCATGGCCGGCACTCGCTGCTGGATGAACATCTGCCCGATGGCCGTGCGGGCGCTTGTTGCCCGACTCAATCCCTCGTCGCCTTTCTGTTCGAGGTAGGCCGCGAGGACATCAGCGGCTGGGAACAGCGGGTCGCTTCCGCGCGCGTGCATGGCCGCGCGATAGTCGCGAACGTCGCGATGGTACATCTCCAACGTGTGTCGGTCATAGCCGCCCAAGACGAGCTCTGCGATCCCCATGCCGGTCTGCTCATGCTCGAAGAGCGCATGGCTCAACGGATCATTCTCATCCACTCCGGCGATGGCGTCGTCGATCTGTTCGGCGCATCGCAGTTCGACGCCGTTGAGGTATAGGTGACACCTGACGACAGCGGCGTACTGCCTGGCATAGCTCAGGCCGAAGCGCTCCCGAATGTCGCTCAGATGGGTCGCGAACCACGCGGTGCTCGGCGCGAATGAGGCCTCTCCGGCGCGTCGAGCGGCGTGTTCGTACGTCGTGACGTACGCGGCACGCGAGACGCTGCTGAACGCACGGACGAGCGCATCGGCGATAGCGTTCTGACTCACCAGCGCACCGCTCGGCGCCCGGGCCGACCGACGAGGTCGAGCGCCGTGCGATCGATGACGGCCGCAGACAGGTTCCGCCTCATATGTGGCCGCGGCCGATAGTAGCGCAATAGGGTCGTCAGGGAGGAGTGCCGCAAGTGGGCAGCGACTTGGGCTTCCGGGACGCCGTCGTGGAGCGCCTGCGTCGCCCAACCTGCGCGCAGCGAATGCGCACCCACCTGGGAAACGTCGATGCCAATGCTTTGGGCATAGCGCTGGACGATGCGCGCGACGGTTCGCTCGCAGATCGGCCGGCGCGAAAACGAGTCTTTCCCGATCACGCTGCACAGAAGGGGGCCCGCCGCTAACGGCTCGCTCGCCCCACGCAGCTGGAGCCATCGCCGCAGGAGGTTGCCCAGCCCGTGCGGCGCGCCCGTATCGGGTGCCCAAATCGTCTCGCCGCGCAGGTTCGACTTGCTGCGTGGGATCCACAGCCCAATTTTGCCATCGACGAACGTTACGTGTTCGATCCACACGCTCACGGCCTCGCAGCGGCGCAGCGCGAATTCGTAGGTGAGTAGCATCACGAGAGCGTCCCCGAGGGACTGCAGCGTAGCGGCGTCGGCGGCCAGGGCAATCATCGCGTCGACGTCTGCGCGAACGAGCGCGATCTTGGCGTGCGGCGAGTCGGTGCCCAGGACGTTGCGGATTCCACGGACGACGCGACGCACGGTGAGATCTCGGGTGGGGTCGGGACATTGCGCGAGGCGGTGCACGAACGTGATCGTGTCCAATGCGGCGCGGACCGTTGCGAACGACGTCGCCTTATCGGCGATGGTGGCGATGACGCCGGCGGCGGTGGCCGGCAGCATCGGCAGTGGTTCACGATCGACCTGCAGACACAGATCGACGATCCGTATCCAGCTGGCCTTGCGTTTGCGCAGCGTTCCTGGACTTACAGAAAGCATCGCATAGCGCGCCGTGGCCGTGTAGAAGGCGGCGGGCACGCTCGCGGGCACGGCGCTAGATAACGTCTCGAAGACCGGGACGATTGTTTCCACACGCTCCTCCATGCCAATAGAGCAAGTCGGACCATGACTCTGTAACAACTCGGTCACATTTGTCAAGGGGTGCGGCTGGCTCACGATGGGGAAAAAGACGTGCGCGCCAAATCGCTCGATCGCAGCGAGGACGCCGGCGCGCACGCGAGCGTGCGGCTTGATGAGGTCGACGATCGTCGGCGGACGATCCGCGGGTGCGATCAGATCGATGCCCGGCGCAGCAACAGTTGCGGTGTCCGTTCTCAGGACTTCTCGGACAGCTCGCGTATCAGACGGCATGGTACGTCCTCGGACGACACTGCGCGGACCCTATAGGGACGGCAAAGGCGTGGCTCGACTTCTTCATGCCACGAGCTTCATCGGCAAAGACCGCTTCTGCAAGAGCGCGACTCCGCCAAACCGCCACAAGCGCGGACTACACGGTACTACATCGGAAAGGTCGACATTCAAAACCGATATGCGTCGACTGCGCCGGCGTGCGACAATATCTTTGGGACATTCAACGCAGATCCGGAGCAGTACGCCTCAAACGCGCTTCGAATCACTTGGCGGAGACATCAATATATGAGTCAGACAGACCAACGTTCAACGCGACGCCATCGTGGGCCGCGACTTGATGACGACGCGGATCGCGCGCGTCTTGAGGCCTTGCGGAATTCCGTCACGATGGAAGTTGAGGATGCGGCGTGGCTGTACGGGATTGCGCGCGCGACTGCATACAAGAGCTGCCTAGATGGCAATATCCCGACGAAAAGGCTAGGCGAACGCGTGCGTGTTCTCAGCCAGCCGGTCTTCGACGAGCTGTTTCCGTCTGCTGATTCGACAAGGAAAAGCGCGAGAACAACCTGGCCCGACGTCTCGTGACCGGATGCGGTGCCGTTCTATTTTCAACATTCCGGCTCGTGCGGTGATCGTGGATGAGCCGATTACCCCTCGCCGTCACAGTCTTCCGAAAGGGCAATTTTTATGGACAACCAGCTTCCAGTCGAACCGCGTAAGTGCAATTCAGCAAGACTCGTTGAGGATGTGTTGCGGAACCGACGGCCTGTCGAGGTTACAAACATCGCAAGTCCAATGGAGTACCCGCATGAGATACAGCAATCGAGCGTCACAACACCTTGAGGGCTTGTTCGTAGCGCGCCTCTCGTTCTGCGGATGATAGTGTCAAATCGGGCTTCCTTCGCATGGTGATGCCATCAGCATCAAGGACGAAGCCCAAACGTTGACCCCAGACTTGGAGCGCATCGCTATCGAGGCCCGCCGGAAGTTCGGGATCGTATGTGTCCGATTCAACTGTCGCCATGAGTTCGACGCCGTGTCGGTCGGCGGACGCGACCAGTAGTCGCATCGTCTTGGAAGCGTGACCAAAGCCTCGTTGGTTTGACTGCACCGTGTCGACGATGACGCCGTCGAATAACGGCCATAGGAACAACTCGACTCCGTTCTTGTACGTTGGATGATCGGCGTCGCTTCGGCCGGCGTTGAACATGTCGAAGGTCACGCGGAACGGTGGTGAGATAGCAGATGCGAGGGCGATGACGTTTGTGAAATCAATGGAATTGCCGAGCCAAAAGACTTCCTGCCACATCAGCGAATTGACGAGTACCGTCGTGGCGACACGGTTGTCTTCATGCGTGTTCTTTGACAAAGACTCGTAAATCGCGGTTGCTCGTCGCCGCAGGCTTTCTGGGTCCCTCGACCGTATGAACGCCGCACATGCGCTGCACGTGCGAAAACGCATGTTGCGTATCCTGATAGCGGCCGCGAGGCGCGAAGGGACACCTCTAAGATCGAAGTCACGATGCACCCCAAACATCGCTGCTGTGCCGTTCGTCAAGCAAAAGCAGCAAGGGTCCACATCCGCTACCGTGTGCACGAGAGATCCGGTCGCTTCACGGTTCGGAACGCGATCGGGGATCGATAAAGCATCGGATTTTCCTTCCACCCGCGAGAGACTGGCCGACAGTTTGACTCGTGTCCGTGGCCGGTCCTGCCAAAAGGTCTCCGATCGCAGCGCCTCAGCAAACGGCAGTCTAGGATTGTCGCGATCGGCCGGACGACGTCACTCTTAAAACGTGATTGCGAATGCAACGTCGCATACCTGGAAGCTGAGCGCGCTTCGCGGGGTGGTCGATGACGCGTCGGACGTGCCGCAGCAACATTGAGCGATCGGCTACCAAGGTGTCGGATGAATAACGGTGACTCCCGCCGACGCACGGACAGCGATCTAGCGTGCGCGGCGAGTCTCGAACGGAGAGCGCCTACCTCGTCTCTACGTGCATGCCATTGGATCCCCGAAGGTATGGAGCGCACAATCGACTTCTTGACGTCCTGAGGGATCGCGAAGCTCTACCCTGTGCCACTCACACCTGACCTGAGGTGGGGAAATAGCATAAGGAGGAATTGTGAGCAGGGTATCATTTTAATGCATATCGCCTCGTTAGCGCTGCGCGATCAGCGCTCCCGGGCACCGTTCTGAACCGAGAGCTCCCAGCGATACCCGTCCGGATCGTGAAACCACAGGCCCATATGCGGCGAGCCCGGCGCTGTGGGGCCGATCTCGTCGCCCGGATCTTCCAGTTCTACGCCGTTTTTCTTCAACGTCGCGAGCGCTTCGCGCAGCGCGCGCATACTGTCAAGGTGAAACGACAAGTGGTCGATCGTCTCCGGATGTGGTGTGCCTTTGAAGAACCCGATGATAATCGCGTCGTTCGTCAGCGCGATGGCCTCATCGGACCGGAACATTTCCTGCAGATCGAAGTTCTTGGTCCAAAACTGCGCGCTCTTCTCCGGGTCTCTGACGGCAAAGCTGAAATGCCAGACCGCGGCAAGCTGTACTTTCACGTCCGTACCTCCTCGTGACGCATCAAGTCGCGCTTGTACGCGCGGATGATGCGATCGTAACGCGACTTTTACCAAATGCCTCTGCGTTGTGGAATGGAATCGCGAGAAACACGATATCGCCTCCTGTTCCTCGTTTACGGTTCAGAAGGCGATGCGCTGTTCAACGTATTCGTAGACTTTACGAACTGTTTCGTGTGGTATCGGTGTCGATGGATTAGGGCCTGGGGCTCGCGTCCATCTCAGAGGCCCGCGCCAGTGCTAGCGTGTCGATATACTCCCGGATGTTCGTCAGTTTGCCATTTCGAACGGTAATGGCGATGACAAAATGATCCTCGAACGTCCTATTCGTGGCTTCGACTTTGCCCGTACTGAAGCCTACGACCAGAACCCGGTCGCCCTGCGCTACGAATTCGAGGGGCTCTGGAAATGAAGTTTCCATCGTTTCGGATTGCATCTGAAGCAAATCCGCCAATCCCGCGTGCCCGCGGCGCGTGCCCGCCAGCGCCCATCGCCCGGAGTGATCCACTCAATATCTTCGGCAGACAGCGCCAGCAGACTTTGCACATCGCCGCGGCCGATTGCTGCAAAGACATCCTTCACGATCTGGACATTCTCTTGTATGCTCATCGAGATTTTCTCCAATTCCCTTACATCGTCTCGCGTGGTGTCGGTGATTCAGCCGATATCGATGTTAAAGGCAATGTTCCCAGGTGCCGGCGCCGTTTTTGGCCAGGCCGATGAGCATCAGGCCGAGCGACTCGAGCGTCTGGGCCATCTGCAGGCCGCCGACATCGAGCGGACGCAGCCCGAGACTCGCGATGAAGGTTGAGACGCGCGCCTTGGCCTCCGGATCGTCGGCTGCTATGAACGCGTCGAGGCGTCCACCCTTAGCAAGTACGTGGCCGAAGAGGGTGTTGAACGCCTTCGCGAACTTCGATGACAAGGCTCGTCCGTAAAGTTGGAAAAGTCACCCAAGCAGGTCGTGCTCAACAGCCACGATGCGTTACCGGTGCGGCGCAAGCTCGGAGCCTTGATGGACGCGCTTCAGGGCGACGGCGTGCATTTGATCGAAAGCCATGTATCGCCCGACTCGTTTCTCGCCGGCGACGGGACGCCGGCGATCGTGGAGGTCGACCGCGGCCGGGCTCACGAGCCGGAGTTTCGCATCGAGTTCACCTCGAACACCCTGTTCCAGGACCTCGGTCCACGCGAAGCGCCAGCGGACTCTCAAACGACGGACGTGACCGATATGGCGACCGAGGACGTGCTCAAGCTCGTGGGGGGAAAACCGGCGGTCTAATACCGCCGTTCGACCCCCTGGAATCCGAATGATCCGAGCCCCCATGCCTCTATCCATGCGTGGCCCGGGCGCGCTACGGTAGAAGACGAGATGCAGACCAAGTTCGGAGATCGGCTGAGGGCCATGCGCTTGGAGCGCGGCCTCAGCCAGTCGCGGCTTGCGAGGGCCGCGGAAATCACGCAGGGGACCCTCTCGCGCGCTGAGGACGGCGTACGACCGTTGTCGCCGAACGTCGTGGACCGGCTCGCGCTGGCGTTCGGCACAGAGCCGTGGGAGCTAGTCCGCGCCACCGATGCCGAGGGAAAGTACGTCGCCGCTCGGCTTGACGCAGCTGCGGTCGCGACGCGGAAGGCCAACGATGACGCTCTCGCATGCGAGCTGCTGTTCGGCCTGCTCACCGTGTACGGGCGGCTCTTTAGGTTCTGCCGCGCCGTCTGGAGCCACGGGGTCTGCCTGGGAGACCCTCGGCACGAGGCGATGCGCGAGGTACTCGCGGACCTGTGCCAAGTCTGGTTCCCGCGGCTTGAGCGCCTGGGCTACGTCGACGTGCGCGAGCGGGTCGAGATCCCGCCCGCGATCCTTGACGACGCCGACGTGATGCCGGGGGCTGAGGGCGAGGAATGGGAGTTCGTGTGGGAGCCCATGCTGGTACGCGGGGAGCGCTGGATCGTGGTCAACCTAGCACGCGTCGGCGGACGGCCTACTGAAGAGGCGCTTGAAGCCCTCGGCTTTGCAAAGTTCGCGGCCACGATGGAGGAGTGGGACGCGCTGATCGCCGGCATCGACCGTGCCAATGCGCGCTACTACGCCCGAGTGCTGGCGGCAGTGCAGGGTACGTTCGCGGCCGGCGAGACCGCGGACCATAGAGAGTCCGCCTAAGACGTCAAAGACACCGCATTGATGTTGTCGGGGTTTCGCGGCCGGCGGGCGAATCTTGCGATATGCCGGTTTCGGTTCGCGTGCCGACGACATTCGACAACCACCAAGCCTACGACCGTCTGTTCGAGGTCTATCACACTGCGATGCTCGCGCTTGATCGCGACCGCGGTGTGCTCCTCGATTTCACTGGTTGTACGTTTCTGCACCAGCATGCTGTCGCGTTTCTCGGCGGGCTTATAAGGCATCTCCAGCTGCTTGGTTGTGGGGTTCAGGTGTCGCTCGACTCGCTCGAGGCGCCCGTCCGTTCGAACCTTCGCAAGAACGGTTTCCTCAAGGCGCTGGGCTTCGAGCAGCGCACCGGCGGAAACAACGCGATCCCTTACCGCGAGGACTTCCAGCGGGCCGATGGCGCCTTTCTCGGATATCTCCGCGAGGAATGGCTCGGCCGGGGTTGGGTCGCCGTCAGCGACCGAGTTGCCGACGCCATCTCGACGGCGGTTTGGGAGATCTACACCAACGCGTTCGAGCACGGACACTCGCCGGCCGGCGTCTTCTCCTGCGGGCAGTTCTATCCTCGAAAGGAAGAGATCGCGCTCGCTTTCGTCGACTTCGGGGTCGGAATCCCGGGGTCCGTACGCACCGTTCCTCAAGCCGCGGAGCTCGACGACCGTGGCGCGATCGCCTGGGCACTCGCCAGGGGAAACACGTCGAAGCCGGGGAACCGAGGGGTAGGGTTGGACATCTTGCGAGCGTTCGTCGAACTGAATAAGGGGCGTATGGACGTAGTCAGCCACCGAGGTCACGTTCGGATCTCGACCGGCGGTCAAGCGCGGCTCACTCGCAACCTCGGGTTCCCGGGGACAGTCTTTAATATCACGCTAAAGGCGAATGAGAAGCGCTACTTCTTTCAAAGCGAAATCGACGCCGACAGCATATTCTGATGACTGAGAACCCCGACGTGTTGATGGTTTGCGAGAACTTCGGTGAGAATCTGCTGACGCCGGAAGAGGGCGAGCGGCTGCGAGCCGTTGCATATTCAGCCCTCTCGACAGCGAAGGACCTAACCCTCGACTTCGCCGGCGTACGCATCGTCTCGTCCGCATTCCTAAATGCAGCGATTGGTCGGCTGTACGCTGACCTTTCAGCGGAAACTATCAAGACGCACCTGAAGGTTAGGAAGCTCAGCGAGATCGGCCTTTTTACGCTGAAGCGCGTTGTTGACAATTCAAAAGCCTACTACGAAAACGCGCGCTTCCGAGAGGCGGCTGACGCCTCTTCCGATCCCGCTCTCGAAGCATAGCTAGCCTGCCGTGGTTACGGCATCCGCCGTCGTGGACGTCCGGACCGATAAGCCGCGCGCTACCGATCGCTTCTTCGTCGACACGAACGTATGGCGATATATCACGTATGCGAAGTTCACGTTGGGCAACGCCGCTCGCTCTCAAACCATGGCGCAGGTGTACTCTGCATACATAGAGCGCTGCTTGAAAGCCGGCGCGGTGTTATACTATAGCCCGCTATCCTATTCGGAATTGGCCGCCGCGATCGAACGCACAGAGCTCGACATATACAATGCGCAGCGTGGCGACGATTGCCACCTCAAACAGTTCCGGTTGGGCACAAACGAACGGCAAACGGTTGTCGCTGAGGTGCAAGCCGCCTGGGGTCAGGTCAGCGTGATTGGGCAACCTCTCGCGACGCCGACAGACGCCAAAGCATTCACCGCGGCCGTGACCTTGTTTGAGCAGAACCCACTCGATGGCTACGATATATTCTTCATTAATGCGATGCGCGCCGCAGACCTAACAGCCGTGATCACGGACGACGTGGACTTCACGCACGTTTCCGGTCTCCGCGTGTTCACCGCAAATGATACATCGCTGCGCCAAGCGCGCATGTTTCGGAAGCTCGTGGCACGCTAATACGCGAACGCGCAACAAGACCGCACTAGCGTCGGCTCATGCGGGCACGCGGAATATCCATCGCGTTCACGCGGCCGATAGGAAGGGGTTGGCAATTCATTGCGTGCCGACGGAAAGAGCGCCTACGGATTACGGTTGGCGCTGATCGGAATTGGAACCGTCGCGGAAGTCCCGTCATTGCGGCTCGCAACTAGGGACGTGGACGTCGTCGTCTGACCGGTCGGTACCGCCGAGAGCGGGAACTGGAACGTCGCTTGCCACTGGCCTGCACCCGTCTGTTTTAATGAAACGCCCTGCGAACCGACGTTTAGTCTTACGGTCGTAACGTTGGTTGTCGTTACGACGGCAATGCGAACTGGCGTCCCGTCGGAGACCACCGTAGGCGACAGCGTCGCGTAGAATATCTGCACAGGATCGCTCGGCCGAGCGAAATTGCTTTGCGGCGGAGATCCAAACGTAAAGACGTTTGTTTGAGCAAAGGCTGCCGGCGCGCCGGATGGTGTCGGCGACGGCTCACGCCGCACCGCCACGCTTGGAGTTGGGGCCTCGGTGGGACGCGGCAAGGTCGGGCCTTCCCTTTGGAGCGGCAACTGCCCGCTCGGAGACGGCAAACGAGTATTGGGCGGCAGCGTGGGCAGTGCGGCTGGCGTCGGTAGCGTTTGCAATGGCGGCCCTGGGATGACCGTCTTTCCTGGCTTCAAGATGTGCGGGGTAACGACGATGATCAGTTCGTTGCGCTGTCCCTGGAAATTCTCGTTTCGGAACACGCGACCAAGCAAGGGCAGGTCTCCGAGTAACGGCACCTTCGTCGTCGTCCGAGTGTCGCTCTCTTGAATTAGTCCTCCTATCACGAGCGTCTCATCGTCCTGAAGGTGAACGACCGTTTGAGTATCGCGTGTGCTGATCTCGGGAACCCCAGCATTCGTACCGATCAGGCTGTTCACGACTGGATGCAGCTGGACCGTTATTCCTCCGTCCGGAGTGACCGACGGGGTGATGTCGAGCGTGACCCCGGTCTGAAAACTCTGAACCTGGGTCGTTGCGATCGTTCCTGCATTTCCGGCAGTCGTCGTCAGGATGGAAATGGTGTCGCCAGCGCGGATGGTCGCTGTGCGCCCCGACAGCACCGTGATCCGAGGATCGGCTAGTACGCGGCCTTTGCCGTTCTGGATGAGCATATTCAGCTGCGCCGTGAAAGAGATCGGCGTCCGCGAAAGTGCCTGAAACCTTCCGATCCGTCCGGGCGTCCCGTCTGCACCGAGTGGCGGTTGTATCTCGCTGAATGTCGTGCTGACCACGGGTGAACCAAGCTGTAGCCCGAGGTTCTTCGCAACGGTTTCGTCGACTTCCAACACCTCCGTATCGAGGACGACTTGCGGAGCGACGACGTCAGCCTTGTCAAGAAAGTCCCGCGCCGCGCGAATACTGTGCGCAGGCCCGACCAGGGCAATCTGCCCAGGCGTCGGCAGCTGCACGACGCGTACATCAGGTGTGATTACTTGAAGCGCTTGAGTAAACGAGGCGACAGCGTCTTGCCCGCCGCCGAGAGGCTGGCCCGGAACGAACGATTTGAGCGTCACGATTTCCGTCGAGCTGCCGCCGGGCGGACCTGTCAGCCCGGGAGCGTAAGGCTGCGAACCCTGGGCCGGCGTGTCGAGTTGTGCAATAGCGTCTGCGATTCGTTGCTGCTGCGCGGCCGTACCGACCACCGCGATCGCGTTGAGGGAGGCGTCAACCGTCACCTGAAGCCCTTCGAAACTGCGGCGCAGCAGGTCGGCGACGGACGCGGCGTCCAACGTCCGAACGCGATAGACCTGCGTGTACCGCTCGCCGAAGGCCGGGAGATCCAGTTGCGCCACCAGGGTTTTGCCCCGCGAAACAGCATCTGGCGGCCCAGAAAGGACGACAGCGCTGCCCGAGACAGCGGCTCGGAGGCCGGGAACCTGCGCAACGAGCGCGCGTGCGACGTCGCGCGGTGCGCGTCGGGTAAGCGGTACCGCCTCGGACGAAATGAGGGCGGGCGGGGGCGTGCTGGTCGGAGCATCGAGTGCACTCACGGCGGCTTTGATTTGAACCATCTCGGTCGGCACCGCCGTCACGAGTAATTGTTTCTCGCCGGCGACGCCGAACTTCGCCTTCGGGAATGCGGCCTTGAGGTGGTCAGCCAGAAGAGCGGCGCGCGCGCTCCGAAGTGCCAGCGCTTCGGTGATTGGGGCCGTGGGATCCCGAACGTCGATCCCCTGGAGAACAGCGCGGATCGCCTGAACGTCCGCCTGCGTCGCGATGACAACGAGTGCATTGGCTCGGGCATCCTCATGAATGGATGCTTGCGGGAACAGCGGCCGAAGCATCGCCGCAGCTCGCTTCGCCGTGACGACCGACAACGAAACTACATCGGGACCGGCGCCACCGGCGGAGCGTGACCCGCCGGGCAAAGCCTCAACTGCGTAGATTCCCTGCTGCAAGCGATACGTCGCGCCCAGCGGCTCGAGAATTGCATGTAATGCCTGTGGCAGCGTGACATCATGCAGCTCAACCGTGACGTAGCCGCTCACTCCATCGGCCACGGTGATATTCGCGCCGGTGTCGTGCGCCAGCCGCATCAAGACCGCCCGGACCGGCTCGTTCTGCGCACGCATCGTGGTCCGCATTCGTACGGTGCCCGCAGTGGGCGCCGGCGCTGCCCCGATCGGCCACAGCCCAGTCATCCCAACGCAGATTGCAATGGCAATGATGCGCTGTCTGCCTGTTCTTTGTATCACTTTAGGCCCGCTCGTCTCGGCCGCGCGCGCCTAGCCGCGCGGCTCGTCTACAAGAACGATGCGCAGACGAAGACTGCAGTCTTTTAGCTCAAGATACGCCGTTCCAACGCGGGCATCATCAACGATGCGAAGGGCGATGACGCCAAACGTATCCTCGGCCACCGTCTCGATCCCCAACTCCTCAAAGCCGCGCTCGAGGACGCGTGTTATTGAGTCATATATGTGCCGCGCAGCTCCGTTAGGGTCGCTGCTGTCGAAGAGATGAGGCAAGACGCGCGGCTCCATTTTACTACCCCCGACAAATGGATGTTCTGCTGCCAATTGATACACGGTTGATATTGTCGCGGCAATATCCCACGCGTGAGACAGCGGTTCGGTCGTAATGGCCCAAAAAGCGTCCGAGGTTGTCGCCGAGCATGTCCCAATTGGGATATCATTGACCCACGGTGCCCGGGGTGTCACTCCAGGGGCCGCCTCATTCTGAAAGGAGCCCCGATATGTTCAGCGTAGCCGCGGTGCTTGCCGCAGCCCTCGTGTTTTTCGGCGGTCACGGAGTCGTGACCAGAACGTCCAGTACCCATGACATCATCGGCGGAGGCCCCGTGGTTCGGACAAGCACGGCCGCTCCCGCGCCAACCGCCGACGATATCATCGGCGGAGGCCCCGTAGTCTAGCATCATCCCGTCTCCCCGTCCTACGGGGTCATTTGACACAGCAGGACGGCGGAGGCCTGGCCGGGTTGCATGGAAAAACAATTGCCTATGCAGTCGTCTTACACGACCGCGCTTTGGGTGTTTCCGTGCAGTCCGTTCCGTTTGGCATAGCGGCGCCGTCGGCTGGTAGCCCCCTACTTGGCGCCTACAATCTCTGGTCCTGTGCCCAGTTCGCCGCGTGTATTGCCGAACTCGAAAGGATTGAGGACGGACTGCGCGGTGAACTGGCGCAGGAAGCGGTGGTGCTCGCGGCGCGAGTCTATCTTCGGCTGGACCTGCCTAAAGATGCCCTTCGCAAACTAAGTGGCATAGAGTCCGCTGGCGACGTCGACGTTCGTTGTACGGTTGAGGCGATGCGCGGCATCGCCCTTGTCTCCATCGGCCAGGGGTCTGCTGGAATGGCTGCCATCGGTGGTGCGATTACATTAGGACAGCGGCACAACGCGCGTTTGGCGGTACGCATGGAGGCGGTTTTTCACGAGGCGGTCGGCCATTGGCTGCTGGGAGAGTTTGATGAGGCCCACACGTCAGCCCGACTGGTAGCCGCGGCCGGCGTCGATATCCTGTCCGCTCGAGCCCTTGCGCTCATGGGATGGATCGCCGTTGGAAGACTCGACTATGTGCGTTCCTTGCAGTTGTTCCACGATGCTTGGAGGATGTGTCGCTCATGCGCCGGTCGAGATGTCCACTTTGAAGCAAGCCTAATTCATGCAATCGCTACCTACGATTCGCAACTCCTAGAGTGCGGCAGCAATCCACGATACTACGGACCAGATCTTCCAGCTGTAGGAAAGGCGATCGACACCTACCGGCTCCTTGTGGGCGCGGTCGACTCCTGGCGCGCGACTCTAGCCGGCGACGAGGCAAGAGCACTGGAGCTCGCCGCCTCAACAGAAGCCCTCGACGTAGCCGATCACTGGAGGATCTTCGGCATGGCGTCGCGGGCGGGAGTACTGCAAGGCCTTGGCTACGGGTCCATCGCAGCGGCCGTCTCGTCTGCGGCGTTTAACGCTGCGATGTCTCTTGATTGGAGCGCACCACCGGGAGAATCCGGCTTGGCGCTTCTATACCTGGCGGAGCGACTCGCACCATCCGACTTAGACCGCGCGCGGACGTGCCTTGCGATATTCGCGCGAATCAGTACTAGCGCCGATTCGCGGTACTTTGGGGGACGGCATCCGCTCCACGACGGCATACGAAGTCATTCCCGAGGCATAGTCGCGGCGGCAGCGGGAGAGCAGGCCGCCGGCGAAGCCTTGGCGGCGGCCGCGCGGATATTCGAACGCCTAGGTTTTCGTTGGCGAGCCGCCGGGGCGCGGTTGCTCCTAGGTCGATTCTCGCGGTGCCAGAGTCGTGCCGAGTACAGAGCAGCTCATACATTCATCACGCAGTCCTTTCCACGATCCCATCTTGCCCGCGGACTAGATGACTTTGTCGCGCTGTCCGAGATCGGATCCACTGCGCGTCTGAGTCCCGCACAAATGGAGATCGTGCGCGCGCTTTGCGCTGGGCGCCGCCCGCGCGACATCGCGAAAGACCGCAGCACCGCCGTAGGCACGGTTCGCAATCAACTCAAGGAGATCTATCGGCGCACGGACCTCCACTCGATTCAGGCAGTCTTAAGCGCGTTTTGTCCAGTCATCGGAGGCCGCGCAACCGGGCTGCTGGTCGAGGAAAGCCGAATCATACGTCGATAGTAGCGTAGTTATGGAAGACTTCGGAGCGCGCCTTCGACGACTACGACTCGCAACGGGCCTTACCCCGAGTGCCCTTGCGCAATCAGTTGGAGTCACGGAAGGCGCCATTCGACAGATGGAGAGCGGTCAGACACGATTTGCTAGCTTTCCCGTCGGCGTTCTACTAGCCGAGGCGCTCGGCGTCGAGCCGCATTTTCTCGCGTTCGGAGATGAAGAGGACAAAGGACAGGTATTGCGCCCGGTCGATCGCCTGACGTATTTGGAGCAACGGCTCTTAGCTCTCGAAAAGAAAGCGCAGCCAGCCGTCAAGCCCAAACCCCGGGCGAAGAAACGCGCTAATCGCTAGGACAACGATTCAGCGTACCGCTGGAAGGAGCTCGGCCTTAAGCGAGGCCTCGATCCGTGACGCTCTCTCAAACCCGGGCGCTGAGCAACTCTGATGCGCCGACCTTTGGGCAGGTAGGGGCAGTCAACCCGCGCACTTGACCTTCGACGTCGTATCGTAGTATGCTGTCGCGCATACCGCTATAGGAGTATCACGGTAACCTAAGCCATCGTCGCTGGACGCAGCGACGGCACTTTTGGACCGGCTTCCTCAGCGCGCTATTACGCGCGCCTTGTGAGTCGATGAAGGGACGCGGGTTTTAGGCGGACCCTGCTGCTTCGCTTTGTCTCGGGGACTTCGTACAATGCACTTTGTTCGTCGTGTCACAGCGTTTGCCGTCGCCTTTGCCCTCCTGCTGCCCTCGGCCGACGCCGTCGCGAACTCCCACAGGGCGTCCGCAATAGCGTTGAGTTACCAGCCTCCACCGCGTGCGCTCCTAACGCCATCAAAACCCGTTGCCGTGGCCGAGCCGACGCGCGCAAAGCCAGTGCGGCTGGCGCTGGCCTCCATACGCCCGAAAATCGTAAAGCCGACTCATGCGGGTCCCGGCTCGAAAGTGAGCGGGCCTAGAATGCTCCGTCCCACGGAGCTCGATCGCTTCATCGCCGAGGCTCGCAAAATTGCAGGTCAGCCGGCACAGACTTCAAGCGGAGCCATCGGTCGCGGCACAGGGCAGGGCAGAGTACCTGCAAGCGCACGACGTACACGGTCCCAACCATCAAACCCGTCGGCTTCAGGAACCGGCATCGAGCCATACTGGCGATACAATTCCGAATCGATACCGGGCGCTACCGCGATGGTCAACGTGGGCACCGGAAACCTGCTTCTCCGGTACAGCGACATGCTGCTTCCACACAAGGGAGTCCCAATGGACTTCCTTCGCACGTACAACTCACAAGCGCCATCGGTTGTGACTGGATTGACGAATTGGCAGAGCTTGTACGGCAACGGGTGGACGAACTCGTTCGATGCACATCTCGTGGCGGTCTCCTCCAATGGGGTGCAAGCGCAGGACAGTGTCTACGACGTCGACGGTGCGCGGTACGACTATACTCAAGACGAGCCCGGCATCGGGCCGTTCCATAGTATGACGCCGGGACAGAACGCGATCATGGCGCAGGCTGGCTGTGGAGTAACATGGACAAAGAAAGACGGCACGACCTATAACTTCTACGCTCCGGCTTCAGCTCCGCAATGCTATACGTCAGCCAACGCGGGCTACGCCGGCCGACTGTACCAGATCGTTGGTCGTAATCGCAATACATACGTCACTCTCAGTTATACGTGGGACGGCGGCATCGCGTCGACGAGCGGAAAGATCAGCCAAGTTTCTGTTCAGTCAGAGTCAGGCATGACGACCAACCTCAATTTCAGTGACGTGAACGGTCGACGCCTCCTCCAGCAGCTTGTCTTTCCGAACGGAACGACGACGGTATCGTACGCATACGATGCGCAAGGGGACCTCACGAGTGTAACCGAGCCCGCAAACAATGCGGCCGGATCTCAGCCGCAAAATTGGTATGGGTACAGTCCCCTCGGCTCGGATTCCGTAATGACCTGGGCCTCAACACCTCGCTGGACCGTTCAGTGCAACCAGGACAACTGTGGAGGTGATGGTGCATTCGTCGGCTTCGGTTATTCAGGTTCGAGCGCGCAAACCGCGACGATAGCGTCGCTTCAGACCTTCGCGGTCGTAAATCCGTCGTTCAATGACGGCTTCGCCGCTTACGGGCCGCTGCAACAGGGGTTTCCGACTTATGCGTACGCGTTCCGTACGGAATATTATACGACCGGTGTAACAACACCAACATTTCGCGATACTGACGGCCACTTCGTCAATTGGGTGGTCGATGGCACCGGGCGCCCGACCCAGACCCAAGTTTGCACCGTTTCGCCAAGCCCAGGCGCCTCGTGCCCGACTTCGAGCATGCTCGTAACAAACGAGATATGGGATAACTCTAATAACCGTATCGCCATTACCGACCCCCGCGGGGTGCGAACGGATATGTCGTACGATGGTTCCGGCAATGTCGTCGCGATCGCTCAATCAGCGCAGTATCAAAACTATGCTCGCCCCACGACTCTGATCGACTACGATAGCTTCAACAATATCGTTGCCATGTGCGATCCAGCCCTCGTACATTCGGCCGGTGCGGACTGGAACGGGCAGTATTCAGGGGGATCTCACAGCTACTGCTCGAGCCAGTTTGCTTCGAATCACCCGTCCACGCAGTACAGCTATCCAGCTCAGCAACCCTATGGCGAAGTCGTCTCCCTAACGTCGGCCGGCGGCTATGTACGACAGTTTTCATACGACGCCTCTGCCCAGGGCGGCAGCGACTATGGACTTGCGACGAGAATATCCGCCGCAAGTTCTATGACGCAGTTCGATCAGACCACGAGACAGCCAACGCTATCTGCCACGTACGACCTAAATGGGAACACCGTGTGCAGCCAAAGCAATGCGGGGGCGGCCGGTACGGCGACTACGGTAATGACGTACGATGCTTTGAACCGACTCACGGCGTCGGCAGATCCGGACGATGCATCGCTCGCGGGATCGTGCAGCTCGAAGGCCGCCGGCATCGCTGGCTCCTCCGTTGTGACGCGGCAAACGTACTACTTGGATGGGTCGCTAGCCACGGTGCAAAGCCCGGATGAGGCTGCCGTGGGATTCGGTACTGTCTACACGTACGACGCCGACGGCAATCAGATTTCTGAGGCGCCGTACAACCAAACGCCGCAAAATGCTCAAACCGCTCGGGTGACGCGCTGGTTTGACGCCGTCGGACGATTGATCGAGACGCAGCAGCCGCCAGATCCAGGGACGACCGGCGATATCCCGATCTCGTTGCGATATATATATGACCTTTCCCAGAATCAGACGTCTGGCGCGACGTCGCTGTCGGGAGCGGTCGTACACGCGCATGGAAATCTCTTTGATACGCTCAAGAACAAGCCAGGGGGCTGGATAGACTTCACGTATTCCGCATTCGATTCGGCAGACCGGGTGACAACGGACTACGCGTTCGCTCCCTGTCCAGCACAACAAGGGCCGCCAGCGCCGGTCGGGGCAATCTACTGCTCTCAGCCAGCCTATGGAACCCGCTACGACTGGGACTCGTCAACGCTCACATCGTTCACGGCGCCCGGACTTGTCGTAGCTACGCTCGACGGCGCGGGGGCACAGCGGGTGATCGGTTATGATGCCCTGGACGCGACCGATACGATAATTTATAGCGGGGACGGTAGCCACCTGCCGCAGGTCTCGTACGCTCATGACTTCGACGGGCGACTTTCCGATGTGTATACGGCGTTTACGGGGGTTGCGTCTGCCCCGGCGCAGACACATGTCTCGTACACGTACACCGCAGATGCGCGGCTAGCACAGGCGAGTACCACTACGCTGAACTCGACGCAGAACACCGCGGTCTCCTATAGTTACTATCCGGATGCAACGCTCGCCGGTACCTCGGCGACTACGACCCAGACGATCAATGGCGTACAGTCCTCCGTGGTCAACCAACCCACTTTGTATCAATACTCCTACCGCAACGATGGACTGCTCGCCAGCGAAAAGTTTGGAGTTACTAGCCAATCGATATCGTGGACGTTTACTCCCGGCGGCCGCATGACCGCCCAAAAGGATTTCGGCGGCACGTCGTCATCGCTTTCGGCACAATATGCTGACGGGTATGGGCGTCTCTCGTCGTACACAACGCCGAGCGGCACTTACGGCTCCTTCATATATGACTCGCAGGGCCGCGCGATCAGATACACCGACCCGTACACGGCAACGGACGGCGAAACGGTCAGTTCTACGTACAACATTCGCGGCGACCTCGTCGCTCGCACGTTTACCGGCGGGAGCGCCAGCTCAAAGCCGGGCTTTAGCTACAAGAACATCCAAGGCGTGACGGTGCAAAACCCGTCAACAGACCAATTCGATGGACGCACCGGCGCCACGCTACTAACCTACGACTGGGGCGCATTCCAATACGATCAAGTTGGGCGCTTGAAGAACGCCGGAGGTTCGTTCACGTACGACGCGGAGAGCCGGCTCCTCACCGGAGACACATTCAATGCTTCATCAGCTGCGGACGATGACTGTCATTCGGGAGGGGCAGTCGGGCCAGGATTCCCACCCGTCCAGGAATTAACCTACCTATACGATGGTACAGGGCGCTTATTCCAGGACACGAACCCGCCGATAACGGTGCTTGGCCATCAGACTCCGCAGATTCGACAGTGGGTCTGGAACGATTCCCGCTCTCTCTATACGATGCACCTCAGCACGACCGGTACGATTCGCGGTCTCGACGGTTTTGGGGCAGACGGCCATGGATCGCTCACCCCCGACGGCTCTTCTCCTGGTTTGACTCTCATGGATCCCGACCTCGACGGCGCGGCGGCGCAGTATCACAACAATACGGGCCACTCGACCTGGACTGCCAGCAACCCATACAATCAGTTTTGCCATCACGCTAGCCCGTTGGCCGCAAGTGCGAACTACGTCGGGCCTAGCGCCAATGTACCTCCGGATGACGGTTCATCTGATCCGAGCTTGACGGTAAGCTCGACCGGCCGTGCATATCTTTCCCGATCGATGGGATTCACGACGCCAGACTTCTCCTCCGCGACGCCCTACGCGAGTTCGTCGCGCGGCACGGAGTCCTCGCGAAGAGTCCTAGTCCTAGTCAAGCATGACTGCGGAGCGCTGCAGTCTTTTGACCCGGTAACTGGCAAGTGCGTCGACAACACATTCTTTGAGGGGATTGGGGGCAACGACGCGTTCGGCTTTGGGCCGCATGGGGGCGGAGGCGGAAATCTGTCGAAACTCCCGAAAATTCAGTGCCCTGCAGGGAGCTCAGGAACGCAAGTATCCATGTTGGTGACCGCCTACGACAATGGGCCGGGAAGCACCGGAAAGAGCCCGGGAGACCCGTACTATGGCAAAACCTCTACCGGCACGACCGCTCAACATGGGACCATCGCCGCAGATCAAACAATATACTCGAAATCGACGCGGATGTACGTCCCCGGATATGGTTGGGGAACGGTTCAAGATGTCGGCGGTGCGATCAACAACAGTCACATCGACGTGTGGTTTCCATCAGCCCAGCAAGCGAACAAGTGGGGAGCGCAACACCTCTCGGTAACGGTATGCAGCAAATGAAGATTGTAAACGTCATCGCCCAGTCATTGCTCTTACTCTTCGCCTCGACGACGGCGTGCAGCGCTGCGACAACAGATATCGTTGCGACGTTTTCGACGGTCTTGACGTATCCGTCGGGATCGCGATCGTCCGTGACATCCGCTGTTTTCCACAGCCACGGCAAAGCATACCGTTTCCGGTTGGTTCCAGAGCGGGATGTCGCTGGAAACCTCTTCGGTTTCCAGCTGGTCATGGAAGGGGCGAGCCGTAGTCCGGGGCAAGGGCCTAATCTCCTCGACCCGACCGGAAGGATCCACGGATATCAGAAATGGGACTTCCTGGCGTCTGAGTTTGTGCGTGGGCATGCCCCACCGGGCTGGGGCGATTCAAGAACTATTTATCTTCCCAATCTCGGACTGGAGGTGCAGGTAAGCGTTGTGCGCTTCGCAGTTAAACCCACAGCGGCGACTTCGGCCACGCCTGCGGATTCTCGGTTCACTGAGCTAACTCTTAGGATCCGTGCTGGACCCGCATCTGCCACAGCACGGTAGGAGCGCACATGATAGGTGGAAGAGCGGCGACTCGCGGTCGATGGCCTTGAAGAACCCGGGCTATCCGTCCGCGACACCGGTATTCGGCTCGACGCCTATCGGAAGCCAACGACCCGAGGTCGTGTCGATTCGGTATGATGCCGGCCCGGCTCACGGTCGACCTCGGTAGCTGTACCGCTAAGTCGTGTTGACGTGGCGGCCCAAGATCTCGGCGACCGATCTGGCACTGTGCTATCCGTGAAAATGGACGAGCCGCACGACGTCGATCCCAAAGGACTGCTCGATCATGCCGGCGTGGCGTACGCGATCGTTGCTAAGGCGGCGTAACGCCGGCAGAACGTCCGCAAATGACGATCAGGCGGTCGATCCCATGGGTCCCGCAAGCCCTTTGTGGCTTGGGTACGCGCGCCGACCGTAGCAGACCGGCCTTCGCATCCGAGCTTCAACCATGCCGCGCAGCGCCGCGACTGGGCACCGAGTTCGGTCCTTTGCAAGCGGACGAAGATCCATTAAAGTCCGAGCCAATCGTTACGAAAGAATGCTGCGGGCGACCTCTATGTCGTTGGCTATTTCAAGTTGGTCGCTAATCGACAGCGGAACATCCCGAATAGTCTGCATCTAGGCCTTTGCACGACGGCATCGCCGGCGTCAGTATCGCAAGTCCCTGAACGCTATTTGGTCGCGCGCTCGGCGATTTGCCTAACCAGCTCGATCTGAGCTGGATGACGCCGGTGAACGGGATGTACATATTGGTGCATCGTAAACGCTTCGTCCGCGTGTCCGAGAATTTCAGCGACCGTGGGCACGTCGACGTTTGCAGCGATGAGAAGGCTAGCCAACGAATGGCGGAGCTCATGGAGCTTCACGCGGCCGATTCTGGAATCGCGGCAGATGCGATTGTAGAGCGTTCCTATCGAGTTTGGATTCCACGGTCGACCATCAGGATTTGAAAACACCAAATCGAGATCCGCCATTTGCGGAACGGTCTCTCTTATTTCATATTGCTGTCGCTTGTGGGCGCGCAGCAAATCAGCTACTTCCGGTGGGATCGCCAAGTTTCGGATGCCGCGATCCGTCTTGGGGAGTTTGAAGGTTGAGTCGCGCCGCAAGCTCTTCCGAACATGAAGAAGTCCGGCCTCCAAGTCGACTGCGTCCCATGTAAGCGCCAAGATCTCACCGCGGCGCATTGCCGACACCGCGGCAATAAAGATTACCAGATGCAGACGCGTCCCACGGGCAGCGGCAATGAGTGCAGCTGCTTCGTCGACAGACAAAATGCGGTAGACCGGTCTGCCACGTCGCTTTGCGAGCTTTAGGCCGGTTGTAACGTCGTGGTCCACCCAGCGTCGCTCGTGAGCATACTTGAACACCGAGGTTAACACCGACTTTATGCGCTTCATTGTCTCGAGGGCCAAGGGCTTCGCTGGGTTTCGGACCCGACCGTGCTTGCGGATCGCATCGAGCATCTCTCGCAGTTCGTAGTCGCGAACCTCCCGCAATTTTCGCGCGCCGATCCTGGCGAGAAGGTAGGTCTCTGCGAGGAAGCGATACTGGTCGACGGAGTCCCTATCGATCGGGGCACGGTCCCGTCCGAATTCCTGTGCATCTGCTTGTCGGCTCGCGATATAGGCTCGCACGCCGTCCGCAAACGTGTGGTCCCCGGCGCTCGCTACCGTACCGGCTCGGACTTCGTGCCTCAGCGCATCGAGCGCGGCCTGTGCATCTCGCCGCTTTCCACGGAACGTGCGATACAGCGTCTTGCGCTTTCCAGCCGAGTCGTACCCCATCGGGAGCACGAGCTGCCATGTCAAGCAGGGCCCGGCTTTACGCCTACGACGATCGCGCGGTTTCAGATAGCCCTTCATGGCCCTCGCCTTACGGGGGTGCGTGCTGCTATGAGTGCCTTAAGTACAAGACGACAGATGACCTGCTGGCACAAGGTAGCATCAGATGGTCCGGTAATCACGCGGTGTGGCCAGATCCCTTGCTGAGATCTTGCGCGCAGCTCGTGAGCGAGTCGGCATTTCGCAGGCCGACCTGGCCGATCGGGTCGGCCTTGCGCCGAGCCATCTAAGCCGCCTGGAGTCCGGCGAGAAGGAGAGCCCACGGTTTGAGACCGTCTCTCGAATAGCCGCAGAGCTCGGGCTCTCCCTTGACGATGTCGCGAGCGAGCTTGGCCTTCGCAAGGCGTCCCATATGAGCAGCGAGGATGGCTTGGAAGCTGCACGGCTTGCAACAACGTTGCTCGACGTCAAGCGGCGTCTTGAACGCGCGACCGAAGAGGTCGATGCTTCACTGACAGCCATCAAGGCTCGCGGCCAGCGCGTTCGGGCGCGCAAACCGTCTCGCACGTAGGGGCATCCGTCGGCCACGACCACCCCATGAACTCATAAACGTACGCCTCGTAGGTAAGCCAGTCGCGATCGACGCGTGGTATGGACCTCAGCCCGCTCGGGGCGCTGTCCGGCCGTGAGCGGCTCCCGCTTCTCAAGGCTTTGTATACCTTGTCGAGCGACAGTCGCGTCAACAGCGCGACTTCCTTCGGAGAAAGAAGCCGGCCGAGGTCCGGCCCGGCGGGAGCTCCCAACCGAGTAACAGACTGTGGCGTTTGATGTCGTGCCATACTACGGAGGCTATTGGCGCGCATTCGGCCTTGCCCCCAGACGCAATTGCACCGGTTTTCGGCCGACAGACAGAAAACGGTCGCAAGGCCAACGCCGGGAGAAGGCCGCGGCGCCGGTGGGTGGTCTTGCCGCGTCGGTCCCGCAATCCACTGGCATCTACATTGACGCCTCCAAATTTCGCGGTGATTCCGCCTGCCCGGTGCGACGCAACAAGCAGCGGTTCCCACAGCGCACCGGGTCGGTTGTGCGCCAGGCGGCTTGCGTCGTCAGCCGTTTGGCTTTGGCTGTTCAGACGGAAGCGCGCAAATTCTTACATTGCGGAGGGACAAGGCTCTTCTCCCGGGCCAAGATCATCTTCATTTTGCTCTCGCGTCGTGAACGCCGGCGACGGTGCTGGCTTTGGATCCAGACACCGCGTTATAGTGGCACTCCCGGGCAGACACAGAAAGGGGTCAGGAGAGCGGGGGACGGGCGCCACTTTGTGAGACCGCACGAGCGCATCGCCGACTTGGACGAGCGCAAAGTCACCCTCACGCGTGCGCTCGATGATTCGCCCGTCGTGCATAAAATGCGTCGAGTGTCCCTTGGCCAGGGCTTGCTCGACTTCGCGTCTCACCAAATCATTCGCGGCGGCCACGGCCCGGCGCATCTCGTCGGTAAACTCTCCCATCGCCTTCACAGCATACCACTTGCACGAGGCAAGCCGCCCTCAATGAGCTGTGTCTCGGGCTCGGCGGAGCTCTTATAGTGGAGCACTGCGGCTGGGAGCAGCGCGAGTGCCGTCCGCGATCCCTTTTGTCGGAAGCCCAGGCACCGCACGCCCCGCGCCGTCGGGCCGATCGAGAGGCTTGAACCCTGGCGCCGGCCAGGAGCGTCGCCGATGGGCCTCATCACTTGGTCACCGCCTCGCTTCGTTCGTGCGACACCGCAGGGACCTATAGACGACGGGCCGGCGACGCCGGGTGTAGGCGCCAATGACGAGCGAGCGGGCCCACGGGGTGCTTAAGCTGACCATTGCCTATCACGCAGCTATCGGGACTACGTCCTCCGGCGCGCCCGTTGACAGACCCCGCGGCTCACGGCGTCCTTCGGCTCGCTGGCTCAAGAGTTGCGACGCCACAGCCGGTAGGCGACTTTGCGATGGCCGTCGTCCGCGATAGGAGAGTCTCGAGTATCGCCTCCGCAAAACGCGCTAGCACCCCGCGCGGTTGGCCCGCAATTGGCCCACCAAATTACAGAGTACCCTAAGTACCCAGGCAGACGACGTGAGACGGGATGCTGGGCTCCCTTAGACCAAACGTCACGCGCTGGTGATAAATGACACGCCGCGCAGCCGAAACTGTTGATTACGAAACAGCTGCTCTACCAACTGAGCTACGTCGGCACGGGCGCACAGGGGCGCGCGACCGCCTGGGGTTCGCGGGGCGGTTCGGCGACCCTTCCCCGCGCGGGGCGGTGCCGGACTCTCTTACCCTCGGTGCCGACGGCCGGCGGTTGCGCCGATCTATACAATGTGACCCGTCGCGCCGTCGCTCTCGTCGTGCTGGCGGTGGCATTTCTGCCGCCGGCTTGGTGCCGCGCGGCGGATGCCGATCTCCCGACCGTCGTGATCGGCGCGCCGCTTGCGGTCGAGGCGCCTGCCGCCTCACTCCTGCGCCCAGCGACCATGCATGCGGCGTTCCGCGTCGTGCGGGCCGACACGGCGCTCTACGTCGGAACCTCGTGGTTCGTGCGCGACTTGAGCGTGACCGTCGTCGGCCCTGGGGCGCGCCGCGAGACGATCGTCGCGACCCCTGACTTGCCCGGCCACATGCTCGGTCTGCGCCTCCCCGCCGACGCGTGGGCGGCCGACCGCATCGAGCTGCAGGCGACCGCCGTCAGCACGGTCGCACCGCCCTACGTGCTCTCCGCCGAACAACTCGCTCGGATCGGTTGGCGCAACTGGTCGTACGCTGCGCTGTTCGGCCTGTTCGCGTCGTTCGCGGTCGTCTTCGGCCTGCTCGGCGTGCGCGTGCGCTCGCGGGTCGCCGGCGTGTTTGCCGCGGTCATGGCCGCGAATGCCGCGCTGGCGATCCCGTGGCTGGGGATCGTTCGGCCGCCGCCGGAGATCAGCCAGCCGTTGCACGCGGTGCTGCAGTCGCTCGCGCTTGCCGGACTCATGCTGTTCGCACAAACGTATTTCGTGGGAACGCGGCTGCCGCCGCTCGCGGTGCGGACGGCGTGGGCGCTCGTCTTGTTCAACGTCATCGCCGTGTGCGGGGGCGACGTGCTGCAAGATCTGTGGATCATGCCCGATCTGCTCACCCAAACGCTGCTGATCGCGCTGTACCTGGCGTACATCGCACTCGGCGTGCTCGCGCTGCGCCGGCACGCCAACGGCGCGTGGTCGTACATCGCGGCGAGCGCAGTGGCCGCGCTCGGCGTACTGGTCGCGGACAGCGGGTCGATCGGCAGCCCGGTCGTGCAGTCGGCGGGGATGCTGGGCAGCGCGGCGCAAGCGCTGTGCCTCGCCTTCGCGCTCTCGCTGCGGCTGCGCGGCGGCGCGCGCGGCCTCGGCGAGGTCGCGCGCTGGGCGCGTCGCGATGGCCTGACCGGGCTCACGAACCGCACCGCGCTCGACGCATCGGTCGCAACCGCCTGGGAGC
>OCZT010000667.1_pt1 | contig 34443 bp, 21 predicted proteins | sample 1539031 | NCBI WGS metagenome assembly OCZT01 (sample SAMEA3539308, study PRJEB22396) | soil metagenome | biome: tundra; feature: field; material: soil | place: USA | collected 2010-05 | depth 0.15 m | reverse complement strand
GACACGCGCTCAAACCGCTCTCAATAAAAGATGATCTGCTTGAGACACTACACTACCAGTTTCATCTGGGGTTTCGTCTCATTCCAACCTCTTTGCCGCGAACCTGACTGCGGTCAAGCCCATCTTGGGTACCCAAATCCTGCACTTCGGGTTAGAACCTGAGTTACCAAGGAGGGACATTTGAATCCCCCTGTTCGTGGTATTTAGAATTGTTATGTAATTCCTTATAGTTACAACCGAGAGAACTTCAATTCTGCGGCATGCGAGCAAGGCATTGATAATGTCCGCCTGACCGCTTTGAGGTCTTTTGGCGGGGCGCCTTGCCTGCAACTCGCTGGATCTAAAGAGCCTGGGGGCCCTTGGGGACAGTCTGGACGTCCATTGTCTGAGTGCGTTGGACAACGGGATGGGGCATGTACGACAGGCACACACGCTTCGGAATCCCCGGCTGGCGCTGACGGCCGCTGTAAAGAAGATGGGGAAGCGAGAAGATCCGCCGGGGAATTGAAATTGTCCGCGGTGCGGAGGCAAGGCATGAAAGACCTGATTGGCACCACGTGCGCCCTTCTGATTCTGTTTGGAACCCTGAAGGCACAGGAGCCTGCCCAAGTTCAAGCTCAAATTCAAGCCCAGATTCAGGCCCAGGCAACGGATCGGCAATCTTCAGGACCCTCATTAAAGCCGAATCCGCTAGAAACGCTGCGGAATTTCGAGCCGCCGGCGAATGAAGAGTATCGGCTTGGCAAGGGCGACGAGATCACGGTGGACTTTTCCGGGCGGCCCGAGATGATTGCCAAACTGGTCATTGGGCCGGATGGAAACATTTCCTTGCCGTTGGCTGGTCAGGTGATGATGGCCGGCCTTACGCGTTCCGAAGCCGCCAATGCCGTTGAATCCGCGCTGAAACTCTACTATTCCAACCTCGCGGTCCAGGTTTCCGTCAGCAAATACACAGCCAACCGCATTCTGGTGCTGGGCGCGGTAGATCACCCCGGCATGTTTACGTTTGATGGCACTCCAACGCTGCTTGAAGCCCTGGCACGCAGCGGAATGGAGACGGGGCCCAGCAAGACCGACCAACCTCAAGGATCCAACGGGATTCCCGAACGCTGCGCCGTCTATCGCAGCCAGGACCAGGTGGTCTGGGTGGAGCTGAAGTCGCTTATCGAATCTGGGAACACGCTTGCGGATCTTCGGCTCCGCCGCGACGATGTCATTTATGTCCCCAGCATGACCGATCGCTTCGTCTCAGTTCTTGGGGAAGTGCAACATCCGGGCGCCATTCCATTGACTCACAACTCCACTCTGGCCAGCATTCTGGCTCTCGCAGGAGGCATCACCGAAAAAGCCGGCAACAAGCCTCACATCCAGATTGTCGATCCGGCTAATGGAACTTCGCGCGTTGTTACTTTGGCCGACGTTCTCGACCCAGGAAAGTCACTGGAAGTGACTTTGAAACCGGGCGAGATTATCTTTGTTCCGCGCAGCGGCTTCAACCGTGCGACCTATGTTCTGAACCAGCTCAACCCTCTCGTTTCCATGATGACGATGGCCTTTTATACGGGGGCATTGTGAATCTTCAACGCGGTCAATTCGTATCTTCGCAGCAACTCCGTGTTGCTGACAGCGCTCCCGGCACACCGCCGCCTGCAGGTAAATCTCTGGCCGATGGCCCCGCCGATCAGCCGTTCTTCCGGCTTGACCTGGCCCGCAGCCTTCAGTTGCATTCGCGGCTTGCACGGAACATTGCCCTCGTTGGTCTCGCGCTGGCCGCGGTTTACGTGGCAATGAAATGGCCCGCTTATACCGCGCAGAGCCAAGTCTATATTCAGCCGGTGTCCCCGATGATGATGGAACCGGGCAATTCGACACACTGGCCCGGCGACTCCAACACCTATGACTCTTTTATCGAGCAGCAGGTGCGTAGCGCTTCCCAACCCGACGTGCTGCTGGGCGCTCTTCGCAAGCTGACGCGGGGCGTTTGGCAGGGACCAAACGAGAGCGAACAGGAGGCGGCCGAGCGGCTCGGAGGGTCCATTGAAGTTGCGCGGCTTGGGTCGAGCTATGAGATTGGGATCACGGCGCACGCCCGGAATGCGGAGTTGTCTGCGCAAATGGCCAACGCCATGGCCGCCAGCATCATTGAAAAAGCGTCGAATGAGGAAAAGGCAGGAAATACTGAGCGCCTCGCGATACTGCATGAGGAGCAGGAACGCATTCAGAAAGCCTTGGACGCAGACCGCGCCGAACAGGCCCAGCTGAACAGTAAATTGGGTATGGCCGCCGTCGGGACCTCGATCCCAAATCACTTCGACGACGAAATCGGCAAGGTCTATGAGGAACTTGTGAAAGCCCGCACTGCACACGACGAGTCGTCGGCACGGCTTATATCGATGGGCGCCGATAGCCAACTCTCGTCCAAAGCGCTGGATGCCGAAGCCGAGGAACTGGTCGCCGCCGACCCCGGCCTTGGAGGTATGAAGCTGGCACTCAATCAGCGGCGCGCGGTGATGATTTCGCAGATGTCCAACCTCACACCGAATCACCCGCAGTACAAGCAGGATGCCGCGGAACTTGCACAGATCGATACGTCCCTTGAGTCCATGACCATGGACCTGCGCGCCAAAGCGTCCTCGCGTATCCAGCAGCGGTTGCGCACTGACCTGGATAGGACTGCCGGTGTGGAAAAAAGACTCAATGCGCAACTCGGCCAACTGGCAGGGACTGCGGCCGGCGCCACTCCCAAGCTGCAACGAGCCAACGACCTGGCTACCGACATTGTCCGTCTGCAGAATCGCCATGCCAGCGTGGATGAGCAGTTGCACAACCTGATGCTGCAAAACAGCGTGCCCGGCGCCGCCCATCTGTCGGCCGCAGCAGTAGCGCCGCTGCATCCCACCATCTCCGGAATTGCGAAGAAGGCCCTGCCGATGGGGTTGGGCGGCGTGCTTCTCGGCCTTTTGGCCGCCCTGATCGCTTACAACCTGGACCAGAGAATCTATATCGCCGCCGATGTTCAGCATGTGCTGGGCTTTGCGCCCATGGCCCAACTGCCCGATTTCACCCAGGTCTCAGACGGGGTGGCGGAAGAAAACCTGCTGCGGCTTTCAGCCACGCTAGAACACGCCTACCAACAGGGCAGCCTGAGGAGTTGCATTTTTACGTCCGCCGGGGCTGGAGCGGGCGTTACCACCGTGGTGAACCGAGTCAGTTCCATGTTGGAGAGCATGGGCCGGGAGACGGTGCTGGTGGAGGCTTCCTGGGCGCCGCCCGATTCGCGCTCAGGGTCCAACGGTCGCGGCCTCAGCAGCGAAGCGTCAAGCCAGCTTGCCACCCAACGCGGCAGCCGCTCGACGGCACTGTTGCATCAACTTGCAGAGGAGGCCGAGACCGGCGCTGAGACCATGGTGCTTACCGATACTGCGCCGCTCGGCGTCTCCGCGGAAACAGAGTACCTGGCGCGCTTTGTCGATGCCGCTATTATCGTCATCGAATCCGGCGTCACTACCCGCACCCAACTGCGCGAAGTGGCCGCCACACTCCAGCGTCTCGATGTGGCATCCGTGGGATTCGTACTCAATCGCGTGGCGCTCGAAAAAGCCGACCCCTCCTTCCGCCAGTCCGTTCAAGTCACCGAGAAGTATGTTCGCCTTCAGGGCCATTCCTTCAAGCAGGATCTTGACGACCTGCAGAAGCAGAGGAAGATGCACGGGGCGTCCCGCAGGGCAGCCGAGATGCCTCAAATCGGCAATAAACCGCAGCCTGAAACTCATGTGTTCTATCTGCCCGAGTGGAAGGCGACCAATCCCCTGGGCGACGTGGAAGCTGCCAAAGCGGAGGCCAAACGTCAAGGGTACGAGGTTGTTGAACGATGACGCCGCAATCCGAAGTGCCCCAGGTCGATCTATCCGCGGGCTTGCGTCCCAGGAAGAAGGCGGCTGTGCCCAAAATAGATCTTTCCGCAGGCCTGGTTGCAAAGGTTAAAGGTGCTCCAGCTCTGAACGATAGGTCTTTGGGCGAAGCGCCTCCGCAACAGCCTTCTTCAGCAAATCCCTCCGTCGCTGCAAGGAAAACAAAGATGCGGCCTCCAGCGGTGGTGTCTCCGCTCAGGGGCGAGCCCGTTGCTGATGAGCAGTACCAAGGTGCGCAGGCTGAGCCGCCTTCAATTCCCGAGCCGGTCCCCGCAAGCAACGAATCGATGCGCCCGCCTTCGCCGGTAATTCCAGAGCCGCCTACGGCTCAGGAAGCGGCGCTTCCGGTTCGGCCGCGAGTTACAAGGCTGCCAGGTTCCGCAGAAACCGTCCGGCCTGTAGTTCCGCGGCAGTTCAGGGGTCGCGAGCCTCAACCGGCAACCTCGACTCCTCAAACTCCGGTCGCGCCCCCAAGCTATCCAGAGACGCTTCCAGCACAATCATGGGAACGGCTTCCAACCCGGCGCGATAGTTTTCAACTCGAGACGGCCGCCGAACCTGAATGCAAGCCGGAGGCTGAGGAGACCCCGTTCAACGCGGCAACGCGCATGAGCGGCCTGAGAAACTTGATCTTTTCGCTCGGCTTGAAGAACATGCACCAGGAAGAGGACGAAAGGGAACTCGCGGCAGAACCCCCACCGCCCGTCGAGCCGGTTCGCCAGCGGCCGGTCCGTACCCAACCGTACGCGCCCATGCCGCAGGTTCCTCCACGCAGGGAATCCGAAAGTGCTTCGCCAACGCTGGTAACCGCGCCGCCCGAATTCCTTCCCCCCAAGCCGTTGGAAGAAACGGCGGAGAATGAACATCGCGTGAACGGCAAATCAACATCCCGCCGTGATCGCCGGGATACCTATGACAACGTACAGATCCTGCCATCGTGGCGGGGTCAATATAAAAGAAAGGGATGACGCCTCCGGCCTCTCCCGAAGCCTTCTCATGAACGGCAACCAGCAGACATCCCTACTTGGGCCGGACCAGTTCAAATCGGTCCCGTGTGCGAACCCAGGTGTTGCCGGCCATGCGGCCCACGGCGCATAGCCGTGAGGGATCGACGCGAAAATCTTCCAGCAGGTCCTCGCGCAGGTGAAAGCGGACCACCTCACCGAGGACAATAACACCGGATCCAGGTGCGCGGCCGGTATAGATCACCTGCAGCAACCGGCACTCCATCTGCGCGGGAGATCCGGCTACACGCGCCGGCCGGACGACCTCGCTGGGAACCGTTGCGAGTCCCGCAAGCTGGAATTCATCAACGTCAGGGGCCACCTCGGATGCTGCGATATTGGCCGGCGCGGCAAGTTCTTCGCTCACCACGTTGATGACGAATTCGCCGGTCTCCTCCACATTGCGAAGAGTGTCCTTCCTTATCTCCAGCCGCGTGCCGGGCGCGCCCTGTACCGCCGCACGCACCGTGGGACAGAACAGCACCGTGGGCGGGTTGGAACCCACTCCCGAGAAGAAGCTGAAGGGCGCCAGGTTGGCCGCGCCGTTCCGGTCCATCGTAGATACCAGCGCGATTGGCCGAGGGACAATGATCCCGGTCATCATCTTGTAGACCTGCCGTGGCTCGCAATTCTGCGGGTTGATGCTCAGCAAAGAGAGGTTTGAAGTATTTGCGGCTTGCATGATGATAGCCTAGAGCATTATGCCGCTCCGTGGCGTCTAATCCTAGCAGGGATTGGCAGCCGTGGGGTGTGGTGTTCGTGGTGCGGGAGCGGGAAATTCGTCCGCCATTAACATTCCATCATGCACAATTGTTAAAAGGGAGAGACTGGTTCGTGCCGCGAATTCATTTTCAACAACAACTGGCCGAGTTGAAGGACAAGATGCTTGCCATGGCCGCCTTGTCGCAACAGGCGGTGGAGTCCGCGGTAGACGCCTATCTGCAGCGCGACAAAGGCCTGTGCAAGTACGTCAAGCAGAATGAGACGGCTATCAACACCGCGCAGCGCGAGTTGGATGAGATGGCCTATGAATTGCTCGCCCAGGAGCAGCCCATGGCCATTGACCTGCGGTTTATCCTTGCCGTCATCAAGATCAACGGCGACTTGGAGCGGATCGGCGATCAGTCCATGGGCATTGCCCGCCGCACCAAGGAGATTATGAAGCACGAGCCGATTGATCTCCCGGTGGATTTTGCCGCCATGGGCGAGTTTGCCGGGCGTATGATCCGCTCCGCGGTGCAGGCGCTGCTCGATGGCGATGCGCGGCTTGCTGACTCGGTTCGCGAGATGGACGACGAGATCGACCGCATGAACCGCCGCGCCCACGACGACCTGCTCAAGCTCATCGAGGAACAGCCCGCATATACCCCGCAGGCTATGAATGGAATCCTGGTTTCCAAGAACCTGGAGCGGATCGCCGACCATGCCTCGAACATCGCCACCGATGTAATCTTCTGGATTCGCGGCGCAGACGTGCGCCACCAGTTGAGCATGTCAATGGACTGAGGGCGGAGGGACCACCCTTTCGGCAATTTCCGGCAACAGCATTTCGAATTCGCGCAGCGGCAACGGCGGGCTGAAAAGAAAGCCCTGGAATGCATGGCAGCCAAGCGAGGCCAGGAAGTCCCGCTGTTCTTCAGTCTCCACTCCCTCAGCCATCACCGAAAGCCCCATGGCTTTGCTCAGGGAGATAACAGTCTGCGCAATCGCTCCGCTGGTCACGTCCACCAGCATGTCGTGCACGAACGCCCGGTCGATCTTCAACTGGTCCAGGGGCAGGCGCTTCAGATACGAGAGCGATGAATAGCCGGTGCCAAAGTCGTCCAGTGAGAATCGCAGCCCATGCGACTTGAGTACGGTCATTTTGGCGATTACTTCCTCGATGTTGTCCACCAGCATGCTCTCGGTAAGTTCCAGTTCCAGGTTTTTGGGGTTGGCCCCCGTGCGTTCCAGCGCTCCCAGCACCTGTTCCACAAAATCCGGCTGCCGCAACTGCCGGGCGCTTATGTTTACCGCCACGGTGATGTGAGCCGTCTCCTTCCAGTTTGACCATGCGGCGATCTGCCGGCACGCGGTCTCCAGAACCCACTCTCCCAAAGGCAGAATCAGCCCTGTTTCTTCAGCCAGGGAAATGAAATCGACAGGCGGGAGGAAGCCGCGCGCCGGGTGATTCCAGCGCAGCAAGGCCTCCGCGCCAATCAGCGCGCCAAACTGCACCTGGGGCTGATAGTAAAGCTGGAATTGGCCGGTGCCGATAGCCTGGCGCATCTCCTCTTCCATCGAAGCACGGGTATTGATGGCGGCCTGCAACTCCGGGGCAAAAAAGCGCAGGGTGTTGCGGCCAGCGGCCTTGGCCTGGTACATGGCGATATCGGCCTGTTGCAGAACGTCGTCGATGGTATCGGTGCGATTGCCGAAGAGTGTGATCCCGATGCTGGAGGTGCTGAGGCACTCGCGGCCGGCCAGCAGGTAAGTCTGGCAAACCTCCCCCAGAATCTTCTGCGCTACCACCTTTGCATGGGCGGCAGCTTCCTCCGGACTTTCGCTCAGATCCTCAAGAATCACCACAAACTCGTCTCCGCCCAGGCGCGCTACGGTGTCCACCTCGCGGATGCAGCCCGTAAGGCGACGCGCGATTTCCTGCAGCAACAGGTCGCCGGTCTTGTGGCCCAGGGTATCGTTCAGCGTCTTGAAGTTGTCCACATCGAAAAACAGCAGGGCTCCCTTGCGGCTGCTTCGGGCACTGGCGGCCAGGCTTTGCCGCAGCCGTTCTGACACCAGGCGGCGATTGGGAAGGTGCGTGAGCGGGTCATAGAAGGCCAGAGTCCTGATCTCGTCCTCCGCCACCTTGGCGTTTGAGATATCTCTGCTGATGGAGAGGATGCAGGGAACGCCATCGATCTCAATTACCGAGGCCGACATCTGCCCCCAGAAGAGATCTCCGTTCTTCTTCCTGAACTGCGCCTCCAGGTCGCGGCAACTTCCCGTCTGGCTCACCATGTCCACCAGGTTCTGCCGGTCGCGGGCATTTGCCCAGATATTCAGTTCGATCGAGGTACGCCCGATCACTTCTTCGCGGGTGTATCCAACGAGGTCCAGAAACGCCTGGTTGCAGTCGATATAGTAGCCGTCGCTGAGACGATTGATATTGATGGAGTCGAGGCTGGTCTGGAATGAAGTGCGATAGCGTTCTTCACTGGCCTGCAACGCCCGTTGCGCCGCAGCCAGGCCTTCCTCCGCGGCCTTGGCAGCGGAGATGTCCCGCACCACGCTCAACACGCACTGAGCGCCCTCAATATCCATCGCGGTTGCCGATATCTGTATCCAAATTCGCTCCCCGTTCTTCCTGATGAATTGCGTCTCCATATCGCGGAGACTTTGGTTCCGGCTAAGCGAATCAACCATTTCAGTGCGCACTTCCGGGTCCGACCAGAAGTTGAGTTCCAGCGATGTGCGCCCGATGACCTCCTCGCGTTCATAGCCCATGAGGCTGAGGAATGCGTTGTTTGCATCGATGTATGTACCATCATCCAGTTGGCTGACGCAGATGCCGTCAACGCTGGTCTGGAAGACGGTGCGATAATGAGCTTCACTGGCGCGCAATGCATCCATGGCAGCGGCCAGCAGGTCGTCAGCCGCTTTGGCGGCGGTAATGTCGCGGATGACGGAAAGCAGGCAACGCTTACTGTCAATGGTCATCAACGATGCCGACAGCAGCCCCCAGAATGGCTCGCCGTTCTTCTTTCGAAACCGCGCCTCCAGATCCCGGCAGCTTCCGTTCCGGCGAACAGCTTCAGTCAATCTATCGCGGTCAAGAAGATCCGCCCATACGCCAAGTTCCTCGGCTGTGTGCCCGATGACCTCCTCTCGCTTGTACCCGCCCAGTTCGAGGAATGCCGGATTCGCATCGATATACTCACCGCTGTCTATGCGAGTGATCGAGATGACATCCAGGCTCATCTCGAACGTGGTGCGGTAGCGGTCTTCGCTCAGGCGCAGCGCTTCGACGGCTGCAGCCAGCCGGTCGTCGGCCGCTTTGGCGGCGGTAATGTCGCGCGTTACCGAAAGGATGCAGGGAACACCGTCCGCATCGATCAGCGACCCGGACGCCTGGCCCCAGACGACCTCCCCGTTCTTCCTTCTGAATCGAGCTTCCAGATCCCGGCACCTTGAATCCCGGCGCAAAGCCTCAACCCATTTCTGACGGTCTCCCGGGTCCACCCAGAAATTGAGTTCCTGCGATGTCCGGCCGATCACCTCCACGCGCTCGCATCCTATGAAGCGAAGGAAAGCCTCATTGCAGTCGACGAAAACTCCATCGCTCAAGCGATTGATATTGATGGCGTCGATGTTCATCTGGAAGGTTGCCCGGTAGCGTTCTTCGCTGTCGCGCAGTTGAGCCTCCGCCCGCCGGCGTTCGCTGATGTCATGAACGATGGCGTAGAGAAGTTGCTTGCCGTCCATATCCACCGGAGAGGCATAGGCCTCAACATCGCGTTCAACCCCGGAAGCGATCCGAATTCGGAAGTTGAAGACGCTCCGTTTCCCGGCAAGCGCCCGCTGCAGGTTGCGTTCAACTTCATCGGCTGGCGAGGTGCTCATCTGGAGTGCGGACCTGCCAATCAACTGTTCCTGGGGCAGGCCGTAATACTCCGCGGCAGCCCGATTGGCATGCATGATCATTCCGCTGGACGGATCGACAATCAGCATCAACGATCCGTTTTCTTCAAAGAACCTGCGGAAACGAGCCTCACTCTCTTCCAGTTTTTGCGAGGCCAACTTGCTTTCTGTGATGTCCCTGATGACGCCCCGCATCGTCACGGGCTGACCGTGGGCATCGAATTCGAGTCGTCCCTGTCCATGGACCCAGCGCGTCGACCGGTCCGTCTGCCGGGTGATGCGGTACTCCTTGTCGAATGCCTTCTTCTGGCCGATAACCTCTTCCGCAAAGTAGGCCGTCATCATTGCCCAATCATCCGGGTGGGTCAAGGCAGCCCAGCCATCCACGCTGCGCTCGTAGCCTTCGTCTATCCCGAACAGTTCATCCAGAAGGCTTGAACTTGTCCACCTCCCCTTTGGGATATCGAGAACGTAGCTGCCAAGGCCGCCGATAATCTGCGCTTCCCTTAGAGAGTCCCTGCTCTCGCGCAGCTCATTTTCCACCCGCTTGTGTTCGCTTACATCTTCAATGAATCCTTCGAGGGCCAGCCATTCTCCGCCGGCTCCAAAAATCCTCCGTGCGCTGAGTGCAACATCAATTCTTGTGCCATCCTTGCGCTTGAACTGGCACTCGTACCCCAGAACCGAATCGTGCTCTCTGATCCGTTCGAGAAATGTTGCACGGTCATCGGGGTTCGCCCAGATGTGGTCTTTCACATCCGTGACCTTTGAGACGAATTCCTCGGACGAATCGTACCCCAGCATTCGGGCCAACGCGCGATTCGCAAAGAGGGCCTTGCCCTCCGGAGTCGTCTGAAACATCCCTTCCAGCGCACCATCGACAATGGTCCGGTACTTTCTGTCGGCCTCACGCAGGGCCATCTCCGCCTGCTTGTGCGCGGTCATATCGCGGGCAATAGCGGAGGCTCCAGCCACCTCTCCGTCCGTGTTTCGGATCGGCGATATGGAGAGCCAGACATCGATATCGCGCCCGTCCTTGGCGCGAAGGACCGTCTCGAATGGGCTAATGACGCCGCCCGTCCCGATGATCCCCATCAGTTGGCGCACTTCTTCTTCACGGCCGGGCGGTGCAAGGATCGCTATGCTCTTCCCAATCGCATCGTCTCGCGTGTATCCGAAAAGCAACTCGGCGCCGCGGTTCCAACTCACCACCGTCCCATCGAGGTTGACCGCGTGGATTGCGTCGGTCGATGACTCCACAATGGAAGCCAGCAAAGCCCAGGCCTTGTCGCCTTCGCGCCGGATTGAAACATCACGAACGATAATGGATATCGCCGTCACTTTGCCGGAGAAATCCCGGATGGGCCAAGAAGTGACGGATACATCGATCCTCTGCCCATCCTTGCGCAGGCCAATGCCTTGTCTCTGCGGAGTGGCACTGCCTTGCACGAGGGCCGCGGTGTATTGGTCCAGGCCCGGCCTGCGCTCTGGCACAACCACCATCGCGAGGGGCTTCCCGATCGCCTCTTCCGCCGGATAGCCGAAAATGATCTCCGCGCCTCGGTTCCAGGTGAGGATGCCCCCTGAAAGATCGTAGGCGATGATGCCGTCGCCGGAACTCTCCACAATCCCGGCCAGAAACCGATGTGACTCCTGTTCGGCTTTCCGTTCTGAAAGGTCCTTCCCAAAGACCGAAATGCCGGTTGTTTCGCCATCGGTGACAATTGGATTGAGAGAAAGTTCCAGGGTGTGCCCATCGCCAAGATCGAACTCGGTCCTGAATGGGCCTTCCCGCACCGCCCGGTCATAGAGAGGACGCATAAAGTCCGCGCTCTCAGTCCGCATGGTCTCCACCGGGAGCATACCCGCGGCAAGCCGGACACCATTGGTGGTCAGGATGTGCTTCTGAAGCGCGCTGTTAAAGGTGATCAGCCGATAGTCCAGGTCGACCGACCAGATCAGGTCATCCGTGCTCTCGATCAAGCCCGAGAGGTTGGCTTCAGCCTGTTTGCGCATTTCTGGCCTTCCTGAGCCCGGTGATGCCCGATCCTGCATGGCCGAATCCCTCTGTTTGCCACAGGCAGTTTCTGAGCGGCCCAATTGGTCAGGCATGCCTCACGGCGCAGAAATCCCCTTCGAACAGCGATGCAACTTTCATCGGAGAGAGCAGCAAAGACCTTCAAAAATCGTTCAAAAAAGGACAGAAGGTTGTCTAAGAGTACACCGCGCGCGGGCGTACTATACAGCGTTTTTCGTCCAGGCCGCGGACATTCCAGCCTTCCATACAGGGGTTGCAGTGAGCGCTCCTGGACTTGCCACAGCACAAATCACAAAGATGCACAGAAACGGAGGGCGCCATTCCTGCCCAGGAATGGCGCCCGTCCTTTTCGTAAAGTGAGTTGAAGGCTGGAACGGCATCGCCAGATGGGCACCATGGGTCAAATACCCCACCGCGGAAAAGCAGGTTGCCCGTGACGGTCAATCCGGCCTTGTCAACTTCAAGACGCGTTACCGGGTCGCTTCGAACAGGAACCACGCGCGCCGCTCGGCCTCATCGATCCAGATCTCAAGTAGGCTTGTGGTGGCGTAGTCGCATGCCTTGCTGGTGACCACATGTGCCGCGCGCATGCTCTCTACCAGGGACTTGTTGTCGTTGTGGAGTTCCTTCAGCATCTCGATAGGGCCTACAAACTCCTCGTCGTTGTCGTGAATCCGCTGCAGCCGCCCGATATGCCCGATGGAGTGGATGGTGGTGCCACCTACCTTGCGCACCCGCTCGGCGATGGCGTCGGTGATGTCGAAAATTTGTGTGGCGTGCTCATCAAGCAGCAGGTGAAAGTCGCGGAAATGCTGTCCGCTCATGTGCCAGTGGAAGTTCTTGGTCTTGAGGTAAAGAGCGAATGTATCTGCCAGCAGGGCGTTCAGGACGCTGGAGAGGTTCTTTACATCCTCTGGGGAAAAACCGTCTGGAACCAGCAGCCTGGCGGCTTGCGACTCTTTTTCATGGGCGTGCACGGGCTTTTCATGGGTGTGGTTTGGCATAAATAAACTCCTTGGCTGGGGTAGCATCGGGCGGTCCGGAATGGAGCGTCTGTGCCAGTGACCCAGGCAACGGATTGGATGCCAATGGGGACACAAAGGTTCATTGCGACGCGGGAGCAACCAAGTCAATTCCGCGCTCTTCCTTCATTCGTCGCGGAGTCATGCAATCAAGGCTTGTATCTTATTGCACACATTTTTCGGAATCCGGCGCAGACACAAGTGCCGCCACATCTGCCGGAGTAGCCGCCACAGCGTCGGCCAGCGCGCACTCCTCGGCCGGCCCGTAACCCCATCCAGCCGCCAGGCATCGGATCTCGTTCGCTTGGGCCGCCCGGAAATCGAAGATCCGGTCGCCAATCATCCACGTCGAGTCCTTTTGAAGCGAGTGCTCCCTCAGCAGTGAAGCCAGCAGGTCTTCTTTGCGGTGGCTGGCAAAATCTGCCTGGTCGCCATAAACCGCTACAAAAAGATGTGTCAGCTCAAACAGGTCCAGGATACGCACCGCGAAGTGCCGCTGTTTCGATGTGCACACGTAGAGTGGAAACCCCTGGTCGTGAAGTTCGGTCAGCATCTCCGGTACGCCCGCATAGACTGAGTTGTTCTTCCATCCCTCGCGGTCGTAGCAGGCCCGGTAGTCCCGCGCCAGCGCGATACGTTCTTCCTCGCTCCCTTCTGGAAGCAGCTCCACGCTCCACTCTTCAACAGGCGGCCCCACAAAGCGCCCCAGCGGCCCCTGATCGCCCAACTGGCGCGCGTCGATCACCTTTTGAAGGCAGCCCACAATGCCGGGCTTCGAGTCAGTAAGAGTTCCATCAAGATCGAAGATGAGAGCGGGTAATTGTCTGATCACAGTATCAGTTTCGCAGAGAGGGGCGCGACCGGCAAAAGACAGCGCAGGCGCTTCCTCTTGTAAAAAAGCGCCTGTGCAAGCACATGGCTTCGATAGTGACTTAGGCCTTCGCCGCCGGATGCGTGGCATAGTGCAACAGCACGGCCACCGCGCAACTTGTAAGCCGCGTCTCCGCGGAGTCCGCCCGGCTGGTCAAGATCGCAGGAACCCGCGCGCCAAGTACGATCCCCGCCAGCTGCGCTCCGCCCAGGTACTCCAGTTGCTTGGCCAGCATATTACCGCTTTCCAGATCCGGCACTACCAGGATGTCCGCTTGCCCCGTCACTGGCGAAACCAGTTTCTTGATGTTCGCCGCCTTCACGCTAATCGCCGTGTCAAAGGCCAGCGGCCCGTCCAGAATCCCGCCCGTGATCTGCCCGCGCTCTGCCATCTTGCAAAGGGCCGCTGCGTCCAGCGTGGACTTGATCTTGGGGCTCACCGTCTCGATGGCCGAAAGCAGTGCCACCTTGGGTTCGGGAATGCCCAGCGCATGGGCCAGGTCGATGGCGTTCTGCACGATATGAATCTTGTCTTCAAGGTCAGGGACGATGTTGATGGCCGCGTCCGTAATCATCAGGGTGCGCGCATAAGCCGGCGTATCCATGATGAACACATGCGAAATCCGGCGGTCGGTGCGCAGCCCTGTATCGCGATGCATGGCCACGTTCATCAGTTCGTCGGTGTGCAGGCTGCCCTTCATCATGGCCAGTGCTTTGCCGCTGCGGCACATGGCTACGCCCAATTCGGCGGCCCTTTTCTCCGTTTCCGCATGCACCAGCGGATAGCCGCTGATGTCCAGGCCCATCTTCGCAGCCAGGGTCTTCATGGCGGCTTCATCGCCGATCAATGTTGGCTCGATGAGCCCCTCGACAGCTGCTTCGACTGTGCCCATCAGCGCCACTTCCGACAACGGCCAGACCACTGCAGTTGTAATCGCCGGCAGGCTCTTGCAGCGCTCAATAAACTTGTGAAAGACGTGGTAATCGGCAGGGTGGCTAACCAACGGATCAACAGCCACGGCTTCCGCCAAAGGGGCGAGATCACTCATTTTCGTTCTTCTCCAGGCCGTCGCAAACTGAGTTTGCGGGCCTAACCTGTCAATTCTCTTCCTGCGCGAGGATTGGGCGTGTGCGATTGGTCACAGTCTGGGCCTTTATGTCGCATAACGATATCCAAACCGGCGACTTGGGGAGTCGGCAAGTCAGCGGGAACATTGCGGCGATGAGAGACTTGCCGAGGAGGGACAATCTTAGGCAGTTCGAGACCAATGCAGCCAATCCCTAGCCCGATGGCGGCCGCTTTTCGGGGCTGACTCGCAGAGCCGGTGGCTTGCCAAACGCTTCACCCAGTCTTTCCACCCCATGCCCCATGCTGCTATGCTGACTGACGCTCTAAAAAACCGATTTAGAACAGGAGAATGCGGCTATGTGGTTCCTCGGCATGGACGTTGGCACAGGCGGTACGCGGGCCGTGATTGTGGATGCGGCGGGAAAACTGATTGCCGGAGCGTCGAGCGAACACGCGCCGTTCCGGACACCCCACCCCGGCTGGGCTGAGCAGGACCCCGAAGACTGGTGGCGCGCCGCTCAGGACGCCATTCGCCAGGCCCTCGCCGCCACGCCTGAGCCCCGTCAACCCATCGCGGCCATCGGCCTCACCGGCCAGATGCACGGCGCGGTTATGCTCGATGAAGCCGGTCAGGTCCTGCGCCCCTCGCTCATCTGGTGCGACACCCGCACCCAGCCCGAGTGCGACTGGCTCCACGAAAAAATCGGCTACGAGCGCATGATCGAGCTCACCTGCAATCCCGCCCTGCCCAACTTCACGCTCACCAAGCTCCTGTGGGTCAAGAAGCATGAGCCGGAGATCTTCGCCAAAATCCGCCACATCATGTGCCCCAAGGACTACGTCCGCTACCGCCTCACCGGCGAGTTCGCCATCGACGTGCAGGAAGCCTCCGGCACCCTGCTCCTCGACGTCACCCATCGCCGCTGGTCGAAGGAAGTAGCCGAGGCCGCGGGAATTCCCGAGAGCTGGCTGCCGAAAGTCTATGAATCGCCCGAAGTATGCGCGCGTATCAGCGACAAAGCCGCCGGGCTCACCGGCCTCAGCGCCGGCACCCCGGTAGTCGCCGGAGCAGGCGACCAGGGCGCAGGCGCTGTGGGTATGGGCATCCTGGCGCCCGGTTCGGTCTCCGCCACCATCGGCACTTCCGGCGTAGTTTTTGCCGCCACCGCTGCTCCCACCAAGGACCCCAAGGGCCGCATGCACACCTTCTGCCACGCGGTTCCCGGCCTCTGGCACGTCATGGGAGTAACCCAGGGAGCGGGCCTCAGCCTGCGCTGGGTTCGCGACACCTTTTTTCCCGGCCACAATTACGACGACCTCAGCCTGGCCGCCGCCAACGTTCCCGCCGGAAGCGACGGCCTGGAGTGGGCGCCCTATCTGCTGGGCGAGCGCACGCCACATCTCGACCCCGAAGTCCGCGCGGCCTTTGCCTGCATCGCAACCAACCACACCGCCGCGCATTTTGTCCGCGCCGTGCTTGAAGGCGTGGCTTACTCGCTGCAAGATACCTTTACCCTCTTCGCCGACCTGGGCATTCCGGTCACTGCCATTCGCCTCGGCGGCGGCGGCGCCCGCGGCCAGTTGTGGCGCAAGATTCAAGCCGGCATCTATGGCCAGGCCGTCGAAGTGTTGACCGCAGAAGAAGGCGGCGCATTCGGCTGCGCACTCATGGCCGGAGTCGGCGCGGGCCACTGGGCCAACCTCGACCAGGCATGCGGACAAGCCATTGAAGTAGCCCAGCGCATCCAACCCGATTTCGCCGACTTGGCCGCCTACAAAACCGGCTACGAAAAATGGCGTAAGCTCTACCCGGCCCTGAAGACCCTGCGCTAGGACAGTGCTTCAAAATCGCGCTTAACCGGTATACACGCCCAACGCCAAGGCGTTAGCCTTGCACCCGACTTCGGATTGCCTGATGGAGGGCTCATGTATCTCCGTTCTTCCTTTGCGTCTCTGATTCTGCTCTGCACTGCGGCAACCTCCTTAGCCCAATCGCCGGCCGCACCAACCTGCGCCGATCTGCATCTCGTGCCAGCCGTGCGAGAGTGTGTTGCTGTGCAGGTGATTCCGACTGGTTGTTTCTTTGCCGTGGCTGCGGATCAAAAGAATTCAGAGGATGAGTTTGCCGCAGGTGACCTAAGTCAATTCGTGAGTTCAATACCCCGCTGTTCAGAGATGAACGGAAGATTCCCGATCGTAACGCTTGAGCTGCTGAAGGGCTCTTCAAGTGAAAGGGAACGGCTTGCGGAGCGCCACTTGAAATTCGATCCTGCGATGCATGACGAAGGGTACGCGATTCTGCCAGATGGAAAGGGAAACTTGGCAGTCGTCGCTGAAACGTCCGCCGGTCTCTTTTACGGCGCGCAGACTGTCAAGCAGCTAATCCGCGGCACCGGCAAGGACCTCATCCTTCTCGCTCCAACCATCCGCGACTGGCCCGCCATGCCCCACCGCGGCATCTCCGACGATTGGTCCCGCGGCCCCTTGCCCAACATGGACTTCCTCAAGCGCGAAATCCGCACCCTCGCCGCCTACAAGATCAACATCTTCTCGCCCTACTTCGAGCACACTTTCGCCTACGCCTCTTCGCCGGTAGCAGCTTTTCCCGGCGGCGCCATGACGCCCGATGAAGCCCGCGAGTTGGTCGAGTACGCAGCCAAATACCACATCACCATCCTTCCCGAGCAGGAAGCCTTTGGCCACTTGCACAAGGTGCTCAAGTTCGAACAGTTCACCGGCTTGGGCGAAACCCCGCATGGAACTCTGCTTGCGCCCGGTGATCCCGCAACGCAGCCATTAATCGGCGGCTGGTTCACGGAGCTGGCCAAGGTCTTTCCCGGCCCATGGGTCCACATCGGCGCCGACGAAACCTCTGACCTGGGCCTCGGGCGCACCCACGATCGGGTCAAGCAGCAGGGCCTCGGCGCCGTCTATCTCGACTTCCTCAAGCAGATTCACACCACGCTCGCGCCCAACCACAAGCAACTCCTTTTCTGGGGCGACATCGCCGTCAACTCGCCGGACCTGGTAGCCACGCTGCCCAAAGACATGATCGCCGTGCCTTGGGAATACGATGCCAAGCCCGACTTCACCTCGCTGATTCTGCCCTTCAAGAATGCGGGCCTCGAAACCTGGGTAGCTCCCGGCGTCAACAACTGGAACCGCATCTTCCCCAACAACAACGAGACCATGGGCAACATCCGTGCCTTTGTGCGCGACGGCCAGAAGCTCGGTTCCACCGGCGTGCTCAACACCGTGTGGAACGACGACGGCGAAGGCATCTTCGACGAGAACTGGTTCGGCATTCTCTTCGGAGCGGCGGCCTCATGGCAGCTCGGAGAAAGTTCCGAAGACAATTTCGTTGCGTCGTACGGCCAGGCTTTTCACCGCGACGCCACCGGCAAAGTAAGCCAGGCGCAGCGCGAGTTGATGGCCGCACACGACGTATTCAAGAAGGCCGGCCTCGACGACGCTGAAGACATCTACTTCTGGATTGACCCGTTCTCGCCCGAAGGCCAGCGCGTAGCCGCCAAACTGCGTCCCGCGCTCAGCGACCTGCGCCTGCATGCTGAACGCGCTATTACGCTGGTAGCCGAGGCGCGCGCTGCCGCCAAACTCGAGAATCAGGAAGCCCTCGACGCAATCGAGTTGGGTGCCCGCCGCATCGACTTCGTTGGCCTCAAGTTCCAAAGCGCAGATGAAGCTGGAGCGCTCTACAACCAAGCCATGGCGCTGGCCCCCGACAAGGCCCGCTGGAACGATGTCTCAGGAATGCTCTGGACCATCAGCTCCAATGAGGGAAGGTTTCAGGACATTGGCAACGGCTACTCGTTGCTCGGCGGCCTCTTCAAACAAGCCTGGCTGCGCGACAACCGGTCTTATTGGTTGGAAAACGACATGGCCCGCTATGACGCTGCAACCCAATTATGGCTGGCCCGCGGCAACAAGTGGAACTCGGTTCTGCTGCAATGGGACGAATCGCACACACTGCCAACGCCGGAGGAAGCTGGGCTCCCTGTTATGGTAGGGAAGTAAAGAAGCAGCAAATGCACGAAAGCCGGGTGCCCCAGGTCTCGCTTCTGGGACTTGGGAAAGCAAGGCTCTAATTATAGGAACGGAAGAGATTCTTCAAGATCGCTCCACTTACAAAAAGTCCGCATAAACAAAGCCGTCGCGATTCACAACTTTTCCGGCCTCCAGCGGTATCGGCCCAATAAACATCGGCCCGCCGTAAACACAGGTATGAAACTCGCCGTTCTCTCCGCAGGGATCAACCCCCTGCGGCAGATCGTCCAGCAACGCCGCATCGAAATCGCGACCCGCAAAGGTCTCCTGCAACTGCTTTGTATCCACGCAAGCCAGCTTGGCGCGCAGTCCGCCGGCAATCATCTCGCGCGCCAGCTTTGCCGTCGGAATCTCCCAAAGCGGAAACAACGGCTCCAGTCCAGTCGGCTTGAGCTGCGCCTCGCGATAGGCGCGAATGTCGGGCAAAAACAAGTCTCCAAAAGCAATGGCATCGACACGCTCATTCACGGCGCGCTCGCAGACCTCGGCCATCAACTTTTCATATTGCTCGTTTGAACACGGCCACGGCAACGGCACAATCCACAACGGCAGTTGCGTAGCCTTTGCCTGCGCCTCCAACACTGAGCGGCGCGTGCCGTGCATGGCCACGCGTTGGAATTCGGAATTCAATGTGGTGAGCAGTCCCACCAACTCAACATCGGGTCGTAGGCGAAGTAGATGCAGCGCCCAAGCGCTGTCTTTCCCGCTGCTCCACGACAAAAGTACACGCTTCATGGAACGATCATACCGTATCGAAAGTAACGCGGTTGAGCCTGTAAACACCGCTCAAAATCATTGGCATTCGGTGCTTGCCGATGGTACCCTACGCAGACTACAGGCTGGCAATCCCCTTGCAAGATAAGCGGACCCTCCCAAGACATCCCCCAAGGAGAATCCATGACTCGTAAGACAGGTTTTTTCCTGCTCGCAACCACCGCATTTGTGTCGATTGCAACCATCGTCTCGCAGGCGCAATACGTTTCGACCCACCACCTTCGCGAAGAAGTCAGAAGTGGAACGGCGCGGCCCACGGGGAATATGCCCTCAACCCAAATCCTCAGCCTCGATATCGTTCTTCCGGTGCGTGATCAGGCCGCGCTGGAGAGCTTCATCGAAGAGGTCTACAATCCGGCCAGCTCGTCTTACCGGCAGTTTCTCACCCCGCAAGAGTTCACCGCGAGATTTGGCCCTACGCAGCAGGAATACGATGCCGTGGTCAAGTTTGCCGCCGCACACGGATTGAAGGTGACTGACGGCTCGCGCGATGGCATGGATGTGCAGGTCAGCGGCTCCGTCTCGGCCATTGAGAGAGCTTTCAACATCAGCATGCGCACCTACCGGCACCCCACCGAAAACAGGGATTTCTATTCGCCGGATCGCGAACCCACCACCGACCTGACCTTCCAACTCTGGCATGTCTCCGGCCTGGAAAACTACTCCATCCCGCACCCCATGCTAGTCAAGCGCAGCGACTACGCAAAGGCTCATGGCATCGCGCCTGAGGCCGTTGTCTCTCACGCGACAACCGGCTCCGGACCTTCGGCCTCGTTCCTCGGCAGCGACATGCGCGCGGCCTACTATGGTGGAACCGCCCTCACCGGCGCGGGACAGAATCTCGGCTTGCTTGAGTACTACGGCACCGACCTGGCTGACCTGAATACCTACTACAAGAACATCGGCCAAACCAATAACGTGCCCATCACGCTGCTCTCCACTGACGGCACCAGCACCTCCTGCACATCCGCCCAAGGCTGTGATGATACCGAGCAGACTCTCGACATGACCCAAGCCCTGGGCATGGCGCCCGGACTCTCCAGCTTGACCGTATACGTGGGCTCCACGGACACGGCTATCATCAGCGCCATGACCACGCACAGCCCTCTGCCTAAGACCATCGGCTGCTCCTGGGGCTGGACACCAGCAGACCCGACCACCCTTGATCCCTACTTCCAGAAGATGGCCGCCCAGGGACAGAACTTCTTTGCCGCATCGGGCGATGCTTCCACCTGGTCGTCGAAGAATGAAGCGTGGCCGGCGGATGACGCCTATGTGGTCGGCGTAGGCGGCACCGACCTGGTGACGGCGAGCGCCGGCGGCGCATGGAAGTCGGAAACTGCCTGGGTGGATAGCGGCGGCGGCATCTCCCCGGATAGCATTGCGATTCCCTCGTGGCAAAAGCTCTCCGGCGTCATCAACTCCAGCAACAAGGGTTCGACGACCTTGCGCAACGGCCCGGATGTCTCCGCCAATGCCAACTTCACCTTCTACACCTGCGCTGATCAGACCACGTGCCTGGCCAATGCTTACGGCGGCACCAGCTTTGCGGCGCCCATGTGGGCCGGCTACATCGCGCTGGTCAACCAGCAATTGGCGAACTCGAGCCAGCCGGCAATCGGCTTCATCAACCCCACCATCTACTCGCAGAACATCGGCTCGGGTTACGCTGCCGACTTCCACGACATCACGAGCGGGACCTCGGGCAGCTACTCGGCGGTCACCGGTTTTGACCTGGTCACGGGCTGGGGAAGCCCCAACAGCGGCCTGATTGCCGCGCTTACCGGGCCTCCGGTGCCGTCGTTCTCCGTTTCCGCCTCACCCGGTTCGGTCTCGGTCCTCCAGGGCAGCAACGGCAGCTCCACCATCACCTCAATCGTTGGCGGCGGCTTCAACTCCGCCATTGCTCTCTCCGCCAGCGGCCAGCCCAGCGGCGTAACAGTCGCCTTCAATCCGTCGTCCATTGCCGCGCCCGGCTCCGGCACCTCGACGATGTCCATCGCCGTTGGCTCTTCCGTTGCCACTGGCGCGTACGCCATCACTGTCACCGCCATCGGCGGCGGAATCACCCACACCACCACGGTTTCGCTCACCGTTACCGCGCCCGGCTCCGGCTCGCTCTCGGTCTCCGTCTCGCCCACCTCCGGCTCCCTCCGCCGCGGCCAGAGCGGCCATGCGGTGGTCACCACCACGGGCTCCGGCGGATTCAACGCCGCCGTCACCCTGTCCGCCACCGGCGTGCCTTCTCGCGTCACTACCAGTTTCAGCCCCAATCCCATTGCCGCGCCCGGCTCCGGCACCTCCGACTTCAATCTTTCCGTAGCCAGCAATGCCACCAGGGGCACCTACCCCATCACCATCACCGCAACCGGCGGGGGCAAGACCGCAACCACAGTGTTCACCTTCCAGATCAGGTGAGAAGACGCGACGACAAACCTCAGCGCTGCCTAAACCTGCAAAGGCCCGGATCATCCGATCCGGGCCTTTGCGTTTGGTGTGCCCGGCAGGGTGACCCTGCCTCCTGCCCGATCTTGGCTCTAATTGATCGTCAGCTCGGCGCTCAAGAGCGTGTTCTCGCTCGAGTCGCCAACGCGAATCGTGAACTTGCCGGGATCGATCGTCCACGTGTGGGCTGCCTTGTCCCAGTAACTGAAGGCGCGCGCGTCGAGGTTGAGAGTTACGTGCTTCGTCTCTCCTGCTGCCAGGCGAACCTTCTCAAATCCCTTCAACTCGCGTTCAGGCCGCATAGCTCTTGCGGATGGATCGGACACATAAAGCTGCGCCACTTCCGCACCCGCAACAGTGCCAGTATTAGTCACATCGAAACTGACAGTTAAGGTCGAGCCTGAAGCAATCTTAGCCGGCACATCCAGCTTCGAAAAGCTGAAAGTCGTATAGCTAAGTCCGTATCCGAATGGAAACAGCGGATGCTTGCCCGTGGTGGTCCAGAAGCGGTAACCCACCATAAGTCCATCATCGTACTTCACGTGCGGAATAACATAGTCCGACTTGCTGCCGTCGGTTTCGATCACCTGCAGCGCAGTGTCCGCGCCCTTGATGGGGTAGTAGTACTTCGTCGAGGGATTCTCCTCCCAACTGCGATCGAAGCTCACTGGCAGTTTGCCCTCCGGGTTGTGTTTCCCAAACAGCACCTCGGCCACAGCCGTTCCGCCTTCCTGGCCGGGATAATAGAGATGCAGCAGCGCGGGAACCTTGTCGAGCCAGCGCCGCGTGTCCATTCCGCCGCCGCCGTTGAGCGTAACAACGATGTGCGGATTCGCCGCTGCCATGGCCTCAATCAGCGCATCCTGCCCAAACGGAAGTTCGAAAGTCCGGTCGTAGCCCTCGCCCTCAGTGGCCGGAGTGAACCCGGCCGCCACCACTACAACATCTGCCACGGCGGCATACTGCTTCGCTTCTGGTGTCAGCAGATCGGCCTCAGCCACAATGCCCAGCCCCAGGTGGAAGCCGGGGATGTGAGGCATGTACTCGGCCACCACGTTGACGGCCTTTCCCCCTGTCAACTCGAGCGTAACCGGGTGTGGAACCTGCCCCTCGGCATGAGGCTGAGTTATCACCTTTTTGCCGTCTACCAGAATGTTGTAAGCATCCTCGCTCGAAGCCGCCGCCAATAGCAGATACTTGCCGTTCTTCTCCGGCTTGTAAACCACGCTGTACCGGATGGTCCGCTTCGTCTTATCCAGCGGACCCCACATATCAGCCTTCCAGTCGTTGACGTTCTTTTGATGAGTTACTTGAGGCTGGCCGGTAAAGTCCTTCGAGGGAAAAGTCTCTAACTTCACGTCGCCGGCCCACTTGGCGTTTTGAAAGAACTGGGTCATCGTCGGCAGCCCGGCACTGTAAAGCACACGCACGTTGGGGAGGAGGCTAGCGATGCCGGTAAGAATGCTTACGGGCTCGAACGGCGCTGTGTAAGAAGAGCCTCCGCCCCCGGTTACCGCGGGATATGCATTCGGCCCAATCACCGCAATCGTCTTCACCTTCGCCGCGTCCAGCGGAAGCAGATGGCCCTCGTTCTTCAGCAGCGTAATGCTCTCCCGCGCGCTGTCCAATGCAACCGCGCGATCCGCAACCGAGTAGGTCGAATCAGTCGGATCGAATTGCGGATGGTCGAGGAACCCATAACGCAGCGCCACGCGCACCAATCGCAGGATCTTGTCGTCAATGGTGGACTCCTTCACCGATCCATTCTTCACCGCGGCCAGCAGGTTCCTGGTGTTCATGAATCGCGAATAGGGCATCTCCAGATCTAGACCGTTGTTGGCTGCGCCCACGGCGCTATAAGTAGCATCCCAGTCCGACATCAGAACGCCCTGAAAGCCCCAGTCGCCCTTCAATACCTTGAGATTCAGGAACGCGCTTTCAGTGGCATGCACTCCATTCACCAGGTTGTAGGAGTTCATTACCGCGTCCACGTGCGCCTTGGTCACGGCGGCTTCAAATGCCGGCAGATAGATTTCGCGCATGGTGCGCTCGTCCACATCGACGCTCACGTTGTGGCGGTTGTACTCCTGGTTGTTCATGGCGAAGTGTTTAACGGTGGCAATCACGCCTTGCGCCTGCACGCTCTCAATGAACGGCACCACAGTGGCGGCGGCCAAAAACGGATCTTCGGAATAGTACTCAAAGTTGCGGCCATCCAACGGCGACCTGAGAATGTTGACTCCCGGACCGCAAAGCAGATGCACGCCCCGCGAGCGCGCATCTTTCCCGATTGCCTCGCCCACTCTGCTTGCAAGGTCCGGATCCCACGCGGCCGCCAAAGCTACTCCGCCGCCGAATGCGGTGTCCGGCCCCCATGCACGCAGGCCCATCGGGCCATCTGAAAACTTGAGTCTCGGCAGTCCGATCGACGGCACGTCACGGGTATAGTTCCCATCATCCACGCCACCCAGCAGAACAATCTTCTGCTCCAACGTGAGTTTGGTCACCATCTCGTGTGCTTTGGCTTCAATGGCCGGCGAGTCCGGCACAGGAGCCTGCGCCGCAGCGGAAGCCGCGCAACCCAGCAGAGCAGTTAGCATGCATGCATTGAAAAAGACGAAGATCGATACGGTCGAGTGCTTCAGTGAGTTTTTCATGACCGGCAAGGTTAGCGCATTCACCCGTTGCGTGTACACCGCTCGTCGGCCTGTGAATCAGTGCACAGAAGGCGGCGGACTCCCCTCCGCCCAGTGTCCCGGAGCCTTCGCCATCGTAAGCACCAGCCGCCCGCCCCCGCAATCTCTCGATGCCGAAGCCATGCACGTCTAAGCGGCTTTCCATTCAACTCGGCCGCGACAACGTATTTGTTCTCCTCCGAGACACTCCTCGCAACGATTGTGAAGTTCTTTCCACCCGCAAGATGAAGCGTCGTCTGCGGGAACGCAGGACTTCCGATCAGGTACAAATCCTGGCCGGCGTTGGGAAAGATACCCATCTGTCCAAACGCAAACCACGAAGACATCGCGCCCGAATCATCGTTTCCCGGCAAGCCAACCCGTCCAGCGTGAAAACTCCTGGCAATAATCTCCCGGACCCTCTCGGCAGTTTTGTCCGGCCGCCCGGCCCAGATATAGAGATAAGGAGTGAGGAAACCCGGCTCGTTTCCCACGTCATAGCGGCCGGCAACGCTGAAGAACGCATCAAGTCTATCTACGAACTGCGGCGCCCCACCTGCCTTTTCAATCAACGAAGCTACATCCTGGGGCACAAAGAACGAATAAGTCCACGAGTTACCCTCGTAAAACGTAGCTCCGCCCCAGCTGCAGTAATCCAGTGCCGTGAATGGCGTCAGCCAGCTACCGTCGCGATGCCGCGGACGAATGAATCCCATGAATCCACTGTCCGCAAACTCGCCGTCCCAAAGCTTCTTCCAGTTACCCGATCGTTCCAGGTACTTGTTATAGTCCGCCTTCTTTCCCAGCCCCTTGGCAAGCAGCGCAATCTCAAAGTCATCCGCCGCATACTCCATGTGGACAGACCCGGGACGGTCCGAACCTTCGATAGATACGTAGCCGAGTTTGTGCCAATCGTCCAGCCCTCCGCGGCCTTCCTTGAAGTGGTCCGCAGGAGATACCTCGGCGTCGCGAACCTCGGCAGCATACGCAGTCTTCCAGTCGATGCCTTTCAGCCCCTTCACGAATGCATCGGTAATCAGAAATTCCGCATTGCTGCCGCCTTGTGTGCGGCCGTTGTAGTTGCCGCTGCGTGCGTCCGGCAGCCAGCCTTCGTGGCGGTAAAGGTCCACCAGCGCGCGCACAATGCCAGTCTCGCGTTCAGGAGCAATCAGAGTCAGCAGCGGCCCTGATGTGCGAAATGTGTCCCAGATGGCGTAGTAATCGTCATAGTACGGCTCATTCGACTTCCACAGCGAGTTCTCGCCTGTGCGGTCCACCGGCGCCAGCATGGTGTGATAAAGCGCTGTATAAAACATCTGCGCCTCTTCCACCGTTGCGCCCTTTAGTTCGACCCTCCCCAGCGCCTTCTCCCACGCGGCTACGGCGCCCGCCTCAGTGGCCGCAAAGTCGAAGCTGTGTATCTCCGCGTCCGCATTCCTTTTCGCTTGCTCCACGCTGACGAACGAGATGCCGATCTTCATCAGCACCTGCTGCCCGGATTGTGAAGAAAAGCTCAGCCACGCTCCTGACCTCTCCCTGGCCCCACCGCTTGCTTGTGCGTTTCCCGCCTGCGCCCAGCCGTTCAACCAGGTTCCCCAAGAAGCCGCCGCCGCATCGGTCTTGGCGTAGAAGTACACGGTGTAAGAGTTCGGCTGCTTGTTCCAACCTCCCGTTACGCTGGTCGAGCCGGCGACCTCGGTGGGAGAAATCACCCGTATCTCCGACGCCGTGACCGATTGCGACTCCCCAAAAGTATCCGGCGTAGCCATCAGGCAGTGCCCCACATCGAAGAGAAGGTTGGCCTTCGCGCCCTCGGGGTACTTGAACCGGTAGATCGCGGAACGTTGCGCGGCCGTAATCTCGACTCCCACGCCATACCGTGCCAGCGTCACACCGTAATAACCCGCTGACGCCCGTTCACCTTGCCTTGCCGACCCCGCATCCAGCGGCGCTGGTTCGCCGGTCGTCGGCATCACCAGGATGTTTCCATACTTCGCGCCGCCGCCCGTCCCGCTCACATGCGTGTGGCTGAATCCGCGAATGTCCCCCTGCGCCGCCCAACCGGCATTGGGGTCGCTGTTTTCCGCCGCCATGTCCGGCCCCGGCTTGATCATTCCGAAGGGCATCGACGGGCCAGGAAAGACGTTTCCACCCCCATCCGCGCCCAAAAATGGATCCACATGGCGGACAAATTGGCTGTTGCATGGCGGTACGAGAAAGAGAACCGGCAAACTCGCCGCTAAAATTCGAAAAAGAGCTTTCATACGTCCCCACCCGCCTTGGTACGCCACGTGCGAGCTCTCGAATCTCCGGTTTGCCTGAGCCCATCAAAGAATACCAACCTGTCGCCCCAAAACTCCGGCCGCCCGATAGATTGAAAACTGTTCCTTTTGATACACTTGGCCGCTAAAGTCAATGAATTGTGACAAGAGTCACAGGGCGGGGTGAATAATGTCACTGCCTGCCTATCTTGACAAAGCGCAGACTCAAAATCCAATGGGATAGAAATGGACGCCTTGCCTGGCGTCCGGAGGCAGTAATGAGCTTTGCAACCGGCCTGAAAACAATCGTAGTGGCTACTGACCTGGAAGGCCGGTCGGAAGCGGCTTTGGAGTACGCTCGCAAGCTTGCCGGCGCCTATGGCGCGCGTATTGTGCTGGCGCACGGCCTTGACCCGGTGGAGTACGCCGCCGTTGACGCGGTTCCGGGGCAGGTCCGGCATGGACTTACGGAACAGGCGCGGGCCGCGCTCGATGCGTTGGCCGCCGACCTGATTCGGGAAGGAATTCACAGCCATTCCGAAATCCGCCAGGGCGCGGTCGCGAAGATGTTGGTGGATGTGGCCCGGCAATACGAAGCCGGCCTCATCGTGATTGGAACCAAGGGAATTGAGGGCGCAGGCCCGGTGGTGGTGGGCGCTATCGCCGAGCAACTCGTGCGGTTGGCGCCTTGCCCGGTCCTTGCCGTGGCAGCCGACTGGAACGCCGGTCCGTTCCGTCCCACTCCTGGCGGACCTGTCCTACTGGCGTTGGAGCGCAACGAAGCGACCCAGGCAGCGGTGGCCACAGCATGCTCCCTGGCACAGACCTTTGCGCGTACGTTGGTTGTCCTTCACGCGCGCAGTGCGGCTGAGGCCTCGGCTTTCCTCAATCCCTGCACCACCACCATGCAGGAGTTTGGCTTCAAGGCAGAGGGCCCGTTCCCAGTACGTTGCATTGTCAAAGACGGCAATCCGGCGGACGTAATCGCCGAAGCAATTGAGGAATTCCATCCCAGCATGCTGGTGGCAGGAGTTAAGCGCGCCAGCGATACGCCGGGACCACACGGTACCGCGTTTGCCCTGCTCGTCCGCTCTCGGGTACCCGTGCTGTGCGTCCCGCCCGAACCGGTCCCCGCCGTCCAGGAGCAGGAAGCTTGTATCCCTCAGGAAACCAAATAGCGCAACGTGCGCGCAGGTGTTGACGCTTCATCGATTCGCGTGAAATGGGCCCCGGAAGGAGAAATCCAACCATCCCGTTTCGTTATCCGTCGTTCGGGAACCAGTTGCAATGAGAACGGCTTGCCCTTTATGAAGCTTGATTCGACGCAAATCGGCATTACCAGGCGCACCGGCCAGGCAAGAGCCGGAAAACGGATCGCAGGCGGAACCCGCCGCGGTACCGGACACCGGGAAATGGCTAAGGGAGAAGGGACCATGCAATCTCAAGCAAGATCCGGGCGAATGGAGGCAGTTCGACCGCATCCACTGGCGGAGCTGTTGGAATGCCCTCCTGCGACCGAAGCTCTGTTGAGTGGTTCGACGGTGTGCATCGAAGTCGATGCCGGGGACGCGGTCTTTCAGCAGTCTGAGCCCTGCCGCGGCCTCTATCTCGTTATCTCTGGGCGGTTCCTTCGCAATGCGGAGCGCATGGAAGCCCACCTCATGCTCGGGCCGGCGCGCGCTGGGGATTTGGTTGAATTGGCCGCTGTGCTGGGGGACGGCCGCCATACATACACCCTGACCGCGCAGTCAGCGGGGTCGGTGTTGTTGCTGCCCGTCGAGGCATTGAGCCAGGCTTTTCAGCAGTATCCGCCGCTGAGAATGCGGTTGTTGGAAGAACTCGCCCGCGAGGTTTGCAGGGCATATAACGCGTGCTGCCTCACGCACACAACCAGAGCGCGGCGAAGAAGCTCTGCGGCTGCGAACGCGTAGCGAGAGCAGGTTTTTGTTTCAAATGACTTCTGTGCCCCGCGCTTGCCCGAGGCCTTCCGGAAGTTGACAGAAAATCCCTGCCTTGCACGCTGGTAAAGTGCGATATACTTCAATCTGACCAGCGGTAAACGTATGTCATCATTTCACTCGCATCACCCCCCGGAAGATTGTGTTAATTGTGAGCATCGCCATCTGCGGATGTTCTGCAACCTCACACCGGAAGCGCTCCAGGATTACGACGGCATCGGCATCATGATGAGCCATGCACGGGGAGCGAAACTTTTTTCTGAGGGTGACCCGGCGCGCAATGTTTTTGTCATCTGTTTTGGCCAGGTAAAAATCTCCTCCACCTCCCGCGATGGCAAGACCATGATTCTAAAGATCGCCGGTCCCGGTGACGTGATGGGCCTCAGCGCCGTGCTGGCAAACGTTCCCCACGAAGTCACCGCCGAAGCCATCGAGCCCTGCCAGGTCAAGACCGTTCGCAAACAGGAGTTTGTTGATTTCCTTGGCCGCCACGGCATCGCCAGCATGCACGCCGCGCAGTCCCTCTCCGGCGAGTACCTCACCGTTTTTCACGATGCCAAGAGGCTGGCTCTTTCCGGCTCCGCGGCGGGCCGCCTGGCCCGGCTGCTGCTCGACTGGGGCCGGAGTTCAGCGAAGGGAAAGCCGGAAATCCGCTTCACCATGGCGCTTACTCATGAAGAGATCGCCAACATGGCAGGCACTTCGCGCGAAACAGTCACCCGCCTCCTGAACCAGTTCCGCCGCGACCAGTGGATCACCATCAAAGGCTCCAGCATGACGATCATCAAGCCCGATCAGCTTGAACGGCTAACCGCGTAGAGCCTGCTCTAAAAACCCCACGCCACTTCAAGAAACGACTTCGCAGGCCGCGGAAGAGCCCTGTCTTTTAACAGCCGTCCGCAGGCGAAACCGCGACGCGAGGCGTCTGGCAAGATGCAGAGGTTCGCGCTTCAAGCGGTCAGGGGCTTGACAGCCCAGGGGTAGGCGGCCAACCTAAGATACTGATATTTAATAGGTTATTGAAGTTGGTGCAGATGTCGCTGTAATGATATGCAAGATTTGATGCCCCGTTGAAAATATTGGGGTGGGGGTGGGGGGGTGTTTTCTGGTGGTACGGACCGGGCATATGCCTGACCTGACGGACCGAAGTGATCCAGGTGACCGTCATCGCCTTCTCGCATCCCTAAGGGTGATTGTGCACCCATGGAAGGAAATGATCTGCAAATTGGCTATCCATTTCACGGCGCCACCCGCAACCGGTTTTGGCCGCAACAGTCCGGCAAGCCGGGGTTTCAACCCATTTGGATGAGCAGGAACACGTGTCCCCGCTGGTGGATTTGCTTGAAAACCGGTGTTTTTGACTCACTTTTTGAGCAAAAAAGCGGGTTTATTGGGCCGGAATGTCGCTGTTTTGCCCGAAATCCAGCCGCCTGATTGGGGTGACTACGTGGTGACTTCCGACGTGGCGACGAGCCGGGAATTATTTGATTCGCGGACCCTGGGCCGTTTTCGAGGACCTAAGAGGACCGAAGTTGAAGGAACATGAAAAATTGAGGATACCGGCAGGCATGCCAGCTGCAGGGCGCGCAAGGGGGGAGCTGTTTCTTCTTGGGTTCTCCAAGAACAATTGGACGGAGCACTTGCGCCCCACGGTGAGAGAATCAATCTCATGAGTTTGAGCGTTCTAACGGTCGAGTCCGCCATATCGAGTTTTGGCGCTGCGGCCGCTGCCAAACTGTCGAACCCAGGCGCCGGCGGTAACCCCGAAGATCAGTTTCGCGCTCCGTTTGAGCAGCTGCTACTCGACATGGCAATGCTCTCCGCACATCAAAAGGTCGTTGCCGTTGGCGAGTCTTCACTTGGAAATCTTCGCCTGCGTCCTGACTATGCAGTTACAGTCGGCCACTCGCTCGCCGGATTCGTCGAAATCAAGGCACCGGGCAAGGGTGCGGACCCGCGCAAGTTCAAAACCCCGCATGACAAGGAGCAAGGCGAGAAGCTCCGATCGCTTCCGAATGTCCTTTTTACCGATGGCAATTCCTTCAGCCTTTGGCAGGAAGGCGAACTCATCGGCGAGGTCCTGACCCTCCAAGGCGATATAGAGACCGCCGGCGCCAAACTCGCTCCAGTTCCAGGCCTGCAAGCGCTCTTTGAGGCTTTCCTAAGCTGGGCGCCATCCCCGCCATCCTCAGCTAAGGAACTAGCCCGCAACACAGCGCGCCTGTGCCGCTTCCTCCGCGATGAGGCACTCGAACAATTAGCTCAAAAGAGCCCAGCCCTCACGGCCCTGGCCATGGATTGGCGGCGTCTTCTCTTTCCTGAAGCCAATGACCAACGCTTCGCAGACGGCTACGCGCAAGCCGTGACCTTCGGCCTTCTTATGGCCCGGGCCAAGGGAATCGCCCTCGACGATACCCTCCAGCATGCCGCCGATGAGCTCTCCCACAAGCACCCTCATAGGCGCGGCACTTCATTTGCTCACGGAAGATCCCGACAACCGCAAGGCTCTCAAAACTTCACTGTCCGTCCTCACCCGCGTCCTGAACGCGGTCAACTGGAGCAAAATCAGCAAAGGCGACTCCGACGCTTGGCTCTACTTCTACGAGGAGTTCCTCGCCACCTATGACAACAAGCTCCGCAAGCAGACCGGTTCGTACTACACCCCGCCCGAAGTCGTCGAAGCTATGGTCTCGCTTGTCGATGAGGCACTGCGAAGCCCGCGCTTCAGCTTGCACAATGGCCTCGCCTCACCCGTCGTCACCATTGCCGATCCCGCCACTGGCACCGGCACCTTCCCGCTCGGCATCCTCCGCCGCGTTGCGAAGAACGTCGCCTCAGACCAAGGGGAAGGAGCTGTCCCCGACGCGATCAACGAAACATTGAAGCGCATTATCGCTTTCGAGATGCAACTCGGCCCCTTCGCGGTCGCGCAACTTCGAATCCTGGCTGAAGTACTCGATCTGAGCGGCTCGCCTTCCACGCAGGCTCTGCGCATGTTCGTTACCAACACCCTCGGGAACCCTGACGACGAGGAGGGCCACATCACGGGCCTGATCCCACGCTCCATAGCGCAGTCTCGTCGCGATGCCAACCGGATCAAACGCGACGAAACAATTACCGTCGTCATAGGAAACCCGCCGTACAAGGAGAAGGCGAAGGGCAAAGGAGGTTGGGTTGAAGGACAGTCCACAGTCGAAGCCAAGTCCGCTCCACTCCGCGCATGGCAGCCTCCCTCGTCATGGGGGATCGGCGCACACGCAAAGCACCTCCGAAACCTTTACATCTACTTCTGGCGTTGGGCGACATGGAAAGTCTTCGATCCCAACCCCTTCAAGCCCGGCTCCGGGCCCCGCGAAGGGATCGTTTGCTTCATCACCGTCGCGGGATTTCTGAACGGCCCGGGATTCGAGAAGATGCGCGACTATCTTCGCCGCACATGCGACGACATTTGGGTGATTGACTGCTCTCCGGAGGGCCACCAACCCACAGTCAATACCCGTATCTTCCAGGGCGTCCAGCAGCCTGTCTGCATTGTCATGGCTTCACGCTCCAAGTCCCACGACAAAGAGACTCCGGCTCATGTTCGCTTCTGCAGCTTACCTCATGGCCGCCGTGAGCAAAAGTTCGAAGCTCTTCTGAAACTTCAGATCGGAGGCGACGCCTGGACCACGAGCCCCTCTGGTTGGCGAGACCCGTTCTTGCCACAGTCTGTTGGCGCATGGTCAGCTTATCCCCCGCTCGAAGACCTCTTTATCGATGGCGGGTCGGGCATGATGCCTGGGCGGACCTGGATCATCTCTCCTGATAAAGAAACGTTGGTAAACCGCTGGGACAAGCTCAAAGCGGCTCCGGCGGACCAGATGGAGGAACTCTTCACGCCCCATATCCGGGATGGAGAATTGGGAGATCGATACTCCACAAAACCGATCACCGACGCGCTTCATGGGTTTCCAGTCAGGCTGGTTTCCGTCAAAGATGACAAAGAGCCCTGTATACCCCCTGTCGAGTATGGATATAGGTCGTTTGACCGCCAGTGGGTTATTCCAGACAAGCGATTGATCAATCAAGCGAATCCATCACTTTGGGCGATACGGTCGGACAAGCAGGTCTTCCTCACCGCGCTAACTCGTTCGTCACCATCAAGCGGTCCTGCACTTACAATATCCTCGCTTTTGCCCGATATCGACCACTATCGAGGATCTTTTGGCGGTCGCGTCTTCCCGTTGTGGTCAAACGAACAGGGGACGGAACCGAACCTCAAGCCCGCACTGATCAACTATCTTTGCAAGACGTTCGGCTTGACCGTCGCTCCAGAAGACATCTTCAGTTACATCGCCGCCATCGCCGCGAACCCCGCTTATATTGATCGCTTCAAGCCCGACCTCTCGACGCCGGGACTCCGCATCCCGATCACCGCGGATGCCACCCTCTTTCTCGAATCAGCCGATCTAGGCCGCCGCGTCCTCTGGCTGCACAGCTTCGGCGAAAGAATGTCCGATCCAACCGCCGGTCGTCCTTACGGGTCGCCACGCGTCCCGGTCAATCCGCCTTCTGTCCCGCTCGCCGGGCGAATCTCCAGCAAGCCCGAAGACTTCCCCGACTTCCTCAATTACGACGTGGAAAAGCAACGTCTCCTCGTCGGCCATGGATTCGTTGACAATGTAGTGCCAGCCGTTTGGGCCTACGAGGTCTCCGGCAAACACGTTCTCACCCAGTGGTTCAGCTACCGAAAATTGAACCGCGTGCGGCCCGTTATCGGCGACCGACGCCCGCCTTCCAAGCTCAACGACATTCAGCCTGACCACTGGCTTTCTGAGTACACGACCGAGCTTCTTAACGTTCTTAACGTCCTGACCTTACTGGTCGAACTGGAACCTGCTCAAGCAGGCCTCCTCAAACGAGTCTGCGCTGGCCCGCTGCTCTCGCATGAAGCTCTCGCCGCCGCCAACGCTCTCGCTGTCCCGCCCAAGCCGGAAAAGCTCAAAAAGGCGAAGGGTAAACAGCCAAAGTTATTCTGACCAACCTCGCGACCAAGAACAATCCCGATCTGATTGACCTCTTCGATCGAGAACGGTGATGTATCACCCTGACAATCGTCGCATTTGACGTCAGGAGGAAGATGCAATCTGCTATCACCCTGGAAATATGTGCCGTTATGTTGGCTTATGACAAGTTTATTCGAGGACTCCGAGACACTCCGCGCGTATCACCGACAACTCGGCAGTTTCAGCGACTTTACCGCGCGCATTGATCCAGCGATCTGTGGGTCAGGACGGAGGCGGTGTTTGGGTGGGGCTCAGAGTTTTTGGGCAAAGCTCCCGGAAGGGCTAAACAGGTTGCGGAAAAAGGCCCAATCCTGGTATCACAAGCTCAGAGAGAGTCCCTCTGGGGCTAAAGCCCGACTGATTCTGTTGGCTTCACGCGGGGGTTAAACCCCCCGCCTCCCTCCGCTTCGAGCTCTTCCGCAGCCTGTAAATCCCGTTCAATTTGCGGGGCTTGCGGCACGATTGAACTGCTTGCGGAAAAGGGCCGGTTTCAATGCAAGAAACCCGAGAAGCATACCTCAGGGCCTAAAGGCCGCGCTCATTGTGCTCGCTTATGTGTCGGGGTTAAAACCCCGATCTACCAGTTCCAGCTTTGACGAATCTGAAAATCGCCGCTCTTCGCTCAATCCCCTCGATCCTGGACTGCCATCCGGTCCACCTCGGCCTCCATCGGCCTGACTAGCGGC
>OCZT010000666.1_pt1 | contig 34508 bp, 36 predicted proteins | sample 1539031 | NCBI WGS metagenome assembly OCZT01 (sample SAMEA3539308, study PRJEB22396) | soil metagenome | biome: tundra; feature: field; material: soil | place: USA | collected 2010-05 | depth 0.15 m | reverse complement strand
GGCGACACGTAATTTGAGGGCGGCTTCTCCAGCTTCCAGGCGTTCGATTATGGTGTCGCGTTGACGGCAGCCTTCGCAGGAGGGCGCTGTAACTTTTTGCGCTAGGGGATGTTTCTTTGAGTCGCATGCTTTATGATTCTTCATGTTATGAATAGCCCCACGTTATCCAACGTGGGGCTTCTTGTCTACATGGGAGGTGCGTGGTGTTTCAGATTGTGACATAAGAACTTGCCTTTGGGGTATCTGAACAGTTACGAATTAAATAAATAGGAAGTCCGTCGATAGTTCCCACTCCTCGTCGTCTAATCTTTTGATAGAGATAATTATAATTTCCCCAAGGACTATCAACTTCACGTCTTTCTGTTTCGTTGGAGGCTTGCTGTTCTTGAGTTTGAAATTTGATTATAAGATCTTCAAGTTTACAGAGAATCTTATTTTGTACTTCCTCGTCGCGAGTAACCCCCCAAGATTTATGCCAGGTCATCCAATATGGCAATTATTCACGTGACATAACTTCTATGATAGCAGCTGAACTTATTCTAAAGAGTGTTGTGGACTAGTACACAATTGCTCTTCTTTATTCTGTATAATTATTAAATGACCTCAGCTGAAAAACTTCAACGACTACTTGGCACCTTTCCTGAAAAGCCTAAAGCTAAAGGAGACGCTTTCGAAGATTTAATGGAATGGTTGTGGCAAAATCATCCTCTGTGGAAAGAGTCCTTTACTAAAGTAGTTAAGTGGAAGGACTGGGATGGATATAAAGCGGACGGAACCCGCCTCATGGAAATTAGTGAAGATCTAGGTGTTGATTTTGTCGCAGATACACACGATGGTAAATGTGTTGCAATTCAAGTCAAAAACTATTCTGAAGAAACCAGCCTAACCTACGGCAAGCTCGCAACCTTCCTGGCTAAGGCGACAACGTTTGATGATAAATATTTATTTGCTACCGTAAATCCGGCTCAGCTAAGTAGGCACGCAAAGAAAGAATTGATGAATCACAATGTTCATAAAGTGTTACGTCCTGAATTGGAAAGTTATGGCATTGATTGGCCTGAGTCTATTGAAAATCTAAGACCTGCAAAACCTATTGAGAAACGAAATCTTCGCCCAGACCAAGTTGAAGCAGTTCATGCTATTGCGGGAATGGGCGAAAGAGGGCGCTACCTGGCTCCACCAGGAGCAGGGAAAACAACGGTTGCCCTTTCTTCTATTGCTGAGATGAAAGCTCAAAAGGTTTTGTTTTTAGTGCCATCGCTTTTTCTGGTCAAACAAGTAATTGAAGAGCTTCCAGGCATTGGGGATATGAGGTGGTTGGCTGTAGCCTCAGATAGAACTATCGGGAACGGGGCGTCCAAAGAGGAAGAAGAGGAGTTTGTAAACGACATTCCATATCCCGTGACTACGGATGAAAACCAAATTGCAAATTTCCTGAAACAAGACTCGACTAAACCCCAGATTATTATTTCAACTTATCAGTCCTCTGAACAAATTGGCAAAGCGCAAAACCAATTAGGCGTTCCACAATTCGACTTGGTTATTGCGGATGAGGCACATAAAACTGCCGGAAGGTTGAGCGGACCTTTTGCCTATGTTTTACACGATAACAAAATTAAGACAAAGCGACGACTGTTTATGACGGCTACCCCCCGTCTGCTGCGGGCTCCAAAAGGGCAAGAAAATGAAATCGTTACGGTTGCCTCAATGGACAACGAGAATATTTATGGCCCCATTGTTTACGAATTAGGTATGCGTAAAGCTATTGATGAATTACAGATCTTATGTGACTATCAAGTCTTGGTCGTGGGTATAGATGATGAAAATATATTGGATATAGTAAATGGTAGCGAGACAGTTTTGTTGGATAACAAACGAGAGGCGAAAATTCGACAGTTAGTTGCCCAAGTTGCCTTGCACAAGGCGATTGCGGAAAAGGACTTGCAAAGCATTGCTACGTTTCATAGCCGAACAGCTGCCGCTCGTGAATTTGTGCGAACCTTTAAGGACCAACCAACTTTCAACCAAGTAGAAAATGATGGTAAAGATATACGGGCTGAGGCAATTGATGGAACTATGCTTATTAGTGAAAGAACCGTTCGCCTCAATAGTCTCCGAAATCCAGCAAATAAATCTGTTCAGATTGTGAGTAGCGCACGGGTCCTGAGTGAAGGGGTTGATGTGCCTGCTCTAAACGCTGTGGTGTTTGTTGACCCCCGTGAGTCTAAAGTGGATATTGTGCAAACCATCGGAAGAGCCTTAAGGTATGCGCCTGGGAAAACTGGATATATTATTTTGCCCATACCTCTATATGAGAATGATGTCCAGGGTTCAACTGCGGGAAAGTCCTATCAGACAATCATTGATGTCCTACTTGCCCTTAGAGAAGTAGACACTTCTGTTGCAGAAGAACTGGATGTTTTACGTGGCCAATTGAGGAGAGCTGGTTTTCAAAAGGTAAACAGTAAACATCTTGCTATGAACTTACCAACTCACATTAACTCTAAAGCTTTAGCTGACGAGATTTCACTTAGGATCCTTAGATCCTGCAGTTCTTTTTTCCACGAAAAATATAGTGTTTTACAATGCTATGCTAAAGAATACGGAACAGCAAACGTGCCGCAGTACACAGTCTATGACAATAGTGCTCTAGGGAATTGGGTCTCTACTCAGAGGGGAGATTATAAGAACAAAAAATTGGTCGCAGAAAGAATAGTCTTGTTGGAAGCCTTGCCCGGATGGACTTGGAACACTTTGGAAAGCCAATTCGCAAACGGGTTAGAAAAAACTCAGGCCTATGCCCAAGAATACGGAACCGCAAATGTGCCCAGCAGGAATATTTATGATAATTTTGCTCTAGGTAGATGGATTGCTGGTTTAAGACAAGATTACAAAAAGGAAAAGTTGTCGCCAGAAAAAATAGCCGCATTTGAAGCCTTGCCCGGATGGACCTGGAATACGCGGGAGAGCCGATTTTCAAGGGGGTTGGAAAAAGCCAGAGATTATGTCCAAAAATACGGAACAATAAAAATGACGATGACTACCGTACACGACGATTTTGCTCTCGGCCAATGGATTTCTGACAAGAGGCGAGATTACAAGAACGGAATGTTATCGACGGAAAAAATAGCTCAACTAGAAGCAGTGCCGGGATGGACCTGGGATAGCTTAGAAGCCCAATTTTCAGAGGGGGTGAAAAAACTCAGGGATTATGCCCAAGAATACGGAAAACTTAAAATAACGATGAGAACTATTTATGAAGATTTCCCTCTAGGTAAATGGATCTCTGAGAGGAGGGATGATTATAAGAAAGGAAAGTTGTCTACTGAAAAAATAACCCTATTAGAAGCATTGTCTGGGTGGAGTTGGGATGGCATGGAGAGTCAGTTTTTGAAGGGATTCGAAAAACTGGAGGCCTATACCAAAGCTCACGGAACGGCAAATGTGCGGCAGTATACTGAAGATGACAATTTTAACCTAGGTAATTGGATTTCTCGTAAGAGACGGGATTACAAAAAAGGAAAGTTATCGCAAGAAAAAATAGCCATGTTGGAGGAATTGCCAGGCTGGAGTTGGGATCCGTTAGCGAATAAAATGACGATTGAAAAGAACCAAAGCAAGTTAAATGTAAAGCAAAAAAGAAATGATTTTCAGTTCGAGTTATAATCGATAAAAGTTTAATAATATACATTGGTGCGAAGCTTTATTCTACAATGCATATTATTAAACGTACTGACATACTGAAGCATTTTTACGTAACCATCTAAAAAACGGAATCCTTAAGCCTCTCTTTGCTTTATGCGTGCTGCCTTTTAGGAGAGTCAGAAGGACTGAGCAAAAGATATCCTCCTATTTCAGTATACAGTCTAGAGAACTAGTACTGTACGGTTACACTTTTTTCTTCTGCTATACTCAAAAGGAAGGGAGCCTACATGCCAGACGAAAAGAAACCTACTATCGTAAACGTTCTAAGTGAATCTAATATTCAATATTGGATGGAAAACTATCAGCGTTATTTCTCATGGGAACGCAATCAATTCGTTGAGATAACAGATAGCCTGGACTATATCCTTGAAAACAGGGATGAAACGGGAGAATATATGCAAGAAGATGTTCTTGGAGCCATCAAAATAAAACGATTACCGATAGAAAGAGGAGAGGTTATTAATAGGGTGGAAGTTATGGATGGACAGCAACGGTTAATAACTGTCACTTTATTTCTGATTGCCCTACGAGATGCTGATATTTATGCCAACCAGGAAGAGAAGGAGAAGGCCGAGAGGTTCTTGAACACTTGTTTCTTCAACTCTTCAGAGCAACCTGATTCTGAAGCATATTTTAAGATACGTCCTTATGATGAAATGGACCGGACGATTTTGAATTCTTTACTCTTGAAAGAAAAAGTAAGCGCCGACTATAAGCAGAATAGCCTTATTGTTGGACTTAAAATCTTTGAGGAAAAAATAAGTGAAATGGCAAAAACTGGAGTTGACTATAGCGATTTTTTGGCCATTTCAGATAATATCCTTTTTGATGTAAATATTGCTGGGCCGAAGCAAGATTCACGTAGGGGATACGGTAAGATGAATCGTGTGAAATTATCACTCTCTCAAGGATCGTTAATAAAAGATGTGATAACTCAAAATGTCTCAAATAAAAAATTTGATAAGATCTGGCCACTAATAGCTACTCCACTAAGGAATAAACACTTTGGTTCTCCTAAAAAAACTGATAAAGATATTGCTTCAGCTATGGGAGACTTTTTAGCAACGATATATGGAAAAGCAATTCCACCATTAACAATAGATAACCTTTTACAGGAACATCTTGCATTATCTTCAGTCAATCCCGAAAAATTCCTAGATGATTTTGCAGAATATAGCAAAAGCTGGTTTAAATATAAACATGATAAATCCTCGAAATATTTGTTGCAAGAATCTGTGGAGGTATTTAAAAGTCTCAAAATAGACTCAGCTGACATGCTGGTGACTCAAATAATTCGCTCTGTAGAGAGAGAAGATGGAAACGGGTTATCAGTAGACGAGGGACGAAAAGTTATTGCTATTGTAGAAAGTTGTTTGTTCAGAACGAGTTTTACCAATGGTGAACCTAAAGATTTTGAAGAGAATTGGGCTAATCTTGCTCACGAGTTAGAAGCACCACAAAAAGGAAAACAATTCCCCAAGAAAGTATTAGAATCGATCAGCGATAAGTTTCCGACAGAGGAGGAATTAAAGGTTGGTTTCGCTGAAGCCTTAAAAAGTAAAATCTGGAAAGGGAGAGGTGCTACTGTTGCCAAATATATTTGTGTGAAAATGGAAAATCTCCATCGGCTTCCTGGTGATTGGGTTAAGATTGGAGAGTCTCATTACGAACACATTATCGCCCAAAAAAAAGCAAAAAAAGGAACCGAGAATTTGATTTACAAACTTGGAAACGGGATCTTGTTAAACGGATTTGTTAACGGAAAACTTCAGGCTAAGCCTTGGGAAGAGAAGCGAGAGTTGCTCAAAGAGAAAAGCCATTATGCTGAAGTCAAATTAATCGAAAACATACGAGATTTTAATGGAGAAGTAGTTACTCAACGAGAAGAAAGAATATTTAACAACCTGGAGCTAATTTCTCCTTCGATAAAGGAATTAGGAAAATCTAGAGATCAGGAGAAACACGATGAAAAAGTTGAGATAGGAATAAAAATACGGCAAGAACAGGATTATAATACTGAAGAGAATGTTGTTCCATTATTCTCTTCAAAAGAGCAAGAACTAGAGCGCTTATAACTCGTTTAAGTATTACTCGCTAAATAAGCAACCACAAGTAATTAGCTGTTCATAACAGCTAGGGCATTCTTCTTGCGAGCAATCTTGGTGATGTACCTTCCCTGATGTAACTCCACAATCGTTGCAGCGATCTAAGTTCCCATTAAATGGGATTCTGGACATTACGTCTCCATCATCGAGAGCAACCTCCTTAATTAAACATCCTGGGATGCTACCTATTTCCCTGTGACAAGCACTACACAGCATTTTCTACCTCTTATAACTTATGAAATTATAACACAAATAACTAACCAAGAGGAAGCCTCGCTATGACTTGAATCTCCATGGTTTTCCTGAAGAAGTTAGCGAAATTGTTGTGGTCTACGGTTGCAATAAATTCTTCTGGAAAAGTTGAAGAAATGAGAGGATTCAGAAATGCTAATGTTCCAGTTCGGGTTTGTAAACTTTTAGAAAACTCTATCTCTAAGATCGGGCTAGAAAAACAACTTATAGACGATGGCGTTGGACTTTAAAAGAGGCAATTTTAGCTCTTGTGCTAAAGGGTTATTTGAGATTCTAACGTTTTAGCTTTTAGTTGTTTGACTTGCCTTTCTAATTCTTTTCCCATAGCTTTCTCGTCAATGATATCCGGACCGTCCCATCCCGTAAGAAAAAGATGATAAGTTTCATGTCCCAGAGCGCTTTCGATTGTACGCCAGAGACGGGCTTCATTATATTTGTATTCGAGTTGAATATCGGAAAGGTTTTGGTTCACTACGCTTTTCGTATGATCTTCATAAATTAGAACCTTTATTTTATTTAATGCATCCAAAGACGAAGAATCTTTATCAGGACGCATTCCGCTCTCTACCCATTTTTGTTTTTCTTTTATAGCGTCCATAAATTCTGAAGGAAGCTTGTATCCTTTGGAATCGTATTTTTCTACGGTTGTTTTGGCAATCCAGAGTCCTGTTCTGGCAATTAGTTCACGGGCATCTGCCTGCCAGAGAAGGGTGTAGCGAGTCGGTAGATTTGGATTTGCTTCTGACCAGAAAGAATTTTCTCGCAAGCCCCTGGTTTCAACTATGGGGTTAGAGAAAAAGACAATCTAAAGATAGCTGTTTATGGTAAAATATAACTATGCCAAGACGTAAAAATCAACCCGAAAAACAGACAAACGGCTACTATGTCCGGAAACTTAAACTTGGTCAAAATGATCAGCTCGACGAGCTTGCTAAAATAACTGGCGAGCTATACTCTAAAACTGTAATTTCATTCTGGCGAGTGGTGCGTAAGAAGGGAATCTGGTTATCTCCAGTGGCAATGGAAAAATGGATGAACTCCATCTTATTACACGCCCACTCTGCTGATGCCGCAGTGCAATCCTTTTTCTCTGCCATGAAGGGAACCAGAGAAGCTCGAAACCTGGGGTTCAACGCCAAATTTCCTTACAAACAAAAACAGTATTTTAAGATTAACTGGAAAGCTAGTGCCATCCGGATACAGGATGGAGTGCTTATTCTCTCAAACGGAAAAATAAGTCCCAAACTTTATATTCCCTGGAAACATGAACTCCCTACTACGGTAGAGATCGGCTGGGAAGGCAAAGAATACGAACTACGCGCGACTTATGAGCACCAATTCCCGGGAATTGCACTGGGAGATGGAGTAGCGGCTATCGACCTAGGTGAAATTCATCTCCTCACCACTTATGATGGAAAAGAATGCATTACTTACAATGGCAGATTACATCGTTCCAAAAATAGAGAGCGTAATAAAGAGTATGGCAAATTCCAAACAATGATTGCCAAAACAGAAAAAGGTTCCAAACAAAATAGGAGGTTAAAACAAACAGAGCGAGTCCAAATGGATAAGCTAAACAATCAGAAAGACGATATTGAAACCAAACACGTATCTACCGCTATGCATCACCTGCACCAGCGAGGTGTGAGCCAGGTAGTTGTCGGGGATTTGAGAACAGTTCGTCTGGATAATAATAAAGGTAAATTCCTCAATCAAAAGATTCACCAAATGCCTAGTGGCAGAGTGCTAAAACTAGTAAAGCACTACGCTAAGAAACTGGGGATGGTAGTGATTCTAATCAACGAAGCCTACACTTCACAGGACTGTCCATCGTGTCGAGGACGCAATAAACCAAAGGGGCGTAATTACGTTTGTGTACACTGCAACTGGACTGGTCATCGCGATTTCGTAGGAGCTTATAATATTTATCGAAAGTATCTGGAGGGTTTAGATCTTCCAGTAGTTGGGGTGATGGCATCCCCCATAGGGCGTAGGTATAAACCACACGCCTTATGTAGCCCAAAGTTAGCGTTGCAACTTGCTGCGTGAAACAATGGGAAAGAATCCCCCGGATTTATCTGTGGGGAGAATGTCAACAGGAAACTTCCGCTAATACGGTATCGCGCCATTGGTTCTTTAAGGCATCTAGAACGTTGGGATAGGCACGATAAAAAGAGGGATAAACGTAACCTACTAGACCAGTGCGAGAATGATGCTCGTTAGGATACTCAAGAAAAGCTTGTGAATAATTCGGGGCATTAGCTTTAAGAAATTGATATCCGATATGGGTTTGTTCTTTACTCATAAATCAAGTATAGCAGCTAAGAAAAGACTACTTCTTTCAAAGGTCTGGGCGTGGATGAGATCTGATATAATTGGCTATAGAAAAGGAGAAAAATGGGTAAGAAAGAAAAGGTGGAAGAGGAAGAACTGGAAATTCCTTCAGAAGAAGGGGATGAATATGATACGATATTCGTTTCGCGAACTGGTCTCGAATATGGAGCGGAGATAAGCCTGCTTATAGGTGGTGAGCTATCTGACGAAGAAATTGATGGAATAGTAGAGGGGTTCCAAAACTTCAAGAAAAGCTACACTGAACGTTATGCGCAAATGGAAGGATTAGATGTTTTGTACTTAGGCGGAAAACGTAAATTAACTCCTAAGGAATTGTTGTGGCGAGACGAAGCTTTTGCGGCTTTAGACGCCGAAAAGAAAACCTTGGCGTGAAGAATTTTAGCTCGCGATAATCGTTAAATAACGAAAACCTGAGGGATAACATTAGCTTGCAGAGATTCCTTAAAAGAGGTAATATCAGCCAGTGTCAAAAACTAAACTAACCCCAGATTCTCCGGAAGTAGTTGCTTTTCTAGAAACCTGGAATAAAGCTCGTGCGATTCGAAATTCGGATATTATCTATGGGAGCAGAGCTTATAAGGCTAAACGATTTCAGCTGTGGCCTTATGGCTGGCATCTTCGGGGAGACGATTACAAGAAAGACAGAAAGCTTCGCAAGTTAGAGAGGATAGAAGAAAAATCTCTTACGCTTTTGGGAACAATTAATGAGAAATATGGGACTATTAAATGGTATCAGTTAGCGAATAAACTTTTGGGCATTGAGAAATTTCTGGATACTACAGATTATTATCTAATCCCAATTAGAAAACTCAAGAAAGCTCCTGTAATTCCAGAATCTTTTATTGCGAATAGCAGCTCTGAATTAAAACGTAGGTCTCTTTTTTGGGGTTTCTCCTTCTGGAAATTACCGCAGACAAGATTACCGGAACTTGCAGGAGCTTTTACGTTGGCGGAAAAGAACATAAACGGGAATAGTTCTTATAATAGAGAAAAAAGACGATTTGAGGACTGGCTAAATAACAGCCGAGAAATGGGCGTCCCGCTAGGAAAATTTGATTGGACAGATATAGCTATGACAAGGATACCAGATGTCTTTAATTGTCCTCCAGATGCAATCTCTAAAGGTTATTTGGGTTATGAAGTAAGATGGTATAGTTTTAAAGATGGAGTTGTAGGGATTGCTGGAGCGAGCAGGGATAATGTTTATATTCTTTCTAATAGAAAGTTGAGAAGGATGCCTAGGTTTTCGCAATTAGAAGAAAAGAAAACTAGAGAAAGGTATTTGAATAGCTATAGCTCAAAGGCAAAAAGCGTTCTAGGAATGGAAGACTAGGTCGTTGAATTTGTAGAAATTCTCTAAAAGAGGTAATATCAGCCAGTGCCAAAAGTTATATTAACTCCAGACTCTCCGGAACTAATTTCTCTTCTAGAAAACTGGGAGAATTCTCGTCAGGCACTAAGCTCACAACAAATTTATGGTAAAAGAGTTTATAGTGCGGGAAGATTTCAAGCGTGGACAAAAAAATGCTTTGTTGAAGGCAATGATTATACAAAAGACGAATTATTACAAGATCTAGACGCTCTAGAGGGAGATATCGAGGTTCTAAAAGTTTCAATAGACGACGTGGGTATGATTCAGTGGTGCCAATGGAAACAAAACTTATTAGGGATAAGAAAATCTAGTAGAGCAATAGACTATTACGTAATTCCTCTCAAAAAAATGGGAGAAATTCCTGATGTAACTGAACCGACAGTAGTGAATGATAGCGAAGAATTGAAACAGATATCTCTCTTTAAAAAATCTCGTTGGAAAGGCAGGAAAGAAATCGCCCGTGTCAATATGCGAGAAATTGACGAACAGTTTCGTTTTGCAGAAATTGGATTATCACAAAATCGAAACTATTACAGGGAACAGAAATGTTTTAGAGATTGGGCACGAAAATACTATATAACTTTAGTTCCTTATGCAAACTCTAAAACATATCAACCAATAATAAATTTTCCAGATCAGATAAATTTCCCTCCGGAGATCACCACTCATTATGGACTTGGGGTAGAAATTGCTTGGTATGAGTTTGAAGATGCTGTTGTGGGAATCGAAAAGGGAACCACTAATCACGTTCGGATTATTCCGAAAAAAGAATTGAAGAACATGCCTAAGTTTTCCGAGTTAGAGAAAAAGAGAGAAAGAGATAGGTATCTGAATAGCTATAGTCCAAAGGTGACAAGCGTTCTTGGAATAGAAGACTAGATTTGTTAACTTGAACTATTGTTGATAACAGAACCGCTTTTGAAAATCTGGTTAGTCCTCTTGTCGTCCATTATGCAGTTTACGGCGATGCTCAAAAGAGGTAATATAAGCCAATGAAAAAACAATTAACCGCCGACTCTCCAGAACTAGTTTCTTTTCTAAAAACCTGGAATGAATCTTATAAAATTCGCAGAGCTGAAATTATTTATGGTAGAAGAGCTTATGCCGCCCAACGATTTTACGTTTGGGAACTGCAACATTTTTTGAGAGGAAATGATTATAAGAAAGAGGAAGAACTTCGAACTTTAGAAGCTATTGACGAAAAGAAGCAGGTGTTTTTAGGGACGTCTAAAGATGAGTTGGCAAATATACGTTGGTGTCAGGTTAACGATAAACTTGTGGGGATCCAAAGCGACAAGGCCTCAAAGGACTATTATCTTTTTTCAATTAAAGAACTGAAAAAGCATTTGGTGATACCCGAGCCGTTTATTGTTGAGAGTCGTGAGGTATTAAAAGAAATTTCGCTTTTCAAAAAGCCCTTTTTACGAAAACCCCGTAAAGTAAACCTACAAGATATCGCTGATTCGGTTACTTTTACAGAAATAACTCAGCCGACAATAACAACTAATATTTTCAATAGAGAGAAAAATCGCTTTGATGCTTGGCTTAGAGAATATTGGACAATAGCTACTCCCATATCAGACGATGACAAAAAGAGGAAGGCGATAATTAATCTCCCGGATGTTATTAACTGTTCGCCAGATGCAGTATCTACGATAGGTTTCTTAGGAAATCCGCTCCTCTGGTATCAGTTTAAAGACGCGGTCGTTTCAATGGGACGTAAAAACTCTGGTGCTATTCATGTTATTCCAAACGAAGAATACGATATGCCTAGATTTTCTGAATTAGAAGAACAGAAAGAAAGGGAAAGGTATTTGAATAGCTATACCCCAAAGATAAAAAGCGTTCTTGGAATGGAAGACTAGGTCTGATTTAAAAGTAGGGCCTTGTTTTCGATAAGGATTAATTCTTTCCCTTGAGATATAATGACCAAATGCCCCGATGCCAATTTTCCTCAAAGAAAAGAGATTTGTTGCCAGAAAATGAAATAGCAGAAGGTGTTTTTCAATGTCCTGGAGGTCCACACTTTCCAGGATGCTTGGGAAGTGAAATTTATGTTAGAGTTACTGGTGGTGTCTTATTTGACTATTTTGAGAAGAGTATGGACTTAGCCGCTAAGAATTTTGAGAGGAAAAATCCAAAAGAATTTCCTACTGAGCTTTGGCTAGGATATAGGGGTCGAACGGTCTCTAATTCTGCGAGAACTTCTTTTCAAATTTATATTTCTACAGAAAGACCGATGTATTGGCATTTACGTCAACTAACTCACGAAGCCTTCCATAGAGTTTGTAGCACAACACTAAAGGGTAATTGGGTGGATGAGATGCTGGCAGAAACGTTTGCTATGACTAAACTGTGCGATATAGAACCAGGTTTTCAATCTGAACACGATATAGGAACTTTCAAAGCTAGAAGTGCTGGTAAACAAATCTCCATAGAAGAGTTACAAAACTGGGATCTGCAGAATCGGCATTATGGAGCTGATAACGGATTTTATAACAAAGCGTATCTTTGTGGAGAACAGCTTGTCAAAGTCTGTGGATGGCAAAGGTTTGCGAAACTAGTAAATTATAATTCTGATATAGAAAAATGGCTACAAACTTTGAGTCCTTCTATGCAATTGAGCGTTAGAAAGATTTTAAGTTTATAGTTCAAGCCCGTATTCTTGAGCTGTTTTTTCGAGTTGAGACTTTTGAAGATCCAGGGCGAACAGATCCTTAGCAAGTTTAGCTTTTAATGCTTTTTCGTCTTTTTGGTATTTGTCTACCCGTTTTATGATTTTTGCTTGCTTTTCGGATAACGCTCTTTGTAGAAATTTTTTAGAATCCCCTTTGGCGGAAATCGCTACTGCCTCCAAAGCTTTTGGAGGCCCATCAAAAACCCAGTTGTTGTCCAAATGTTGTTCTACCAATGTTAGTTTTCCAGAATTTATATAAGGATCAATATAATAAATGAAGTCGCTCCCCCAAAAATCCCCTTTAAAATCAGGATCTTCCTGGAGATAAGCGTGTCTATCTAAATTGGCGTAAATAAAATCAGCAATAGCGGCACGTCCTTTCACCTTAGAAGAGAATGATTTTGGGTTTTCCCACGCTGTCCAGTCTGCATTTTTTATAGAATCTTTTTCTCTTGATAGCCATACGGCACATTTCATATTAAATTCTCCAATAACCTCAATTTATTATTATAGTATAGCAAAGGCTGGCCTCTCTAAGGCGCTTGAATTACCTTTGAGCTAATCAGTAACCAACTGCAGAAGATATTTATATATTTGAAGCGAATTGACCTAACTTTTGTAGGACCTTTGGCACTGTAGTTTTTATTTTTGTAGGGTTATGTTTGGTGTAAGAAAATAAAGGTTCAAAAGAGTTTTGGTATGATGTGGTATGGTTCCGAATGGAATTGGGTAGGGATGTATTCAATGATGTTCTTTTCTCTTGGAATAGTAGTTTTGCTTGTGTTTATTGGAGCTAGGTTGTTTTCTGGTAAAAGTAACGTTTCTAAACCAATGGATGTTCTTCGAGGAAGGCTTGCTTCGGGTGAAATCAGTTCAGAGGAATTTGATAGGATAAGCAAAATGATTCAGGCCTAAAAGAACGTTATCTGACTTTTTAAGTATTATATGCTAGGTTCATATTCTCTAAAACTATCTCTAATGAGCCCAGAGATACTGTTGAATGTGAACCTGTTGAGAACGCTACCGGCGATAACTTCAAAGTAGGCTTGACGATTAGAATCGTCAAGGAGATATTCATAGCAAAACTTCCCGTTGAGCTCTTGAGCGCGTTTTCCCCGCTTCTTTCCTCGAAGCTCTAGAAACCCAGGATCTATAATTAGGCGTATGAAAAGAACTAGATCGTCGATACCTACAGTGGCGACGATATTCTTTCCTATGCAAAACTTTTCAAGATGACGGTTTATCAATTCCTGAAGAGAAGCCGCCAGTTGAAACCCTTGCAAAATCTGCGGAGGGTCCTGTGAAAGTCCTTCGATAATTGCTTCGTACCGATCCTTGTTCTTATCCCACCATTCTACACAAGCTGCTAAGGCAGCCTCTTTGACGACATCTCCTTCTTCTTTTTGAAACTTTTCGATGGCCTGCATACCAACACTGTAAGTATCAGCAAAACCCGGAATAGAAGAGGTCAGAGCGCTAAGATCAGAGGAGTCCAGTGATAAGTTTTTCATAAATACATTTTAACATAATCTTCTTGTACTCAGGAGAAACGTTGAGTTCTGTGGGATCTGCTGATAATTTCCTTTTTATGCGTATTATAGAGTTATTTGTGTTTCTGACGTTTTCCTTTTCAATTCTTTGACTCATCGTTCTAATTCTTTACCTAAAAAAGCATGACGTAAATAACAACTATTATTGCTGAAAAGGACGAGGCAACTTGCAGATATCTCTGAAAAAAGATACCATCAACCAATGAATAAAACCAAACTAACTAAAAACTCTCCAGAACTCGTTTCTTTTCTAAAAACCTGGGAGGAATCGTCTAAAATCCACAGAACTAAAATTATTTACGGTAGAAGAGCTTATACCGCACAACAGGTTAATGTTTGGGAACTTCAACATCTTTTGAGAGGGAATGATTATAAAAAAGAGAAAGAACTGCGAGCTTTAGAAGCTATTGACGAAAAACATCAGATGTTTTTGGGAACGTCTAAAGATGAGTTGGCAAATATAGGCTGGTATCAGGTCGACGATAAACTTGTGGGAATTAGTAACTACGCCAGCTTAACGAACTTTTATGTTTTTTCAATTAAAGAACTGAAAAAACATTTGGTGATACCCGAGCCGTTTATTGTTGAGAGTCGTGAGGTATTAAAAGAAATTTCGCTTTTTAGAAAGCCCTTCTTACGAAATCCTCCTCAATTGAACCTACAAGATATCGCCGATTCTGCGATTTTTGCAGAAATGAATAAAAACAAAAACAACCTTTTTAGTAGAGAAAAAGAGCGCTTCGATGCTTGGCTTAGAGAATATTGGACAATGTTTACTCCCACCAGGAACTATGATAAAAAGCAAAAAGCCGTAATTAATATTCCAGACGTTATCAATTGTCAGCCAGATGTTATGTCTAAAGATTCCTTCGGAAAACCGGTACTTTGGTATCAATTTAAAGATGCAGTCGTTTCGATGGAACAAAGAATCGCTGATAGCATTCATATTATTCCAAATGAAGAATACAAAGATATGCCCCGATTTTCAGAATTAGAAAAGAAGAAGGAGACTGAAAGATATCTTAATAGCTATCGTCCAAAGGTAAAAAGCGTTCTTGGGCTGGAAGATTAGTACTGTGAACTTATAGTTCAAGCCCGTATTTTTGAGCCGTTTTTTTTATTTGAGATTCTTGGGATTCCAGATCTAACATATCCTTAGCAAGCTTAGTTTTTAAAGCTTTTTCGTCTTTTTGGTATTTGTCTACCAGTTCTACAATCTTTTCTTGGTTTTCGGAGAATATTTTTCGTAAAAGCTTCTTGGGAGCTCTCCATGGGAATGTCCATGAATCTATGATATTTGGAAGCCCCTCAGCAACCCAAATATCGTCTAAGGGCTGTTCCATTAACGTTAGATCTCCGGGAGTTATAAAAGCATCGATATAATAAACACTACTGGGGCCCCATAAATCTTTTCCTTCAACTAGCTGGAGATAAGCATGTCTGTCTAAATTAGCCTGAATGAAAGTAGTAATAGCTTCTTCTCCTTTTTTATCAGAAGGGAACGAGGTTGGGTCTAGGACCGAGGTCCAGCCTGCATCTTTCATAGAATCGTTTTTCCTTGATAGCCATACTACACATTTCATACTAAATTCTCCCAAAAGCTCAACTTGCTCTTACAGTATATCAAATGCTGAGTTCTCTAACTTGCTCTAATTCTACGCTTTTCTTAAACTTCCCAACAATACAAGCAGTATGACTGAAGATAACAAGCAGGGAAAGTGGTATTCCTATAACTATCCCTGGAAGTATTTCTATTGCAGGATAGGATAGAGCCATTCCTTGTAGATAAGCAATTCCAACAATAATGCTACAGGCGGCCCAAATGGGTGGAACTATAGCAAACCCGAAGAATAGAACTAGGTCCTCGAAATCGAGAGATAGATCACCAAATAGGCAGTATCTAGTTGAACGCCAAAGAAACTTATTAATAGCTTTATGTAGCATAGCTTCTCCTCTAATCTTCTCGGCAAACGCACATGGATGAGATCTGGCCCTCTGGTCTAGAAAGGCCGTTGTTAACGGACAACGGCCAAACCGGGTGACCGTTTTTCGGGCAGCACCCCACTCAGCCTAAGCTGAGCCAATTGTAGGCAAGCGGTGTGATTTCTTAATTATAACATAATCTAAGGGCAGGAAATGATTTGAAGAAGGTAGGAAAAAGTCATCGTTATCCTTGAGGAATTAGTATCTCTCTAATAACCTGCCCGCTTGAATCCGTAATCGCAACTCGGTTGCCCTTCAGGCATTCGTTATCTAAAAACTTCATGAGAGCAACAGTTCGCCTAAGCATTTCGGGCTTTTTCAAATTCTGCTTTCTGGCTAACCTTGTCAATATATTATCCAAAACTGAATCTATCTCAAACACTGTTTTTGTCATACTTTCTCCTTTAGTTCTTTGTATACAAATTACTTTCCAGGATAGTATAGCAGAACTTATCGCCTGATGAACTGTGGTAAACCCGTACACTCTTCGTATTGCTTAAATGGTAAAATGAATGGATGAAAAAACTGCCTATCCCCACAAAATTGTTTGCAGAAGTACACCCAATCAAAAATGGAGCCGTACATCTCGAAGAATTATCTGCCGGTTCAGGCAAGAAACTATGGTGGCGATGTTTGACTAATACACGACATCCAGACTGGCAAACTTCCGTTTGGAAAAGAGCTAGATTGAAGAGGGATGTTCTTACTGCGCTAGGCAAAAGGTTCTTCCTGAAGATTCGTTTGTAGCCAAGTCTTCAGAATTGCTATTAGAGTTTAGTCAAGAACTAAATCCTAAAATAGATCCTTGGAGGTTAACACCCACTAGTAGCAAAATTATCAACTGGATTTGCCAACGTAACCAAGAACACAAATGGTCAGTTAAGGTTAATCACCGTCTGAAACTCCCTAGAGATAAATCCCAGGGGTTCTAGACTCCAATAAGCTTTCTTTGGCCGCGTCACCGCTTTTTGCCTCCGCCTCACTTATCTTTAGTTTAGAATTGACAGACGACACGCTCTGACTCAGGGCTTCTAGCCCGAAGGAAGAGAGGGCGTGGCCCTCCCTACTTGCACGTTGGTATGTATCCTCTAACGCCGCCTGCAGGATTGTTTCCATACCCGACCAATGCTTTGCAGCCTGGTCCGCGTTGAGGATGTCATCTTCTACGTGATGCAGAAGATAACCAGTATAGAGGTCACGTTGCATTACGATCCCACAGCTTGGGCAACGATGCCACCGCTCTGATAGGGATTTCTTTTCTACGTGACCACATTGACAAGTTTGGGAAAGCTTTGTTTTATAGGTCGAAACCTCTGAAGTCTTTCCGCCAGCGCTCTCAGCCTTGCGATCAACTTTGCTTTGGAAACTTCCTGGAGCTTTACGCCCAATACTTTTACCATATCTTTTTTGCCAGCCTTTAATTGATACCTTTTCGTGGCGAATATCATCGCCCATCGTTAGAACTTTGTTGGCTAGAGCTCCGTGTTCGGAATCTCTATGGGCCGCCAGTACTCGATCTGCCTCTTTTAGTTGTGCCTCTACTTTTTTCTGGTATTTGGAAATATTCCATTTTTTAGGACCTTCTTTAATGGTGCCATTGGGATTATAGTTGTCTGGATTGTTGGCCCGCCGCTGTCGATCTGTGCGTCGTTGCAGTTTTCTAGTCTTCTTTGCATCCTTAGCCACGCTGGGACAAAACTCCAGCAGCATGGCTTTTCTTTCACCCACGATAGCAACGGACGAAGGTCCCAGGTCAATACCTACCTTTCCCTTTCCGATTGTATGTTGTGGCTTTCGATACGGAACGCCTTGTTGAATCAACTGCACATAGAAACGATCTTTTCCATGAATTACTTTTCGTACAATGCGAGAGTATTTTACCTTTAGGGTTAATCCCCAGCAAACAACTTCGTCTTTTGGATCAATAATGGCCGGAAGTTTAAGCCCATTCCACTTTACGTAATACCCAGTTGTAGGCAAAATCGGTGCATCAAAATAATCTTTATTTTCATTTTTCCACATAATGCTGCCAGTATTAGATTTTCCTTCCACAGATGATGCCTGTCTCTTTGCTTTAAAGCGAGGCTTACCTTTTCCTTTGAAACGATACTCTTCATAGGATTTCCAAACCTCTTCACCGATCCTTTGGACAACTACCGAGTCTATGTGTTGGTTCATCCAACTTTGGGTATACTTTTTAGTGAAACGATTCATGGCGTCCAGCGTAAACCCAGTCTCCTCTTCCAACCATTTGAATGCTTGGGTTCGTCCCTCGCCTTTGGACATTAGAATTGCCTTTTCAAAATCTGGATGAGAGCGCAAACGTTGTAAACGTTTACGAAATTCACCGATACAGGCATTTTTGATCTGTCGTTTTATATCAATTCGAATGTTTAGGGTTTTGGCTTGCTTTGGAGTCACCAATAAGGGAATTGTGGTTACAATTGTTGGTGTGGAACTTCTTTTCATCTATTAATTATACTCTCTTCGAGAGACTGAAGCAATTCATCCCTACAGTTAAAACCGAGGGCACTCTTGCTTCTTTTTTAGGTAGTGATGAAGAGCGGATGCCCGTATTGTGCCGGGAAAAACACTATTTATAACGAATCGTTTGGCTATTTATATCCAAAGCTGATGGAAGATTTTCTCTACGAGTTAAATCCGGGAACAGACCCATATTCACTATCTCCTGGTAGTGACAGAAAAATTCATTGGAAGTGTGCTAAAAACTCTGACCATTTATCATGGACAACTAGTCTTGAGCAAAGAACTAAGCGAAAACATGGATGTCCCTATTGCACAGGAAAGCTCTTTCGACCAAATAGCTCCTTTGCGGGACAATATCCTGAACTTTTAAAAGAATTCAAGTGGACGCGAAATGTTGGAATTGATCCCTATACATTAGCTCCGCGAGGTAGTCGCAAGGTTTGGTGGCAATGTTCTAAAAACGAAAAACATCAATGGTTTGCAGCGATAAATAGCCGAACCTACCAAAAGACAGGATGTCCGGAATGCAGACTTCAAAGAACGTCAAAACGGGAGATTCGAATAGCTTGCGAACTCTATACTCTGTTTGAATTGCCTCCCAAAATTAGTAAAAAGAACCCTAAAATAGAAAAGTGGGAATGTGACATTGTTCTCCCCCATCCAAAGTTAGTTATCGAATATGATGGTTGGCGATGGCATTCTTTTGCATATTCTTATTCTCGCGATACCAGAAAAACTAAAGAATTACAGACCGCTGGTTGGTCTGTACTCAGAATACGAGAAGCACCATTAGTAAAAATGGCATCGCATGATATCGTGGTCAAACTCATCTATCTGTTTATAAAACGGTTTGCCAAGTTTTGCCTCACATAATCAACTTTTGGCCAGAAAAGGAAGCGTTAGCTGTGCGATATCAAGCTAACGGCAAGCTGATTGCGGAAAAAGAAGCTCAGGAATTAATAGACAGCTAGAAAATGAAAGAAATGCACGGATTCAATTTGGGCGAGATAGGCAGGATGCACTTGATAAATTGCGTTGGCGTGAAGCAGAACTTGATAAAGCTAAACGTTCCTGAAATTTGGTATAATTTATAAAGAGCTAAGAATGAGCCAGCGAACAAGCTCGGGGTCGCAACCCGGAGGAGAGGCGATTTTCGGTAGGAGCCGCCAGCCACAGGCGCGGGGCAACCGAACTCAGTAGAAACGAACGGGTAGGGTGTAAGAGGTTTAGAGGAGCGAAGAATGGTACTTGAGCTATCCCGGCAAGATTCAGGACTTATAGAACATATCTTTCCGCTACCTATTGTAAAAAAAACTAGGGTCGTTCTGCGAGAAAACTCACTCGCTGTAAAAAGACCAGATCTTGCAAAAGAGTGGCATCCTACGATGAATGGAGGTTTGTCTCCAAATAATTATATGCCCGGTTCGGAGTGGAAAGCATGGTGGCAATGCCTAAAAAATCCCGAGCATCCACCTTGGCAAGCGGAAATACGCAAGCGTGCAGTTAGAGGTGATGGATGCAGATATTGTTCAAGACAAGTTACTTCGGAAAACTCACTCGCTGTAAAAAGACCAGATCTTGCAAAAGAGTGGCATCCTACAAAGAATGGAAACAAATCTCCAACCGATTTTGCGCCCGGTTCGGAATGGAAAGCGTGGTGGCAATGTTTGAAAACCCCTGAACATCCACCTTGGCAAGCGGAAATACGCAAGCGTGCAGGTAGAGGTGATGGGTGCAGATGTTGTTTCGAAGAAAGAGAAAGACTAGTACTACCGGAAAATTCACTGGCCATCAAAAGACCAGATCTTACAAAAGAATTCGATCATAATCATCCTCAAAATGAAGGAGTTGATCCATATAAACTACATGTAGGAACCAAGGAAAAAGTTGGCTGGAAGTGTGAGAACTGTAATCATTCCTGGTGCGCCCAAGTTCGTGGTAGAGCAAAAAGAGGATATGGCTGCCCAGGTTGTAGTCCTGCTGGTGTTTCCCGTCCTGCAATTCAAGTTGCTAGCGAAATTTTTAAAATATGCGAAATACCTGCAGATTCTGGCATGGAACTAAAAGTCGGTAAATGGAATTGTGACATGGTCTTCACCAAGCAAAAGCTGATTATAGAATATGATGGCGCACGATGGCACGGTACTTACTATAGAGACGCACCTACCACCGATAAGAGGAAAACTAAAGAGTTACAGGAGATGGGATATAATGTAATCAGAATTAGGGAGTACCCTTTGCCAAAGATAACCAAATTCGATCTGATGGTAAAACCTACAGAAGGAGTTCACTCCAAGGTAAGCAAAACTCTTGAACAGATTTTGATTTTCCATCCAGAATTTTCCAATAGGTTTTCTACTTATAAAGAAGGAAATAAACTTATTGCAGAGAAAGAAGCCGCAGAAATTCTGGCTGGGAAACGGCGAAGAACTATACAGCCACTTTAATTTTACGAAAGCCACATGTATATGGACTTCTTCAAAAGAGTTAGGCGAGGTTTTTTGATAAATACATTTTAACATAATCTTCTTGCACCAGGAGAACCGTTGGGGATGTAGAGTTCTTGGATAATTCTCCTCTTATGCGTCTTAAAGAGTTATTTGTGTTTCTAACGTTTTCCTTTTTAATTCTTTGACCCGTCGTTCTAATTCTTTACTCAACCTTTCGTCGCTTATTGGAAAAATAAACCTTTCTTTAGGTTCAGGAGGACCAACGGGCCAGTGAAGGAGAACTCTAGCTAGCGTCGTCCAGGCTCGATACTCTTCTTTTTCTTTTTGGGTTATTTTAGTGCGTTCGCCGACACGGTTGTCTACCAAGTCGAAAATCTTCAAGGCAAGTTCAGGTGGAGATTGTGTTTTGTTGGAGGCCCCACCATTTTCAATCCAAGTTTGTTTTTCTTTTACGGCGTTAATAACCTCATCCGGGAGATTATATCCAAGTTTTCCAAATTCTCTTATGAGTTCTTTTGCGCTCCATAAGCCCATTCTCTGAACTAAATCACGGGCGTCAGCTTGCCAAAGTACTGTGCCTTTACAGGTTTTGTCGAAAGGCGGTTCTTCGGGATGAAAAGAAAATTCTAATAAAACCGAATCTGAACCGGCTCCATGTCGTGCGGCTTCTAAAAGGGTGGAGTAGGGTCGGCGGACAATATAGGTTTCTCCGACATAGGAGGCCACGGGTTGATATGGATGAGATGTCTGTTGCAAGCCAACTTGGTCGGTCTTGGGGTAATAAGAAGATCCGAAAAGATAGCCAAAGGATTTGTAGTCTTTATCCATAGTATAAGTATATCAAAGACGGTTCCTCTAAAGCTTTAGATGAGTATGCTTGAGAACGAGATTCTCCTCTGAATAAAAACATTCAAATACGCTGGACTAATAGTTAGACCTAGTGTTTTGAATCCTGGTATAATTATCTACATGAGCAATTTAAAAGAGCTGATTACAAGTTCTAGAACTAACTATAATACCGAACTAAATAAATTCGAAGTATTGAACAAAGAACACGGCGCAATCCTGGACAGGTATGATGTTAAACGAGACGTTTTAAAAGAGGCTGAAGACAAAGAACGCGACGCAATCCATGTCAAATATAAAGCTAAGATGAAAGCTTTAGAAGAAGCTGAAGAAAAAGAGTTTAAAAAACTAAATAGGTATCAAAAATTCCAGAACACGGCTCTGATGAACTCCATCCCCTTTACTTATAAATCAAAAAAACTAAGACTCTATTTGTATGATCAAGGGTTTTGGCTTGGTGGAAGTTCAAGTAAACCAGAGGGGGCGTCTTATGATCCGGGCGCCGCTGGCATTATCAAGTTACGTGTGACACTTCCCGGTGGAACCACCAAAAACTATACCGAAAAAACGCTTGAAGGAATGTCTGAGGCGGAAATAGTAGAGCTAGCTGCAGATTGTTTGGCAACTAAAACTTTTGTGATGCCGGGTAAGAAAAGTCCCGAACAAACCCTGGTTTAAAGAAAAAGCAGGGTTAAGTAGAAATCCCTAATTGTAGTACACGCTCCTATATTCGAACTATTGCGAATGTGGTGAACCAGTGCATCTGGTGGAAGTGGAACTGATACAATAGGATAATGGAATTTGTACCTAGTCCAATAAATACTGACTGCAAAAATAAGGGTAGCGGCGCTGTTCTGAGATTTGAGAGGGAGGGATTGAGAGAACAAAACTTTATAATGAATAATCCGGATGGGAGCAAGACGATTCTAGATGATTATTCAGCCCGTACGGGATTTACATACGAGGATAATTGTTTTATTTGGGTGCCAGAGAATAATAGGATTGGGTATGTTTTCTTTTTGAGCTACAAAATGGGACGATATCGAGAAGAATTTGGCGATTTTAGTAAATTTGGGATCAAAGAATACCCCAGTGTTTATGGGTTTCAGATTCCTCTCGGAGCTATAAAAGCCGAGGGACATATTTATTTGTCGAATCTTAACTTGAAAAGTCATTGCTGTGATACCGACCTGAGTATTGTTATCGAAAATTTATATAAAAATGAAAGAAGAGAAACAATTGCTGACTGTTATCTATCTCCTATACATAAAATCCCGCGAACCATGAGTCAACAACTGTTGGAGGATACTAAAGCATTGTTTAGCGTTGATTGGGAGTTAGATAGGCAAAGGCCGCCGGACAAGTTGGTTCCTGCTACTGGACTGGGGTGGATGAGGTTGCCAAATGGGAGCTTGAAAATTTGGGAGCAAGCCGACGAAATCGGACGCATGGTAACTTTTGCTCAATACGGATGTCCTCTCAATGCACCTTCTCCACCGCTTCTCGATTCTATGCAAAATTGGAGCCATGAAAAGAGAGATCTATTGGAAGCTCTGGGGAAAATTGAAGATGCTTTAAAGCTAGTTCCTTATTCCCCAAAGGTTCGAGATGTAATGGGGATGTGATGGAAAAATTTAAACCGTTTGAAACTCAAATCAACGCGCAAAACTGTCGTGAAGGAAAAATTAAACCAGTAGCTATAAACCCAAGGTTGGATTATATACACGATCAAAGTGGATATATCGAGTTTAAGCCTAGAGCCTTTATGTGGTTGCCTGCTAATGATTTAAAAGGAGTCATAATAATCTTTCAGGAACCCCTGAAAGGTTCTTTGCCTTCAAATCTTGAAGTACGAGAATTTGAAGTTCCGGAAAAAGAATTTATGGATGAAATGATGTATGTCGATTTATTGGGAACCTCGGTTCCGACTAAATGTTGTGAAAGCAATGCGGTTGTTGAGTTTAAAGGAAACTACGAAAGTGACGGTAATTTTTATTCGGTAGTGCATAAAGTTGCTGCAGAGAAATTGAAAGAAATTATTCTTCGATGTATTCCCCTAATTCTTACGCCCGAAGAGATGGACGTAACTGCTGGGTGGGAGGTACCTCGAAAATTTAAAGGGCAGTTAGTTTCTTTTATGGAGTCTAGACCTCAGCAGTGGGCTTTGTGGGAAGTGAATCAAAAAAAAGACGCAGTTTACGTTCAGCACCTAACAAAATTCAACCGCTTTCCTCAATCTCCTTACGATGAGATGAGCTTATATTCAGACTGGGAAGATCAAGATTTGTATGATCGAGAATATTTGTTGGCAAAGATGTTTGAGGTTCTGGATGCGTGTAAAAACGGGTTGTTGGCAATAGAGTATGGCGAAAAAACTCGGCAGGTTCTGGGAATCGAATAACTCAAGGAAGTACCCTTGGAGAGCGTGGTTCTAGCCTTCTCATCATCCACCTGCCGCCATCTCACCGTTCAGCACATCCAGTTCTTTATAGGAGAACTCGGGAACCCTTCCGTGAGCAACGATAATGGTATAATTGAAAATACACGAAACAAGGAGATAAAGTGATGGAGTACACAACACTTAAAGAACTCAAGGATGCCAAAGACTCGGGGGAACTCAAGCTAGCAAATAATAAGATTGTAATCGATAACGACCAGGTGTTCCTGTATGTTGACGATATCAAAGTCTTTGACATGCATCCAGCAGATCTCCTTGAGCAGGCGCTTGACTACTTAGAGCTTCCACATGAACCCGTCTGATTATCAAACCAGCCGATTTGTTGAAAAGTAAATTAAAGGTTCTTCAGATACTCGTGTATCAAAATCAGGGTAACGAAAGCTGGCCTGGGTGAAAACCGTTATGAGGTTCTCTTTAAATAACTACGCTGGACAAGAAAGACTTTATAAAAAATTTTTAGAAAAAGATGCCTTAACCAAATTTTACGCTTCACTCTTTTGCTATGAGTAATTGTTATGGCTTCAAATTGATCAAACCAGTTGTCAAAAATGAAAATTTTGTCAAACTCAGTTTCGATACAATAGGTTTCTAATGAATTATCTATGCATAACTCGCCGTTACTGGAAACAATCAAAAGCCATTTCTCATAAAGGAGAAATGGCCGTAAATAAGGACGCCAATTAGTCAACTTTTTGTCCTTGTCTCTAATGATTTTAGTTATTGTCTCCGTTGAAAAAACTGTAGGCGCCCAATTAGTAGATATGGTTCCTAAGTTTTGGGGTTCGTTAGGGGTTTTAATAACCCATATCTCATCGATAATATTACTCAAGCCGTATTTTGAAAAAAAAGATTTTTCTAAAATGCCTTGAAAGAAATCGGGCTTACCATTGAAGGCTGGGTGATGGGCAAAATCGCCTGTTTGAAGAAAGTCTTTTAAAGCAGAGCTTGCCTTTGAGACGATATCGTTTGACGACATGGTTTTGGAAGTATAACTTGGAGAAAAAAACTACATAAATTTTATGGGCGTAATAAAAGATGATAAAGCTACCTTTTCCGCAAGTTTTTGTTGAAACTCTTCTTTACGTTTTGATGGAACGCCACCCTTTGTTTCGGGTGGAACCTGGTCCGGTGCATATGTAGTGTGTTCTACAGCTCTCCAACGATAAAAAGAATCTAAGAAAAGTAAATCTGGACCCTTGTCTAGCATTGAGGAATATTCCCGTAAGGTAATTTTGGGGTCATTTAAACAATGAATAAAACGACAAATATCTAAAATTTCTTGCTGATGTTTTGGGGCGGGATAAGGAGTTTGACTAAAATCTGGATCTTTTATACCTAAAATGATGCGGTTACTCAAAAGCGATCACGCGACATGGTACCTGCAAATACGTAAAAGTACTTCTAAAGGTAGTTCAGCTAGATCGTCTGCCCAAATTAAAAAATGATTGTTATGCTGTCGAACTTCTATTGCTGTATTTTGTGCAGATATTTCCCATTCGTCATTTTGGACCACCTTCATTTCTTTTCCTAAATAATTTGCGAGTTGCAAACGAAAAAGGGCATACCAATCGGACGGAATAACTGAAGAATCATTTTGTAAAGAATCTAACGTCGTTTTCTTTCTTTCTTGCGAATCAGAATTTATAAAAGTAAAAATAGGAACCTTTGCCATTTAACTAGTATAGGATAAAATTGAACATCGTCAAATTGTTTTGTCCGATGACTATAAATTCTTCAAATACTGATATATTCGAACCATCGCAAACGTATCCAACCCGCAATAAGTCAATAGAGACTCGAAGGTTTGGTTAGCCTTTTCATCATCCACCTTGGCGCTGACAGCCTCATACCACCTTGCAGCAGCCATCTCACCATTCTGAACGTCCAGTTCTTTATAAGATAACTCAGGGGCTAATACCGGTAAAATGTGCTTGATGGAATTGCTTCCGTGAAAGTCCGGATGGACAAATAACTGATCCTTGAAGATATCCATTAGATTAAAAATTCGAGAGTTGACGTCAGCTAAAAACTCGGCGTACTCAGGGTAAAGCTTACCCATTTCAGTGTTACGGCTGGACTCAAAAGACTTGTACCAGACAACGATATTACCGACAGCTCCTATTTGGTTCTTCAAGTTTTCTAGTAACTCTAGCATTGGATTTTCCTGGCTACTTCTACCTAAAAACTCAAAATGCTCTATTGTGGCGCCGGGCTCATTTAGTACATGCAATGAATACTGAAATGGTATTTGTTGGTAAGGATGACACCTGTCGTAAAGAGGCAGCGCGGTAGCAATGGTCTCGTAATCAAAGAAATACAGAGGATACTGAAATTTAGTGGTTATAGTTTAGCCTTGACTTGTAAATAGTTAATGTCTAATTTGAGAGAATGGAGATTCAACGATTTTTAAATTGGATAGTAACTAACGCCATTGCTTTTCTGCTTCTGTCAAACTTAGGTCTTGTGGTCTTGGCAATGGCTTCTGCGGTTATTTCTATGAAAGCTGCTCATTCTGCCGAAAAATCTCGTTTAGTAGCAGAGAAATCTCTAATAGCTCTTAAGGCACAATTTTTACCGACATTTCAAATTGGAGCGGTGAGAATTATGGGGGGTCAAACCTCTGCCGATGCTTCTCCGATGAAAGTATTGCTTGGAATACATATAGTGAATAAAGGTCCGGGAAGAGCTGTAAACTTTACAGCCAGGATGGATTCATTGAATTGGCCACAAGAATTTAATTGTCAAAAAATTTGGATAGAAGGTGACCGCTGGGATAGAGCCCTAGAAGTTCCAGATTCGATTATGGAAAAAATTTTTGAAGAGATACGATTAGGGCAACAACCAGTAATAATTATTCAATATACAGATTTACTTGGAGAGTCATTTACTAAACAAGAACCTGTAAATTTTAACTTGTTGTAAATATTTATTTAAAATCTTTTCGCCTAAGAACCTTTTTCTTTTTAAAGAGTAATCCGCCCACAACGCCTCCTAATACCAATCTGGTCAAAGTTACGTGTCTGTCAACTCCTATAACTTCATTATCATAGCGGCTTGGCGCTTGGGCACGCAATTTTTCTCTTTCTTCTTTCACGTCAACTTCATTTATTAAAACTGAAGAATTTTGTTCGACAATCTCCTCTATTAATTTTTCAATTTCGTCTAAAGGTTGGCAACGAAGATATGCAACAGGAATATTGTTGGAATGCGATATTGCCAAAGAAACATATTGCCCATCTTGTTGAATATTTACAAAGCGAATCGAAGATGTTGGAATACGGTCCTCTTTGCTCCATGGGGTTTTCTTGAAGAAACCACTGGTTCCATTCATCTGAGAAACTAGTTCAGAATCTTCAAGAAGAAGTGTTCCTGTAGTATGATTGACCAGCGCTTTCATTTCTTTACTTTATAAGTAAAAATCTCTTTAAGCAATAGGTTCATTAAGCTGGTGTGGTTAGCAAATATTCGTATATCCGAACCATAGCAAAAGTATCTAATCCACAATAAGTCAATAGCGACTCAAAGGTTTCGTTAGCCTTTTCTCCATCCACCTTGCCACTAACGGCCTCATGCCACCGTGCGGCGGCCATCTCGCCGTTCTGAACATCTAGTTCTTTATAGGACAACTCGGGAGCTAATACAGGTAGTACGTGCTTGATGGAATTACTGCCGCGAAAATCTGGATGAACGAAGAGTTGGTCTTTGAAGATATCCATCAGATCAAAAATTCTTGAATTGACGTCGGCTAGAAACTCCGCGTACTCAGGGTAAAGCTTACCCATCTCAGTATTACGACTAGATTCAAAAGATTTATACCAGACAATTATATTGCTCGAAGGTCCAATCTGTTTCTTCAAGTTTTCTAGTAACTCTAGCATTGGATTTTCCTGGATACTTCTACCTAAGAACTCAAAATGTTCTATCTTGGAGCCAGGCTCACTTATAAGATGCAACGAATACTGAAATGGAATTTGCTGGTAAGGATGACATTTATCGTATAAAGGTAGTGCCGTAGCGATGGTCTCGTAATCAAAGAAATACAAAGGATATTCTAGTTCACCCAAAAGAGAAGAAATGCCTTCTCTATCAATAATTGGTTGTCCTGTAATCGCAACTTGAACTTGATTCCTCTGGACGGTATTCAGCTTTATATCAGAGGGTATTTCAGGAATAAGATAAATATCTCTGTGCATAAGCTCAATAAGAGTCTTGCTGTTGATGTGCGTAAGATCATAGATAGAATATTCTGGAATATCTGGATTTAAGTACTCGAACCCGGGGCAATGATGGGCCTTCGTTTTCTCGCGACAAGAACATCCTTCCGGTTCTTCAAGAGAACTAAGGCTCGCAAAAGCTTCGTAAGCCTGTAAGCGGATGGTTGGTATCAATTTCTCGACTTGCGAAGTAACGTCTTCCTCTATAAGTAATTCCGAAGGTGCTACCTCTGGAATGCGCACGTACTCTTTATTGAGATGGATGATGGTAGTTTTACCGATTTTATATCCAGCATCTTCAAAAGCTACTCTTTGGAAAGCTAGGTCGTTTAGGTGCTGTTCCTTGATGGTATTGGTGGATTTTACTTCGTGTATAGTCCAACTCTGACTTTCCTTGTCGTAGGTTAGAATGTCGGCCATTGCCAGTAATCCGGTTGAAGTAATTACTGTCCCCTGGAAGATAGTTGTGACTCCTTCGGCGACTAATCTCTGTGTTTCTTGCTGCGCGTGTTCTTCAAAAGAATGAATCATGATTCCGTTAGGAAATAGTTGCCTGGCGTAACCTTCTATTTCGTATCCTTGTTCTGTGCGCTGCTCGGAATATTCTTCTGGCGGCAAGACTTCCTTTTTATTTTTGTATAGCCATAGATAGTTAGGGCAATCTAGATATTTCAGGAAGTCAGATTTGGATAAATAGGTAAAAGACATTGATTGTTCTCCTTGGTGATGAGCATAGCTTTGGCAAGAGAGAGAAAGAGAGCGCGATACTTATTGGTTACGACTTTGCTATAAAAACGCAATACATAAGCCGGACGAATGGACGGAAGTTTTATTTAACTTTTACTTTGCCTAAAATGGTTCTATTATTTTTCTGTGTATCGCAACTAAAAGTGGATTCGTATTTATTGTTATATCTGTCAAAATATGTTGCCCATAAAGTTATTCCTTTTGTGGGAAAATTCCATTCAAACTGTAAATGGTCATCATTTTTTCCTTTTAAATTAGAAGATAACAGTTCGGTGTTATAACCTATGATTTCCTGTGGGCTTAAACTGACCAGGTGGTTAGTTGTTTTCTCAAAACCGGCTTGTCGAATTCCGTAAGTTACATCTAAGGCTAACCCACTTCCTTTATTGATTATCGAAACCGCAAATTCACGACCTGCAGAAGATTGTGTTCCACCAATATGTCCGCTAACGATAATGTATGGTTCTTGTAAAAATAGATGCCATTCTTTTTCTGTTCTTTTGCTTTGAAATTTGGCATTTAAAGACAAGAGTATTCCAATAGCAGAGATTAGAAAAGCGGCAAAAGTAATTAAATCTTGAGTGTTCAATTCTTATACTTTACAACTATTGCCACCATAAATCATAATACTTCCTGATCCAGAAAACTATCATTCGAGATATCAAAGAATTTATTAAAGAAAGTTGTGAGCTTATCCAGGACTAAATCTCGTTTCTTACTACGACTTTGGTCGACACCAAACCTTGAGACAGGTGGCAAGATTTTGGTTATCGCAGTTCCGCTTGCCTGAATTTCACCATCACGAAAGGCGCTCCTAATAAACCTATATGTTTCATCATAATTGAGATTCTCTTCGTCAATTATCCTGTTAAGTTCCTCGATTTTCTTAGCGTTCACAAAAGTGCTCCAGTCGCCATTTACTGCTGAAGTAACCGTAAGAGTATTTATAAACTGCTCTATAAGAGCTTTCTTGTTTCGTAGTTCAAGACTGGAATCAATTGCCTTGTTTATATCCACCAGCAACTCTTTGTTCTCTTGATTGCTCGAATGATACTTGCGAATAAGTTCAAGGATATAATCGATATTGATCTCAACTTGCTTAATCAACTCCATTTCAAAAACGAGATCGTCGTTGATGTTTTCCTTATCAGTTTCTTCAAGCTTTCGGAATTCATCATAGAGGTTGATATACATACTGTGATAATCTTGTACATCCCGCTCGGTTAGGATTTCGTTACCTGTAAAATCATCAAAGGTCGAAAGAATATTTTGAACTTTGAGCACTGCTCCATAAAGATTGATAAACTCTTTCTTGTCTCGTTCGCCACTAATTTGTTCGCCGACAGGGAAACGCTCTACCAATTCACCAACAAGATCAGTATAGCCACGGATAGACTTCCCGTCAGCCTCGTATCCGTCATAATACTCTTGGAACGATTTCAGCAATACTATACCGCTCGATTCTTTATCGCCAAATAGAGATAGAGCGTCATTTGTCGCATTCTCAAGATTTCTAAATGAGACGATATTACCGAACGTCTTGATAGAATTTAATATGCGATTTGTGCGAGAAAATGCTTGCAGCAAACCATGCATACGTAAGCTCTTGTCAACCCATAGCGTATTTAGTGTAGTGGCATCAAAACCTGTGAGAAACATATTTACAACTATAAGTAAATCGATTTCTCGATTCTTCACGCGCAAGCTGATATCTTTATAATAGTTCTGAAATTTATCGGATGAAGTATCGTAATTCGTAGCAAACATTTGGTTGTAGTCTTTGATAGCCATCTCTAAAAAGTCGCGAGAACTCGCACTGAGTCCCTCGGTACTATCTGAATTCTCGTCTTCTAGTCCATCAAGCTCGTCATCGATTTCGTTAGCGGTATAACTAAATATTGTAGCCACCTTTAGTTTTTTGAGTTCGGGTAGGTCCGCCTGCTGTTTTTTGAATTCTGTGTAGTATAATTTCGCTACATCAATTGAACTTACGGCAAAGATGGAGTTGAAGCCACTGAGGTTAATCTTTTTCTTGATTTCTTCAACAGCCGTCCGATCTTGTGCGGACGCTGCGTTGGAAATGTTGGTAAGAGCCATAAAGGAATATGGTTTACTATTACGTTTAGTTTGTTGATCGAAGTGTTCACGGATATATTGAGTAACGTTTGCAATACGCTCTGGTGCCGATAGCGCTTTTTCGCGGTCGATATCTCGTACTTGCTCCTCGTCAACAATATCAGCCTCGCGTATTGTTTTAAAGTAATAAATGCGAAATGGCAGCACATTCTTGTCTGTAATAGCATCCACAATAGTGTAGGTATGAAGTCTTTCTCCAAAACTTTGCTCGGTTGTCTTGAGATCTGCTCTACCGCTACTTGATGAGTTTTTAGCAAAAATTGGTGTACCAGTGAAACCAAAAATGTGATAATTTTTAAAACTATTCGTTATTCCCTGGTGCATGCCACCAAACTGCGAACGATGACATTCGTCAAAAATTATAATGCTGTGGTCGCTGAAAACTTTGTGAGATTTATTTTTCTTAATGAACTTATCGAGTTTTTGAATAGTGGTAATAATAATGCGAGCATTTGGAGCTTCTATCTGTTTTTGCAATTTGGCTGTGCTGGTATTGCTGTTAGCGGCACCTTTCTCAAACTTGTCATACTCTTTCATTGTTTGGTAATCGAGATCTTTGCGGTCAACTACAAATAACACCTTATCTATATATGGTAATTTGCTGGCTAATTGTGCAGTTTTGAAACTTGTCAAAGTTTTGCCAGACCCTGTAGTATGCCAAATATATCCGCCCGCTTCCAATGAACCTAGTTTTTTGTAATTTGTAGATATTTCAATACGATTCAAAATTCGTTCTGTAGCGACTATTTGATAAGGGCGCATCGCGAGCAATAAACGATCACTTGTAAATACGCAGTATTTGGTAAGAATATTTAAAATAGCGTGCTTGGAGAAAAAAGTTCTCCCGAAATCCATCAGATCAAAAATCGGTTTGTTATTAGTATCAGCCCACCAGCTGGTAAATTCAAAGCTGTTACTAGTCTTGCTTCGTTTCGCTCGTGTATTGTTTGTTTCTTTTAAGTGTTGGAAGCGGGTCGTATTACTATAGTATTTCGTGTAAGTTCCGTTACTGATGACGAACAATTGAACGTATTCAAACAGTCCGCTATCTGCCCAAAAACTGTCTCTATGGTAACGATTTATCTGATTGAAAGCTTCTTGTAGGGCAACGCCTCGTCGCTTGAGTTCAATATGCACAAGTGGGAGTCCGTTTACTAGAACAGTCACGTCATAACGATTTGCGCGAGAGCCTTCTACTTCATATTGATTGATAACCTGAAGGCTATTATTATGAATGTTAGTCTTGTCAATTAGATAAATATTTTTTACTTCGCCAGTATCTCGCGTTAATAGTTGTACGTGATCCTCTTGAATTTTAGCTGTTTTCTCTTCGATACCTTCGTTTTTATTTGCGAGTTTTGTGAGGAAGAATTGCGTCCATTCATTATCCGAAAACTGATAGTTATTGAGTTTTTCTAGTTGAACTCGTAGATTACTAACAAGGTCAGTTTCGTTTGTAATTGGTAGATAATCATAAGCCTGTTCTTCTAACAGCTTAATAAAGGCTTGCTCAAGCTCTGCTTCGCTCTGATAATTAGTGGCTCTGTTTTTGGTTGAGACAAATTCACCAACCACCGTACTATTAGCATTTTCCGCAACCATACTGTAATTGTTCATGCTTCCAATTCCTGAAATGTCAACAATTTACTTCGATAGTACTCGTACTGTTTGCGACGGGCAGTTAGTTCGGCGGGTAACCCTTCTGAGATGCTGCCTACGAGCAAATCGAATTTATCTAGAATTTTCACAATACGATTTTGTTCATCGATTGAAGGGATAGGAATTTTAACCGCTCCGATTTGGCCGAAAGTAATAGCGGGCATTGTTGAATTGCCACCGCTTGAGTTTAGGTAATTATAAATTTTAGGCTGAGAAAGAAAGTGGTATAAAAATTTTGTACTTACGTCACTTGTTTTCAACTTAATTTGAAACATATTGTTTGCAATGGCGCCATGGTATTCTAAAAACACTTTTCCTGCTGCACTTGCGCCATATCTAATCATCACCAAATCGCCTTCATTCTTAATATATCTTGGACCTGGGGTTTTTATGTAACGTGGAGCCTCATTATCTTTCACGAAATCAACAATTCGAAGAAACCGAATAAAACCTTGTTGGACCTCGGGTAATTGTTTCGATATGTCTATTTGTATTCCTTGAGAAAAATTTGAGATCTCCTTAAGCTCAATCCATTTTACAAAGCTTGAATCGTCATCAAAACTTAACAGTTCGTCCCGATAATATTCATATTGTTTTTTTCGTGCTTCCAACTCCGCTTCCAACTCCGCTTCCAACTCCGCTTCCAACTCCGTAAATATATCTAGTATGCGGACTATTTCCTTTTGGACTTCTAGAGGGGGGATGGGGATTTTGTATTTCGATAACCAGTATGTGCTCATATTCTTTTGACCGCCACCTGTTGCATTTAACATTGCGTCTGACTCGAATTCATTACTGTCAAGAAAATGATATAACCATCTAGTCAGAACCTCCTTAGTCGGGCGAATACATGCAACGCGCTGGTTGAGTCCCGCCGGTAAGTCTTTCTGTTCAAGCATAGCCACACGTCCTACGTTTCCTGTTAACGACATCACAAGATCGTTTTTTCTCAGTAAATATTTCCCTATTTCATTTTCTGATTCAATTGGGTAATACTTTAGGTCTTTGTCGGACATCTTGCCTTTTTGAACATCGGAAATACGAATTACACGAATACCACTTTTACTATACTTATTACTCTTGAATGAGTAACCGTTTAAAATCTGGGCAATACTTCCAATCTCCCGAAAGGAGGCCCCCGCAGGACATAGCTCTCGAACCAGTTCCTCAACTTTGCTCATCTATGACCTTCAATATCCGCCACTATTTCATCTATTTGTATACGGAGAAGATTTTGTCTAGCCACGATTTCGCTAATCTCTGCATTCAGTACGGTTATATCCACTATTTCCCGAGTATCCAGTGTGGTCACATAACTGCTAACGGCAATGTTGTAATCATTATTCTCAATCTCACTATTGAGGACAAGCCTCGTAAAGTACTCTATATCTTCACGACTAATAAAGGCTTCTAGTATTTTCGCCTGATTCTCTGCACTTAATTTATTTTTATTTCCTCCTCTAACAAATTCGGCAGAAGCATCTATAAACAAGGTGTTGTTATCCTTCTTAC
>OCZT010000665.1_pt1 | contig 34512 bp, 34 predicted proteins | sample 1539031 | NCBI WGS metagenome assembly OCZT01 (sample SAMEA3539308, study PRJEB22396) | soil metagenome | biome: tundra; feature: field; material: soil | place: USA | collected 2010-05 | depth 0.15 m | reverse complement strand
TGGAGTTCAGACGTGTGCTCTTCCGATCTATTTTCCGCGGCTGAGATACATTCCGACAGGTCGCAAAACGAACGCAGGGAAGCGCTTGCCGGATTTAAATCCGGGAAACACAGGATACTGGTGGCCACGGACATAGCAGCGCGGGGGATAGACGTAACAGGGATAGAACTTGTGATAAACTATGATCTGCCCGATGAACCTGGCAATTACGTCCACCGCATCGGCCGCACGGGCCGGGCAGGCATGATCGGCCATGCCATATCTCTGGCCACGCCGGAACAGGCGGCTGAAGTGAAGAACATAGAAAAAGCAATCAGGACGGTCATACCGGTGTCAAAACACCATAAAGTTGAAAACGAAGAATTCTCGGCCATACCTTTTAATTCCCCGCTGGTCAATCCAGCCATGGTAAACCGTGAGATCATAGATACTTATGTGCCGGATAATGCAGGGCACAGGGGGAAAAGAAAAAGCAGGCATGACAGGGATGATAAGTGGAAATAGCAGACGGTTTACGTCATTTATACATACCGCAAAAATTGCAATTGACATTAAAAGTCCCATTGGCTATACTTTAAACAGCAACGGGGATAAATGGCACAGCGTGTTTTCGTGTCTTTGGATTTTGTTTTTAAAAGGGACTTAAACTTTGCTGCCGGCATCAGCCGCAGTACAAAAAAGTGGAGATTAATCATGAAAAAATCCGGGTTGTTCCTTATTTTTGCGGTAGTATTGGTTTCATTTTTTACTTATGGCTGCGGCCGCGACTATGGTAATTCGGATATATGGACCATACCGACTTTTACGCCGGTTCCTGCCGCACCCCTTTTTGTCGCGGCAAGCGCGAATTACGACTCGCCTTCGGGCATTGCAACATATATGGTGATATTAACAAAGGGTTCCGTGTCCGGCGCGGCAGTATCAGGGGCATCTGTTACGATTAACGGAGTGTTGGTTCCGGAAATCAGTCCCGGCACCGGACAATATATAACAATGGGTCCGGCCGCAAATCCGGCTGGTACCGTAGTTAATATGAACATCACATCATCATCAGGGAACGCAACAGGTTCCGTGACCATGCCCGCCGCAGCAGGCACAAGCAACGGCACTGTGTCCGGCGGGGCCGCAGGTTCAGCGTACACTGCAACCCTCACATAATAAAGACTTTATTAAGTTTGTTTTATCATAAAATATTGGTATAATTAAACAGAAGAATAAATTCCATATTTAACGGAAAATCTGCATTTTCTTGCGCTTATACAATCTGGCCAAAAAGCTGACGATGTTTGTTATAATAACATAATGTATTATCGGTATATTTAATATGGAGGCAAGTCGTGAAACTAAAAAACATTTTGGTATTGACTGCATTGATTTTAGCAGCTGGATATTACGGATGTTCACAGGAGGGATCTAATATGAAAAATATCGGTAATGAACAACCAGGCGGGTTTATAGCCAAGCCCGGCAAGGTAAAGATATTTGAGTATAAATCCGGCAAAGAGGAAGAGGTTGATAAAGTCATACAAAGCGAGGAAGAGTACAAGAAACAGCTCCCTGCCGATGTCTGTGTCATAGTGCGCAAGGGAGGCACTGAAGCGCCTTTTACAGGCAAGCTTCTTAATAATCACAGTAAAGGGGTTTACAAATGCGTTGTCTGCGGGACGGATCTGTTCCTGTCGGAAACCAAGTTTGAGTCAGGCACTGGATGGCCGAGTTTTTTCAAACCCGTATCAGAGCTGAACATAATTGAGAAAACAGACACAAGCGGTGGTATGATAAGAACTGAGATCCTGTGCGCGCGCTGCGGCTCGCATCTGGGGCATGTCTTTGACGACGGTCCAAAGCCGACAGGGCTGCGGTACTGCCTGAACTCGGCTGCGCTTAAGTTTGAGGGAGTGAAGTAGAAAAGCAGATCCAGTGACAAAAAAAGGAGAATACCATGAAAACAGCAACACTAAAGGCTACAGGCATGCACTGCAACGGGTGTGAGATGAACGCTCAGGAATTTGTGTCGGAACTTGACGGGGTAAAAAAGGTAAAAGCGAATTTTAAGAACGGGGAAGTCAAAGTGGAGTTTGATGAGAAGAAAACAACGCTTGACGCGATTAAAGCGAAGATCGCGGAAGCGGGATATAAGCCGCAGTAAAAAAAGGACAATACAATGCTAAAACAGAATTTTAAGGTAAAAGGCATGCACTGCGAGAGCTGTGTTTTGCTCATCGAGCGCACACTTAAAAAAAAGCCCGGCGTTTCCGACGCTGTGGTAAACCTTACCACTGAATTTGCCACAGTTTCTTACGACCCACAGATCATAAAGGATTCAGACCTTGTAAAGGCGATTGAAAGCAAAGGTTATAAGGTCGTAAAAGAAGCCGAGTACAACCGGGAAAAGGAAGTGGGTAAAATAGGATTAAAACTGCTGGCCAGCGCCATCTTTACCCTGCCGGTGTTTATATTAAGCATGTTCATCAAACCCGGAACCTTTGGCGGGCAGGAATACATCATATTCGGGTCGGCAACCATAGTTCAGTTTGTCCTGGGTTGGGAGTTTTACAGGAACACTTTTGTTTCTTTAAGATCATTTGATACGGGCATGGATACCCTGGTGGCATTAGGCACATCAGCCGCGTATTTTTATTCTGTTTACCTCATGATCAAAGGCCACAGGGGGCATACCTACTTTGAAACATCAGCAGTGCTTATAACCGTCATACTGCTCGGCAGATACCTTGAGGCAAGGGCCAAACTTAACGCGTCCGATGCCATCAAAAAACTTATGAATCTCGCCCCCAAAAAGGCAATTGTTATCAGGGATGGCAAAGAGGCTGAGATCATTACCAATGAAATAATCAAAGGCGATGTAATTATGATCAAACCGGGCGGAATCATACCTGTTGACGGCTCTATAATAGAAGGCACTTCGTCCGTTGACGAGTCAATGATAACGGGCGAGGCAAATCCCGTTGAAAAAAATGCCGGTGATCTTGTCAAAAGCGGGACTATAAACAAGAACGGCGCATTCAGGTTTAAGGCGGAAAAGGTCGGGGACGAAACAACCCTTGCCAAAATTATCAAACTAATAGAAGATGCCCAGGGTTCAAAAGCGCCTGTTCAAAGGCTGGCTGACTCTGTGGCTTCTGTTTTTGTGCCGATTGTCATAGTTATATCCATAATTACATTTTCGGCATGGATGCTTGCGGGCAAAGAGTTTGCTTTAGCTTTAAGTTCTGCCGTTGCTGTGCTTGTGATCGCCTGTCCATGCGCGCTCGGGCTTGCAACGCCTGCGGCCATTATGGTAGGGTCGGGCATAGGGGCGAAAAATGGCATACTTATTAAAAATGCGGGCGCTTTTGAAAAACTGGGAAGGGCAAAATATTTTATTTTTGACAAGACAGGAACGCTGTCTGCAGGCAAACCGGAAGTATCCGATATAATCGCCCTTGACGGTTCTGATGATGAAATACTCGGCGCGGCATATGCGCTTGAAAAAAATTCCGAACATCCGCTTGCTGAAGCCATAATACAAAAAGCAAATGACCGCGGTGTATCAAAAGAGCCGGTCAGGGATTTCAAGGCTGTACCCGGCAAGGGGATTTCAGGATCCATTGACGGCGTTAAATACATGTTAGGCAATACGTCCATGATGGATGACTCGGGAGTGGAGCACAGCGCGCTTGAAAAGGAAATTGAGGCATTCCAGATGGAAGGTAAGACAGTCATGCTGCTTTCAAAAAACGGGAACTTAAGCGGGCTGATAGCGTCACAGGATCCGGTAAAAGCGGACGCGGAAGCAGCGCTTGACGAACTGAAAAATAACGGCATTAAAATTTTAATGATGACGGGCGATAACATCCTGGCGGCACAATATATCGCGGATAAGCTGGATATTCCCGTTGTAAAAGCAGGGCTGTTGCCAGGAGAAAAGCTGGCCCAGATAAAAAATCTCCAGACAGACGGAATAACGGTCATGGTGGGAGACGGAATAAATGACGCACCTGCTCTGGCGCAGGCTGATATAGGCATAGCGCTGTTCACGGGCACGGATGTGGCAATGGAATCAGGGGACATAGTGCTGATGAAAAACGACCTCATGCTTGTTGTAAAAGCGTATAATTTGAGCAAATATACGATGAATAAGATAAAACAAAATTTGTTTTGGGCGTTTTTTTATAATATAATAGGGATACCGCTGGCTGCGTTCGGGTTGTTGAACCCGATGATGGCGGGAACGGCAATGGCGCTGTCATCCGTGAGTGTGGTGACGAATTCGTTATTATTGAGGAATAAAAAGTTGTAGAGAGGGAATGCGGGGATTTAATGAAAAAAACAGTAAAAAAATTCAAGGACCTGAATGCATTAAGCACGGCCGCGGTTAAATATACCGCTTCGCTTGCCGAAGTTGAGGTCATGAAAAAGGGGTATTTCACCATTGCCTTATCAGGCGGTAAAACCGTCATCCCCTTTTATAAAAGACTTGCGAAAGAAAAAATGCCATGGGATAAGACATATATTTTATGGCAGGATGACAGGTTTGTGAAATACAGCGACAAAGACAGCAATGTAAAGCTTGTGTACGACAACCTGATATCAGCGGCTAAAATACCGTTCGGAAAGGTTTATCCGGCCCCGGCCCCCGGTACCACCGCGCCTGTGTCTTACGCAGCCCGGGTTTATGAGATGATCGTCAGGCAGTTATTCAAACACCTGAAGCCGGGGAATAAAATACCGTCCATCGACCTTATAATCGCCGGCATGGGGGACGACGGCCATACTGCGTCGCTGTTTCCGGGGGACAAAAAGGCCCTGAAAGAAAAAAAGAAACTCATAATGGCCGTTAAGGCGCCGGAGTACGCAGCGGTTAAAGAAAGAATCACCATGACGCTGACTCTCATGAACAACGCAAAAAATATCCTGTTTTTGACGGAAGAAAAAGGCAGGGAGGCGGTATTGAGCCGGGTCTTAAAAGGAAATAAGAAATACCCGGCAGCCCTGTTAAAATCAAAGCAGGAACTGACCTGGATGATCTCGCGGGCATAGGTTGATAATATGACAGGAGGCATGTAATGGCAAAAGATGAAAAGGAAATAGTTGAAATGATCGTAAAGTACACCGCGCATAAGGGCGGCGCCAAAGGCACATGGTATGTGGGCGCGGCAAAGGACCCGAAAAAGGACCTGTTTAAGGACCACGGCGTCATAAAAGATACGGATTTCTGGGTATACGATTTTGGCGTGGACACGCAGGAACTTGGACGGGCCATGGATAAGCTGCTTATGATGGGTTACGACGGCGAAGCGCCGAAAAGTTATAACGGCCTCGGGTTCTATGTTTACCAGAAAAGGCAGCATACGAAGGATTAGCATTGAAAGCGCCGAAACGCAAATACGCACAACCGGAGGAGGAATAATTATGGGCATATTTGACAGCAGGGCAAAGGAGTGGGATAAACCCGACAGGATAAAACTGGCGAGCGCGATTTCCATGTGCATGACGGGGATCCTGAATCCGGACAAAAAAATGACGGCTATAGATATAGGCGCCGGAACCGGACTTGTAACCATAGAGCTGGCAAAGCTCGTGAAGAGCGTTGTTGCCCTGGATTCTTCGGAAGGCATGCTTGCCGTGCTCAGGGAAAAAATACAATCCAATAATATTGAAAATATAAAGACCGGAATATTTGACGCTGAAAAGGATTCCCCAGCGGAGGAACCGGCGGACATAGTGGTAAGTTCCATGTCAATGCACCATGTCAAAGACACCTCTGTTTTTGCTTTAAAAGTCTATAAGATGCTAAAACCCGGGGGGCGTATGGCGATAGCCGACCTGGAAAAGGAAGACGGATCGTTTCACGGCGAAAACCCCGGCGGCGTTATGCACAATGGGTTTGACAGGGCCGGGCTTGAAAAGGATTTTAAAGGCGCGGGGTTTAAAAATATAAGGTTTTCAACAGCATATAAAATACCAAAGGAAAAAATGGAATACCCGGTATTTCTGATGATAGGGGAAAAATAGAACGGGAATAAAAGTCCTGACTGAGCCCCGAAGGCAATCCGATAGAATTAAGATAATTGACAAGTCAGACAATAATTAGAGACTGTCGGAAAAGCATGTCATGTACCTTAAGCTACTGCGAATGGTACACGGGCATGCCATGTACCTGAGCTACTGCGAATGGTACATGGCCTTAATGATAGGCCACGTCCGGCACGGATGAAATTTTTCTATGAATCCGCCTTCGCAAAGATTCGGCAAAGGGTGGTCGGTGGGGAATAGGTATTAAAAAAACAAGTAGAGCGGCTGTTTGCTGCCGCTCATCGCAGGCTGTAAAACAGGTTTCAACGTTTGTAGAGCCGGCGTCAGAGAGGCGGCAACATTCGACAAGTTCATGTTTCAGCAGTCTCTCTATAGGACTTAAATCATCGTTATTTTCCAACCCCGTATAATATAAGTCTGGGGCCAGCCATACTCTGCTTTCAGATAATAGTTTGTGCAAATTAGACAGGCTGAAAGATGTTTGTTGCATACAAAATATATATAAATATTTAAAACACTTGATTTATATACCGTTTATGATAATATAATAAAATATGACTATAAAAAAATTAGGGAAAAAAAATAAATGATCTTAAAAAAAACAGCGATATTTTTTTTATTTTTTTTGTTTTCTTCTTTCATATTTTGTTACACAGGTCAGGATTATTTTAATAGCGGCACTAAATTGTATCTTGCCGGGAATTACGCAGACGCAATAAAGTATTATAATGCCGCGATAAAAAAGGACGTAAGAAATCCGAAATATTACTCAGCTGTAGCCGATTGTTATAAACAGCTGGGGCAGATTGAAAAAGCCATGCTTTACTACGATTACGCAGACAAGCTTGGCGGAGTTCCACAGGAAGATTATAATGATAAAAAAGAAAAAGAAGCCCTTGGCAGGTCAAATCTTTTGGCCAACAATGTTTCAATCCTGACAGCAGGGATTTTTAACATCTATTACGAAAGGCGTTTTTTAGACAGGCTGAGCCTTGGAGTGGATGTGGGTTATTTCTGGTCTATGTCACTGATGTCGCTGGCCAGCGGCGGAGGGTCAAACATCTCCGGCGTGGGTTATATGGTGGGTTCCAAACTCAATTGGTTTTTTGAAGGAAAAGCCCTTACGGGTCTTTTTGCCGGCCCGGAATTTTATTATTATGGTATTAATGTTTCATCAAAATCACAGGATATCTACGGGAGAACAACGGAATCAAAAATAAATTTTGGCGTATTTACAACAGGGGCGCATTTTGGTTACAGAATGATATTTGACGGCGGGTTATCAATAGACGCCATACTGGCTCTTATATACATATCAAGCGCGTCAATCAATCTTGGCGGAAGCACTAACACTCTGAAGTTTGCCATCATACTGCCGTCGCTTGGGACAAATGTCGGGTACGCTTTTTAAAATAAAAAAAACAACAGGGGGTTTCGCATGAAAAAGTTTGTAGCGGTTCTGGTCATTATTTGTTTTGCTTTTGTCATGGTTTCATGTTCTACAATAAAGATTGAATGCAAAAATGGTTATGCCTATCTGGCGCCTGATAACAATGGGGCACCGAAAGCCAAAACAGTCAGGTCTAAAATGGTATTTTACATTCTTTTTGGTCTGGTGCCTTTAACCGACAATTCCACCGGAGACATGATAAGACCCAAAGAAATTGTCAGGGTTAAGACATATTCGAGTTTTATCGATTATTTGATAGACTGTGTGCTTGGAATTGTAACAATTTCCGTCAGCACAATTGATGTCGAAGTTATAAAATAAGTTTAAGCCTGCAACTTCCTGCGGCTTGATGCATGCTGGTTTATTTTCCACATGTACATTCCGTTGGACCACAGATGGTATGGCTGCGAAAACGTGGTGTGAATAACTATAAAACGATTTTGTAGCAGCGTGGGTTGTGATTCATCGGCCCGCGACTAAAGTTTCCAAATGCCCGCTGTAGGGAACGCATTTGTGAGTTCCCTACAGCGTCACTTTTTCACCCCATAAACCACTTTGACCTTCATCTTTTTTCCGATGGGAAGGGTTATATAGCCTTCTTCTGCGTTGAATTCCTTCCAGTCTTTGCCGTCTATTTCCACACTATTTATAATTACTGTCTTGTCTTCAAGGATGTTTACATACATTTTTTCGCCCGCCGCTTCCGCGCTGGGGTTGAAGTATAATGTCGCTTCTGCTTTGTTTACGTACAGGCTTAAGTACAGGTACGAGAACAGGCACTGTTCCATGGAGTGGTAGGCGGATTTGAAGAGGTCGGCTTTTTTTCTTGACATGGGCTCGCCGCTGCGCAAAAGCTCGCCGTAGCATTCGCCGTTCTTTTTGTCCAGAAAGTTCTTGTCCCAGAACAGGGCGCATTTCCTGAATTTTTCCAGGTAATCCTTTTTTCCGGTTTTATTATACATGTTCAGCATCAGCATATTGCCTTCTTCCTGCGTCCACCAGTCTTTCTGGTCCTCGAAATTTTTCGGGTCATCGGCCATAAACCTGAAAAACCACCCGCCGTATTTGCCGTCCCACAGGTATTTCATCTGTGCCGCCGCGATCCTGTCGGCTGTGTCCAGGTATTTCTTATCCCCGGTTAAGTTATACATGCGCGTCAGGATCCAGCCGGTTTTCAGGTTGTGGCCCGCCCAGAGATTTTGCTCGGTCAAAGTCCAGTCCTGCGCGAATTTCTCACCTACAAAGGCGGTTTTGGGGTCAACCATGTGCGCTATTACGGCGTCGGAGGCTATTTTTAAATCGGAAAGTATTGTGGGGTCCTTTGTGGCCATATAGTAATATAGAAGGTAAGCGGTAAAAGTATCTATCATCGAGTTGAAAGATTTTGTGGTTGTGACTTTTTCCCATGCGTTGCCGACCATGGCATAATACCCGCCGTAATCAGGATCCCATGCTTTTGTCTGCATCAAGTCATGGGTTTTTTTTACAAAAGAAAGGGCGGCCTTATCGTGGGTCACAAAATAATAAAATACCGGACCCAGGTTGCCGTAGGTCTCGTCGAATAAATTTTTATATCCAGAGTCAGGTTCATTGCTTTTATCAACGTTAGTATGCCAGCCGCTGTTTTGTTTGTCCCAGCAATACGAGGCCAGAAAGTCCATGCCGTGCGACGCGTATTCAAGGTATTTATCATCGCCGGAAAGCATATAAGCAGCGCAAAAGCCGTAAACCACCCGCGAGTTCATGCGGGTGTACTTATTGCTTGACGGCGAGACTGTCCCGTCTTCCTCCACGTCGGTAAAAAATCCGCCGTTTTCCTTATCCATGGTTTTTTCCCAGAAAGGTATTAGGTCGTTTATTGCCTGCGACTGCCAGTAAGCCGGGCTGGTGACGTCAGCGGTTGCGGCGCGAACGGGGGAGGCAATTGCCGGGATAATTGCGAGAAAGGCCAAAACAGAAATAATTTTGCGTATAGAGTTTGTCATTTAAGCTCCTTGGAAAGTATTTGTAGGCATTAGTTTAACATAAAATGGTTGTAACAGAAACCGGTAAATACAGAACGCCGGGAGAGTGGAAACGTTGCGGGTTAAATTTTTCAGAATCAAAAAGAAATCGAGATTTGATCAACAAAGTTTGGAAGATTATTATAGTAAACAACCGTAGATATATTGGCATATTTGACAAAACCCTTTTCGGTTGTGTATACTTATAGTGAGAGAACAAGGAAGAAGAAAGGCGGTGAGTAAAATGTCCGCTTACAATGACAGAAGGTCAGGAAAGGATCGCCGTGAGGGTGACCGCCGCTGGCTCGGAAGTTTCAGGGAATTTGTGGAACATGAATATGAACATCCGGCGACGGGAAAGCGGAGAATGGAGCGCAGGATGGGCGGCGACAGAAGAGTGAGACAAAACCCTTTAAGCAATTTAGCATATTAAGAAACATTCGTGAAAAGGGTTTTACCCCGGTTAAACGGATGGTAATCGGCATTGACAATTTTGGAGTTTTTTTCGGCAACAAATCTGTTGAATAACCGCCTGATTTATACCACCCCCTCCCTAACCCCTGTATTCCCCGCATTTTCAGCAGGCTCTTCCCCAGGAATCGGTGCTCAGGCAGTTTCTATTATATGAAAGTCATCCGGGCTGAAATGCAATAGGCCGAAAAAAGTCCATAAAAAGCGGATTGCCGGCATACCGAAAAATATATTTACGGTGTAATATTTTCCTGTAATGTATACAGCAACAAAAAAGGAGGGCGTTAAAATGAATAATTCAGGCGCGGCAGTTGGAGGGATAGGCGTTGGGAGCATAATCGCCATTATTTTGATATGGCAGGTGCATCATTCAATACTTTGGTGCATACTTGGGGCCTTTCTTGGATGGGTGTATGTAGGGTTTTATGTTTGCAGATATTACTGGCATTTGTTTTAGATCAAGCATATAGAAAAAGGAATAAAAAAATCTATATTAAAAGGGAGGTTTTATGCGCAAATTACTATTTTTAGCCGTAATGGTTTTATCCGTTGTTGTACCGTCTTTTGCAGCAGTTGACATCAGTGTAAGCGGAGGGTATTCCTATTCTTCGCTTGCCAGCCTGAACAGTTATTGGGAAAAGGTTAAAACCGATGCTGCGGCTTATACCACGACGTCTTCGGCCAACTGGAAGGGGTATGGGAACGGAGTGTTTGGGAACGTGGATTTGAGCGTCAATCTGGACAAAAATATACTGATCGGGGTAAGGTCGGGATTGCAATATATATTTCCTTCCACTTATTCCGGTTTCAGGCTGGTTAATATACCGCCCTTGACATGGATGTCTACGGACACCTCAATTGCAAATTATCTTATTCCAGTTCTGGCCGGCATCAATCTATATTTTCCAATGGAAGATTCAGCGATAGCCATTAATCTGGGCGGTTACGCGGGCTGGGGCCTGGCATACTGCTCACAGACCACGAAGTATAACGGAAGCGAGCCTTTGCTTGCTCTTTACGGGACAAACGGTTTCGTGGCCGATTTTACAGCGGCGGTTGAAGTGAAGCTGCTGCCGTTTTTGGCCGTAAGCATCAATGGCGGCTACAGGTACGCGAACATGATAAATTACAAGAACATCAATAAAGTAAGCGGTAATGTGCCCGGTTTTGGACTTATCACAATACCGACCAATGACCCGTTCAACGACAACAATGGCAAGCCTGTTGCGGTTGATTTCTCCGGCATAAACATCGGAGTGGGGATTGATCTAAGGTTCTGATGTTTTGCTGTCCTGATTAAAAGCAAAAAGCCCCGCGCGCAAGCGCGGGGCTTTTTGCTTTGACTTGGAAAAAAGTCGATTAAAAGCGGAATAATATTCTTTATAATGCGATTCCGGCGGAGTATATTCAATAGGGCAACAAATTTTACCCCGCAGGAGGAAATATGAAAAAATTACAGGTATTTGCTTTAATTATTTGTCTGATTCCGTTTGGCTTAATTGCGGAAGAAACAAAGCAGCCGGGAGAATCAGGACAGGCGGCAGTGCAGATACCGCTGGCGGATGAATCCCAGAATGACGCGGCTTCACAGTCATTAAGGCTGACGCTTAATGTGGATTTTACCACGGTAAGTATGAAACAGGCAAACGACGCAATGAACGATGATTATGCTGTCACGAAACTTGGTGCGGGAGTTATCGGCACTTTTGATATAGAAATCGCGGTTTATCCGTTTTTAATGTTAGGCCCCAGAGCCGGGTATTTGTACTGCTTTCCGGCAACGTCCGAGCATGTACTTCCGGGTCCTTTAAATACAAAGACATCCATGGATGTATCGCTTATACCGGTGGAAGCCGGAGCAACTTTGAGGTTTGGCCTGCCGGGAACGGCTATTTCACTAAGTGCAGGAGCGTTCGGTGGAGTAGGGTTCGCGCATGTGGTAAATAATGTTGATGTCATAAATGCAGGGAGCCAGACGTCAAGTTATGTGCAGCCGTATGACGGGCTTGGTTTTTGCGGTGAAATAAACGCAGCTGTGGAAATAAAGATCGCTAAAAATGTGGATTTTAACGTAAATGCCGGATACAGGCTGGCAAACATTATTAATGTTAAACAATCCGAAAACGTGGATTATTCCCTGAACAGCGTAATATACACTGTCGGGAATAAAGGCGAAACCATGAAAGACGCCAGCAATACGGACGTGCCTTTTGATTTTTCCGGAATAAACATAGGCATAGGGATCAGCCTGGGATTTTAATGCAAACACCGGGGTTTAAGGTTTAAATGATAATGCCGGACACGATAAAGAATTTCATGGTTTAATAGGGTTTTTCGACCGCATCAAATATGTTTTAGAGTAAGATAAGGCCATCACATTTTTCCTTTATTTTCCTTTGTTTTCAACGGTTAATAATTATTTGTAAAAATAAATATTGACAAAATATATAACAATGCGATAATTCGCATATATAAGAATGAGATATATTTGGAGGGCATTCAATGAAAAATTTTTTAATAATAATATCCGCCATTTTATCATTTTTATGCATCGGCAATACACACCCGGTCCTCGCGTTTCCCCCGGCATCACCCCCTGGTGTTGAAAACTGCGTAACTTCCAAACATGTGTTGATTCCCTGCGGCGGATCCTGGGATGATGTTTACAACGGGGTGGCATATCACTGTACCTGTAATTGCGGGAACAACTCTAATCCTTATGAGTGTGTGGCCGTATCCAGCGCCGGCGGCGGGTCAAGCGGATCAAGCGGAAAAGCGAATTTTGGCAGTGACACCACGGGGCAGGCTTTTTTCACGCCCAACCAGATAACAGAATTACAGGACTGGGCAAAGAATAACAGCCAAAAGTGGGATGCTTTTCAGGCCAGGGCGCTGCAAAACGGGTATCCAAATCTTGATGCCTTATTGAGGGCCGCCTCGGGCGGCATGCCGTTTAATGATTTTGCCATCAGGGAAATAATGAAATACATTAATAACAATGACACGAGGCTGGTACGCGATGACTCGGAAATACCGAATGCCACTTTTTACAAGGGATACGACAAAAATAAAAGTCCTGTAAAAAATGAGGAACCAACCCCGGCGGCTGGCAAGACTCCAAATCCAAATTTGCCTGTTGGAAATGATACCGGAGGGGTGTATATAGGATCGGGAACTGTCCCCCAATTACTGCGTACCAATAATGATATGACAGTGGAAGAAAGGGAACGATTACGGTTAAATTCTGTTGTGGACCAAAACAGGCTCGTAAATATGGATGCCGGTATAATTCAAGGCGTGCAGGATGAAACTTCCGGAAAACAGGAAAAATCAAATGCGCTGATAGCCGTCCTTTCCGAAGGGTTAGGTATTGCTGTTGAACCGGGGAAAGATTATTATGCCGAAGAAAGCAGGAAAAAACTGGTCGCTGAGTTCGGGATTAGCGAGGAGGCGGGAGAAACGGCAGGCAGCATAGCCGGTATATTGATGAGTATTTACACGATCGGCAAGGACTTGGCCAAAGGCGATGTGGTCGGCGCGTTAAGCGAAATGCCGGGGGGAGTTGTGGCTTTATTACCGGAGGGTCTGGCTGGTACAGGCGGTGTGGCTGTTACCGGCGGAGCGGTTTATACATATTTTGCCGGTAAGGTCGGGGACCGTGCTGTGGAGAGCACAAATGATGCGGCATCCACCCTTATAGGAAGGAATGTGGATGTTACGGGTGGAAAATCTTTCAGTGAAACAGCCAATGAAACAATACATGAAAACCTGGGCAGATTAAAAGCTTTTGTCTTTGAAGGAAAAAATCTGGACGGTACCTATTGATGAAAAACAACCTGAAATTTTTTGCGCTTACGGTATTTTGTTTTAACATTGCCGCGGCCGGGATTACCGCTGATACCGGGAATAAAGGAAAAATTAAATATGTACCGGACACGTTCGTGATATTACCGGCAAAAACAAAAATGATATTTGAATGGCTTTTGCCGCCCCGGGACAGGAACGGATTAAAACCCGCAGCGGAAAACAACGCGCAATTTTCCGTTGATACAAAAGGAAACCTGTGGTTTGGCCGTGATAATAATATGCTCGCGAATTTCGGGAAGAATTTCGTATTAAAGATGGATGTTCCGTACAGGGAATTCGCTTTTCTTGACAGTGGGGTAATGTATATATCGACTGATAAATACCTTGGATTTATAGCTGAGATCGGAAAAAAAGCGGAAGCGGATAAAAATGGGATAATATCCGCGTCTTTTCAGCCTTTAGCCAGCCTGCCTGTCCCCGGCTGCTCTATGTTCCCGGGAGAAGGAAATATACTGTATTTAAAAGGTTACGATAATGAAAGCGGGGATAGCAATGTTTATACGTTTGGAGGGAAAGGAAGCACGGTAAAAACCGGTGATAAAGGGTCTGCTTTGTGTTATAAACATATTTTTTCAGTCAAAAAACCCATAACAGCCGTGGCTGGGAACGGTAAAAAAACATATATCGCGATGGGCCGTATGATCGTGGAAATAACGAACGGCAAAGACGGTGTTAAAGGTTTTTTTGTCCATCCTTCAGAAGACATAACCGGCATAGTATACAGCGGGAAAGCAGGGATTTTTTACTCTACGGCATCGTACATAGGATATGCGGAGGGCAACGGATGCATAGATTTCATGAAGGCCTCAAATCCGCGTATCCTGATGCAAAAGAATATATTGTATGTTTTCATGCCCGATAACTACGGGGTCCTTAAAATAAGCAATGTCGATGACCTAAAAAATTATAATTTTAATTCTAAGAAAAAAAGCGGGGCTGAAAAATAAAACGTGGCTAAAAATAAAACGTCCGGGATAAAAAATGCAATAACCGCCGTTTTGATTGTATTTTTTTCCATGGCGTTGCCTTTGACAGCGCCTGCCGAAGACGGCCTTCCCGCGTTTAACCCCCGGGCCTACAAAAGCAAAGACATAAAATTCCGCGGCCCCGAAGCAGATAAACCCTGGATTTCCGATGAATTAATCAACGCGGCCAGGGGCTACCTGGTACTGGGATATATACCTGAATCGCTTGACTGCTATAAATCGCTTATAGCAGGCGGCTCAGGAGAAAAACTGGAGTCTGAATACGCTTATGCCCTGTCTTTGGGCGGTTATTACGAACCTGCGATGCTGTATCTTGACAGCGCGCATATGACGGATCCTTCGGGTACACAGCCGTATTACTATGCGGGCATGGTATTTATGTTTGCCGGGTACGGGGATATTGCCGGGAATTTCTGGAAAATAGCCCGGGGAAACAACGACTTTTTTTCGAATATGGCTTCAGATACAGGCAGGAAAAAAAATATAGGGGTATTGTCTTATGCGGGTTTGGACAGGGATTTCATAAAGGAACTGGATTGCCCGGTGAGCGACGGCGTGGTTGTGCTTACTGTTTATCCAGGGCCGGAAAAGTTAAGGACTGAATTGTCCCAGAATGACGTGATAATGAAAATAGACGGTAAAACAATCGGGGATATCCGGGACCTGGAAGATATCATAAAGAACAAACCAATTGGCGGCGAGCTGGACATAATTGTGTGGCGCAAAGGGCTCAAACGGGATTTAAAAGTTAAAGTCAATTCAGGGGATGATGCACAGGGCCTGCCAAGCATGAAAAGTAGCAGTATGGCGCCGCCGGAAAAAGCGAAAACCAGGCTTGCAAGGGCATTGTCAATGTTTGTGGAAAAAAAGTATTTCGCCGCCATTTTAATTTTCAGGGGGCTTATAGAGGATTATCCGGATTGGGTCCTGCCGTATCTCGGGTATGCTCTTGCGCTTGAAAAAGCCGGGGCTTTCCAGTGCGGCCAGAAAGCCGTGGAACAGGCTATTATAGCCGCGGAAAAAAATAAGGAAGCAAAGGCCCAGCTGAAAGACAAGCTGAAACAGTTAAAAAACATGCCGGTGTCGGACCAGGACAACTGGCGGCAGGAACAAACAGTAAAGACTTTTGCCGAAAAACCCGCCCAATTTTCCATAGGATTCGGCGGAGCCAGGCTGATTATCGGCGGGAGCAGCGGTTTAAGGGCGTCGCTCAGCGGGAGGTTTGGGGTTATTCTGGATTCAGGGATTGACGTATCGCTGAATTTAAGCCTGGACACTTCCAGCGGCGTGAGTATCGGCGTTAACGCTATCCAGCGTTATTTTATGGGCGATTCGTTCAGTTTAAATTATGGAGGGTCTATCTCATTTAATACCGCAGGGCCAGCTCTTTCAGGAGGACTTCTCGGGGGTATTTCATGGTACTTAGACAGTAAAAAAAGCAGCAGCCTTGATACCATGCTGAATATACAGGTAAGCCCTGGAAGCGACAGCGCGCCGTCGGGTTCCATTTACATAGGCGTCACGAGGTATATGTGATGAAAAAAAATATAATATTTACCGGGGCCGCTTTGATATTGCTGGTGTTAACCGCAACCGTGCACGGCGCGGTCAAGGACCAGGCTCTAGCGCTGGAGTTCAAAAAAACAGGATTTTATATAAATGAAAAATTATTTGACGACGCGTTTGTGTCAGACCAGGGGAACCTCGTCCTTAAAGCCTCTGAAAAATTCATGGATGCTGACCAGGGGAAAAAAAATGATTTCTCGGTTACAGCAGCCAATACCTGGAAAAAAATCTCAAAAATAACGGGCAGGGCCGTATTTGTGGAGATACGTGAAGGCGAAAAAAGGACCGCGTTATGGAAATCCGAAGGCGCGGATTCAGCGGTTTTAATCGAGCAGTGGGGGCCGGAAATCAAGGCGGAAACCGGCAGGAATATTTTTATGTCTTTGGCGTTAAGCGGGGATTTTGCCGGCACTCCGTCATTAAACGGAACCATAGGGTCGTATTTTTTGCAGAATGTGCTGGACAGCGCTATAAATTGTTCCATTTCCGGCAGTGGTGTTTCTTTCGGCCTGAGCGGGAGGTACCATTATTTGATCGATCCAAAATGGGACATTAATTTTGGCGCGCAGTTAAACTATTCGGCCGGGGGCGGGACCTTTGATTTTGCGCTGCTTGGAGGAGCCAGTTATTTCCTGTCCTACAGAAGCAGCCTTGATATAACGCTCAGTATAGAAACGTCGGGTATTGTTACTATCGGGACCGGTGTGACGTATTATCTTGACGGCAGGACAGGTATGTATAATGAACCCGCGGAACCCGCACCCGTAAAAAACCGCGGCGCCGGCAATAAAACAGAATACATCAGGACTGTAAACACCCCGGCGCGGGCTGATACGTCCGAACCAACCGACACGCCCGAATCAACCGATACGCCGCGGCCCGCACCCACACCCTGGCCAACATCAACTCCGTTACCGGTTTTAACCGTGACACCAGCGGAAACAACGGCTGAAATTCCTGCTGTGACGCATAGTAATGAAGCAAATTATATTCAAACACCCACAGTCACAAATATGGGGCTTACGCCGGCCGCAGCTGAAAATACGGCCATATCCCGGAACGCAGTGGCGGCATATACCCCCGGGCCAGATGTTACGAAAGAAGAAGTCAAAAAAGAAACCGAAGAAGAAATGAAAGCAAGGCTTAGAAAGGAAATACTTGAAGAACTTAAAAATGAACGGAACCCGGAAAATCCCAAAACCGGTGCGGATGAAAAAGGGACAACTGCTGGGTTTTTTATTGAAGCAGACGGTATCAGTATTTACAGGGCAGTTTCAAACAGCTGGATGGGCGGCGGCGGCAGGTTTGGTTTTGGCGATGACGGTATTTTCGGCATGAGCTTTATCCCGGAAATACTGACTGAAGCAAATAATCCCGCATTCAGCGAAATTTTTGACGGTTCGCTGAATGTGGCATTTGATTTTTATCCCCTTGGCCGCTCACCGTCAGGTATTTATATAGGGCCTTTGATAGGAGCACGGTATTTTTCATATAAACCGGCTGGCGGCGATAAAGAATTGGGTTTTGATCTGACTGCAGGAGGCGAAGCGGGGGTCAGGTTCCTTATGAACGCGTTTGTACTTGATATAGGGGTTGACTATAGGATAGACCATAATATGACCGGCAACAGCAGCGTTATGGTGGAGACCAATCCGTATCAGTATATTCCGAAACTTCCCACGGGTGCCATTATGCCGCATGTCAGCCTGGGCGTTATGTTTTACGGCGCTGAACCTGTGCGGCCCGGAGAAAAACAGGATGGGAATGCGCCGGAAAATAAAAAAGACGGGGTCCGGAATGATCCCAAAAATAGCGGCACAACTGACGGCACATTTCTTGAGGTCGATCTGGCTGACATCGTAAGATTTGTCCGGGATGGCACGAAGGGATCAGGCCTGAGGCTTGGGTTCGGCGATGATGGTATTTTTGGCATGAGTTTTATCCTGGGCGGGAAGTACGAGAATGGCAACGAGACCGGAATTAAACGGTATTTGGCGGGGTTGGATATTGCTTTTGATTTCTATCCCGGCGGGAGGTCACCGTCAAGATTTTACCTGGGGCCTGTTATCGGCGCAAATTTCAATATGTATCAACAGAATACCCCCCCTAATGAGACCGAAATATTTGTGTCGCTGACCGGCGGCGGCGAAGCCGGGATAAGAATGCTTATGAACTGGTTCGTTCTTGACATTGGCGCTTCATATTATGTGCATAATAGAGTCGGGTATCACGGTTCCAACCCATTCAACATCCCTTCTATGCAAAACGAGTTTTTATACCGTTTAGGCATGGGAGTAATGTTCTATGGCTCCGCAAAAAACACACAGGAGGCCGCAGTAACGCCAACGCCGTTGCCTGTTTCAACCATTGCGGCCACACCGGCTGCGACTGAAACTCCGGTCATGAATCAAAGAGAAGAAGCAGTAAATACGCCGGTATCTGCGGCGACGCAGGTTGAAGTCAAGGAAGAATCCAAGTAAGTCATATAATATTCCATGTTTTTCATCTTGCATGGCAAAACACAAAATGGTATTATCAATCCGATATAAGGAAAAATACAATACCGTCATAATGCCGCCGGTGTTTGTATGCCTTACGTGAAAAAATGAGGGGTGGAACATGAACAAAAAATACAAGCTTGGATGTAAACGGGACAAAAAAGATAACCGTGACTACCTTATGCGCGCTTATCTGCCTGTAAGTAAAATTCCGGCGAAAGTAGACTACGCATCCGCCATGACGCCTGTGCGCGACCAGGGCGATGAAGGAACCTGCGTGGCTTTTTCAACCGTGGCGGGCATGAAAGAGTATCAGGAACAGGTTGACTGGAAAAAATATATGGAATTATCCCCGAGATTTCTGTATTCGGAATGCAAAAAGATCGACGGCTACCCAAACTCCGAAGGCACAAACATCAGGTTTGCCATGAAAGTGCTCAAAGTCCTCGGCACATGCATGGAAAGCTTCTGGCCGTATCAGCCACATCAGGATGACAAACCGAAATCCGGCGCAAAAGCCGATGCTACAAAGTTCAGGGAACTTTCATACGCAAGGATACTTGACCTCAACGAACTGCGCATGTCAATCGCGCAAAAAGGGCCTTGCGTTATCGGCGTGGAAGTGTACCAGGGTATGATGGATACGAAAACAGGGAAAGTACCCATGCCAAAGACAGGCGAGCAGACCCTGGGCGGGCATGCCATATGTGCGGTTGGGTATGACGACGCCAAAAAACTTATCAAGTTCAAGAATTCCTGGACTGCGCAGTGGGGAGACAAAGGATATGGTTATCTGCCGTACGCCTATATACAAAAATACATGATGGACGCGTGGAGTTCCGTGGATATAATAGACGCAGATCCCATGACCGTGGAAAAGGTATTAAAGTTCGCGCAAAGGCAGCTGCGGTAGTACAATTCGAGGTCGCGTGCCAGACACACTTTTTTAGTTCCGCCGTCTTTACCGCATTAGAACTTGTAGAGAGGGGGCTTGCCCCCTCTAAACCGGGAAGGGCGGATAAGGAAGGATCTGCGGCGTTGTCAGGTATCAGGAAAAGGTCTGACTATTTTTTAGTTTGCTTTTTATAACATATATGTTATACTTATAACAAATATGTTATCGAGGTGATTCATGGACATGTCGTTAAGGCCCGCGGATCTGCTTAACTCCAGGGCGAAACAGAGCGTGCTTAAATTTGTATTATTTCCCGGTTTTAAGGATACTGCAAAAGGGGTGTCGCAGCTGGCCCGGGTACCTCTCATGACGGCGCACAGGGTTTTGCGCTCGTATGAGGACGCGGGGCTTGTTAAAAGCCGCGATGTAGGCAACAGCATAGAATGGTCCTTAAATGAGGACGGTTACGCGTATAAAGCACTGGCTCCATTATATAAAACGCTGTTTAAAGCCCCTGTGGCCCTTGATAAGATGAAAGAAGTCATAAAGGAAGATCTCCAAAAACGCATGGTTTTAGAGGCCAAGCTATTCGGTTCAATGGCAAGGGGCGATTATGACGAGAACAGCGACATCGATCTTTTAGTCGTTGTAGATTCCATGGAGGATAAAAAGAATTTTGAAAAACATGATGACAAATTAAGAGACACCATATATGGCCTCTTCGGCAGGCACCTGGCCTGCTACGTTAATACCAAAGCGGAATTTCAAAGGAAGAAAAAACTGGCTGTAATGAAGAACATAGCAAAAGAAGGTATAAAGCTCATATAGGTAAAATCTAAGGGGGAAAGATGAAAGACATAAAAACAAGGGATGTGGAAAAATACCTGTATGTGAATTACCTCAGGCGGTCCAGGGAACTGCTTAAATCGGCCAAAAGATGCATGGATGACTCGATTTACGCCGCTGCGTCTTTAAACGCTGTCTTTTCAGCGGTAGCGGCAATAGACGCGGTCTGTGTCTATTACCTGCAAAAAAGGCACGCAGGAACAAACCACGAGGAATCTATAGGCCTGTTTATGTCTATTGAAGGCATAAAGAGGCAGGAACTTGAAAAAGTAAGGCCGAAACTCATAAGGATACTTAAGGCAAAAAATATGGCATCCTATGAAGAGAGGGTTTTGGGCCAAAAGGACGCTCAAAAACTTGCCGCAGACGCGGAAGAAATCTGCAAATTTGCGGAGTTGTTTCTGCCAAAAGAATAAAGGGCAATTCTAAATTTTGAATTTTAATTATTTGGATTTGGACTTAGGTGTAATATATCAACTATTAACTCGAGGGCTGGTACCATCTTTCTCTATAAGACTGATCCGGCGTGTTAACTAAGCTTGGTAGGTATTATAGAAGGACTGAAGTCGCTTTAGACTTCGTAGAGAGGGGGCTTGCCCCTTCTAAGCAGGGATGGGGAAAATACCGATGGCCCTAAAGCCGGCGGTGAGAGGGAGCAAGCCCCCTCTCTACGAAATACTAAACACTATCGCCCGCAGAGAGATGGAGAAGATGTTTTAAGCCTGGTTATCAAGATTAAAAGCGCTCGTCAGCCGGAGCTTCAGCGAAGGAAGATAGTCTGACACTGGAGTTCCTTCTAATGTCGAGGCACGGTTCCGGCGCATTCGAAGGTGGTAGAAAATTGAAGTCGATGGCCTGGCCTTTACCTGATACGCGACGAAATCAGTATATTGCCGGAATTAACGCAGCATGGTTGACTCTTTGTTTTTCCATTCAAAGGAATTCCACAAAATATAATATTATGGTAAAATAACATTATCTTATAAGTTCGATGGACAGGCCCTGACCTGATACTTGATAAAATCAAAATGACAGGGCGGCGCATAAAAAAACTTATTTAACAGGAGGATTCATGAAAAAAATATCGGCGATATTGGCATTAATGGTTTTGCCATTTTTTTTAACGGCGGGGAACGGGGACGGTAAAAGCTTCTTTGATAAAGTCAGGATGATCCTGGGCGGATCCCGGATTGATCCTTTGGAACTGATAAGCAGGAATATTCCGGCTTATACAAACGACGACTGCGGCGGAAAAACGCCTGCAGCCATGGCTAATGATTCGGATTATGAGGGCAAGTGGCGCGGCTGCGCAAAACCTTCCCCCAAAAAGCCGTTATGGCTGGCTTATGACCTCTCAGGCGTGCCGCCGGAAAAACGCGCGGACATACTGCTTGTGTGGTATAACGAGGATACATCGCCTTATGACCATACGCTTATCACGGCCGTTAAAAATCCCGGTTACAACAACCCCGGGGATTATTTTATAGAATTGAACGCGGCGCCGGGAGGAGCGGTTCCGGAAAAGGGATGGCTGAAGTTTATAAGCACGGGCAACAATACCATTCATTCGGGCCAGCACAGGATAAAGATGGCGGGCTATAACTGGATAAGATTTACAGCCGACAAATCCGACGGGACAAAAGATAACGAAGGTATTGCCATAAATATGGACATATATGATGCGTCCAAAGGAACCGGGGATGACTGGATATTCATAGGCGACTCCATAACCCAGATGGCAATGAACCACAATACGTTTGAAAACCCCCTTGGTAAAGGGACATTCGCGGAACTCATAAACAACCGCAATAAAAAATATTTTCCCGCGCAGGAAAACGGCGGCACGGGCTACATGACAAGCGCTGACGGGGCGAAACATATCGAAAAATGGCTGGCAATATTCCCAGGGAAATTTGTGGGGCTAAGTTACGGCACAAATGACGCGTGGAACTGCATGGATCCTAAGGAATTTTACAATAATTATGAGATAATGGTAAAGGCGGTCTTAAAGGCCGGGAAGGTCCCGCTTATTCCCAGGAGCATACCGTGGTCGTCAAGCCAGGAAAAGATCCGGGCCTGCGGCGCAGGGCTTGATGCCGAGATACAAAAACTTTTCAAGGCATACCCCGCGATAATTGTGGGGCCTGATTTCAGGGAATACTACAGGAAAAACCCGAAAATGATCTCACAGGACGGCGTTCATCCTTCATGGCCGGACGGGCTTTTCATGTACAGGAAGATGTGGGCGGATACCGCGATTAAAAACGTTTATGGGAATTGATCCAAAATAACAAAGGAGAGAACATGAAAAAAACAATCATTATTACCGCTGTTTTCGCGCTGCTTTTAACCGGGTGCGCAACGAGGAACATGTTAAGGCACGAATTTGACAAAACCTACGACTATGACCGGCTGTATTCCTCGGTGCTTCTTGCCGTTAATGACAAGAATTTTACCATACTTGAACACTCAAAAGAGGACGGTGTCATAAAAGGACAGGATAATGCAATCCTATATTCATCATTGATATCCATAGTGCTGGCCAAGGGCCAGGGAAAGACCCTGCTTTCCGCGAATGAAGCTACATGCAGTATGTCCGGCAACAGGCTTGAAGATCTGGTCCAGAGGACGGATTTTTTTTATGGACGGTTTGACAGGGACAAAAGACTTGAAACGCAGGTAATAAATTCCACAGTCGGGGCGGGTACAAATGAAAAAAGTCCGCAAAAAACAGGGGAACTGCCGGTACTCTCCTCTGCAAATGCCGTGGAAACTGGCACTGTAAAATTGACAGCTGATATTGCCTGGGATGACAGTCTCGGGCTTTCCGTAAATAACGGGGATGTATTTGACTGGAAAAATGTAAACATAACACTGACTTATACTTCACTTTTTGAAACAAAAAAATATGAAGGCAGGGCCGAACTGATAAAAACCGGAGAAAAGATAACTTTGAAGAAAACTCTTTTCAAGTCCGAAGGCGGAGGGGAACTTAAGAAAAACACAAGGCCGGATAAGATAGAGCTGAAATGCCTGCTTGAGGCGGGTAAGGCCGGGGTTTTTGAGGGCAAATAAGGCAAATAAGAAACGTCCGCATTTAGAGACTGTCCAAAAAGCTTTTATGATAGGTCGTGTCCGGTACGAACTTTAATTTTTCTATGGATTTTGCGCTTATATTATATAGGGGAATCGCGCAAAGGCCATAGAAAAATTAAAGTTCGTACCGGACACGATAAAGAATTTCATGGTTTTATAGGGTTTTCCGCCAGTATCATTTAATCCTCCAAAACAAGCTTGACAAATGCCGTATTATATTGTATGTTGATATTGAGATTCAGTATCAAAAAGGAGGCTTTATGGATTCTTCTGGGATGTTAAAAAGCTACATAGAAAAAAAAGGCCTTAAAAAGACGGCTGAGCGGTCCGTGGTGCTTGATGTTATAAAAAAAATACAGGGGCACTTTGACGCGGAAGGCCTGCTTTCTCAGGCAAATAAACGTAATTCGAAAATATCCCGCGCTTCCGCGTACCGCACCATAAACCTGTTCGTTGAGGCCGGCATCATAAAAGAATCATTGCTGCGCGGCGGCAGGAAAGTATACGAATACGGGCCTGAAAAAACGCATCACGACCACATGATATGCGAAAAGTGCGGCAGATTGATCGAGTTCAGCGACACCATGATAGAAAAACACCAGCGGTCGATATGCAAAAGACACAAATTTCAAATGACCGGACACAAACTGGAAATAAAGGGCATATGCAGTTCGTGCAGATAGCGTCACAAAGGAGCCATTTATGAAAATGTCGGATTTGAAACCCGGAGACAGGGGTGTTGTTACAAAAGTCGAATATACAGGTGAAGTAACAAGGCGGCTCATGGACTTAGGGCTCCACAAAGGGGCGTCTTTTAAGGTCGTGCGTAAAGCACCGCTGGGAGACCCCATGGAAATCAAATTAAGGGGAACCCTGCTTGCCTTAAGGATGAAGGAAGCTGAGAATGTAAGCGTGGAAAAAGACAGCCCTTCGGGAAAGGGGAAATAACATGGTTAAAAATTTAAAGCCTTTGACAATAGCCCTGGCGGGAAATCCAAATTCCGGAAAGACGTCGCTTTTTAACGCCATTGCCGGAACAAACCTAAAAGTCGGCAACTGGCCAGGGGTAACAGTTGAAAGATACGAAGGATACGTTAATTACAAGGGATACAGGATAAAGCTGGTTGATCTGCCGGGTACTTATTCCCTGAACGCGTATTCCCCTGAAGAAACTGTGGCCAGGGATTTTATAGCCGGAAAAAAGGCTGATATAGTAATAAACGTGGTTGACGGAAGCAACCTTGAAAGGAACCTGTATCTGACCCACCAGCTCATGGAACTGGAGCCTGAGATGGTGATAGCGCTTAACATGTACGATGAAGTGATCAAAAACGGCATAACAATTGATTTTAAGTATTTGCAGAAACTCCTGGGCTGCCACATAGTTCCGGTCAGCGCCGTGACGAAAAAGGGGATAGATTCCCTGCTTGACCACGTTGTCAGGGTATATGAAAAGAAAATACCAATAGCAAAGAACAAGATCTTTTACAGCGAAGAAGTGGAAGAGTCGCTGGCAAAGCTTAAGGCCCTGATAGAAACTGATACCGCCCTTACCCTGGCTTACGGCGCCAGATGGCTGGCCGTGAAACTATTTGAAAACGACGAGGCAGTATACAGGATGCTCAAGGAAAAACCGGTTTGGGTCAGGCTCGAGGGGAGTCTGGGGCTGATCCTTGCGGAACTGGAAAGCAAAATACAGGGCAAGATACCTGAAAAAATCCTCGAGGACAGGTATGCTTTTGTCAGGGGAGCTGTGAAGGAAACAGTAAAGGCACCCAATGAAGGCAGGGAAACCCTGACCGATAAAATTGATTCCGTGCTTATAGGGAAATATCTGGGCCTGCCGATATTCCTTTTGATAATGTGGCTCATATTCCAGATGACGTTTGTCCTGGGAAAAATCCCCATGGGGTGGATCGCATCCCTTTTTAATTATGCGGGCCTTAAGGCCTCGATTTTCCTGCCCGAGGGCAATATACGGTCCATAGTGGTTGACGGTGTTATTGCCGGAGTCGGGGGAGTGGTTGTATTCATACCAAATATCATGCTGCTGTTTTTGGGATTGTCCTTTCTTGAAGCGACCGGATACATGGCGCGCGCGGCTTTTGTGGTGGATAAAGTGTTCCACAAGATGGGCCTGCACGGAAAATCCTTCATCCCCATGGTGACGGGCTTCGGGTGTTCTGTACCCGCATTCATGGCATGCAGGACCTTAAAGAACAGGAGCGACAGACTGGCCACCATGATGGTCATACCTTTCATGAGCTGCGGCGCGAAACTGCCGGTTTATGTGCTGCTGATAGGGGCTTTTTTCCCGGAAAAGGCAGCGGGCAACATCCTGTTCGGCGTGTATTTATTCGGCATACTGGTGGCTGTTCTTTCGGCAAAACTTTTCAAATCAACCATATTCAAGGGGCAGTCGGAACCTTTTGTCATGGAACTGCCTGTGTACAGGATGCCGTCTTTTAAATCCGTACTAATGCAGATGTGGTTAAAGGCGTGGATGTACATTAAAAAAGCCGGCACTACGATCCTTGCCGCTTCATTGATAATCTGGTTTGCGGCCAATTATCCCCAGAACAGGGAACTGGAAAACGGATTAAATGCAAAGATAGCGGCTTTAAGCGCGGGTTTAGGTCCGCAGGAAAAGATTGTCATTGTCCAAAATATTAAAAATGAATACGCAGCCAGGCACCTTGAATATTCTTTCGCGGGCAGGATAGGCAAGGCTATAGAACCTGTTTTAAAGCCTCTTGGTTTTGACTGGCGCATCGGGACAGCCCTATTATCCGGATTGGCCGCCAAAGAAATAGTGGTATCCACGATGGGCACTATTTATTCCATGGGTGCGATAGGTCATGAAACAGGAGGGCTGGCAGCACAATTGAGAAATGACAAGGCTTATAATCCTGCGGTCGCGCTTGCGCTCATAGTATTTGTCCTGCTATATGTGCCCTGCCTCGCGGCAACGGCTGTATTTCATAAGGAAGCAGGGGAACTGAAGATGACGCTGTTTTATATAGCCTATGCTATGGGTACTGCCTGGGTGATGGCGTTTGTGGTCTATAGGGCGGCGTTGTTGTTTGTGAGATAGTTGGCTCATAGGCCAAAAAACATGTTTTTAATGAAGGCGAAAAACAATTTTCTATTTTTACGTAAAATAGAAAAGCGTATGATAAACCAAACAAACCTTTTTTTTACCGGCCTGTTGTGTTATATTATCAAAAATGAAATAAAAAATATTAAAGGAGAAACTATGAAAAACCTGATGATCTACAATCCTGTAAAGATACATTTCGGAGCCGGGGAGATCGAGAATGCCGGGCGTCTGGCAAAAACCCTCGGTAAAAAAGCCGTGATAGTAACAGGCAAAAATTCCACTAAGAAAACCGGGTTATTGGACAGGACCATAAAACTTCTTGAAAAAGAAGGCGTCAAATCGGTTGTTTATGCCGGTATTACCCCTAACCCTAAAAATACCGAAGTTGAAGAAGCTTCCGCGCTCGCGGTTAAGGAAGGCTGTGATTTTGTCATAGGCCTGGGCGGCGGTTCCGCGATGGACGCGGCAAAGGGAGTGGCAGTCGTGGCTGGAAGCGGCGGAAAATTATGGGACTATATAGGGCTGCCGGGAAAAAAACCAAAAGACATCGGAAAATCCCTGCCTATTATGCTCATACCCACGCTCTCGGCGACCGGGTCGGAAGGAAATCCCGCGGCTGTATTTTCAAACCCGGTACTGAACCAGAAAGCCGCCATATATAATCCGGACAAAATTTTTCCTGCAATTTCCATTGTTGACCCTGACCTGACTTTAAGCGTGCCGCCTAAACAGACAGCTGAAGGCATCATAGATGTGATCATGCATGTCCTTGAGGAATATTTAACCGGAGAAACCGACTGCGACATGCAGGACAGGTTTACTGAGGGTATCATATTGACATGTATGGAAGAAGGCAGGCGTGTCATGAAAAATCCCGGGGACAAACACGCAAGGGCGCAGATAGCGTTATCAAGCACGGTCGCCCTGCAGGGACTTCCGAATTCAGGCAGGGCAGGCGCCTGGGTTGTGCACCCGCTGGAACACGCTGTTACCGCTTATTTTGACAACATAGCGCACGGCGCGGGAATCGCCGCCATACTCCCGTCATACCTGAAATACTTGGGCGAGGTTAAGCCGGATAAAGTGCACCAGTTGGCTGACAGGCTCTTTGACGCGCCAAAAGATGTTAAAGGAGAATTGAAAATCGCGTTTTGTATCGAGAACTTCAGGAAGTTTATAACCGATATAGGACTCTCGGATAATTTTAAGGATTTGAACATAGGAATGGAAAATATGGAAAAGTTCGCTGACAAAGTCATTGAGGTCGGCGGCTTGCCGTGGAAACTTGACAGGCCAAGGCTGGTGCAGATTTTTAAGGGCGCGTTTTAGTAAGATCAAGGCCGAATGTGGGTGACGAATTTTAGGTACTGCAGTCCGCACCCGGCAGTGCGCCTTATGTCATTCAAATTGACTTTATCGGAAAAAATGATATACTCGCTATGCACTGACTACTAAAACATACGGAGCCGGCATGAGCAGAGTGAATTTCATGGAATACAATGGAAAAAAAATAATCATGATGGATATAGATAATTGTTCCATTGAAGAATTTGAAAAATTATTGTTTGATTCAGCGGTTATGATAAGGAAAGAAACGCCAAATTCCGTTTTATCCCTTGTTTCCGGCGGGCAGGGCACGCCGATATTTACAAATAAAGATATGTTCATGGAGTATTTAAGGTTGAACCAACCGTTCATAAAAGCCTCGGTTGTCTGCGGTTTGCCGAAAATGCAGGCAGCCATGTTCCAGGCGGTTGTAGCGCCCACGGGCAGGGAACTTAAGATGTTCAATACAAAATCAGAAGCATTTGACTGGCTTATAACGCGGTAAAATAAACCGCAGAACCCATGTTTTGGGGTTTGTGACCGCCTTTTACACGTACTCCCCAAACTTCTGGATTCCTTTTTCCTTTTTCCACCATACCTTGAACGGTGTTGTGATTTTCTGCGCTTTTCCTGTTTTTGAGGACAAATAAGCCTTATCCATGACTTCCATTATATGGAGGCTCTGTTCAGCGTTATATACGGGTTGTGTTCCTGTACGCACCCAGCCTATGAATTTTCCCATGATATCGTCTTCAGCCTCAAATTTGGGGAACTTATCCGGAGCCACGCAGCCTTCAAGGTTCCTGAAAGGCGTTTTTTTGCCGGAAATTGCGGCATTGGTTTTAACTACCAGGGGGTTATTGTCGGCGTTTATGTAAACCGCGCCTTTGCGGCCGTAAATTACAGTATGGTTTTCCACGTAAGGGTGGCACCAGGAAGCTTTTACCGTGGCGAAAACACCTCCTTCAAACTCAAGTATCATTACTGCATTATCATCCACGCCGGGTCTTATCTTATCTCCGTTTACCAGGGTCCTTTTTGAAAGAAGTATATTCACAAAAGCCGATACCTTCCTGACCGGGCCCATTATGGAAATCAAACGTGACAGCGCATAACATCCCACGTCAAGTATGGCGCCGCCTTTTGCGATTTTTTTATCATAATACCAGTTATTTCTCGGCGGCCCGGGAAATGAAAGTTCTGAGTGGGCCGAGGTTATCTTGCCTATGTATTTTTCCCTTACAAAATCCAGCGCCCTGGTATAATTCGGATAATGGTCAAAAGGGAGCCCCATCATGAGTTTTTTGTATTTTTTTGCGGCTTTCGCCATTTTTTTTGCCTCCGTGAAGCTGGTCGCCACGGGTTTTTCCACGAGCACATGCGCCCCGGCTTTCATGCACGCTATCGCGTGTTCGGCGTGAAGCGAGTGTGGCGTGGTTATGACCACACAGTCGGGTTTTTCTGTCCTGAGCATCATATTGTAATCATCATAGAAACGCTGTATGCCGTGTTTTTCGGCTTTTGCTTCTGCGTTCTTTTTATGCCTGGAATAAATACCGCACAGGTGAAGCGCCTCAAGTTTCTGCGCCATTATTATAAACCTGTCTGAAATCTCGCCCGCGCCCAAAAAAGCCACTTTTAATTCGCTCATGTAAAACCTCCTTATGGAATTTTCAACATTATAATATATAAAGGAATTAATTAATATAAAAAAAACAGGCAGATCAAGGGGATCGTTGAAACGTGAAAAACACGGAAGGCAGAACGCGACTCCGCATTGCGCAGTCTGTGGCATTGTTTTACTTGTTCATTACAAATTCCTATGTTATTATTAATGAAAACATAAAGGAGGATTTAAGATGAATAAATGGGAATGTTCGGTTTGCGGTTATATTTATGACCCCGCGAAAGGGGATCCTGACGGCAAAGTTGCGCCGGGCACGCCTTTTGACAAACTGCCTGCTGCCTGGGTTTGCCCCGAGTGCGGAGCTTCAAAGGCTGATTTCAAAGAATTAAAGTAACTGCATGAAAAAAATAATACGGTATTTTTTTGCCGTTTGTTTTTTAGCCGCGGTAATATATGTGCTTAAATTCTCACCCATGGCTTATTATATATTTGACGGCCATGGAAGGAATGTGTTTGTGGAAAGGTTTGAGGTGTACATGCTTCAGATGGGGGCCTTGGCTCCGTTGATTTTCATCGGTTTCTACGCCGTGTGCCTGCTTTTTTTTATTCCCGCCAGCATCCCGACGTCGATCGGCGGGCTTGTTTTTGGCGAATGGTTCGGGCTGCTGTTTAACCTTATCGGAGCCATGATAGGCGGGACAATGTCGTTTTTGCTTGCCAGATACCTGCTCAGGGATTTCGCCATAAAACTTCTTACCGTCGGGCACTTCAAGACATTGGATGATAAGGTCGAGGAACACGGATTTTCAATCATGGTTTATCTGAGGCTTTTGTTTGTGCCGTTTACCTATTTAAGTTTTGCATCCGGCCTGTCAAAGATACGTTTTAGCCAGTTTTTCTGGGGCACGCTGACGGGGGTCATACCAGGCCTTGCCGTGGTCACATTTTTTATAACAGCCATTAAGGAACTGCTGCTCACATATAAAACTCCGGTGGATCTGTTGAGATTTAATATTATTTTTCCCGTGTGTCTTTTTATATTTTCGTTCTTCATCCCTGTCATAATGAAACACTATAAGAAGAAGTTTAATATATCAAAAGAAATAGAGAAAGAAACCGAAACGCTGTAAGGCTGATGCAGGCGGAAATAAAATTTGGAAACGGGGCCCAATGATAAAACTAACAAACCTGAAAAAAAATTATGGGACTTTTACCGCCGTAAAAGAGATAAACCTGGAAATAGGAAAAGGTGAAGTGTTCGGGTTTTTAGGCCCCAATGGCGCGGGTAAGACTTCCACCATAAAGATGATGTGCGGCCTGACATCAATTACTTCCGGGGACGCGGAAATTGACGGGATAAGCATAAAAAAAGACCCGGTGGCTTATAAAAAACAGTTCGCGCTTATTCCGGACAAGCCTTATATATTTGAAAAACTTCGCGGGATAGAGTACGTGGAATTCATAGGCAACCTGTACGGGGTTGAAAAGGAAAGTTTTAATAGGATCCTCGCCAAATACGCGCCCAGGTTCGGGGTGGATGAGTACATCAATGACTTTATAGAAAGCTACTCGCACGGCATGAGCCAGAAGCTGCTGATAGTCGCCTCCCTCATACACTCCCCGAAGGTTTTCATCCTTGACGAGCCCATGGTGGGGCTTGACCCCCGCTCCATGAAAGTGCTCCGCGACGAGTTCAAAAAACTCTCAAAAGAGGGCATGACCGTATTCATGTCAACGCACTCCCTGGACACAGCCGAGGAGGTATGCACCACCGTCGGCATCATAGACCACGGGAATATACTTGAGTCGGGGAATTTAAAGGTGATAAAAAAGAAGAGGAAAAATAAAAAGCTTGAGGACCTTTTCTTCGAGCTCACAGAGCCGGTTGAGAAATGAAGGATCTAGCCTGGCTTGTTTCGTTTTACCTGATCCAGTTCAAAAATAAAATGCTGAATCCCACAAAAGAAAACATCATAAAGAGTCTGCTCGTTCTCGTGTTTGCCGCTATGTTTTTTCCTATTGTTTACCAGCTTTTTTACTTTATATTCAAGCATTTTTATTCCGTGCCAATAGTAGGCGGATTGCTGGTAAACAAGCTGCTCAACACTTTTTTCCTGACATTTTCGGTCATGATATTATTATCCGCCATAGTCGCGGCCATACCCGTATTGTATTTGAGCCATGACATGGATTTCCTGTTTTCGTCGCCCTTAAAAACAGAAACCATATTTTCCACGCAATGCGTCAAGATAACGGCGGGCGCGAGCTGGATGATAATACTCATGGGAATACCCATATTCGGCGCGTACATGTCGGTTCTGAAGATCACAGCCGCACAGTATCTTTTTATACTGCTTTGTCACGTGCCTTTTTTCATAATACTCTCGTCCGCGGGCATCCTGGTCACCGTGCTCTTAGTCAGGTTTTTTCCCGCTGAAAACGTGAGGAACATGGCCATAGCCTTAAGCGGCATATTCGCGGTGATTTTAATAATATATTTCAGGATGCTGCAGCCTGAAAAATTGACAGGCGCGGGCATCGACCAGGTAAGCGATTTTATAAAAAACCTGCGTACGCCGGACGCGATGTGGATGCCCCACGCTTATTTCGTAAACATAGTGCACAAGGTTACTGCGTACGGTATTTTCGGGGGGCTTTCTGGTTTCTTTTACTTCATGTCGGCAAGCCTTCTTGTCCTCTCTTCGGTCATCGTAGTCTCAAAGTACCTGTATTTTGAGGGTTACGGCAAAAAAGGGGCCAGGAGGAAGGAAAAGCCGCTCTCTTTAAGCTACAGTTATACAAAACGGTTTATTTTCACGGCCCAGTCATTAAAGGACGCCAGGTACCTGCTCAGGGACACGTCGCAGTGGATACAGGTTGTTTTTTTGGCCGGCATAGTTTTTATATATCTTTTCAACCTGTACAAACTGCCCGCGGAACTTTTCGGTTTGCGCGATTTCATATTCTTCCTTAACATAGGGTTCATAGGTATGGTTTTGGCCGCAGTGGGTTCCAGGTTTGTTTTGCCTGTCATATCAACCGAGGGGAAAGGTTTCTGGATATTCAAGACGGCGCCGGTTACCATGCCTCGTTACGTGATGTATAAATTCCTGGTATACAGCGTGCCGCTCATCTTAACCGGACAGTTTGTGGCGATAATATCGATTAACATCCTAAAGCCCGGGGAATTCGTCAATTATCTGACAATGTATTCCACTTTTTTCATTACGCTGGTTATTGCCTCGGTCGGCATAGGGTTCGGCGCGTATTTCGCGGATTTCAACATAAAAAACCCCGAGGACCTGATCACCGGGGTGGCCGGGTTGGCTTATATGTTCTTGTCATTTATGTATGTCGCGTTTGTGCTTTTTATAGAAGCCGGCATAGTAAAGGATTATTACATGGCGCAGATAGTAAAAGCCATGGTTTTTACGCCGTCAAAATACGTCTTCAATTATATACTTATTATGGTATCCGCGCTTGTCATATCAGTGCCGTGTTTGCTCTCCGGCATGAATAAACTTAAAACAATGGAGAACTAAAAATGGAATTAAAGGGAAAACAGGTGATAGTGGCCGGGCACGTGACCGAAGTATACGGTCCTGTACAGGCCCTGCGCAACTACCTGGTAAAAAGGACAGGGGATCTGATATACATAACGCATCCATTTTCGTATTCAAAACTGGAAGGCAGCGCCGCTGAATTTTACGAAAATGGGAAAGTTGAAAGGACCGTAAAGGGCCACAAACGCGGGTCAAACCAGCCGATACAGTGGGTAAAAGACATGATATTCAACCTGACATTAGTTTTTGGTTTAAAAACGAAGACCAATATATTTGTTGCCATAGATAATCTGAATGCCATGACAGCCATAATACTGAAATGGCTGGGCAAAGTTGATAAAGTGGCCTACTATATAATAGATCACACGCCGAGGCGCTTTAAGAACCCGGTTTTTAACTGGTTTTATGAGTCCATAGACGGCTTTGCCTGCAAAAACAGCGACTATATCTGGTCGCTTTCAAAAAGGATTGCCGATGCTAAAAACGCCAAATTCAAGCTTAAAGCCGCCAATAATCTCGTGGTACCCGTGGGAGTTGAACTTGACAAGGTTGACAAATTTACGGTTGAAGAAAAGACAGAGAAAAAAACCATGATCCTTATGTCCATGCTTGATGAAACCAAAGGCGTGCAGCTTTTGATAGATTCCATGCAGGATATCATTAAGGAAGTGCCGGACGCGGAGCTTCTGATAATAGGCACGGGTCCGTATGAACCGGATTTAAAAGAACAGGCAAAAAACTTAAAACTTGAAAAAAGCGTGAAGTTTCTGGGCCTCATGGATCATGATTCGCTTTTTAAATTCATACCCCACCACAGGATAGGCATGGCGCCCTATATAAACGACGCGAATAATTATTCATGGTATGCCGACCCTACAAAGCCCAAAGAGTATTTAGGGTGCGGCCTGCCTCTGGTAATTACTGATGTGCCGTGGATAGCCGAAGAAGTCGCTAAAAGGCCCATGGGCATCGTGTGCAAATACGAGCGCGCGTCGCTTGTGGCGGCATGTGTTAAGATGCTCAAGGACGATGATTTTTACAGGTTATGCCTTGAAAATTCGCTTGAATTCGCGGCAGGACTTTCATGGACGGGGATATATGACAGGGTTTTTGATGAAATGAAATAGCATGCCATGTACCTGAGCTACTGCGAACCGTGTCATGTACCTGAGCTACTGCGAA
>OCZT010000664.1_pt1 | contig 34526 bp, 38 predicted proteins | sample 1539031 | NCBI WGS metagenome assembly OCZT01 (sample SAMEA3539308, study PRJEB22396) | soil metagenome | biome: tundra; feature: field; material: soil | place: USA | collected 2010-05 | depth 0.15 m | reverse complement strand
TTCACTAAAGATTTCTTACATACTTGAATTGGATTAACCTTGTGTCTCAGCAGTTTTCATTTCCATTAAATCATAAGCTAACAATTGATAAGCGATAGAAATGAAACCCCGATGCTTGCTGGCTTTTTAAATTGAAAGCAATGTTTTTTGTAATTTAGTAATACACCAAAGCACAATAAGGATTTGTAGATAGGGGTTTATTAATCTTAAGAGCCTGTACGCATCGGGGTTTCACGGTAAGAATCTTTTTTATTGTGGTGAAAGCTGTGAAACCCCCGATGGGACGCAAAGGCATAAAACAGCTTTTTGTTTTTACAATTAAATACTTTTATTTGTATAAAGTAGGTGGACTAATCGTTTATCCCAGTTTACTCAATACGGTCTCACTTGAATATTGATTATTGAACTTGCCTGCCGGTAGGCAAGTTCAACACTCAATTTTCAAGTATAAAATCCTTAACTAAATGACATTTTTCCCGCCCTTGGTGTTCTGTGCAATGGTTTGAGCGTTGCTCACCAACAAGCGTATTAAGATTAAGTGTACTTATACGCAAAGTTTAAAGTTATTTTTTGGGAGGAAGGCTAAAAGCAATTGCTTCATGCTCAAAGTGTCCTTTATGTGAAGCATCGCAGAAAGGTTTGTTTTTAGAAAGTCCGCAGCGGCAAATGGAAATAATTTCTCTTCCTCCCAGATCATATACATTACCGTTCTTATCTACAATTTCAAAATCCCCTTCTACCCTTAATGAACCATTGCTGTTTACTGTAATTTTTGTTGCGGCCATTGGTTTTATATTAGGGTGCAAAAGTAATTATGATAAAGAATAACAAAGTATTTTTTTATCCTGATAGATTTTTTATACCTGCAGTTCAGGGTAGAAGATTAACTATATTAATTTCTGCAGTCTTCTAATTTAATTTCAATACTCTTCTATATCAACCTCGCAAACGGTTGCACCGGTATAATTAGACTTACTACATTCATTTCAATATCCTTCTATATCGCCGGTATACGTGTTATATGAGCTTTGCATAATGATCAAACTGCTCTATATCACATGCATATTTCTTTTAACCAACAGCAATGTGTTTGGACAGGTAGCCTATGCAACAGCTTCGGCAACGATAGTAACGCCGGTTGGCGCAGAAATATCAGGCGATATAAATTTTGGAGATTTTTCCACCGGCTCCTCTCACGGTACAATTGCACCCGGTTCTGATGGTATGGCTAAATCTACCGGTGGAGTAAAACTTGTTAAAGATAAAACCGGTGCTGTGTCTTTAAATGTTATCGGCGGATCGTTCGCTTATGATGTTACAATTCAAACTGAGCCGATCATTTTAAAAAGGAAAACAGGCAGCGAAACTATGAAGGTTAATTTATTTACAGGATTACATCTTGTTAAGAATGTGCAGAATAATGATATTGTAAATTTGCCTGTCAGTGCATCTCTTGCTGTGGAAGCATCTCAGACTCCCGGAATGTATGCGTCATCCTTTAGTATAACAGTGAACTTTAATTAATATTCCTCTTTATAAATTATAATCCATGGACGATAATTTTTTGTCCATCCTTTTTTTCCTAATTCATTTTGTGACCTCAATCTTTCTTCGGGATTCGAAGTCATTCCAATATATATCTTATTAAAAGTTTCGGAGTATAAAACGTAAACGGTGAACATAAATGACAAAGTCCTGAAATTTTCAGGACTTTGTTGCGAAGGGAGGGTTCGAACCTCCGACCTTCGGGTTATGAGCCCGACGAGCTACCGCTGCTCTACTTCGCGATATATAGTTTTAGCTCTTTTCTTTGTTGCGAAGGGAGGGTTCCAAACCTCCGTCCGCCTCCCGGCGGATATGAGCCCGATCCCGAAACCTCGGGACTGCTCTACTTCGCGATATATAGTTTTAGCTCTTTTCTTTGTTGCGAAGGGAGGGTTCCAAACCTCCGTCCGCCTCCCGGCGGATATGAGCCCGATCCCGAAACCTCGGGACTGCTCTACTTCGCGATGTAATGTGCAAATTTACGCTGTAATAGCTTTGCTCCCAAATTTATATACGATTGTGATGTAGAAAAGTTACATAAAGAAAATATTTTTATAATACCTTTGCATTGCTTCATAAATAAATCAGAAGCAAAGTTCCCGGGGTGCTTCCCGCCAATTGGCGGGATCGCTGAGAAATACCCGCAGAACCTGATCAGGATAATACCTGCGAAGGGAGGATGACCATCTTTTATTTTCTTCTCCTCTTTTTCGTTGGCTTATCTAATTTATTAAATGATAAATTATTTATGCAATGAAAAAAATTATTACACTATTTATTTTAACCGGCATTTCTATTTCGGTATTTTCCCAGAACAAAAAAAGCGATACGCTTCTTTTACAGCCTATTGAAATAAAAGCGGTAAGAGCCAATGATAAAGCGCCATTCACAAAAACCAATCTTACAAAAAAAGATATAGAGAAAGTAAACCTTGGGCAGGACCTGCCATTTATATTAAATCAAATACCATCGGTCGTTATAAATTCTGATGCAGGAAATGGCTTAGGCTATACAGGTATACGCATAAGAGGTACAGATGCTACAAGAATAAATATGACCTTGAATGGAATTCCTTACAACGACGCTGAAAGCCAGGGAATTTATTTTGTTGATCTGCCGGATATAGTTTCTTCTGTCAACAGTATACAGGTACAAAGAGGTGTTGGCACATCATCCAATGGCGCTGGCGCATTTGGGGCAACCATAAATTTATCAACCAATGAAATAAATGATTCAATGTATGAAGAGTTGAATAATAGTTACGGCTCTTTTAATACATGGAAACATACACTTAAAATCGGTTCAGGTTTACTAGGAAAACATTTTACCATTGACGTAAGGGGATCATTAATAAACAGTGATGGATTTATTGACAGAGCCACATCTGATCTTAAATCTTTTTATGTAAGTACTGCCTATCTTTCTTCCACAAATTCATTACGCTTAAATATTTTTTCAGGAAAAGAAAAAACTTACCAGGCATGGTATGGTGTTCCTGAAAGCTATTTAGATACCAACAGAACCTACAACCCAGCAGGTACGGAAAAACCCGGAACACCTTACGAAAATGAAACGGATAATTATTGGCAAACTCATTATCAGCTTTTTTATAATCATAAAATAAATGCTCAATGGGCTTTTAACACCGCAGTTTTTTTTACAAAAGGATATGGTTATTATGAAGAGTACAGGGCTGCCCAAAATTTTACAGATTATGGCTTACCCGATTATCAAAACGGCACACAGGTAATTACGCAAACAGATTTAATAAGACAATTATGGTTAGATAATAATTTTTACGGAGGTATCTTTTCTTTTCAGCAACAAAGCCAGCGATCCCAATTTACATTAGGAGGCGGATGGAATAAATATGATGGCAAACATTATGGCATAGTAACATGGGCACAGGTTGGTTTTCCAAAAGATTATCATTTTTATGATCTTACAGCACACAAGCAGGACTTTAATATTTACAGTAAACTTCAGCAACAGTTAACTCAGCACTGGCAAGGCTTTGCGGATATACAGGCAAGAGCAATAAAATATAATATTAATGGTTTTCAAAATAATCCTCAGTTAATTATTAATAAAAATTATTTGTTCATCAATCCAAAACTTGGCATCACTTATAACAAAAATAATTTACAGGCATACCTCTCTTATTCGATGGCTGGCAAAGAGCCTAACCGTGATGATTTTGAAGCAGGTATTAATCAACAACCAAAACCTGAAACTTTACATGATATAGAATTAGGCGCTGAGAAAAAAACTTTGAATTACTCATATGGCGCAACTGCCTACTACATGTATTATCATAACCAATTGGTACTAACAGGAAAAATTAATGATGTGGGAGCATACACAAGAACAAATACTCCTTCCAGCTATCGTTTGGGAATTGAGCTACAGGGAAAAGCCAACTTATTGCCGTGGTTAAATGCTTCAGCAAATATTGCTTTCAGCAAGAACAAAATAAAAAATTTTACAGAGTATGTAGATGATTATGACAATGGCGGGCAAAATACTTTTCAATATCATAATACCGATATTTCATTTTCGCCTAATGTAGTTGCAGGATGTACAATAAATTTTATTCCTCTTAAAAATGCAGAAATAGGTTTTTTATCAAAATATGTGGGAAGAGAATTTTTGGATAATACATCTAAAATTTCAAGGAGTCTTAATCCCTTTTATATTCAGGATGCAAGATTGAGTTATACGCTTAATAATAAAATACCCAGAGAAATAAATTTCATCTTTCAGGTAAATAATATTTTTAATAAAAAGTATGAGCCTAATGGCTATACGTTTAGTTATTTCTACTCAGGAAATCTGACAACAGAAAATTATTTTTTCCCAATGGCGGGTACAAATTTTATGGCAGCGATAAATATAAAATTCTAATCGTGAAACGTCAGACGTGAAACGTGAAAAGACAATCTCACGTTTCACGTCTGACGTTTCACGATCATTTATATTTTTCCTGCCATCCCAGCATTCCGCCTTCAAGATTTTTTGTGTTGATAAAGCCAAGTTGTTCCAATACCATAGCGGCTATACCACTACGGTTGCCGCTGCGGCAATAGCAGATCACTTCCTTATTTCGCAGGTCTTCAATATCTTCTATTTGCATGCTTTGTATCTTTCCCAATGGAAACAAAATGCCGCCGATATTAAACTCTGCATTCTCATGCGGTTCTCTTACATCAAGCAAATGAATCTGCTCCCCGGCATCTAATCTTTTTTTAACTTCTTCGGCTGTTATATTTGTCATTGAAGTAAATCTTTTTGATCTTTCGTTTTTAAACTATCCACTTCAAGCGGCGTTGGTGAAAGCCACACATCCATGGTTTGCCCGGGACGAATATAGAGCGGTGTTTTATCTATATCAAATCTTTCAGGGTTTTGTTTATATACAAAAGCAGCAGCAGTATCTTTTACAGTTGTCATTGCTATTACTGAAGCAAGCGTAATACCTTTTGTTTCCAGTAAGGCTTTTGCTTCTGCAAAAGTTAATCCTACAAGATCAGGAACCAGCATTTGCTGCACCTCTAATCCGCCGCCGATGATTAAAGTTATCCGGGCTCCCCATGGAACTTTTGTGCCTGCTGTAATTCTGGAGCCATTGTATTGTTGCTCTAAAACTGAGCCTTTCATAAAATCGGGGCGATAAATAGTATCTCCTAACCGAAGGTGATTTCTTTGAAGCATATCGTATGCAAACCGAAAACTTAAACCTTCCAGTTTGGGCATATTAATAGCCGGAGTAGTTGCTCTGTTTATAGTTAAAAAAACAGTACGGTTTACTTTTACAGTTGCATCAGGATCAGGCAACTGTTTTATCACTGTATACCTTGGAATGCTGTCAAAATAAACTGAATCCTGTATTATCACATCAAAGCCTCTGGACTCTAATATCTTTATTGCATTGTCAACATTTTGCCCTTTAACTGCTGGCACCTTTAAATATTCTCCATGATGTGTAAACCAGCTTAAAGATTGCAAAAACAAAAAACCAATTAAAAATACCAACGCTAAAGAGGCTAATAAGTTTACCCAAAAAGGTTGCTTAGTAAGATATATAAAAAGTTTTTTCATTCCTGTTGTAAGAGATAGGATAAAGGTGCAATTTAATTATCAATTATGTAAACACTCTTCAATTAATGCGGTATAAAAATCCTGTAAGCTCCACCCCATTGCATGCACCTGCTGGGGAATAATGCTGGCCTCGCTTTGCCCGGGCACGGTATTTATTTCCAGCATATAAGATTTGCCCTCTTCTTCATTATAAATAAAATCAATTCTTACAATTCCTTTGCAATTAAATACCTGGTATATTTTTACTGCGGCTTCTCTTATTTTTTCTGCTATCAACTCATCTACTTTTGCAGGTGTAACTTCTTCGCTGGCGCCTAAGTATTTAGCCTCGTAATCAAAAAAATCTTTTTTAGAAATTATCTCCGTTATCGGCAATGGAATTATTTCACCTTTTGATTTAAATACTCCAATAGTAAGTTCTCTCCCGCTAATAAATTCTTCCACCAAAACCTGGTCATCTTCATTAAAAGCTTTTTCTATTGCTTTGCCTAATTCTTCTGAAGGTGAATTTACTTTGCTCATACCAATGCTGGAGCCTCCATTATTTGGTTTTATAAAAACAGGAAAGCGCAGGCTCTTTAATAATTCATCAGGACTTTTAAAACTATTTTTAAACAGAAGAACCGAACGTGACACATCGATGCCATTGAATGCAGCAACCGCTACTGTAAAGCTTTTATTAAATGTAAGCGCCGAGGTTGCGGCATCGCAGGAAGTATAAGGTATGTGAAGTGTATCAAAATAGCCCTGTAATTTTCCATCTTCGCCTGGTGTGCCATGGATACCGATCAACACCGCATCAAAAGTAATTTTCTCTTCATCAATGGTTATTGAAAAATCATTTTTATCAACTTCTATCTTATCTCCTGAAGATAATTTGTAGAACCATCCATCGGTAGTGATATCTATCTTATAAAGATTCCATCTTTCTTTATCAATATTTTTTTCAATAGTAATAGCTGATTTATAAGAAATTTCAGCTTCGCCGGAAAAACCACCTGTAACAAATGCAATGTTTAGTTTCATTTAGTTGATGTGTTTATCATAAGTCATTGGTCATTGGTCATTAGTCATTAGTTATTAGTTATTAGGTCAACTGATTATTGCTGAAATTATAAAATTTTGTATTGACTTATTGACAATTGACTTATTGACTATTGACAATTGACTTATTGACTATTGACAATTGACTATTGACCTGATGAATGCGGAACATTATTAATTCCTTCATTACCCGTATCCAGAACAAATTTCCATTTACCATCTTTTTGTTTTTTCCAGATGCTTAGATAGGTTCCCTGTAAGGTTGTATTCTGCAATTGTAAATTATAAATTCCATAAGAATATCCTAAATCTCCTGATGCAGAAACCTGTGCTGCAGTAGGCTCCCACGTTAAGGTATAAGATGAATCATTTATTTCTGTTAAATATTCTATTGCATTAGCGCCAATCATTGGCGGATGGGCGGGACGAAGTAAAATTCCATCATCATCCATATATTCAATAAAAGCTTTTTTCATTCCCTGCCTGCTGCTTACTGTAGAAAATTCTTTATCAGTTTTTATTATCTCATTTTTCCATGCAGCTTCTTTATTCATCTGGCTTGTAGGGCAACCGGTAAGACTTACAGTTATGAGAGCGATAACGAATGATCTGAAAAATATTTTTATCATAAGTACCAATTTTAAAAAAAGGCGAAAGTATTAAAATACTCTCGCCGTTGGAGCAGGAAATATCACCTGCTTGTTATAGACCGAAGCCTTAAAATTATATATGAAGCTTTTCTTTTTTAGCTAATAATTCTTCTACGGTTTCTCTGTACATCTCATCCGGTATACAACAATCAACCGGGCACACTGCAGCACATTGCGGTTCCTCATGAAAGCCCTGGCATTCGGTGCATTTATTCGGAACAATATAATAGATATCATTTTCTATCGGTGGGTTGCGCTGTTCAGCATCCAGCTGTGTTCCATCCATAAGTTTTACCATTCCCTTCACTGTAGCACCATCAGAAAAAGCCCACTCAACTCCTCCTTCGTAAATTGCATTGTTAGGACACTCAGGCTCACAAGCCCCGCAGTTTATACATTCATCTGTTATTTTAATAGCCATATATTTCTTTTTTAAAGCTTAAACGAAGCTGTGAATTATTCACGAATTTTGCATTCTTTTCTTTACAAATATAAAAAGAATATTGTTTGCAAATGAATTTAACTGAAAGAATTGATTTAATGATAGAAGTGGGAAAATATTTACAATCCGATCACGAAGATTGGCAGATAGTAAAACAAAAAGCTTTTGAAAAAAACAGATGGTTTATTCCTGAATTTATAAACCTTTCGGTAAAAAATATTGTAACTGAGTTTTTACAAAAAGATAAGCTGGAAAGATGGACCAGGTCTTATTATTTAGATGATAATATCACCCCAAAAAATGTTGGGATTGTAATGGCAGGCAATATTCCACTTGTGGGTTTTCATGATTTTTTATCAGTGTTTATAGCAGGGCATAAGCAAACGATAAAATTATCCTCAAAAGATGATGTATTGCTAAAGCATATTACGGATACGTTATTTGAATGGCAGCCATCATTGCATAATTCGATATCATTTGCTGATATGCTGAAAGGTTGCGATGCCTACATAGCTACGGGCAGTAATAATACCGCCCGTTATTTTGATTATTATTTCGGAAGGTTTCCAAATATCATACGCCGTAACCGCACATCTGTTGCCATTCTTACAGGAAATGAAACTGCAGATGAACTTGAGTCACTTGCAGATGATGTGCATTTATACTTTGGATTGGGTTGTAGAAATGTCACCAAAATTTATGTACCTGCGGAGTATGATTTTGTGCCATTGCTTAATGCCTTTAAAAAATATGCTTACTTTTCTGACCATACCAAATACAGGAATAATTATGATTATAACCTTGCATTGCTGATTATGAACAATGTTTATTATATGACTAATGAGAGCATTTTGCTGGTAGAGAACGAACAGCTTTTTTCACCGATCAGCCAATTGAATTATAGTTTTTATACCGATATAAACCAGCTACAGCAAAGGCTGGAAAATGATGGAAATATTCAATGCATTGTGGGAGATAATATCGTTTTTGGCAAAGCGCAGCAACCTTCCCTGTTTAGTTATTCTGACGGAATAGATACAATGCAATTTTTACTTTCATTATAATCTGCCAAAATATTTATTACAGTCAGTTTTGTCATTTACATTTTTGTCAAAATTTCTTTTTTAATTTTATAGAATAATAAACCTACGAAGTGCTTCCTAATTTAATGTTAAAGCTATCGGGCGGTTGGGGTTTACTTAAAACACTTCGTTTATTTGTAATTGTATAGGCATGTGATTTGATGCTTCTTACAAACAAAACTTTTTACATTTTAAAATTTCAGATAAATGAAACCTAAACACATTTTGTCAACTATTATCATCAGCGCTCTTACTACTCTTGGTGTTATTTTTGGCTACAGTAAATTTCAGCAAAACAACAATCCTAATTTTCAATCCGGATTTAATGTTCCTGCTAATTATAAATATGCAGGTTTTTTTAACCAGGACGGATCACCGGGTGCAGGGCCTGCAGATTTTACACAAGCTGCAACCGCAGCTATTCCTACAGTGGTACATATTATTACCAAGACAAATCCAAGACAGGTGAATAATAATTTGCAAAATCAAAAAAATCCTTTTTCTGATATGTTCGGTGATGATCTGTTCGATCAGCTTTTTGGAAACGGAAATCGCCAAAGATCAATGCCACAAAGAGCTTCAGGCTCAGGCGTTATTATAAGTGATGATGGTTATATTGTTACTAACAACCACGTAGTAGCAGGCGCAGATGAAGTAACCGTTACATTAAGTAATAAAAAAAGCTATACCGCTAAAGTTATTGGTGCAGACCCTTCTTATGACCTTGCAGTTGTAAAAATAAGCGCCAACAATTTACCTTTTATGCTTTATGGTAATTCAGATGATACCAAGATCGGGCAATGGGTATTAGCAATTGGCTATCCGCTAACTTTAGAAACTACAGTAACTGCCGGAATAATAAGTGCAAAAGGCAGAACTCTTGGATTAAACAGAGATAGAACGGGCAAAAAAGATCTGGCTGTAGAATCTTATTTGCAAACAGATGCAGCAGTAAATATGGGAAATAGCGGTGGTGCATTAATTAATACAAACGGGCAACTGATTGGCATTAATTCAGCCATTGCTTCTCCAACCGGAGTGTATGCAGGATATTCTTACGCCATACCTGTAAATATTGTAAGAAAAGTGGTAAATGATCTTATTAAATACGGCAGTGTGCAAAGAGGATTTTTAGGCGTTCAGTTTAAGGATGCAGCAGTAATGTCGGATGAGGAAAAGAAAATGAATAATATTCCTTTAAATGTTGATGGTATTTATATAGATGATGTATCTCCTAATAGCGGAGCTTATGCAGCGGGTATCCGAAAGGGCGATGTGATAAGAAAAATAAATGATGCTACTATCGAGTCAGGTTCTGATATGCAGGAGCAGATTAGCCGTTTTAAACCGGGAGATAAAGTAAATGTAACCTATGAAAGAAACGGAGCTTTGAACACACTGGCGGTTACCTTAAAAAATAGCTCAGGCAATTTTGATATTGTAAAAGCCGAAACAATGGTAGACAGATTAGGTGCTGACCTTGTTACCTTAGACAGCAAACTGGCAAAGAATTATGGAATTGCAGGCGGTGTGATAGTTAAAAAAATAAATGTTGGAGGAGCTATTGATGATCAAACAAGAATGAGAGATGGATTTATAATTACTAAGGCTAATGGTAAACCAGTAAAATCTGTTGATGAATTAAGATCAGTAATTGGTACTTCTAAAGATGTAAAGATTGAAGGCGTATACCCGGGATATGAAGAAACTTTCGAGTATCCTTTGGACTTAGGCGATACTAAATAAAATTAAAATCATTCAAGTGGAAGCCCTGCATAAGCAATGCTTGTAACTCCCTTCTCTCCCGATGCTTCGGGATGGAGGAGGGTTGAGGATGAGGTTGAAGCTCTCTAAATTTTAGAGGGCTTTTTCTTTTTCATATACCAGGTAATTCCATGGTTGTAGTTCGATGTTTTGTTTTTCAGAAAGATCAATTACATCTTTATCAAAAACATTTATAAATCTTCCATTTAGAATATCATTAAAAATTTCAAGGATAATTATTTCTGCGGATAAATTTAAAATAACCAAAACTTCATCACCACCGTTCTTTCGTACAAAGGCAAAAATTTTATCATCATTGTTAGTTTCAATTTTATAGGTAACCACATTGGTATCAGCAGCACGCAATGCTGCATTTGTTTTTCGCATGTGTAATAAAGTTCTATAAAAATCATGCAGTTCACATTGCTGCTTCCACTCTATTTGGTCTTTATCAAAGAAATGTAATCTTTTGTAATTCGGTAATTCCTGTCCGCTGTAGATCATAGGGATACCATACCATGTACAACTGAATACAGCAAATGCTTTAGCCGCTTTGCCGTATTTTTCATATTCAGTTCCATTCCAGCTATTCTCATCATGATTACTTGTAAAATATACCCGGAAAGCATCTTTAGGAAATGAAATATCATATTGTTGCAGAACTGTAAACAAATTTTTTAGACCATTTTGCTTTTTACAAAATTTTTCTATTGCATGCATCCACTTCCATGTATAGGTTGCATCAAATACTTCATGATAATTTGCTTCCTCACATTCAGCCAGCCAAAAAAGATCCGCTTTGGATCTTTGTAATTCTGTTCTGGCTTTTCTCCAAAATTCCAATGGAACCAAATGCGCCATATCACATCTAAAACCATCTATATCACATGTGTCAATCCAAAACTTCATAGCATCAATCATCGCTACTTGCATTTGCTGATTATCATAATTTAATTTACTTACATCTTCCCAGCCGTTGGGATGAACAATTTGATTTGAATCATCATAGCAAAAAAAATCCGGATGCTCCTTTATCCAAACATTGTCATTCCCTGTATGGTTAGCTACCCAGTCAATTATTATTTTAAAACCAAGATGGTGTGCATATTTAACCAGGTCAATAAAATTCTGTAAAGAACCAAATTCAGGATTAACAGTTGTATAATTTTGCACAGCATAATAACTTCCTAAAGTTCCTTTTCTGTCTTTAATACTGATCGGGGTAATTGGCATAAACCACAACACCTCTACCCCCATATCTTTGAGCCTCGGTAAATGTTTTTTAAATGCCTGAAAGGTTCCCTTCCGGGTATATTGCCTCACATTTACTTCATAAATATTAGTATCGTAACTCCATCCCGGATGTGAAAATTGCATGTTAGAATTTAGAGGTTTAACTTAATGACTTATTGACCATTGACCATTGACCATTAACTTTGCACAATATTACATGAAGCAGTTTAATGTTCCCATAACATACAGAAGCCATTTAATTTCTGCCATTAAAAATAAACGCAGGACACAGGATAAATTAAAAAAAGATTTTACACCCACTTTTTTAGATTTTGGCTCTTTGCATATATATCTTGCCCGCCACTTTGGTTTTTGTTATGGTGTTGAAAATGCAATAGAAATATCTTTCAGAACGGTTGAGGAAAATCCCGGCAGAAGAATTTTTCTGTTAAGTGAAATGATACATAACCCATTAGTAAATGATGATCTAAAAAAAAGAGGTGTACAATTTTTGATGGATACCCATGGCAATTTGCTTATTGATTTTGATACGCTTACTTCAGATGATATTGTTATTATACCTGCATTTGGAACAACGCTTGATATCGGGAATAAATTAAAAAGTATCGGGATAAAAATTGAGAAATATAATACCACATGCCCCTTTGTTGAAAAAGTATGGAACCGTGCAGAAGCCATAGCCGCAAAGAATTATACCATTATTATTCATGGAAAACCAAAACATGAAGAAACAAGAGCAACCTTTAGTCACAGCGCTTCAAATGCACCTACGGTAATTGTAAATGACATGAATGAAACAATAGAGCTGGCAAAATATATTACCAGAGAAAAACCATTAAATCTTTTTTATGAAGAATTTAAAGGCAAATATTCTGAAGGATTTAATGTTGAAAAAGATCTGCAAAGAATTGGAGTTGTAAATCAAACTACAATGCTGGCAAGCGATACGCAGGCAATCGCAGATTATTTAAGACAAACTATAATAACAAAATATCATCTTACAGAAGAAAATATTGAAGAAAGATTTGCTGATACCAGGGATACATTGTGTTATGCAACTTATGAAAATCAGAGTGCTGTTTATGGCTTGCTAAAAACCGATGCAGACCTTGCCATTGTAGTAGGAGGTTACAACAGTTCCAACACATCTCACCTGGTAGAGTTATGCAAGGAGAAATTACCTACATATTTTATTGATTCAGCAGAAAGAATATTGTCGCAGGATAAAATATTACATTATGATTTTCATAATAAAACAGAAAAGGAAACTGATAATTTTTTACCTCCAAAAAATCCTGTCAAAATTCTCATTACAAGCGGAGCAAGCTGCCCTGATGCATTGGTGGAAGATGTAATAAATAAATTACTTTCTTATTTTCCTATTAATAAAACTGCTGAAGAAACGATTGCAAAATTTGCATAAAAATCATTCAGGTCGTTTAAGAACTTTCCTCACAAGCTGTAAAGCAAAATCAAATTGTTCTTTCTCTGTAAGATGGGTATTATCCAATTCAATGGCATCATCTGCTTTGCGAAGCGGGCTAACTTCCCTGTGAGAATCAATATAGTCACGCATTTCAAGATTTGTTTTTATTTCTTCAATAGTAACGTTGGGATTTTTTTCAAATAATTCTTTAAATCTGCGTTCTACTCTTACAGGCCCATCAGCTACCATAAATATTTTTAATTCAGCTTTGGGGAAAACAGTGGTGCCTATATCTCTTCCATCCATAACAATCCCTTTTTTCTCCCCCAATTTTTGTTGCCGGGCTACTGCAAATTTTCTAACCTCTTTTATTGCTGCTACATCACTTACTTTTTCTGCAATAACAAGATCCCTGATAACATACTCTACATTCTCTCCATTTAAATAAATTTCTGACTGCTGTGTTTTATCATTAAAATTGAATTCAATAGTTACATTTTTTAATGCCTGCTTTACTTCTTTTGCCTCCGTCCAATCTACATGATTTCTTAAAAAATATAAAGTGATGGCACGATACATTGCGCCGCTATCAATATATAAATAGCCTAATTTTTTTGCAAGCTGTTTTGCCAAAGTGCTTTTACCGCAGGCTGACCATCCATCAATTGTGATAATAATTGCCATATGCGCAAAAATGGTTTAAAAATAAAGAAGAACAAAAAAGAATTGAATATGACAGCAAAAAAAAATGCCATCCCACAAAGAGATGGCATTCAAAAGAGAGATATTTTTTAGGCTTCGGTCGTTTCTTCTTTTTTAACTCCGCCTTTTATTTCAAATCTTGGTGTCTCAGCAGTTTTCATTTCCATTTAAAGATAAGCCAACAATTTTTCAACTCTGGAAATGAAACCCCGATGGAACGGAAAAGGTAACAAATTGGTAATTCTTTATAATAAAACTTAACTTTAATCTGGATTTTTAAATACTTCAATATTGACTAAGGATAAGTGATATAAGATTCATATTCTAATTTGAAAAATGACTGATAATGCAAAGACCAGTTTTCTTAAGAAAGTTTATCTTTTTCTTATACTCTTGATTTCAATGGCCGGATTTGTTCCGAAAAATGCTACAGTATTTAGGACAATTGCAATGTTTTGCTCTCTTACTTTTGCATTTTATTTAGGCAAATATCAGCCTGAGAATTCTGACTTAGCTATTTTATATTTCATACTTAGCGAAGTCTTTTATTTAAGCTTTATAACAATTGTCCTTTCAAAAAATGGGCTTCGTCATTGGTTTATCAGAAGATGGGGTAATGAAAATGAGGGGTATTTTGCTTATGAAGCGATACTTGGTTTTCTGTTTTTTCATAATGGAGTCAGTATAGGATACATTGCTTCGTCCAGTCCGGGAAGTTTATTTCACTTTATTCCGAAGGATTTTTTATTCATAATAGTAGCGATAATGTTTATCACTGGTTTTATAATTAAAATATGGGCTGCAAAAGTAGTAAAAATCGAAATTTATTACTGGAAAGACATGTTCCTCGGAAAAAAGATCTCCGACTTCGTAGTTGCAGGCCCGTACAAATATTTTGATAATCCTATGTATGGGATTGGTCAGCTTCAAGCATATGCAATTGCAATGTGGTATGGATCAAAGTATGGTTTAATAGCGGCTTTTTTAAATCAGTTTTTAATTTTTTTATTTTTTTATTTGGTGGAGAAAAAGTTTATTAAAAGAGTATATCAATAAAGCGGGCTAATGTATACTGCGCAAGCATACTCTACCTTAACACCAATTTGCTTTCTCGCACTTATGCTATTGAGCCATTGCGCCGTCATTTGCTTCGACGACTATGCAATCTTATAATTCAATAACAATATGAGATTGCTTCTCTGCCTTCGGCATATCACAATTACGTATTTTCCAAAAAAAATGCCATCCCCTAAGAGATGGCATTCAAAAGAGAATTACTTTTTAGGCTTCGGTCGTTTCTTCTTTTTTAACTCCGCCTTTTATTTCAAATCTTATTTTTGAATTTTCTTTATCCAGGGCTGCAGTTAAAACATCGCCTGTTTTTATATTCAAGTTCAAAATTTCTTCTGCTAAAGGATCTTCAAGGTATTTTTGAATAGCCCTGTGCAAAGGTCTTGCACCAAATAGAGCATCATAGCCCTTGTCGGAAATGAATTTTTTAGCTTCTTCCGTTAAGTCTAAAGTCAATCCTAAATTATGTAACCGTTTTGTTACTCCTTTCATTAAAATATCAATGATGGAGAAAATATTTTCTTCCGTTAAATGGTTAAATATTACCACATCATCTATTCTGTTTAAAAACTCAGGGCTGAAAGTTCTCTTCAAAGCTTTTTCAATAACAGCTTTATTATTCTCATCTGCATTTTGTACACGGGTTGCAGTCTGGAAACCAACTCCCTCACCAAAATCTTTCAGCTGGCGGGCACCAATGTTAGATGTCATGATGATCGTCGTATTCTTAAAATCTATTTTCCTTCCTAAACCATCCGTCAATATTCCATCATCTAAAACCTGTAACAGAATATTGTAAATATCGGGATGAGCTTTTTCAATCTCATCTAACAAGATAACAGAATATGGTTTACGCCTAACCTTTTCTGTTAGCTGTCCGCCTTCCTCGTATCCAACATATCCGGGAGGAGCGCCAATTAAACGGCTGACAGTGAATTTTTCCATGTACTCACTCATGTCGATACGTATCAATGCATCATCACTGTCAAACATATATCTTGCTAAAGCTCTTGCCAATTCTGTTTTACCTACACCGGTTGGACCAAGGAAAATAAAAGTACCAATTGGTTTTTTTGGATCCTTCAATCCTACTCTGTTACGCTGAATTGCTTTTACAACTTTTTGTATCGCTTCATCCTGACCAACCACAGCGCTGGCAAGGTCTGTAGCCATTCTGCGAAGTTTTTCTGTTTCTGCCTGAACCATACGCTTTACAGGAATCCCCGTCATCATACTAACCACTTCAGCAATGGCTTCTTCATCAATAGGAAAACGTTTGTGTTTACTTTCTTCTTCCCAATCTGCTTTTGCTTTTTCCAATTCTTCCTGCAATCTTTTTTCAGTATCACGTAATGATGCAGCTTCTTCAAAACGCTGACTCTTTACAACTTTATTTTTTTCCAGTTTTATATCTTCTATCTTTCTCTCAAGCGCTAAAACTTCCTCGGGAACATTAATGTTTTTTAAATGTACTCTTGCACCTACTTCGTCCAAAACATCAATTGCTTTATCAGGTAATAATCTATCAGTCATATACCTGTCGCTTAATTTTACACAGGCATCAATAGCTTCATCGGTATAAGTTACGTTGTGATAATCTTCATATTTGCTTTTGATATTTGTAAGAATCTGAATGGTTTCATCAACACTTGGCTGCTCTATCATCACCTTTTGAAAACGACGATCCAGTGCACCATCTTTTTCAATATACATTCTGTATTCATCTAAAGTAGATGCACCAATACATTGCAGTTCACCTCTTGCTAAAGCCGGTTTAAAAATGTTGGATGCATCCAAAGAACCACTGGCGCCACCGGCACCTACAATGGTATGTATCTCATCAATAAATAAAATAACATCACGGTTTTTTTCAAGCTCATTCATGATGGCTTTCATTCTTTCTTCAAACTGACCACGGTATTTTGTACCTGCAACCAGGGCAGCAAGATCAAGAGATACAACTCTTTTATCAAACAATACACGGCTGACTTTGCGCTGAATAATGCGTAGCGCCAAACCTTCTACTATTGCGGTTTTACCAACTCCAGGCTCACCAATTAATATCGGGTTATTCTTTTTACGGCGGCTTAATATTTGGGAAACTCTTTCAATTTCAGTATCACGACCAATAATAGGATCCAAAGAATTCATTTCTGCCAACCGGGTAATATCCCTGCCAAAATTATCAAGCACAGGAGTTTTAGATTTTGGCTGACTTGCCACGCCTTTTGTAGAGCGTTGTTGTTGTGAATACGATTTCTTCTCTTCATCAAATTCTTCAGGATCATCATCCTGGAAGTCTGCCTTAGGATCAGTTTTTACATATCCTAGTTCATTTTTAAACATATCATAATCTACATCAAACTGATTTAAAATTTGTGTAGCAATATTTTCTTTGTTCTTAAGAATTGAGAGCATAAGATGCTCGCTTTCCACCAGCGGGCTTTTGTTTGCCTTTGCCTCCAGAACTGTGATCCTGATCACTTTTTCGGCTTGCTTGGTAAGCGGTAATGAATTTATATTAGCTATATTTTTACCGGTTTTATCTTTAACTGCCAATTCAATTTCTTTCCTCAACTCATACAGATCAACATTGAGCGATTTCAATATTTTTATCGCAGTATTTTCTCCATCACGAATTAAACCTAAAACCAAATGTTCGGTGCCAATAAAGTCATTACCCAATCTTAGGGCTTCTTCCCTGCTGTATGATATGATCTCTTTAACCTGGGCTGAAAAATTATTATCCATTTTTTCTTTTTATTTATCTATACAATAATAACGATTAAAATTCACTTTTAGTTCTGAAAAACAATCCACAGCCTGTTGAAAACCACCTAATAAAAGGTTAAAACTAAAGAGGCTTTTTGTTCAAACATTTTAAAAGATGATACATTTGCCATGCCGATAGCTACCTGGACATTAACAAAATATCAGGATTCAATTTTCCCGATTATCAAACAAAACCTTTTATTACTGCAATCGTTTAAAGAACTATTTACGTATGAAAGTCAAAATTGATACCAAAGAGAAATTTCATGTTATTACCCCGGAAGATCCTGTTCTTTCTGCTAATATGACAGAAGAGTTGAACCAAATGTTGCTTCCGTATCTTGAAAAAGAAATTAAAAATGTAGTTTTAAAATTAGGAATGGTAAAAGAAATTGACAAAAGCGTTGCAGAAACAATTTTAAATCTTCAGCAAACATTTTATGATAAAAATACCTCTTTTGTAATTTGTGAAATGAAAAAACCTGTAGAAGAATATTTTGATAAGTTGGAATTACTGGAAGTATTGAATGTAACACCAACAGAAAGTGAAGCATGGGATATTGTGCAAATGGAGGAAATTGAAAGAGAGTTTCTCGAATAGTGAGTTGTGAATGGTGTAGTTTAATGTACGATTTACGATGTGAGATGTACGATGTATTCGGTGTAATCATAAACTTATAATAATGGATGCAAATGAAATAATAAAGCGCACAAAGCAATTTGCTATTGATTGTGGTCATCTTATTTTATCATTGCCACCTAATGTTATTAATCATGCATATAGCGCTCAGCTTATAAAATCAAGTAGCTCAGTTGGCGCTAACTGCAGGGCTACAAGAAGAGCAAAATCCAAAGCAGATTTTATAAATAAATTTAAAATAGCAGAAGAAGAAATAGATGAATCACTTTTCTTTTTAGAATTGATTGTTGAATTCAATAAAGATATAAAGAAATAAAATAGCTATTTTATATAAAGAAGGGGAAGAAATATTAAAAATAATAGTTGCATCGTTAAAAACTTTAAGGAAATAAAACAAATCTGAAATCATACATCTAACATCATACATCTGACATCGTACATTTAATATTATGCTAGCCATCACCATTTTAGGAAACAATTCTGCAATACCTGCCTTTAACCGGCACCCTACTGCCCAGGTTGTGCAAAATGCTGAACAAAGTTTTTTAATTGATTGCGGAGAAGGTACGCAAATGCGGATGATCCAATATAAGATCCGCAGCAGCAAGATCAATCACATTTTTATATCACATCTTCATGGTGACCATTATTTTGGTTTAATTGGATTGCTTACCAGCATGGGTTTACTTGGCAGAAAACATGAGTTGCATTTATACGCACCTGAAATATTAAAAACTATTATTGATCTGCAGTTAAATGTTGCCGGCGCTCACCTGCCTTATGAATTGCATTTCCATCCCTTGAAAAACGAAGGTGTGATATTAGAAGATAAAAAAATTAATGTTGAATGCTTTACGGTTCAGCACCGCATTGAGTGTTGGGGGTTTTTATTCAGGGAAAAAAAGAACCTTAGAAAGATAGAAATTGAAGAAACAAAAAAGTATAATATTCCTTCCTCGTTTTTTGGTCGCCTGCACATGGGTGAAGATTTTATTACAGAAAACAATACTATTATAAAAAATGAATTACTTACGTCTGCAGTAGCTCCGCCAAAAACATTTGCTTATTGCACAGACACTGTTTATGATGAGGAATTAATAGAGAAAATAAAAAATGTTGACCTTCTTTATCATGAAGCAACCTACCTGCATGCGTTACAGCAAAAAGCTGCAAGCCGCTTTCATTGCACCTCTATAGAAGCTGCAACCATGGCAAAAAAAGCCGGTGTAAAAAAATTACTGCTGGGTCATTTTTCATCTATGTATGAATCACTGGATGATTTTAAAACAGAGGCCTGTTCAGTTTTTGAGAATACTGAATTAGCATTGGAAGGAATTTGTTATACCGTTTAATTAAAATTCTTTTGATAAATAATGCGTCACTTTTTTGTGCAGGTCTTTACTTAAGGGCACTAATGGTAAACGCAAAACATTTTCTATAATTCCTAATTCTGCCAAAAATGCTTTTACTCCCGCAGGATTATTTTCGGCAAATAAAAGATCATTCCCTTCCAAACATTTATAGTGCAATGGTCTTGCTTTATTAAGATCATTATGAAGAGCAAGTCTTACCATTTCAGAAAACTCTTTAGGAAAACAATTTGCAGCAACACTTATTACACCATCTATACCACATGCTATTAATGGCAATGTAAGATGATCGTCGCCGCTTACCACTAAAAATCTTTCCGGCCTGTCTTTTAAAATATGCATACACTGAATCATGTTGCCGCTTGCCTCTTTTATGCCCCCGATATTTTCAACTTCTTCAGCTAATCGTAAAGTTGTGGCTGCTGTAATATTGCTTCCTGTTCTGCCCGGCACATTGTATAAGATAACAGGCTTTGGAGAGGCTTCAGCCAATGTTTTATAATGCAGATAAATTCCTTCCTGGGAAGGTTTATTGTAATAAGGGCTTGCGCTTAAAACAGCCGTAGCTTTATGCAAAGGATACGTCTCTAAATTTTTGCACAATTCTTTTGTATTATTGCCACCAATGCCCACTACAACAGGTATCCGCTCTTTCACTACATCATAAGTAAAATAGATCAGAGCATTTTTTTCCTCTTCAGTTAATGTTGGCGTTTCACCGGTAGTTCCTAAGGTTATTACATATTCAACACCATTTTCAATTACAAAATTTATCAACTTTTCCAAAGCATTAAAATCAATTTCAAAATTTTGTTTAAAAGGAGTTACCAGTGCTACTCCTGTACCTATTAAAACATTTCTTAAAGACATAATAACTAATTTTTGATTTATGACTTGCCTGCCGGCAGGCAAGGTTTATTGATTTGCTGATTGCTTATTGTCAATTGATCAGGTTTCTTCCCAAAATCCCATTTTACCAAATTTCTCTATCCGCTGATTTACTCTTTCTTCTGCCGGAATATTTTTAAGTTCTTTTATCACCGGTATTAAATAATCTTTTAAATGCTGTGCTGCCTCATCATAATGCCAATGTGCGCCACCCAAAGGCTCCTCAATAATTCCATCCACTAATCCAAACTTCAACATATCGTCAGCAGTTAACTTAAGTTGTTCAGCTGCCACTTCTTTCTTTTCCCAGCTACGCCAAAGAATCGTGCTGCAATTCTCAGGAGAAATAACAGTGTACCAGCTATTCTCTAACATAAAAACCCTGTCGCCAACACCAATGCCTAAAGCGCCACCGCTTGCACCCTCGCCAATTATCACACATATTACCGGCACTTTTAACCGGATCATTTCATAAATATTTCTTGCGATAGCTTCACCCTGTCCACGCTCCTCTGCTTCCAGACCGGGAAATGCTCCCGGAGTATCAATGAGTGTTATAACCGGCTTATTAAATTTTTCTGCAAGCCTCATCAAACGCAAAGCTTTTCTATAACCTTCGGGGTTTGCCATACCAAAGTTTCTATATTGACGCATCTTGGTATTAGTACCTTTTTGCTGACCAATGATCATAATAGTTTCTCCATCAAGCTGGGCAAACCCGCCTACCATTGCCTTATCATCTTTTACATTTCTGTCGCCGTGCATTTCAACAAAGTTGGTGCACATCTTATCAATATATTCCAGTGTATAAGGTCTGTCGGGATGACGGCTCAGTTGTACTTTTTGCCATGGCGTTAACTGCTCAGTGATCTCTTTTCGTTTTACAAGAATGCTATCTTCCAATTGTTTAATAATAGGCTCATAATCCATCTTAGGATTTTTAGAACCTAACCTGCGGTTCTCTTCTATCTGCTCATACAGTTCTTTGATCGGCTGCTCAAATTCCAGAAACTGCCTTTTGAAAACTTCTGCCATAGTTAATTATCAAAATGTAATTTACAATTTATAGGCAAGGTAATACACCAATCTATTTAAGTGATAAAATAAGCATGGTTTTTTTTATAATGCAGATGTTGTAAGAACTTAAAATTTGCTATCTTGCGCTCCCGAAATATGGATCGGTAGTTCAGTTGGTTAGAATGCCGCCCTGTCATCCCGAGAACTCGGGACGGGTTCGAATAAAAAGTTCTTAATGTATTATGTTTATATTATCCAAAGTCAGCTTGATAATAGTTTTTATATTGGGTTCTCAGAAAATATAGACGCACGGATTATGGAGCATAATGTTGGCAGAACAAATTATACGAGTAAAAAAAGACCATGGCATCTGGTTTATATAGAAGAATTTGAAAATAAAACTGATGCTTTAAAAAGAGAATTATTTTTAAAGCGTCAAAAAAATAAAGAATTTTATCAAAGATTGATAAATAGTATGGATCGGTAGTTCAGTTGGTTAGAATGCCGCCCTGTCACGGCGGAGGTCGCGGGTTCGAGTCCCGTCCGGTCCGCTTTAATTTGGTTAAAACCCGCTCTGGTAGCGGGTTTTGCTTTTTTTATTCTATTTTTTATTCTATAAAAAAGCAAAGTGGCCCTGAATCTTACCTTATTTTACTTGACTTTATTCTACTTGACTAATTGACATCTCAAAGATACGATTTTACTATTTTCAAAGAACTCAAGTTTTGATTGTTGCTTAAATGCATTAAAAAAGCAGTGATTTTACACTGCTTAATATTCAAATTAAGTCTGCATTAATAGCTTAATATCGCTGCCTAAAAAATATACTCTCGACCTTATTTTTACCCGTTTCAATTTTCCATGTTTTATCCAATCATAAATAGTGGGTTTTGTAACTTTAAAAAGAGAGCAGATTTCCTGGATTTTATACAAAGGTTTCTCTGTGAGACCTGGTGTTTCCATAATGGAAGCCAATATTGGTTGTTCCTTTTGGTTTCTGGACACCTCCTCTCTGATTATTATGCGAATTTGAGCCCAGAAATCTTCCGGCCCAAATGGTATTAAAATTGGTACTGACACATTCTTTTCCATACATACATTTTCGTTTTCACAATCCTTTCAAATAAACAGTGCTACAGGCAAATTGATTTGATGAAGGCCTATAGGTTATATATCCAAACTCCTGAAGGTTGTTCACGCACTTATTATAGGTGTACCGGGCATTAATTTTTGCAGCCTTCATAATACTTGACCTGATAATAATAATAGGATTTTTGCCTCCATTCATATTCCATTCTTGTAGTAAAGCCATATAAATACTAATATGAGTAGCACCAATTCTTGCATCGTCGGCAATAGCATTATAAAACCCCGTCAATGGTGGAAAAAGCTCCATATCCAATTATCTAATTTTTAATTGATTTATTCTCCTTAGTTCCTTTTATGTTGTTCAGTCGTTTCTTTCTTAATAAACTATTACCAGATGAAGCCTGGCTATCATTCTCTGTTTCTCCAACTTGTGAATCGCCTGTCTGTTTTCTTTTAGTCTGCATCTGTTTTTCTAACCATTTGTTTTGTAAAAAACGGTATGCCTCATCTGCGGATATGCCTGTCTGTCCTTCAAAAAAATAAAATCGCTGGCTTACTTCCGATTTGCTTTTTAAAGGACTGATATTCCCAAACAATTCCTGGTATGGAATACCAGCCCAATATTTAAGCTTTAGCCCGACGGAGATTACCTTTCCCTCTTCAGACTTTTCTAATTCGATAAGGTTTTCTATCACAGACTCCAGTTTCTGTTCTTTCTCCCAAGTGGCTTTATCTTCTAAATTCCATTGTCTTTTTGTGTTAATGTCAAAAGCACTTTTCCAATCTATTTCTGTCATAGACTTTTCTAAGTTGAAAGTATTAATGCCATTGATTGTAGTCTCAACTAAATTCATTTTTTGAAGAATAGCATCATAATACATCAGAACATACACATTTTGTTTACCGTCCTTTTCAAAAAATAACCGAAAACTTAACTGGTCTTTACCCTTCTCGACTTTTTGTAAAAGCGAAAAACTATCAGGCTTAAAGCAGATTCGTTTCAATAGCTGATACCCTGCATTTTCGAATCCTATTGACTGCAGATGTTCTGCTAATTCTGAAATATTCTGAATGTTCATGATGCTAATTTAAAATCTGAAAAATGGGTTTAAAAGTTCTATTAAGAAACCCCTAAACCTTTTTTAGTACTTTCCCTTTTCTTAGGCAAAAGAGTTTTATCATTTTTCTTTTCTACCTTTTCCTTATTTGGCTTAACCTCATGTTTCAACTCTTTTTTTTTATCAGTTGCCATTTCTTCTTTAATTGCTTTGGCTCCTGTAAGTCCAACGGATTGATATTGCTCTATTGATTCTTTTGCCACCAGTTTCATATTAGAATCATAAAGGGTTACTTTTTTGTACTGAGGGGCAGCCTCAATAAACATTTTATGGCTATTGCCATCTTTTTCTATGGTAACTGATTGAACATTTCCTTTTTGAAGCGATTGTATTAATGCTTTTTCTTTTTCGGGATCTTTCAACTCCGTTATAGCAAATTTTTCAACTGCTGCATTCAAATTAAAGCCATAATTTTCATGGAATTGCTTTACTTCAAAATTATTATTCTTGTCTTTGTTACCAGGATCAAGTTGCATCCAGGCTTTGTAAGGCTGCCCCTCTTTTGTAACCAAGTCTTTATGCACAGCTCTTCCATCCAATAAATTAAAGGCTTCCTTGGAAGTTATGCCTTTGCCTTTGTTGAGGTAAAAAGTTTGCTCCATTTTTTCACCATTTGTTTTTTCAAGTGAAGCATGATAGTTGTTGAAAAAATACATTTCGCTCTTATCTGATTTACGAAAGTTTAGCGTTGCCTCAAAAGGCTTTTTATTTATTTCAGCCTTATGGGATAATTGAAATTCCGCTTTTCCCTCATTCATATTTTTTTCCAATTCTGCTTTCAGGTTTTCACCGAAGCCCATGTATTTGATGTTGTCTGTCAAATACTGAAGATTTTCTTTGTTCATAACATTTGATTTTAATTGTGAATTAAATATTGATTGTTGATTATTTTATCATTTCAGATCAGGTAATGGAATAGCCTGCATAATTTTTTTATTGGCTACTTTCATAAACAAATGCCTGCCGCCATTTTTTTCCATTACCTGAACAGCCAGGTATTTGGCATCAGGAATAGTGAGCTTTTCCAATGCAACAACAATGACTGAAGCGCTTTTCCCTTTTATCTGTGAAGCATTACCGGCAACATATAGCGGCTTTAACTCATTTTCCTGTACCGCTGTTCGTTTACCTTTTTTCTTATCCCTGACATAAAACCGAAGCAGGTCAATATCATAACCGATCGAGCTTTCATTATTGATCTCAACCTGGTAATAGATTACATTCTCTTTGACATAGATACCGATAAGTCTTGCCACCATATCCCATTTCTTGTCCTTTATGCCTTTCATGGTTCTTGGATTATCCAGTATGCCATTTGCGTAGGTAGTTATTGTTGCTTTTTTGTTTACAGGTAATTTATAAACCCATGTTGAAGGTTTTTCTTCGTAGTTAACCACAAAAGTGTAAACGCTGCCATCATCTGTTACAACACTTAGATTTGTTTCAGAAAAACTTTTTGTAAATGCTTTTACCAACAAAATATTATCCGCTTCTTTTATCTGCTGCACCAGTATATCTTTTGTTCCCCTGTCCACATACAGAATAGAAAAAGGAAATACCAGGCTTGTTGTTTTATCGGTTGTGATAAATAAAGAAGAAGTTTGTGCCATTGCCGAAACGAAAATCCAGCAACCACAAATCAAACACACTAATCGTTTCATAAAATTTATTTTAATTGTTAACTAATCATTGTTGTACACTCTTATCTCTTAACAGCAATCTATACCCAGCCTTCACAATTACCTTAACCTGCTTTACTTTTTTACTGAGTAAAGATTTAGCCGCATTGATACCTGTAGCAGCAGCTTGTGCTTTGAATGATGGGTCCATTGATGTGAGTTCCATTATCTGCAAACTATTATCGGCCGATTGCTTGGCAACATCTCTGGAAATAGCTCCGGGAATGTAAATGCCAGGAAGACCATCCATGTCAAATACTTCTAACTTTACAGGAAAAAGCGAATTATTATTACGAATGGAATTGATGCTTATTTCAAGTCGTTCATCATTTAATTGAGCAATACCAAAAACAAAATTTCCTTTCGCCACTAATGAGCCATTGATATAAATATTATTCAACAGGCGCATTTTTACTACAGCACCATTTACTAAAGTTTGTGTTTGGTGAACGACAGCCTCAACGGTATTTTGTTCTTCGGTATTAATTTCTTTCTCTAAACTGTAAAACCTGTTTTCAGTATTCAATCTACTTTTGCTGGTATCAAGCAAACTGATATTATTTTTAGCAGATTGTTTACTAATTATAAAGACCTGTTCTTTATTCTTTAAGGATTTCTCTTTCAACTTTTCTCTTACTCTATCCGGGTGTTGTATATCTAATATTTTTTCGAGTGTTCCATTTAATTGCTGCATTTCAGGATCAACTTCTGGGTTATCATTCATCAGTTGCATCATATCCTGCAGTCTGTCAACTTCTTTTGAAAACTGTTCATTGTTTTCTGATGTTGGAACTGACTGGTTTAGATTATTGGAGGATGTAGATGTATTATCTGATTGATTAATTTGCTTATTAATTTCATTTATCTTTTGATAAATCCTCTGCTCATTTGCCTCTGTACTTTTATTATAGGGAGAATGATTTAATCCACTATGTAGCGACAAGGATGTGTACAAATTTCCTGTATCCGGCAGTATTGTATTTTGTCTTTTGATAATGGAATCTTTGTAGTAAGGGTCGTTACGTAAAAGCTCTTCCCTTTTTAAAGAATCTGCATCGGCTTCTTTATAAAACGCAAGCTTGTCTTCATTTTTATCATCTTTTAAATTAGCATCAGGTAATTGCAGATTTAAGCCGTTTTTAATGTTTGCCTGGTTTTTACTTTCGGGATCCTGGCCACCTCCTAATGCCCAGAAGGCCATTGTAATAAATGGGATTGCCAGCAAAGGCAATACCATCATCATTTTTCGCTGCCTCAAAAACTTTGTTGAATGTTTCTCTTTCATATTGTTTATTTTTTTTGTGAATAATATGCCTGTTCAATAATGCTTAGGCTATCAAATAGACCAGGCATTTCCTGCAGCAGATCAGGATGTTTTCGTTTATATTCCTGCACCTGTTGAAATTCTTTTTCGGTAATAATAAATGCTTTGTCTTCCTTATAAATGCTTTTAGGAACACTGATAGATTTTGGCATGATAGCCTTAGATGTTTCAGATGCTTTTAAAGGCTTTACAATGGATACGATACTCATCCCGCCAAACACCAGGCAAATCAAATAAAGGAAAATCCATTGTTGCCTCTGTCTCCAGTTTTTTGTCAGCACTTGTAAACTTGTAGCAAACCAATGCTGTGACTTTAAAATGCCATTAGCGATTCTTGTGGCTGCTTGATCAGGTATATTTATTGGAGCCTTATTTCTTTTAAATAGTTTCATCGGTTCTCTGTTTTAATATCTTTATTTTCCAGCGTTTCCCATCTCTCAATGAGAAAGCCATGAGGATTATGTTCCGAACGTGAAACGTTTCTTAAAAAGCCTTGTGTAATTAAGTTTCGTGTAACAATACTATTTGGCCGGATTATTTTTATTGTACCATAACAATGAAAATAATATGGCTCTGATTTAATACTCACCACTACACTATCAATTGAAATTTGCTGGCTGATATTGCCGGATATAATGTTGGAGTAATACCCCGTTTCTTTTAAATTATCATACTGCGTTTTTGCAGAACCATCTGCCATGTATAAGGCTTTGGTCATATTTCCATTAATTACTTTTTCATCCGGATCCAGCGTAAAAAAGTATGTATGAAATAAACCGATATGGCTCTTAGCCTCTACCAATACATTGTCTTTTCTTTTAGAAGGGTAAGCCTCCATTGCCTGGTCGCCAGCCAGGATATAAATCTTATCCTGCACCCTTGCTGACAATTCATAGCTTTTGTACAACACAAAACCACTTAGTAAAAAGCAACCTGCCACCAGTATAAAAGAAAATGTTTTTATGTGCCTGAATGCTGAATCAATATTTTTTGTTTGTTTGAACATGGCCTAAGATTTACCTGATAATTTATTGTGCATGTACCCGTTTGATTTACTATTGCCACCCTCATTAAAATAGCCTTCACTTACACTATTAGAAGCCATGCTGCCTGATACATTTGACCTGGCATTACCAAATGAATCTGCAACCATACCGGCACCTGCTGAAGCTGTGTTTATAACACTTCGCGAGCTATTAGTTGTAAGACTGGTAACCTTATATAGTAGCGTATTGCCGCCACCGGCATGAACAATATAATTTGCTACACTCGGCACTGTGAAATAACCAACAATACCAATAATCATGAAGATTAAATAAGCCGTGTCTGTTGGAGAAAAAAATGTGTCACCATAATCTTGTACCTGGGCAATATCTACCTTCAACATATTCTCCTGTATCTTTCCAATGATGCTGCCGAAAATATTGGAGACGGGTAGCCAAAGAAAGATGTTGATATATCGGGCTATCCAAACAGTTAATGTATGCTGAAATCCATCAAAGACTGCAATGCCAAAAACAAGCGGGCCTAATATAGCAAGCACAATTAAATAAAACGTTCGGATGGTATTGATGCATAAAGCTGCCGCTTCAAACAATACTCTTAATACTTCACTCATCCATTGCTTAATTGAATTACGGAAATTGTAAGATGCTTTTGCAAATGCAAATCGTACATCGTTTCCAACACTTGCAAAGAGGCCTTCATCAGATGGTTCATCGTCCGGATGGGTATATTTATACCATTTGTCTCTGTCGCCGCTGCCTGTTTCACCTACATACATTTTCCATACATCGGTTTTCTTAATAGCTTCTTCTTTCTTTTGCAAAAGCACTGTAATGGCTTTATTAGAATCGTCCATCATCGCGGCAGTGCCAGTAACCGTTGGGTTCATCACGCCATTAATCATAGCAATCACAGATGGGAAAATAATAACAGCAAAGCCCAATACAAAAGGACGGAACAGCGGATAAAAATCAATCGGCTCTGCATTAGCAATATGCCGCCATACCCTGCTGGCAATATACCAGGTGGCTGCAAAACCTGCAATGCCTCTGCCAACACCAATCAACTTACTGCACAATGGCAGCATCCCGGTATATAATTGTTCCAATACCTGATGCAGGCTTTTGATGTCGTCTGCAAAGCCACCACTCTGAGCAAATACTATATTCGGCATTATCAATGCCACTGCTATTACAGCAATTATTCTTACACACTTTTTCATACTCTCTATTTAATTGTATTAACATTATAATCCATTCAGCTTTTTAGATACTTTGGTGTCCACCATTTCTCTGCCTCTTTGAATGGCCAATACATTATTTTCTTTGTTAAAAGTTCTCAGGAAAACCACCTTATCAACTATGTCATTATATATCCTGTCAATGGCATTAATGCGTTCATCATCACTCATTCTTAATTTTCCTGCTGTGATAATCATAGTTAATTCATCTAAGTTTTGAAGGCCCTTATTAAACAGGTTAGTGTACACATTCCCTATGTATTTTATTTCATTGGTATTGAAAAGATTTGAAGATTGAAATCTTCTAAATGCTGATTTATATTCCTTCACTAATTGAGTTTGATAAGAGATAATATCAGTTATTCTTTTATACTTTCTTACTGTGGGGCTTATCTGTAACAAACCATCTAAAAAAGTTTGATGAAGATTAAAATTTTCCTGAGAAATATCTTTAATAGTGTTGTATCCTTTACTCACTATCTGATAACCCTTGTACATATTATTAAGTATCTTCTTCAACTGAGCCAGCTTTTCTACATTAAGAATCAATTGCTGAGCTTCAGTAGACTGAGCCACAGCTTTGCCTGAAACAGATAACATAATAACCCATATTATCATAATGCACTTTTTCATTTTAATCCATTTAGTTTTTTTGAAATAATGATATCGTTTTCTTCATTACTTCTTTGTACGGATAAGCCTGCGGCATTATTAATAAATGAACGCACAAAGACTTGTTTATACTGCATATCAGCATAGATTTTATCAATTGCTTTAATGCGTTCATCATCTTTCATCTGCAGGTTCCCATTTGTAATTAAGCTAAAAAGTTCATCAAGATTTTTAGCACAGTCAGATAATAAAGTATTGAATACTCCTTGTAAATAGGTAATCTCTGTTTGAGTAAAATGATGGCTGTTTCTGAAGCTTTTGATTGCATTACCTGATTGTTTTGCGATGCTTATCTGCATGGCAATAATGTCGGCCACTTTTTTATAGCGCTTTATTTTTGGATTGACTGTGATTAAAGAAGTGAAATAATTACTATGCTGATTGAAATCATCATTCTTAATACTTTTAATTGTATTAAGCCCATCTTTTGCAATAGAGTATCCTTTTGAAAGATAACCAGAGTAGACTTGCAGAGCAGCTATCTGCTGTAACATGTATTTTTTTTGTGTTTGCTTTTGGCGGAACCATTCGCTCCGGGTTTGTGCAGATAAACCTTCTGCAAACAATACCACAATGGATAATATCAATAATTTTTTCATAACCCACATTTTCATTTTCACTAAAAATTATTACTCTATTCCGTATAGTTTCCTCACTACGTTAACATCATTCTTTTCTTTTGACCTTTGTAAACTTATAATGATGTTCTGTTGGTTGAACTGTCGCAGATCTGTTATATTTTGCTCAATATTGTCACCAGCTGCATGTATAATCTCCATGCGTTTTGCATCCGTCATCTGAGTGGCAAAAACATTAATCACTAATTGAATCTGGCCAATATTTTTAAGGCTTTCATCAAGTATGCCGGTGTAAACCTGTTGCATGTAATTGAGTTCTTCAGCAGTGAAATTTTTATCCTGCTTAGAAAGGTTAAATGCTTTAGAATATTCGTGTACCAACTGCACTTGTTTATGGATAATATCTTTTACTGACTGATAACTGCTTATGGCATTTTTAACCTTCCATAATTCATCGAAATATTTTGCATACAATTCCTTTTGCTTATTAGCCCAATCACTAATCTCTGTCAGTTTTAATTTTGACATTTTATTTTCCAATACCTTCTGGGCATTTTGCAGCCACACCGTCTTATTCTGTAAACGCTGAATTTTTAAATCTACTGCCTTGATTACTTTCTTTACTCCTGCTTTGATGATTTCTAAAATTGGTATCTGAGCCTTAGTTTCTTGAAATGGGGCGACACTTATTGATAAGACAATGCCAACCATTATTAATATTTTTTTCATAATCCTCATTTTCATTTTCACAAATAATTCTGCACTCAGTTAACGATATGTAATACAATTACAAATCGCTTATTTTTTTATATTTTGTCTCGCCAAATTGAAGGGTAAGTCTGTTGCTATCCCATATCAATATTCTTCCCTGCTTTAACTCTGTCAAAGTTTGTTTATCAGCATTGTATTCTAATGTCCATGTTTTGGTAAGTATTTCTTTAGGGAATTTTTTACTGTCTGATTTTTTAATAACCCTCGAATGCCTGGTTATTTGATAAACGCCATTACCATCATTTGCTTTGATAACTGTTAGGGTATCGTCAGTGATTCCAAATTCATGTTCATACGAAGCTGTGTAAACACCGCTTAAAGCTTTATCGTTCTTTGAGCTGCTGCAAGAGGCCGCAAAAAGAAAAAACCCAATCATGAAGTACTTCATAGTTATTATTTTAAGTTGTTAATGATGCAATTCCTTTTTCAATGCTTCCAAATTTTTGGGCTGCTGCCTGTACTTTTATCTTTTCTTTTTCTTCCGTGGTGTATGCCAGGTATTCTTCCGGAGACACTTCAGTACGATATACTTTTGATAATACACCACCTAATGAAATAAATACTTCCTTATACTTCTTTGCGGGATCATTGGCTTTGTTAATAGAAAGTACCAATGCCTTTTCTTTCTCTGTCAATCCTAATAGTTCCTGTATCTGGCCAAACTTATTTTGATATTTACTCTGGTCTAATAATATTTTGCAATCACTATTATTGATGATGGCCTGTTTCACAACCGGAGATGAAATAATATCTTCTACTTCCTGCGTTACTACAATTGCTTCACCAAAGAATTTTCGAACAGTTTTAAAAAGATATTTGATGTATTCTGCCATCCCTTCTTTCGCTATTGCCTTCCATGCTTCTTCAATTAATATCATTTTACGGATGCCTTTCAGCTTTCTCATTTTGGAAATAAAAACTTCCATGATGATGATCGTTACAACAGGAAATAAAATAGGATGATCTTTAATATTGTCCAGTTCAAAAACAATAAAGCGCTGATGTAACAGGTCCAGATTTTCAGTTGCATTTAAGAGGTAGTCGAATTCGCCACCTTTATAATATGGTCTGAGAACGTACAAGAAATTGAAAACATCAAAGTCTTTATCTTTAACTTTATCGCCTTCCAGAACTTTTACAAAATCATCTTTCAAGAACTCATAAAAGCTGTCAAAGCAGGGGAAAATGTCTTTATCATTACTGATCTTATCAAAATATAACTGCAAGGCATTTGAAAGAGCTACATATTCACTGCGGTTATAGGTTTCATTATCTTTTTTCCAAAGAGCCAGCAATAAAGTTTTAATACTTTCTTTTTTCTCGGTATCTAAGCTGTCACCTTCGCTAATATAAAATGGGTTGAATTTAATGGGTTTGGTTTCGGAATAAGTGAAATAGTAGCCATTCACCATATCGCACAAACCTTTGTAGGAATGGCCCACATCTACCAGCACAATATGTGTACCTTGCTCGTAATAAGAACGAACCATATGGTTGGTAAAGAAAGATTTTCCGCTACCTGATGGACCCAGGATGAATTTATTACGATTTGTGCAGATGCCTTTCTCCATTGGCTCATCGGATATATCTACATGAACTGGTTTGCCAGTTAACCTATCTCCCAAACGAATACCAATAGGGCTAACAGAAGAACGGTAATTGGTTTCCAAATTAAAAAAGCAACAAGCCTGTGGCGAGAAAGTATCGAAGGTATCGTTCATTGGAAAGTCAGCCGCATTACCCGGAATCCCAGCCCAAAATATTTGTGCAGATCCCTCTGTTTCTATCTTGGGTGTTGCATCCATTTGTGTAAGCGCAGATGAACAAAGATTTCTGATGTTTTTTAATTCATCTTTATTGTCTGTCCATGCCAGTAAATTAAAATGTGCTTTGACTGGTAACCGTTGTTCAGAAATTGCTTCATTCAAAAAGTTATCTGTTGCGTCTTTGGCAATTGCATTTTCCCGACTGTATGCTGAAAGAGACTGAAGCCTCAATCTTTTACTTTCTAATTTCTGTAAAGTTTTTTGCACTTCTTCTATAAAAACATACTGGTTGTAAATATGATTGCAGGAAAGCAATTGCCCGATGGGTGAAGCAAACCCAACACTGAATTTTGTTTTATCAGTAGAATATTTATCATAGTTTATTCTTGAACCACATAATGGCGGTACAAACTCAGCGTCAGCCATTGTAAATAGCTGACAATGGTTTTCACCAATCTTCCATTCAGGCTGGAATTCTATATCCCTCATAACATCCGCATCAGTTTGCAAGTTCAAATACTGCACAATTAAATTAACCAATTCAGCATCCTTCAACTGTTTCATTGAAATAAATCCACTATCTGATAATATCTTTTCAAACTGTCCAATATGGCTCATGAAATCATGGTAATGTTTAGGCTGGAGTGTTTCTTCTGGTACAATTGTTCTTCTTAATAAACTTGAGAATACAGAAGAAGATAGTTTTCTATTTGCAGGTTTCTTAGTTAGCAGAATATAACAATGGTGATCGAGGTATGGCCGTTCGTTAAAAAAGCGTTCGCTGCTTCTGCTCAAAAAGCTGTTGCCTTCTTTTATAAATTCAGGTTTATATTTTGCTTCTGTAAACCAATCCTGTTTATGTAAAATGGAGTTTGTCGGTAATACCTTAATAGCTTTTATCCAGGCATGATGAAATGATTCATATTCATCATTACTCATTGTAAATAACTCAGGCAACTCAACTTTAAAGGCAACAGTTACATCACCCATCTTTGATAAGATAGCATTATGCTCTACACCATAAACAGGCAGTATGTCAAACAGATTTCTCATGTAATAATTGTTTTTTTAAATGGATGATTGAATAACTTTTAATCACTTTTGGTACTGCTTTTTTTGCAACTTTTTTCATCAAACCATATTCACCATAAGTGCGACTTAGTTTATATACATACATAAATAAGGCGGTAGCCAATGAGATAATCAATGCCAGGCAAATAAATACATTTACACCACAGATATAGATAATTGCAAAGATTATCAACAGGGTTACAAGCCCTCCACCTAAGTACCAGATATACTGTGCCTTTAGCCCTTTAAACTCAATGGGCTTGTTTATGCTTTTATTGATTTGGTATACACTGTTACTCATTGCTAATATTTTTATACTCTTAATCCTCTTTCTTTCCGTGGTGCTATTTCCTTCTTAGGTAGTAGAGTTTTCTCAAACTTTAGTTCTTTTGTATCCATCTTTAGATCGGAAGAGCACACGTCTGAACTCCAGTCACGCCAATATCTC
>OCZT010000663.1_pt1 | contig 34527 bp, 21 predicted proteins | sample 1539031 | NCBI WGS metagenome assembly OCZT01 (sample SAMEA3539308, study PRJEB22396) | soil metagenome | biome: tundra; feature: field; material: soil | place: USA | collected 2010-05 | depth 0.15 m | reverse complement strand
ACGCTAAGGGTTGCAGCTGGGACGGGGATCTTCCCCTCCTGGTCCCAGACCACTATCGCGCCATCCTCGCGGTCGATTCGCGCCCGGTCGACGTAGAGGTGTCCAGCGTCGTCTGCGGTCCTCGGAATCAGATGTCGGTCCATCGGTCAGCCGATCCGCGCGACCGTCAGCATGCCGAACCCGTAGGCTTTGCCTGGTCCGATCCCTTCGGCAAGCGCACGTCGAAGTGCGTCCGCGTCCCGTACACGAAGCATGCCGTCAAAGCGGTACCCGTGAAGGGATATCTGGCCAGCAGGTCCCCGCTTGCCGTGGGCCGCGTCAGCCGGAACAACCTCGTGCCCGTCGAGAAGCTCGACCCCGGCAGTCTGGAGCCGTCTACGCAACCAGACCACCGCTTCAGTGCAGTCGTGGACCGGGCGTTTGGTTCCGCGAGCGCGAGATCCATCGATCACGCTCGCTGACTGGACGTTCTTAGTTGGCGATGCGACCAGCCGGAACCGCAACACCTGGCCCGGCGCGAGCGCATCGTAGGCGGCATCGGTGCTGCGCATGGCAGCCTCGGCAACAAGATAGCCGGGAGGGAGTGCCTCCCAACGCGGCTCAGCGAGCGAGGCGACGAGGACGACCGGAATCGTGTCGGCAGCCATCTCGCGGCGGTAGAGAACGCCGAAGTGGTCGCGTGCGGTAGCGCCATCGGGTGCGATGCCGAAGGCCATCATCAGCGTGCGGTGGAACGCCTGGGCATCGGCGAGATCGCGCAGAACTGACGCCGATCGCAGGTTGAGGACGAGTCGAGACAATTGCATCTGCACGCTCAGCCTTTCTGGGGTGCGACCGTCCCGATCGCGCGGTGGTAGATGCCAACGCGGCGCGGGTGCCCGACCGAGCGGTTCGTCGAGTCGAAAGCGCGGCCCTCCGGGCGGTCGTAGCGGATCTCGATGGCGTCAGGGGGTCCGATGAGCGCCGTATCGTCCGCGGTGGTCTCAATGATGAACCGACGGTAGGCGGCGAGTGGTCGTGGCCCTGGTCGGTCCTTAGCCTCGCGGAGCGCCTGGGCAAGAGGGAAATCCACGATCGCATCACGTCCAGCCGCGCCGCCGCCGACGAGAGGGACCGATGGGAGGCATGAACGCCGCCCAAGCGAGAGCACGCGAGCAGGACGGATGATTCGTGCCGCCATCTCTTCGAGCCAGGCTCGATCCGAGTGTTCGATCCCAACGATGAACTCGGCATCCGCGAGATAGAGCCGCGGGGACTGAACAGTGCCATCCATTTTGTTGTCGCGCCCGTAGGTGATCGTCTGATAGTCGCGCAGGATCGTGCCCTGTCGATCGACGCGGACACCCATCCGAATCTCCGCCAGGCGCCCGATCGGGTCCGAGCGAACAAGGCCAAGCGCCGAGGCAAGCATCCCGATCACGCCGGATCGCGACGGTTCGAGGCCGGTCCCGCGCGCGTCGAACCGGCTCTCGACTCCCCACGACTGCATCGGCCCGGAAAGCCGCAGCAGAAGCGTGCTCATGCCTCCGTCGTGCGGTCGCTCGTCGCGAGCCGCATCGCCTCCTCGATAAACTGGTCAAACGGCCGGACGGCGACCGCTTCTAGGCTGCCGAGCAAATCGTCGCTGAGCGGTGAGAAGGCAGTGACACCCCGGATCCCGGCATCCCCGTAGGCGGTTCGGGCCGCTGCCCAGTGCGCACCGAGCGCCCGGACCGATGGCTCGATGAAACCCCCTTCAGGGGCCGGCCGCACCGGGCGCTCGAATGCGTTCGCGAGCGTCTGGGGCTGGTCGTCGCGGACCACCGCGAGGACAAGCGACGGGACCTCATTGGCGAGGAACGTCGCCTGCTTCGCCTGTGGGGCGAGAAGGATCGTCGCTTCAAGGAACGCTCGAAGGGCGGCGTCGAAGTCGACGTCCCCGGTGAGGCGTTTCCGCATCTCGTGGAGGTCGAGGGCGACGACTCGGTAGTAGGTCGCTGAGTTGAAGGGAATGTCACCCATCATGCCGGCACCGGTCGTTTCCGCGTAGGCGTCCACCGCAGTGAAGAAGTCGAATTCGGCGACCGCGCGGTGAGTGGAAATGGCATGGGCGACGGAGCAGGCGGCGTCTATCAGGCTTGTCTTAGCCGTTTCGGCCGCTTTGTCTTCGTCGTTCGTTTCGTCGGAACTCGTCTTGGCGGCGGCCTTCTTCATTGCGATCATTCGCCCGAAGAGCGCCACTCCGAGGTTCGTGTTTTGAAGAGCCAGGTCGCGGATACTCCTGCTGGTACCGCTCGTATCGCCGCTGATCAGCGTCATCGGATCGACCGTCTTCTTCCCGCCCTTTGCGGCCCCGGCAGCAGCGGTGAAAGCCGCAGAGAGAGCGTCCCAGGTCGGCTCGTCGGCGAGCAGCTTGGCGATGGCATCGAGGTCAGCGACTCCGAAGCGGGCAGGAGCGGCGAGGCTGAAGGCGCCCTTCTCGCTCTCGACGTCGAAACCGGCTTGCGCGAATGCTGTGGCCGCCACGCGACGGGCGTCATCGTAGTCTCGCCCGTGTGCATCTCGGAGCGTCTGCGCGACCCGGGTGAACGGGGAGGAGGTGATGACCGACTCGGCGGACAGCCCCAGGGCTCGCTCGTAGTGTTCGCGGGTCAACCGCTTCAGGCACTGGCTCGAAACCCGCGCCCGGGTCACGCCACCGAACTCCGCCGTCTTCGGCGTGTTCGTGTCGTCGCGGTTGAGGACAGACGGCCCGAAACTTTGGATGATGTGGAGCTCCAGGAACATCAGGCGACCTCTTCTTTCAGATGTTTGGTGGTGGCGCGAACAAATGACGTGGCCCAGGCATCCTGGGTGCGGCGATCCGGGCGATCCCATCCCAGGACCCCGTCGAGCAGAGCCGCCCAGTCGACCGGGACACCTTTGGCACGAAGCAGCGAGATCGCCCGCCGGAGCTGGTCGTCGAGGCCATCCCAGCGAGACTCGAGCAGTGTTTGGAATCGCCGGCGTGGCCCCTCGGCCTCAGGGTCCTTTGCGGCGAGTGAGCCGAACGACCATCCGAGGTCTCCGGAAGCCGCAGCCTCGGTGACCGTCCCGCGGTGGTAGAACGCGAAGAGGCCAGCCACAAGTTCATAGGCAGCGAGGCCCCCATCGTCTTCGAGCGGCGCGCCCAGGCTGGCGACCGTTGCCAGGCCGACGAGCGAACGCGGGCGGCCATCGGCGAAGCGACGGATCTCTGCGAGGGTCGCCCGGTCGCCGGACCGTTCAATGCGTCGGAGTCCCGCCGCGAAAGTTCGGGATGCTTGGGATGGAATGGCGGTCATCGTCGCTTCGCTCCTTGTGCTTGCAGGGCGTCCTGAAAGGCGAGGCGGGCCTCGGCCCGGGCTAACGTCGTTGTGTTCAATGGTCGATCCCGTGCGTGCCAGTGCCGCCCATCGGCAGCAAGTCGCTCGAGGACACCGGAAAACGCGCGCGTTGCCGTTCCATGGACTTCGCGGGTCCAGTCGTCGGCGATGGCCTGAAGGTCCAGGTCGCCCACGTCGTCCACGGCTCTCGCCAACCGAGCGACGAAGACGGGAAAGGCGATCGCCAACGCCGCCCAGTAGTCGCGTTGTCCGCCGAGGGCGGCGACCACTTCGTTCGCCTGCTTCGCTGCCTTCGTGTCTGTCCGTCCCCTGGTGACGACGTCTCGAGCGAAAGTGCGCGACTGCCTTTCGAGCGCGTCGGAGACCCGTTCGGCCTCGCCGATTGCCTCTTCGACGGCTCCGCGAGCGGCCTGTCGCGCGGCCCCGTTAGCTCCGGGCGCTATGAGCGGCAGACGCTCGCGCCGCCAGCCGTCAACGGCGCCACCGCCATTCTTCAGCGTCACGCCGAACGCCTCGAGAGAGACGACTCCGTCCGGTAAGAACTCATCGATCACTTCTTCGAGGGCGTAGACGTGGGCGACCACGCCGAGCTGGCGCGACGGCTTTGTCTCCGCTGCGGCGTAGAGGGTGTGGGCCGTGGACCACATCGCTCGGTCCATGGACATCCGGAACGGCGGCTTGCCTTCGCCTTGCCGGAGCATCATCGTCGTCTCCAATTCGCCAATCGCCATCCCGCGGCTGTCGACGGTCTCGCCGTTCGCCGCCGCCTTATGGGCGGCCGCGATCGTGCGTCCCGGGCCGATGTGGACGCCCGTGACCAGAACGGTTCCGTCAAGGGCGACCTCCGGAGTCAGTTGAACGACACGGCTCTGGTGGGTCAGCAAATCAAGGTAGCCGTGCGGAACGTAGGCGCTGTCCGTCACGACCGCGTCGTCGCGCTCCCAGGCAGGGCGCTGGTCACTCGATCCAAGGCCTCGCGAATCGACGATGACGAGGTTGGACAGCAAGGTCGCGAAGAGGGTCTCGGGGCGAGCGGCGCTCTCCGATCGGGCGAGGAACAGCGCGCCGAACGCGAGCGGACCCCGGGCCCCCGAGCCACCTTCGGTGACATGGGACAGACCGCCCAGCGCGAAACCGTGAAGTGTCACGAGATGTCGAGCGGCCTCGGCCGGCGTGAGCGATCGACGAACGGTCTTGTCGAAGATCGCCGGGCGTGTGTTCGACGCGCGGTCACCAATGACGATCCGCTCAATCGGTGCCGGCGCCTTGGCGAACGTCGCTGTCGGGGTCTGATAGAAGGCCTGGCGGCCGAAAAGATCGAAGCGATGGTCGGCGGATTGTCGATCGAAGTAGGCATCGATACGGTCGGCCGGAAAGCGGCCGGCATCCCAGAGGGCCGCACAATCGGCCCTTTCGCGCGGCCAGGGTGCGCCGTTGTCGTCCGCAAGGGCGCGATGAATGACTGCGAGGACGAACCGGTAGAGCGCGATCGTCACGAGCGGAGAAGGGTCGGCGATCTCCTTGATCTCGTGGGCGCAGGCGATCACGTCGCGCAGGCTGCGTTCACCGGCGGCACCGTTCGCCGCGATGCATGGGATCCAGGGCTCGTGTGCGAGGTCGAATGACAGGCCAGACGGTGTGGCTACGTCTGCACTCAATTCTCCCCTCCTCTGGGCTGCGCCGCACTCGTGGGACCGTTCGACTCGCGGCTCCGTCGAACGATCTTCAAACCGACTTCGGCGTCGAGTGCGAGCGACAGGTCATCGATCTGGCCTCGGCCGTCGGGAGACAGAAAGACTGCCCAGCACCCACGCAGGACAGAGTTCCGCGCCCAACCCGGAAGCGAACGATCTTCGGCACTTATGCGGTGCCGTACCGGAACGCTCCGGGCCAGGAGGCGCCGCACTTCTTCGGCGCTCGGATGCGCTGTGGGATCTGCAGCCACGAATGCTGGATCACGGCCGGCCGGGTCGAGAAACGGGGCCCTGGGTGACCCGTAGAGGCAGACCAGGGTGACTGATTGGTCGCCGTCGCGAGTGTCGAGGTTCGCATCGCTCTCGCCATCGACCTCAGGATCGAGCGCGTCGTGCTCCTCGCCATCCTGACCGGTCAGGGCGCTCAGGTCGCCCTCGCGAGGAAGCGGAATCGAGCCTCGCAGCGCGCCCGATCGCTGGGCGCTGCGCTGACGCTCCTCATCAGCGGCTGTGTTCGCCCACACGGAGCGGCCGGCGGCATCGATTCGGGCCCGGAGCGCGATGGCCGCCGGCTCGTTGTCGTCGGCATACACGGCCTCGACGAGGGCCTCGACCTCGGCCACGTCGGAGAAGCCGGCCCGACCGCCGAGTGCCCACCACGTCCGTAGGAGCCGGTGCCGGCTGTACATCAGCGTCTCCCAGCGCGGAAAGGCCGGGAGATTGTCGCTGCCAAGCGTATGGGTCAGCCAGATCATCGGCCGTCCATCCGACCCGCCTGTGCGCTCATTGAAGTCATGACGCCAGACTCGTCCGAGCCGCTGGATGAGGAGATCGACCGGGGCGAGCGGGGAGATCAGGGCGTCGAAGTCGAGATCGAGAGACTGTTCGATGATCGAGGTTGCGACCAGCACCGCTCCACGTGGCCGAGCCGTGTTCCGAATTGCGCGGCCTGCGGCGTCGTGGCCAGGGCCGAAGCGGGCCACGACACGCTGGCGGTGATCTTCCTTGTCGGCTTCGAGGAATCGGGCGTGGAAGATGTCGACCAGCGGTTGACCGTCATCGGCCAGACCGCTGTGCTGGTCGCGCAGTCGGCGGTAGGTCTTCTGCGCGTCGTTGACACTGTGGCAGAGGACCGCCACGCAGTCCCCCGCTGCAAGCCGTTCGGCGACGATGTTATCGACGTCGTCCGGCCCGATCCAATTCAGAGCAACCTCAGGTCGCCGCCGCGGACTCGCTTCGACATGGAACGCACTCACGCCGGTCCTTGTCGCGGCAGTGATTCGTGGGTACGGCACCGCATGGCCTGGCGTTTCGTTTTGGTCCCATCCCGCCCCGGAGGCGTAGGCCGTGACGAACCGTCGGCGCATCCGGTCGGGAAGCGTGGCCGACAGGATGACCGCCGAGCCGCCAATCGCGCCGAGCCAAGCCAGGAGCGTCTCGAACCGGACGTTCATCACTGCATCGTAGGCGTGCACCTCGTCGAAGATGACCGTTTTGGACGCCAGGCCGGCCATCAGAACGTACGAGTGGTGGACGCCGATCGAGGCCAGGAGAGCCTGGTCAACCGTTCCGACGCCGAATGGCGCGAGGAGCCCCCGCCTACGATAGGAGAACCAGCGGCCCGCGATGACTCCACCCTCGTCGTCACTCAACCCGGTCGGGGCGGCCCAGACCTGGTCAGCGAGGCGACGTGCCTTGTCGAGGCTTTTCGCGAGTGCAGCGCGGCCGTGTAGGATCTGCGCCCCCACCAACTCACCGGGGTAGCGCGCCTGAAGGTACGGCAACAGGCGTTCGGCGATCCCATCACTGGTCGCGCGGGTCGGTAGGGCGAAGTAGAGGCCGCGATGTCCCCGCTCGACGCCCCAATGGTCGGCCACGAGCAGAGCCGCCTCCGTCTTCCCCTCGCCGGTCGGTGCTTCGATCATCACCAGGCCGGGCTCCTGGAGGTCGGGCAGTAGCGTCTCAAGCGTCGCCTGGAATGGCCGAGGCTTCTGATGGAACAGCTCGACAAAGGACGAAGCCTCGCCCGGTCCGGGACGGTCGCCGGTCCAACCGAGCCGTTGGAGCGCCTCCTCGGCCTGATTTCGGCTGGTCTCAGCGTAGCGAGACAGATCGCCGGCGAACGCCTGGTCGACTCGCGCGACGTACGGGAACAGCTCCGCGTTCGAGGCGATCCAATCCGAGACAGTCACGAGGCCGGTGAGAAGCGCGATCGTCACAGTATTCGGTGGCTTCTGCGGGGGTGACGTGCCATCGATACCCGATATCTGCGCGGCGACCGCCACCAGATCGGCGCGCGCCGCCTCCCATGTCCTATCCCCTTCCGACAGAAGGTTAACGTCATGTCTCGCCTTGGGGTTCAGGAACCTGCCGTGGTGCCCTCCGACGACCTCCGCCAGACGAATCCGAACACCTTTGGAGATGCCTCTGGATTGGAGAGCATCACGCAGTGCCGCGAACGAGATCTCTTCGTGGGCTGACGGACTGATCTGCCAGTCGGGAATCGTCAGTCCCGCGGATCGGAGGCTCTCCTCGACCGTCACGACCTCTTCGTCCCGGGAGATCCGTCCGCGGGCGCAGAGTCTGCCGATCTGGAAGCCGAGACACGCCTTCCCCAGGTCGTGGGTCGCAGCCAGGAAGATGGTCCAGGCCCGCGCGACCTCAACGGAGACGCCGAGGTCGGCCGCGATGGCCTCCCGGTTGGTGTCAGAGAAGACCCGGTGCCAGACCAGGGCCCCGACCGCTGCGGTGTCGATCATGTGGCAGACGAGCGGGTGAGTACGATCCGTCATGCTTTCGAGGTCGGTCTTCGCCCAGAGCGCACGGACCGTTTCACCTGCGCTATCAGGAGCGTACTGCGCGGATTTGGCCTTCGTGGTCCCCTCGTCCTTCACACGCCCCTCCGATTCGCAGTTCGGCTTGGCGCGCTGGAGCCGCCCGACCGGTCCTGAGTGTAGACGTAACGCGACTGGGTTTCAGTGGGTGCCGCGTCGCACCGTGGTGGCGTCGCAGCGTTGCCGCGAACCTTCCGTGTCCTCTGGCAAGCCCGCCGGTCACCGCGGCGGTTTCCACCGACGGCGACCACCCAGCAGAGCGAAAGGCTCGCAACTCACGCGACACCTTCTTCGGGATGGTCGACCTGCCGCTGCGCAAATCGAACCGTCCCGACTACGTCGTTCTCGCGTGCTCTATCCCTCTTGGCCCGACCAGTATGGAAGGCGCAGACCCGTGACGATGGGGATTATGCTGAAACGACCACTCCGCCAACCTCGACCGACAACGGGATGCCTCGCGTCCATCGGCTTCTTCCTCGCCAGCGAGGGCGGGCGACGCTGGAAGGCGCGTCCCGTATGCGAACCGAAACCGGCGGCGGGCTGAGTGTCAGGAGGGTGCATAGACCTTCGCTCACCGGCGTCCTGTCCCGACGGGATGCTGCTGTCGAAGTACGTGTGTCAAGAACTGCTGGACAGCGACCTGCTCATTGACCCCGGAGCGATCCTGAACGCGCATATGGTGCTGGCGAACGTCCTCAGGAACCAGAACGTCCCGTACCTGGTGCGCAAGCAGGGAACGTCCGGATCGTCCAGCTTCCGTGGGAAGGAGACGGACGTTGGTCTGGGTCGCCCCGTCGTCTTCACTGACAACTCGCCTGCCGTCTGGCTCCATCATCGTCTGCTTCTTCGCGGCCGCGAGCAGGAGGGACGCCAAGTTGACCTAGCGCAATGCCTCCACGACCGCCAGGTCCCCGTCGCTCAACAACTCCGCGGCGAAGAGTCCCGTCGCGGTCCCGAGTGGCCCCTCCTCAGCACCAGTATGGGCCGAGTCTACCCGCCTATCTGGACGGCCGGATGGAAGCTGAGCCACATCCTGCCTTGCGCCCCGAGGGTCAGCGACCCGACGGACCCGCTGGCCGCTCTAGCTAAGGACCGCCCTGCCGAGTTCTACCGGTTGCGCTCCCTCCGCAACATGTCGCCCTATAACTACTTCCTGTCACCTCTGCCAAGTCGATACACGATGTACATCGACGGCGCCAGGCCCAAGGGCTCGGACCTCGGCGAGGATCCCCGTGTCATCGACTGGGTCATTCACCTCCTTCGGACGGAGGTATTTGCCGCCCATCCCAAAGTCCGCGAAGGCTTCGACGCCTTTCTCGATGAGGCGGGGCTCGGCGAGGTCGTTTCGCGAAATCCCCGGGATGCCACTGTGGTTGTCATCGCGAAGTACCCGGCGCCTCAGCCTCCGACGCGCAGGCCGGCAGTTTCCGGCCGCCCCGGTTTGTCGTCCTCGCCGCCACCAGCCCTACCCGACTGCCGTGTCTTCCAGATGAACCAAGCCGTCTCGAACGAGACCTACAGCGGCTTCTTGTGCGCGCCAGACGAGAGCAAGGGTGGCTGGTTGCGGCTCACAGAGATGCAGCCCGGCGACGTGATCCTGCACAACGCAGATGCCAAGATCCGCGCTGTCTCGGTCGTGGAGCCGATGAACGTGGACGATCGGCGGCTCGTCACGCGCGGGCAGAGCATCCGACGGACGCGAGGGGTTGTACGAGCCTGCCTGCGCTATGACGGCGACCACCTGAGCATCGAGGACCGCCCCGAGATCGGGTTCCTCGCCTGTCTCATCACGACTGTCATGAGCAACATCGCCCTGCGGTATGCCCGACGCTTCAGCGGCTATGCGGTCGAGGTGCCTCCCGAGATCCTCAGGGACCGTCCCGATCTGGCCGACTTGGTAATCAAGGCGTGGGCGGCGGGGCGATCATCGCTGGAGGACGACACGGACAAGCTGACCTAGTCCACTACATCCACGCTCTCCGCACGTCGCGACCGCCCACGCGATGTCCCTGCGTGGCATCCAGTTGGCCTTCACGTTCCGCACCCGGCCGTTCACGCCATTCGACCAGGGTGACGAAGCGGATTTCCTTGAGCACTGACTGAATGGTTCGCTCGTGCCGCCATGGGCGAGTTGGCTCATCCGCCACGAACGGTAGCAGGAGGCAGTAGCCGCCGTCGTCTCCTGTTTGGTCTCGAGCATCCGTCGTAAGCTAGGTCGGGCTTGCTTTATGCACTCGTCGCAGTGGAGCCGGAGGTCGGAATGCTGTTCTCTCGCGAGATCCTTGCAGCGACGCGCGACCTGGCAGCGTGGGAGCTCGATGCATTCAGGCGCATAGTCACGACGCGAGCACTCTCGGAGCAGGACATCGACGAGGTGTTCGAGCTACTCAAAGCACACATCGGGATCCCCTCCAGGGGCCTCGTCCCGAAGCCGATTGGCATGAGTGATCTCGAGGAGTCCGCCCTCGGTGGCAACCCGCTCTTCCTGGCAACCATTACGGCCGGGAGCGGTTGCGGCGCCGTGGCGCCTGGGACCGCTTTGAGGCTGAGGTCAGGGGCGGGAGTGGACCTGATCGAGGGACGAAACGGGAGCGGCAAGTCGTCCTTCGCTCGCTTGCTGGCCGCAGCTGGCACGGCGCGTGTACACGCCGACCTGCTCCCGAATGTGTTCCTGCACGCATCCAAGGATGGCCCGGCCACGGCATCGTTTGAGGTCGTCGTGGCGGGCTGCGTCGAGAGAATCGACTGGAAGGAAGGCGCTTTCAGTCCTACCCTGTCGAACATCGCAGTTTTCGACCGGATCTGCGCGGGAACGTACCTGTCGGACGGCAACGTCGCCGAGTTCCTGCCGGGCGGCCTCGACGTTTTTGCGCAACTGGCGATGCTTCGGAAGGACCTCAAAGCCAGATGTGAGGCTGAGGCGAACCGGATGAAACAGGCCACCGGCGACATTCCGGAGGAGATCGACTACAGGACGACTGTCTGGAATGTCCTGTCCGACTGGTACGACGAACGAGAGACGCACAAGCGGCTCAAAGCATTCGCTTCATGGTCTGAGTCGGACCAGGTCCAGTTCGATCAACTCTCCGACGATGTTGCATCTGGCCGCTCAGCCACCCAGGCTCGTATTCGACTCGCGCTTGCTCGGTCGGACGCCGCCGATGCACTCGCTAACGCACGAGCGGCTCTGACCGCCTTGACCGACGGCCGCAGGACCGTTGAGATGACCTCAACCCCCGCTGTCAGCGTGCCGGCGACTCCACCGCGTTCGATCCACGTCCCGGAGGGCGTCCTGCAAGGTACCGGCTCGTCTGGCTGGCAACAGCTCTGGGAAGCCGCCCGGCGTTTCAGCGAGCAGGAAGCTTTCGAAGGGGCGGCCTTTCCGAACGAGATTGAGGCATGCCCGCTCTGCCAGCAACGCCTCAGCGATGGCTCGTCTGAGCTTCTCAGAATGCTATCGCAGGTGGCAGGAGCCATCCCGGAGCCGGGCAACTCGACTTCGCGAGCGTCCGATCCCGGTCTGACCACTAGCTCGCTGACTGCGAGCCTGAGCGTTGCGGCGAACATGATCGCGGCGGCGCCAGCCGTTGAGGGCGTGTCTAGAGAGCCAGCATCCGAGGCCCTCGCCCAGATATCGCGGTCAGTGTCGCAGCTCGCGACGCAGCCTCGCAGTTCCCTTCAGGAGCAAAGCCTCGAAGACATCATGGAAGCGATCGACGACGCATTGGGCACGATCGAGGCATTGGCTTCGGATCTGGAGCGCAAAGTCGAAGCCGCAGAAGCCGACCTCCAAGGCGTGCAGCAGGACTCAGGGGATCCCGAGTTATTTCAGCTTCAGGCGCGGTTGTATCTCCGGGACCATTTCGACCAACTGAGCGCGAGACCCGACCTGCTTCGTCAAGCGTCCGCGTTGGACCGGTTCGTCTCTGAGCTGTCAGTAACCCACTTGACGAGCATCTCCAAGAAGCTGGCGTCGTCGGTGGTCACCGACCGACTCGTCCGAATGCTACTCGCCCAACTCGCGCGCGTCGGGCTCGGCTATCTCGACGCTCAGGTGGTTACCAGCACTCGGTCGGGAACGACGACCATCCGCCTCGCTCCGCCCAGCAAAGGGTTCAAGAAGATCGAGATGTCTCAGGTCCTGAGCGAGGGAGAGCAGGCCTTGATGGGGATTGCCGCGTTCTTCGCGGAACTCGAAGTCACCGGTCATAGGGGCCCGGTAGTGATGGACGACGCCGCGTCGGGACTGGATCGCGAGAACCAGGAGTTGCTGGCCAAGCGCCTCGCGGAAGAGGCTCAGGATCGTCAGGTCGTCGTCTTCACGCACGACAGCGACTTCGCCGACGCCATCCGCGAGGCTGCCAGCGCCATTGACGTGCCATTGAGCCACATCTCAATGACCCGATCAGGCGCCGGCGTCGGCGCTTTCCCGCCGTGAGATTGCGTTGCGCCAAGGTGGTTAGCGCGTCCTCGTCTGATTGGCCGGGCGAAAGGACGAAGACCCGACGGCCACGGGTACTTGTCCCAAGTGCTTGGCTCCGGGGTCGTGAGCGACGGGCATCACGATAGTCGTGAGGTCCGGCCTTCACGTGCCCTGTTCATGGCGTATACGGGCATTTGTGGCGTGTAGGAACGACGGGCCGGCCACCGGTCGCGCAAGGTCCAGCCGTTAATCCTGCGATCGGTGACGAAGTCATTCAGTGGCACCGCTCGATCCGACGCCCGGTCTGTCGTCATGCGCAATGTGCGCATTCCGCAAATTCGACAGGTCATTCCGCGGCGGAATCACGTGGCGAGAACCAGCGGAATCAGGTGGCGAAATCGACCGGAATTCACACCCAGCGTAGTTGCTGTCGTTACGGCGTCCTGCCACGATGGCGTGAAGAGCGGCAACCCCGCCCGCCTGAGACGCCCCCAGAGCGGCTCGCCACTCGCACTGGCGCTCTTGTACCGCCCCCCGGGCAAACGGGCCGTGTTCAAAGCGTAACGGGCTGATTAGAGAACTCCAGGCCGCCAATGAGCCCGGCGACAAACAGGCCGCGGTCCCTCCCCACCGGCGTGGAGCACCGACAATCGTCCAAGAAGCCGTCACGACAAGTCAGGCGATCACGATGACGCTATCGTGATGCCCGCCCCGACCGCCGGCCCAGTGGGCTTCGCTACTTCGTGTGGCGATCGGACATTGCAAGCTCGGAGATCGGAGCCAGTGGGATCTGCATCTGAGGCAGCGACGACGAACTGCCCCGTCTGCCATGCGCTACCTCCCGACGCGACCGAGCCACTCGCGATTCCGCCGGAGGCACTCCGCGACGACCTCGAGGTGCTCGACCGGATCACCGGCGCGTTGCTCGGAGTGGCCATTGGCGACGGCATCGGCGAACAGAGCCGGCATGGTCACATCATGGAGTCGTGGCCGATCCCGGATGCCGGCAGCGTCTGGGTCGGAGGGGCAACCCAGACCACGCTGTTCACCTTGGAGGGCACGATCCGGATGCTCGTCCGGCTCCACATCAAGGGCATCGGGCCCGGCTTCCAGGTGCTCCGACATGCTCTCGACCGCTGGCTTTACACCCAGCATCCCTCGAACGCCGATCTGGTCAAGCGACGGTGGGCCGGGGGGAGCGAACAGTGGCCTGACGGATGGCTCGTCCGCCAGCACGTCCTCCATCACCGGCGCACGAGAATGGCTACGACAGCCAACGCGCTGAACTTGAACAGGGAGGTCCAGCTCCTGGACGACCACACGCTGCAGGAGGCCCCCAACTCGAGCGAAGGAGCCGGAGGACTCGTTCGAGTTGGCCCCGCAGGGAGCCTTGTATCCCCGCACTTCGCGTTCGAGTTGGGCGTGCGCATCGCCGCCCAGACCCATGGTTCGCCCAACGCATTCCTCCCCGCCGGAGCCGTGAGTCGCATCGTGGGCGGCCTCGTCGCCGGAGAGTCGCTTGAGGTCGCAGTCGACGAGGCGGACCGGGAGCTCGCGGGCTGGCCTTCGAGCGAACTGACGCGAGAGGCCATGCGAGGCAGGACTGATCTGGGCCTGAGCCCTCGGAGCGCGCTTGGGGCGTTCAACCAGGCTTTCCGGCGGATTGCTGACGGCGACCACCGCAACGTGGTCGGGCTCATCGCGGACACCGCTTGGCACGGTGGTACCGCGCCAGCGGCAGTATGCGGGCTCATCCTCGGCGCAGAGCGAGGTGCGTCCGCTTTCGCGGCAGGCTGGCGCGAAGCCCCTGAGGCCGCGGTTCCGATCGGGGAGCTGGCACTGGCGGCATCACTAGTCCATCGCAAGTTTGTCCGCGGGCGGGCGATCCCAGGGCTCGAGCGGGACATCGGTCCGGACGATGGGTGCTACCTCGACCAGGTCCTGTGGCCGCGCTACCCCGGATGGTGACCCCTGCCCTGGACGGGGCGAACTAGGTTTCCTGATGTGACCGCAGGGCAGATGGGTGCAGGCGCGTGAGCGAAGGTACTGAGGTGGCATTGAATGAGATCGTCTTCGGACTCTGTCTTGAGGCGCCAGGTGATCGAATCCTACGTTGCCTATGACGCTCTCAAGAAGGGCAAGCCCATACCCGGCATGGACGACTGGCCGTGGCACGATCCCAACGGCCTCGATCAGCATCTACGGGACCTTGGCTTCAAGGCCGGCATCCTGTCCGGCTACGTTGAGTGGTGGGAGGTCGCTCTCACGATCGAGGATCTTCGATGCTGCGCAGTCGTGACCGCCATCTGCCCTCGGGATGCTCACGGCGTCGCCGTCCGTGACCTTGGTAGCATCGAGAGGATGGGATGCGCGAACCTCCCGCAATGCCAGACGACCTGGTCCGGCCATCTCGCGGCCGGCGGATGTCTATCCCGAGATGAGCCGATGATCCTCAGGCGGGCCGTCGGGAGCGAACGTCCAGCCGGCTGGTACATCGAGGATGGTTCGGGAAGGGCAATGGCATTGGTGGCGTGCGCTGGCCTCCATCCCCCGGACGAGATCGTCGCGTACGGCTACCTCGCCGACGTTTCCGATCCGCCGAGCCGTTTCATGCAGGACAAGTTTCCTGAGTTGCTGAATGCGGCGTCTGACCCGCGCGGGATCTAGGGTCGGCATTGAGCGCCTGGCCATCACGATAATGAAGAATGTCGTGATGGGCACCCTCGATGGCCGTCGTACCGCGATGCCCACCACCTGCCTCATTCCGCACCTCTATGGAGCGGTTGCCAATGTATGATTGCGGCTTCTACCAACCGTCTGTGAGTGGGATCCGTGTACCTGACTCGGGCAGTCATCTCCAACATTCGATCCATCGCCGATGCCGACTGGAGCGTGTCCCTGGAGGACGCGCCCGGATGGCACGTGGTGATCGGCGACAATGGAGCCGGCAAGAGTTCGTTCCTTCGCGCGATTGCTCTCGGCTTGGTCGGCCCAACGGAAGCCCGCGGTTTGCAGCAGAGTTGGGGTTCTTGGCTGCGCCGCGGCTCAGCCAAGGGCTCGGTGTCGCTTGAGCTGGCCCGTGATGAGGGTCATGACGGGCTTGCGCGCGGCGGAAGGCGACCTCCGGATCGAACCAAGGTCAAGCTTGAGATAGCCACAACGGGTGATGTGGTCGAGTTGAAGCCTAAGGCCGATACGGATGCCACAAGATCGGTGTGGGGCCCTGCCAGTGGTTGGTTCTCGGCTTCGTATGGGCCATTTAGGCGCTTCACTGGGGGTATCGAATCGCTTGAGCGCGCCAACTGGGCGAACCCGAAGCTTGCGGCGCACTACTCTGTATTTGACGAGGGTTTCGCGCTCACTGAGGGCCTGTCCTGGCTCAGGGACTTGAAGTTCAAGTCCTACGAAAAGGGCGGGAGTCCCATATTGGATGAGCTCACAAGCTTCGTGAATCAGGAGGGCTTCCTTCCATTCGGCGTGAAGTTGGAAGACGTTACGTCCGCCGGGGTGACGTTCAAGGACGGAAACGGCTGCGACGTGCTGGTGGGCGAGTTGAGCGATGGTTACCGATCCGTACTTAGCATGACGTTTGAACTTGTCCGTCAGATGTCCACGGCGTACAAAGAAGCTCGCCTCTTCTCGGATGACCGTCGAGAAATTCTCATGCCAGGCGTGGTTCTAATCGACGAGGTTGATGCCCACCTACATCCTGACTGGCAGCGCCAGATCGGCCCGTGGTTCAGGAAGCTTTTCCCAAACGTGCAGTTCATCGTAACAACACACAGTCCATTGGTCTGTCAGGCTTCCGTAAAAGGAACTGTCTGGGACCTTCCGAGACCTGGCGCTGAGGGAAACATCAGGCGCCTTGGGGGGGCCGAACTGGACAGGTTAGTCTTCGGCGACATCCTTGAGGCGTATGGCACGAGACTCTTCGGCGAGGTGGAACGCTCGTCAGAGGCGCAACTCATGCTTGGCAAGTTAGCGGACCTCAACATGCTCGAGCTCTCGCAGGGCCTGTCGCCGGAGCAGGAGTCCGAACAGGACGCGCTGCGTCGAGTGTTCCCGACGCAGGCAAACTGCCCTGACTCAAAGGGCTAGCATGATCCGGCTACCCGACACGAGCTTCCCGGACCATGCGCGCGTTCTTCTTGATGGGCTCCAGGCCGAAGTGGATGGCGCCGAGGGGTATGAGGCGCAAGTGGCCAAAGCCCATTCCATGTGGCATTTGAAGAAGGATAACCCCACTATCCGGGTTGTCCGAGAACGTGTGGCCGTCATGTGCAGTGGCCGTTGCGGGTACTGCGAGGACTCGATCCCAGACGAGATTGAGCACATAAGGCCGAAGGAGTTCTTTCCAGAGAACGTGTTCGTATGGGAGAACTACCTCTACGCGTGTGGCCCCTGCAACGGCACATACAAGAATGTGGCCTACGCTGTGTGGGTCGACACCTCTCAAGAGGCAGTGGAACTACGCCGAGAACGCAACCAGCCGAAGCAGCGTCCCCCAACGGGAACTGACCTATTCATCAACCCGAGAACTGAAGACCCCTCAGCATTCCTGGAACTTGATCTCCAAGGCACGTTCAAGTTCGAACCTAGGCGAGAGCTATCTGATCTCGGCAGGTTGCGTGCGACCTATACCAGTGATCTCCTCAAACTCAATAGAGATCTCCTGACAAGCATCCGCAGAGCGAGGTTCGTGGCGTACTGCTCGATGCTCGAAACATATGCAGCAAGGCGCCAAGAAGGTAGAGACGCCGACGCCCAACGCTGTGTCGACGCAATCCGAAGGACGGATCACAAGAGTGTATGGCTGGAGATGAAGCGTCAGCACCAAGAGCTTCGATTCCTGACGCCGCTTTTCGCCGCAGCACCCGAGGCCCTTCAGTGGTAGCTAGCAAAGAGCACATTCTTCCTGAGGCCTGCGTGATGGGCGCCACGGTTGGCACGCTCTCTCCGAATCGGGAATGGTCTCCAGACGTTGGCTTCGGGCTGGCGGAGGTGCGCAAATGCTCGTCCACTGGTGGCGGCACTCGGGTACGCTGACCCCGAAGGTTCGGGCTCTCGTGTTTCGATGAGTGATCGCCGCGAACCTGGCGTGGGGGTGGCTGTGAAGTTCGTTCGCCAGCCTGGCAGGATCCATTCAGTCGACGGGACTGTCGTGTCCTGTCGCGGTGTCGCCGAATGACTAGCCACGCCCCGGACTCGGTTGGCCCTGAAGGTTCGGGCCTGGGTCAGATACCGCTATGTTCGGGGATCACTCGACTGGTGCCATCTCAGATTGAGTCGGCATTCCTTACGGAGCCGCTCCTCTTTGCTGCGCCGCCGGTGGGATGGACGTCTGAAGTCAGGCGACGTGGTCTCTTCGTTGACTGTTCGCGTGTGGAATGGGTAGACATCGGGGCGGCCGTCCAGCTGTGCTTGATCGTCCAAGCTGCACGATCCGAGGGTGTCGAAGTGACCGTGGCGATGCCGACCCGGACTTCCAGCAGCGGAGAGGAGGTATGGGTCGATGAAGCGACCGGGGTGCAGCGACGCGCGCGGGCGGAGCATATCCTCACGCGGACGTCCCGACGTCAGGCTGCCTATCGCTTTCTCACCCACTTGCGATTTGAAGGAGCATTGGGTGAGCCGTTGCCTGATGGAGCGGCGCGACTTCGAATCATCCACGACTACGACTCTGCCTCAGGAACTGACGAGCCGCACGATTCCTCTGACGGTTCGGTTACTTACCTTGATGGCACGCTGGAGCAGTCGTATCGCGTTACGTGTCCCCTGACATGGATACCGCTGCCGGAATCACCTCGTGTCAGCGGCGTTGCCAAGTTCCTCGGGCGCGTTGTTGCTGAGTCTGAGCGTGGCTTGGAGAAGATCGACAGCGCCGCCATTGCCAATGTCATTGTCTACGAGTTGGTCGAGAACGCACGACTTTGGAGTGGCGCTCCGACTGGCGCCTTGGTGGCGGTTTGGTTGCGCCCTCCATCTGGTCGGATCGATATCGGGGACTATCTCGCAGGCGAGGGAGAATACCTGGAGTGGCTGAACTCAACGAAACGTCAGGCAGTTGAGATCATCGTAGGCGACTCAGGGAAGGGCATCTCGCAGGTTCTGGGGCCGAGCTATGACGCGGCAATCACGGCTGGTCTCGACGTGCCGCAACTCTCCACGGGCCGCACCGCCAGCATCCTGCAGTGGTCATTCGACCGGTCCTCGACCAGCGTTCGAGACGTCGCTCGACGAGGCACCCGCGGCCTCTATCGCGTTGATCGGATCGTGACGAAATACGCGGGCTTGGTCACGGTAAGGGCCGGCGATCAGCTAGCCGGATGGGACCACGGAGGCCCGTCGCATGATGTGCAAGTCGCGCCGGGGCAATCGCTCCCTTTTATGCCTGGGTCGCTGCTCCGTTTGCGCCTGCCACCCATCCACGAGGAGTACCCGGATAGACCGGCCTCGGGCGGGCGGGCAGTACCCGATGTTGAGTACGAGCTCTTCCAAGTCCAGCGAGATGCAGAAGGTAGGTTGACGGAAGACTGCCGGCGCTCCTTGCTTGAAGTGTCGCAACACTCCGGAAGGCGGACCTGCGTAGTACTCGCTGCTAACGGGGAGGAAGACTCAGGCTCGGCTTGGCGGGCACTCCTGTACGATCTCACCGAAGTGCGTCATCCGGCCGCACTCGCGGTCATCTGCCTTGGTGGCAACTGGCAAGCTCTGAAACTCGAGTGCGAGGCACTAAACGAGCAGGCCATTGCGGATGGAGTCGACCCAGAAGCCGATGGCCGGCTCGGTCACCATGTTGCGGACCCTGTCTTGGTTCTAGGCGAGCAACCGGACGCAGGCGAATGGGAGTGGGTCGGGGCGAGCCCGGATGTCCTGAACGCCCTCAGGTACGCGACACGATCGATCGGAGGGCGCGTCACCAAGCAAGCTTTCGCTTCCGTCGTGGAGACCGAGACTCGACGTGCCAGCGTCCGTCGATCCTTGCGCAACGACCCGAGCCTCGTGACCCTTGACGAGGATGGTGGGTTCTCGCTCAACCTCAGCCCGGAGTCGGTGTTTGGCCAGGTCGCCGTCAAGATCCGCGAGTACATGGTGCGGGAGACAGACAAAGCAGGCGACTCGGAAGTCCGAACGCCAGCTTTGGGTTCAACCAAGGCTTGGATCGCCCCATCGGACATGCTGTCCGAACTGCAGATCGCGCCAGGGTTTGCGATTGCGGCGCTTGGCCTTGAGCTTAGGAAGGCAGACCCGTGGGAAGGCCAGAGCGAGTCTCACGAGTTGCTCTCGGACGCGTCTGCATCGCAATCCCATCTCGACACCCTCGCGCGGATTCTGGGAATCTCGAGACAGGAGACGATTCCGCCCGAGTACGGACAGGAACCGCCGGAGGGAATGTGGATCGTGCGCCGGGAGTCGGCCGTAGTTGTGTACGTCGATCTCATCGCGTCTGGCGAGCGGATCCAGCACTGTCTTCGCCAGATCATTCGAGATGGCGGTACCCCGGTCGCAATCGCTTGCATCGTTGATGGGCGAGGCCTCACGCGGGAGCCGTTCCATGTGTGGGGACAGGATGTGCCCGTAGTCTCGGTGGTCCAGTTTCCCCTGATAGTCGAACCTGATGGGTCGAAACGGGTCCGATACAGAGCTCCTCTCGGTCGGCGCTGGGAAGACGCTGACCGCGCCGAACTCGGCTACCCAATATCGCGCGAGATAGTGACTGAGTTGGCTTGTGAGCAGAGGGCTCTGCATTTCAGCCACATCGGCGAGCAAGGAGGGCGCCATTTCACGCTCTACGTAGACGCGCTTCGAATGCTGGACGAGCCAACGGGCACTATTCGCGCTCATCTACTTGACGCGGTCGCCGAGTGGCGCGCGAACAGGACCGAGCCACTCGCGATCTGGTATCCGCACTCCGAAATGAACTTGGGTAGGCCAGCGAAGAAGATGGCGGATTGGGTGCAGAGCGCCCACCCCGAGGCGACCGTCCGCCAGGTCGACCGACCCTCTGGAATGGCTGTCGCCCCTTCAGGTAGTGTGCCCTCGGGCGCGGACGTTCTTGTGGTCGATTGGGGTGCGGTCGAAGGCAGCACCGTCATACAGATGATCAGACTCGCTGTCCAAGCCGGTGCCGTCCGAGTGTTGGTTTGCATCGGACTGAGCCAGATGCCGGACGATTCGGAAAGGTTCCTGCGTCAACTAGGTTCACTTCAGCGACACGACGTACCGGCGGACGAGCAAGAAGAGCGGTCACACCAGCAGCAGGCACTCTTCGAAGAAGTCCGCGCAGACTCTGCTGTTCCTGTGGAGGTGCACTTTCTGGGCTCTCTTCCGGTGACAGCATTCTCGCCACGTGATTGCCCTGTCTGCCAGCAACTCGCCCGCCTTTCCAGCGAGCAACTCCTTTCTGGCCCCGTCTCCGAATATGCCAAGAAGGAACGCGAGGAACGTCTTTACTTACGCAAGCGCAAGGACACGATTGGCACTGACCCAGTTGACTTTGATGGAGAGGACGCATCCGGCGATTCGCTGGCGTGGATGGTCGATTTCCGGTCCAGCCTTCAGAACGCTATGTACTCCACGAGGGCTCGCGAGCAACTTGTTGACGGTTTGAAGCGGATGACGTCTGAGTCAGCGAGCCATTCTGCTGACCTGATGCGCTTTCTGTCACTGGAGATGCAGTGGCTGAGGCGTCCGCCATTGTCGTTTGCCCGGTCGCGAGAACTGGTGGCCAACCTAGCCCAGAAGGTTGCCGTCGATGCGCTCGCGTCCCCGGGGGAGCGTGCGAGCGCCATCGCGGTCCTGCGGACCTGCTCGAAGGAGTTCTTTGCGGCGTATGCGCCGGACATCTACAAGAGCGTTCGTGAAAGCGCGCGCGGCAGCGACCTACCTGTGGGCCAGCTTCTCTATGGCATCTTCACCTACTGCAACAGGCCTTACCTCCAATCTTCCGCGGTTCTGGATCCCCTCAAGGACGCGATCTACGCGATGGAGCAGTGGGAGAAGGCATCCGCCGGAGATGCACCTACCCTCTTGGAGGACTTGCGGGCTCTCCATCACCGGGTAGGTGTGCGAGCCAGTCGTGCCCCGTTTGCTTCTTGGAGTCGCGAAAGGGCATGGCGCGAACTGTCTCTTTCGTTGGCGAAGCTCAACCGGGGCAGGCATCCGTGGCCTGTCGTCGATTGGGCCAAGCTGTCACCGAACGGTGCAGGAAGTGCAATCGCCGATCTGCAGCAAGGACGCACACCATCGGCGGCAGCTGCGGCACAGCTCGAAATATGGAGAACTCAGGCGCCAGTCAGCTGGGCACAGGTGTACGCCTTCGTCGACAATGAAGTACTCCCGTTTCTGTCCGTCTTGAGGCCGATACTCGAAAGTCCAGAGGCCAGGGAGCACATCGGTTGGCACAACGCGGACCTGTTGGTCTTGGCGATAAAGAATGAGCTGCCGTTGCGCGACTGGGAGCTCGGACGGCTCATCGAGACGATCGAAGGCGATGGCAGGTCGATCGAGAGTCAGATGGTGTGGCAGCAATACGTGCACGCGTACCGTTGGTTCGATGACATCATCATGAGGCGCGCTGGGCAACGTAGTCCGAACGACACAGGCTCACGGCTGTTGAGCTTCACCGCTGCAGTTCCTGCATACGTAGGCGCGACCGTCCTTGATTGCCTCCGTCAGTTCCGGGCTGAAGATGTCATCTTGCCGGCAGAAGCTGAACTGCCACCCGACATGAACGTTCCAGCTTTCTGCACGAGGGACCTTCTGGCCACGACGATTGCGCAGATTTTGAGGAACGTTCTGGACCACCGAGATCCGGCGATGGATACACCCCAGGTTTGGATCGACTTCGAGACGCATAAACGAGATCTCACTCTCACGGTAACCAACAGCAGAACTCGTCCGTTGAAACGTCCCGGAACCGGGCTCCCTGACTTGAATCTCCACCTGAAGCCATTCCACGCTTCGATCGAAGGGACTCTCTTGCCAGGCACGCCTAGTCAGCAGCGGCCCGGCTCGACCTGGCAGACCGTCTTGACTCTTAGGAGGATGGCATGAGTGGAGCCGAACTGAAATGCCTGCTAGTTGACAACGACCCCTTCTGGCAATCGCAATACAACACGCTGATCGCGGAGGGTTGGCAACGCGAGTTTCCATTCGTGAGTGTTGAAGTAGTTGTCGCGTCAGGACTTGACCAAGCGATTCATCTGATCACCGAACATCCGGACGACTTTGATCTGGGCGTTGTCGACATCTTGCTTGACGATGACGACGAAGAGCCGCTCGGACTGGCGGTCATTCGAAAGCTACGCGAACACAACGAAGGTCCGAGTGAGCACAAGACGGCGATCATCGGAATCAGCTTCGACTCGGATTGGGTCAACAAGGCCGAGGCTGCTGGCGCGCACGAGTGGGTTGGCAAGGGCTGGCTAATGGACCAGCCGCTTGGCTCCGCTGACTTTGGCATGAAGATGCGGGGCGCATTTGAGAAAGCCGGAATCGACCCTTTGAGGGCCGATGGGATCAAGGCTTCCTGGTCGGAAGACGATCTTTCACTCGCTGCGACCGTTCACACGATAGGCGAGGCGACCCTGCTGAAGCTTGCCCTCCGCCTCCTAAGGGAGAAGATCGAACGAGTCGAGATTAGCCCGGTTCGCGCCGGCTTGTCCGGCGCCTCGGTATTGAGGATGCGGTGCTCCATCCCACGGGGCACGGACAAGGGGCCTCGCCAGAGAGATCTACTTGTGAAGGTTTCGCGCGATCCGCTTGCACTGCGCCGGGAGCGTGAGGTAGCGCAACTCACGCAGGATTTTCCCGGCGGGCTTTTTCAATCGTACGATCTGGGCGTCGAGAGCAGCAGTGGGTGGCAGGCGATTGGCTGCCATTTCCGCGGCGGCCCAACGCTCATTGACTGGCTCGCGGGGAGCCCGTCACCCGATCTGGTGGAACATTGTCTTGAGAGCCTCTTTCTGGGTGGATCAGGGCTGCAACGCGCCTACTCCGACAGCATGGACACCGAAACCACGGATCGCTTTCCTGCCGCTCTCCATCAGTTGCTCCTGACCGATGCGCGCCGGGCGCATATTGAGTTGGCTGCGCGCGAGTTGGCATCTGTTGTTGGCAGGCATGCATCCGACGCCAATGACCGACTTGCCGTTGTCGAGACCTTTGTTCGGGCTCGGCGTTTTGGCAACGTCGATGTGCCAGGGACGCGACCGGAGGCGTGCCTCGTCCGATCCCACGGTGATTTACATGGGCGCAATGCACTTGTGGAAGGTCGCAACCGACCTGTCCTAATCGACCCGGCGAACATTGGAATGCTGCCCTGGACCTCCGATTGGGCGAGGCTCTCGGTCGATCTGTTGACATCCATGCCGATCGTTGGCGACTCGGCCTTTGAGTGGGACGATCTCGGCATGTGGCGCGCCGATGTGAACGGGTTTGTTAGGGGAGACCGGGACGTCAACTCCGCTAGCCTGTCCTTCTCAACGGCGCTCGCCTGGCTACGTTCCAACGTCTACGCACTATGTCCGTTTCCAACCTCTCGCGCGGACCAGGAGTGGAAGCTCCGACTGGCATTGGCTGTGGAGCTGTCTCGCGGTTCCTACCGGGTGCAGGAACTCCCCCCACCCCGGAGGGTTCTGGCGCTCCTCGCTGCGGCCGATGCTTTCGACGCAGCGGCCGAGGCCTTCACCTCGCGGTCTATCGCGCCTGGGTCGTGACAGTTGTCGACTCACCACGTTGTATCGGTTTGGCGCCGGCCTTGAGATGTGTGACAGCGGCCATGCCAATCTCCCTGTAGGCGGACACCGACCTCCACGCTGACGGACAGCTGATCTCCATGTCGGCGGCCACCAAACCGCCAATGACGATCCCCCCGACGGGCCACGCTTGCGGTGTTCCAACACCCCCAAGCGAAACCCAACCGGAGGGATCGTGCAGAAGTCTGACAGGGAGATCGTGGAAATCCTCGAAGCTTTCGACCTCACCCGCTGCCCCAACTCAGCCGCAGGCCTCGCAGGCTGCGACCCAAAGACCGTGGTCCGCTATGTCGATGCCCGCGACTGCGGTCTCGATCCTCATGGCCGCCTCGTCCGGCCGATGATCGTCGATCCATATCTGGCCAAGATCGAGGAACTCGTCGAGCGCTCGCACGGCAACATCAGAGCCGATGTCGTTCATGAACGGCTGCGCTCGCTCGCGCCGGTCGAGGAACAGCGGTACATAGGTTCCGCCCGCACGACCCGTCGAGCCGTCCACAAGGCCAAGACGGCATATCGAGCCGGTCGGCGGCGCACATACAGACCCTGGATCACCGAGCCCGGCATGTGGCTCCAATTCGACTGGGGCCACGGACCGGTCGTGGAGGGTCGCCCGACGCTCCTGTTCTGCGCCTGGCTCGCCTGGAGCCGCTTCCGAGTCGTTATCCCGACCTGGGACCGCACGATGGGCTCGCTGCTCGCGTGCCTGGACGCGACGCTGCGGTCAATCGGCGGGGTGCCCACGTATCTGCTGACCGACAACGAGCGCACGATCACGACCGATCGCATCGCCGGCATCGCCGTCCGCCACCCCGAGGTCGTCGCCGCCGGTCGCCACTATGGCGCACAGGTCCTCGCCTGCGTGCCATTCGATCCCGAGTCCAAGGGCGGTGCGGAGTCGACCGTCAAGCTCGCCAAGGCCGACCTCGTGCCCACCGAGGCCAACCTGCGACCTGCCTATGAGCGCTTCGCCGATCTTGTCGCCGCCTGCGGAGCGTTCTGCACCGAAGTCAACGGGCGCGTCCATCGGGAGACCGCTCGGCGGCCCGACGAGTTGCTCGAGATGGAGCGGGCTCACCTCCACCTTCTGCCGGCCGAGCCATACACGGCAGCCCTGGGCGAGACGCGCACGGTCGAGGACGACCAGACCGTCCGGATCGGTTCGGTCCGCTATTCGACGCCACGCGAGTTTGTCGGCTCGGAAGTCTGGGTCCGGGTCGCCGGCGATGAAGTCGTCGTGGTTGCCAGGACGAGTGGCGGTCTCGCGGAGATCGCCCGCCATGCCCGCTCAACTCCTGGTCGTCCTCAGATCAACGACGCCCACTATCCCGATCATCCGGCAGGTCGCGGCATCCGGCCGCCGCGCCCGAGACCGGTCAGCCCCGAGGAGATCGCATTCCTGGCGATCGGTCCTGGAGCCGAGACATGGCTCATCGAGGCCGCGGCCGCCGGAACGCCAAGAGTCAGATACAAGATGGCCCAGGCCATTGAGGTTGCGGCACTCCTTGGGGCGGGCCGAGTCGAGGCCGCGCTCGCGGCGGCGGCTCTGGCCGGTCGGTTCGCCGAGGGTGACCTCGCCTCGATCCTCGAACACCAGGCCTCCACTGCTGACACAGGGTCGGTCGTGGCGGCGGACGAGCGCTTCAGTATCCAGGCCGGCACGGCCACATGGGCGGGCTTTGGGCGATGAACGCTCCCATCCCGCCGGCCCTGCCGGACGAACTCACCAACGTCCTAACCCGCCTGCGTCTGCCATACATCCGCCGTGCCGCGCCCGAGGTCCTCGCCGTCGCCCGCTCCCAACGCTGGGATCCGTCCGAGGTGCTCCGGGTTCTTCTGCTCGAAGAGGCTGCCGGACGCGATGCGGCCACCAAGGCCACGCGCCGGCGGGCTGCAGGTTTCCCTTCGGGCAAGACCCTCGAGTCGTGGCGAGAGGCCACCTCGGCCATCCCTCTTCCGACTCAGCACTCTCTCGTGACCCTCGAGTGGCTCTCGCGCGCCGAGAACCTGGCTCTCTGCGGCCCGAGCGGAACCGGCAAGACCCATTTCGTCGAGGGCCTCGCCGCCGCGGCCATCGAAGCCGGCCACCGTGTCGCCTGGTTCAGCCTGGAATCTCTCACCGCGACAATCGGACGGGCAAGAGTCGATGGCTCGGTATCGCGGGTGATCGCCCGGATCTGCCGCTCGGATCTCATCGTCATCGACGACATCGGCATGCTGCCGGCCGGCCAGGAGGCGGCCGAAGCCTTCTATCGGGTCGTCGATGCAGCCTACGAGCGCCACAGCGTCGCCGTGACCAGCAACCTCCACCCCTCGGGCTTTGACACCATCATGCCCAAGACTCTCGCCACAGCGACCGTCGACCGGCTGCTGCATCACGCCCACGTGGTCCTCACCGATGGAGCAAGCTACCGCCTCGCCGAGGCGACCGCCGGCAAGGGGGTGATGCCACTGGGCTGACCAGAACGCCCGATCAGCTGACCGCCGATGTGGAGATCACGTGGCCGCCGAACGGGAGATCAGCTGTCCGCCCACATGGAGATCCCGCTGGCCGTTGACACCTTGCACCCCCGATCAAGGACGGCCTGCTCGCCTTCGCCTCGACGACCGGCCTGTTGGTGATGGCTCAGATGATGGAGGCCGAGCTCGTTGCTCGGATAGGTCCACGCCACGCGAGGATCCCCGACCGGACCGCCAGCCGCCACGGAGTCACTGCGGGTTCGGTGGTCATGGGCGGTCGGCGGGTCCGCGTCGAGCGGCCCAGAGGCAGAACCGCCGACGGTGCCGAGATTGGTCTCGACACCTGGGCGGCATTTTCGGGAACTGAGCTGCTCGACCAGGTCGTCATGGAGCGGATGCTCGCCGGAGTGGCCACTCGACGCCACGCCGACATAGCCGAGCCGTTGGGCGAGACGATCGATGCCCGCACCAGCGCCACCGGCCGCTCCGCGGTGTCGCGCCGCTTCCTCGCGGCCACGCAGCGGGCGCTCGACGAACTGATGGCTCGCGATCTGTCGGGTCTGGCGGTGGCCGTGGCGATGATCGATGGCATCGTTCTCGACGGTCAGTGCTGCGTGGTATCGCGAAATGCGCAACCGATGGTCGCAAGGTCCCGGTCGGCCTGTGGTTGGGTGACACCGAGAACAAGACCGTCGTCACTGCGCTCCTGGCCGATCTGGTTGCCCGTGGCCTCTCGGCCGACGCGGGTCTCCTGGTCGTGCTCGACGGCGCGAAGGCGCTCGCGAGCGGCGTAGTCAAGGTCTTCGGGGATAAGGCGCTCATCCAGCGCTGCACCATCCATAAGCGCCGAAATGTGATTGACCACCTGCCAAAGGAGATCGCACCCCGGATCGACCGCCGCTTCGCGGCAGCCTTTGCGCAGTCCAATCCGACCACCGGGCTCGCACGAGCCAAAGCCATCGCCTCCGAGATCGAAGCCGATCATCCCGACGCCGCAGCCAGCCTGCGCGAGGGCCTTGCCGACATGTTCACCGTCCGTCGCATCGGCGTCTCAGGAGAACTGGCGCGAAGTCTCACGACCACCAATGCCATCGAGTCGATGATCTCGGTTGCCCGAACGACAATGGGCAACGTCAAGCGCTGGCAGGACGGCTCAATGAAGAAGCGCTGGGTGGCCGCCGGCATGCTCGAAGCAGAGCGTAGTTTCCGCCGTCTGCGGGGCTGTGCTGCGATGCCGGTACTCGTCGCCGCGCTTGCTCGGGCCACAACATCAGGGCCAGCCCGCTACGATGCGGAAGTCGCGTGAACTGACCCAGGATCACCGCCCGATTTCAACAACGATCGGGACATCCTCATCGGTCGTGCTCGTGGTCCGGCCGGCGTCGTCGTATCCGTATGTCGTTGAGTTGCCGAGGGCGTCGGTGATCTTGGTGGTGAGGCCGCGAGCGTCGTATTCGTAGGTTGTCTTGATGCCGGCGGCGCTCGCGACCGAGGTCACTTGCCCGGCGATGTTGAAGACGGTGTGGCTGGTGTCGCCGGCGCCGTCGGTGACCGCGTTGATGCGGCCGGCGGCGTCGTAGCCGTATGTGGTGACGTTGCCGTTGGGGTTGGTGAGGGTCTTCGCGTCTTACGGCCGATCGGTGTCCATCAGATCCTCGAACAGGCGATCGTCCGATTCGTCCATGCGGGCGCCCCAGAAGACGCTCGTGCGAGGGAACAGGCGGACGTCCTCTTCTTGCGCGGCTCCACTCAGCACCTGAACCCAGCCTTCCGGAGGAAACTGGACCGAAGTGTCGCTTTGGAGCCATGCCCGCGCTGATGTCTGAACGGCATCGATGAAGGCGAGCGTGTCGGATCGGCGGTAAACATCAAGATCCGAGATGAGCCGTTCGAAGAGCTGGCGCGCTGCTGGAATTGGATGGGCATCGCCCGCTTGCAGCAGTGCCCCGTGGGTCCTCCAGAGCCGCCACCGGAACGTTGCCTCATCCGGGTCCAGTTCTGGCTTTCGGGCTAGGTCACCATACAGGTCCACTTCGTGCTGGTGAATTCGGATTGTGCGTGCCGCCATGTACAAGGGCGCATATTCGTCCTTGATCCAGGCCTGGTAGTCCTCGACCAGGAGGTCGCACAACCTATTAGTCTCGGGCGTGCGACAGGCATCGATTCGCGCGACTATCTTGCCCATTCTGGCTAGGTCAGCGCTCGTTCGCGGCTTGCGGCTCTTCCTATCCAGCCGAATAGCTTCCCAGAGCAGCGCATATAGCTCCCACTTGGGCTCACGGCCGACAACTCCCGCGACGAACCTGGTTGGCACGAACAACAACAGCAGCCCGGCGACGGCCGCCCAATTCATGATCGGCCCTGACATGACGACTGGTGCGGCAAGCCACCAACCGACAGCGACGCAAGTTAAGCCAGCCGTGATGACATGGGCCCGAGGAAGCACATGCCCGCGACGATAGGTGAACCACGCATCAAGTTCGTTGAAAGCCGCCATCATCAGGACGATGGGCAGGAGTTGGAGATGTGAAGTCATGGCCTAGTCGAGACCACTTGCATCAACAAGGGGCTGGATTGACGGCCGGAGGTTGCCTTGGCGCAACGGCTGGGGGCCACGGCAGGCGAGACGGTGACGGTGTTGGGGTTGGTGATGGACTGGGAGTGCTTGGGTTTGGCAAGCACTTAGGAACGATCTTGTCAGCATCATCCCCATCGGCGACCACCCCGAATGGGAGGAGGCTCAGCCTCGTAAGGATCACTCCCAAACCGAGCGCCTTGGCCACCTTCTGTCCCGTCTTGCCGAGCCAGCACCAGGCGCAGCCAGGGATGTTCGACTCGGTGTCTGACGCCGCACCTTGCGGCTTCCGATTGTCTGGAACGAATCTCGGTCCTTTCGCCAGAAGGATCACCACGGCGGCCAGAATGAACGTCGCCGAAACTGCGAGACCGACCGCCCAAAGCGGCGGCATGGACACAGTTGCCACGAAACTGATGATTCCGGCATATCCGGCCAGCGACTCGCGTCCGCTCGGGTCCGTATACGTCGTCGGGTTCTGCCCCGCATACGCATGTGGGTTGAAGCCCGTCACCCCAGGTCCGCCCGGAGTCATCGGATCGCGGCTGGTGAAGGTGCCGGTACCCGGATCGAGTGAGCGGGCGTTGAGATAGACGAGGCCCGAGGCGTCCGAGAGGGCGCCGGTGTAGCCGAGCGATCCCACGGAGCCGCTGGACGAGCGGACGTCGCCGTAGACGCCGTATGACGCCGAGGCGGTCACTCCGCCGGTGCTGTCGGTCTGGCCCCGGACGGAACCCAGGGCATCGGTGAGCGGGTAGGCGTTGGCCGAAGCCGAGGTCTCGGCCAGAAGCATCGAGTCGGCCGAGAGGTAGCCGTTGGTGCCATCGGATAGGAGCGACGGCAGAGCTGCGGCGGCGTCCCAGGCGTAGGTGGTGGTGGTCGAGCCATCGGTGGCGCTCACCCGCAAGCCAGCGCCATTGGTTCGATACGCGATGGTGGCGGCACCGGCAGTCGCGCTCGCGAGATTGCCGAAGCCGTCGTATGTGTAGGCCGAGCTGCCGGCGGTCAGGCGGTTGCCGGCTGGGTCGTAGGAGTAAGTGGTGGAGCCGGCCGCGGTGAGCTGGCTGGCTGCGTCGTAGGAGTAGTTGGTGGTGGAGCCACCGCTCGTGACGGACTTTCGGTTGCCCGCAGCGTCGTAGCCGAAGGTGACCGCGGTGCCATCGGCATAGGTAACGCCGGTCAGCCGACCAGCGGGATCGATGGCGTAGTGGTCGGTGGCGCCGTTGGTTGATGCGCTAGTGCGGTTGCCCGCGGCGTCGAGGCCGTATGTGTAGGCGGCGATCGTTGTGCCGCCTGTGTTCTTGTAAGTGAGACCGTTCAGGCGGCCGGCGGTGTCATAGCTGTTGGTGCTGGTAACCCCGTTGGGCCGGGTGATTGTGGAAAGTTGGCCGTCGGGGTTGTAGGTGAAGCCAAACGAGCCAATGTCGGGGCGGCTGACGCTCGATAGACGCTCCGCGCCGTCGTAGCCGTAGCTTGTGACCTTGCCCGCGGCGGTCATGGTGGCCCGATTGCCTGCAGGGTCGTAGGTGTAGGCGACGTTGGCGCCGGGCCCGGCGATCGAACTCAATCGGCCGGCGGTGTCGTAGCCGTATGTCGTGGTTCCGGACGGGTCGGTCATGGTGACGCGGCGGCCGGCGGAGTCGTATGTGGTAGCGATGGTGCCGCTGGGCGTGCTGATCAAGGCCAGAGCGCCGGCCGTGTTGTAGCCGTATGTGGTGGTGATGCTGCGGGCGTCGAGCGATTTGGTCAGCAGGCCCGCCGTGTCGTGGACGTAGGTCGCGATGTGGCCGAGGGGGTCGCGGCCATCGATCACGGCGCCGACGACCGAGCGGCCCTTGAGGTAGTCCTCAACCTAGCACCAGGGCTCTACCAACTTCTCGGCCACCTCGGATGCGCAATGACTGCAGCAGCTTCGACTCGCGCTCCTGGTCATCTCGAGAAGGCAGATCGAACTCAACGAGCCATGATGCTCCGTCCAGCGTCGGAAAGACCGACAGCGGAACCGCCCCAAGGATGTCAACGCCGGCGAGAGCTTCATGGGGACTCTTGAACTCGAACCTCAGCGACGGATAGGGAGGGCTTGGCGATACCCTCTCCGATACTGCGCGCATCCCAAGGGGAGGCTTCCGCATCAACGCATCAAGCCGCTGTGCCTCGGCAGGACTCAGCAACTCCAGGGCTTCGGGCGGGACCCATGTCCATCCAGGCACCGAATTGAGACTCGTCTCCCACTCGGGATTGAGTTCGTCCTTGTGAAGCCTGGTTAAGATATATCGCCTCCGCAGGTCCTCGGCAAAGGCAGCCACGTCGTTCTGCTCCAAGGCCGACCGTGACCCACCGGCCGGAGCCGGAGCCTGCTTCAGTATCGAGAGCACGCGCCCGAAGGTAGCACTCTCTGGCACTGGCAGTTCCGACTCAGCGATCGCCAGCAAAGCAGTACAGACCATATTCAGGTCGATGCGGCTCACCGCTTCGCCTGGCTTCAAGTCGCGTTCCGTCGAGTACACGCCGACCTCGATGGCTCCGCTCCCCAATGACCCCCATGCAGACGTGGACGCCGCTTCGATGATGGCTAGGCTACTGTCTTGAGAAGAGCCCCGAAGCCCGGGGGAAATCCTGACGAGCAGTGCTTCGTCGGGCCCCAACCGCGGATCGACGTGCGCAACTCCAAGCACCGTGCACGTGCGTACAGCTTGGTCCTCGACCTCGCCTCTCATATCGTGCTCGACGCGAAGCACCAGCGTTTCGGCAAGCATTTCCCACCTCCCAACCGATACCAACTCTCTAGAGGATTGGAGGACCGCCGTACGACGGGATCATTGGCATAACCATCACTGGAACGATCTGGACTAACGGGTTTGGGATGAAGTATTGCGGCAATCCGCCAGGATAGACACCGTACGATTCCGGCGGGGCGACAGCCCCTGCTTTCTCAATCCTCACGCCTGTCCAGTTGACGATAATGCCGATCGACAACCATGTGCCGGCGTTGCGACGATCTGGAAGTCCAGCAAAGTAGCGATATGCGTCGGGGCCGAAGAGTCGGGGATCAATGGGCGACCAGTAGCTGCCGTACGGTGAGGCCAGCCCGCCCCAGACCCGGAAAGCGACGGCCACTGGCGGGACCCTCGGATCCGCAGTCCGCGGGATGTAGCGCGGCCACTCGGCTTCGATCGGAATTGCCCTGGCAAAGGGAATGGCCGTTGTGCCGCTCCAAGACGTCGTACGCGCGTACGGAAGCGTCCGGGTAAGTTCGACCGCCACGAGGAGCATCAGCGCCGCAGCCAGGAATTCAGAAACTACGAGCGTGCCTCCGCCGGCGATGGCAGGCCGTTCAATCGTCCCGACCATGTTGAGCGCGCCCGTCTCAGGTATGGTTCGTCCGCTCGGATCCGTATACGTCACCGGGTTCTGCCCCGCATACGCATACGGATTGAAGCCGGTGACGCCAGGTCCGCCGGGGGTCATCGGATCGCGGGAGGTGAACGTGCCGGTGGCCGGGTCGAGCGAGCGGGCGTTGAGGTAGACGAGGCCCGAGGGGTCCGAAAGGGCGCCGGTGTAGCCGAGCGAGCCCACGGAGCCCGATGAGTTGCGGATGTCGCCATAGACGCCATAAGAGGCCGAAGCGGTGACTGCGCCCGTAGCGTCGCTCTGGCCCCGGACAGAGCCCAAGGCATCGGTGAGCGGGTAGGCGTTGGCGCTGGCGGATGTCTCTGCGAGAAGCCTCGAGTCGGCCGACAGATAGCCGTTGGTGCCATCGGACAGGAGAGCCGGAAGTGCCGCGGCGGCGTCCCAGGCGTAGGTGGTGGTGGTTGAGCCGTCGCTGGCACTGACACGAAGACCCGACCCATTGGTTCGATATGCAATGGTGGTGGCGCCGGCGGTTGCGCTCGCGAGATTGCCGAAGCCGTCGTATGTGAAGGCCGAGGTTCCGGCGGTCAGGCGGTTGCCGGCGGGGTCGTAGGTGTAGGACGTGGAGCCGGCCGATGTCAGTTGTTCGGCGGCGTCGTAGGTGTAGCTCGTAGTGGAGCCGGCGGCAGTCATGGACTTGCGGTTGCCTGCGGCGTCGTAGCCGAAGGTGACCGCGGTGCCATCGGCATAGGTGACGCCGGTCAGCCTGCCGGCAGGATCGATGGTGTAGTGGTCGGTGGCGCCGTTAGTGGTGGCACTGGTGCGATTGCCTGCGGCATCGAGGCCGTAGGTGTAGGCAGCGATCGTGGTGCCGCCGGAGTTCTTGTATGTCAGGCCCGATAGACGGCCGGCGGTGTCGTAGGTGTTGGTGCTGGTGACTCCGTTGGGTCTTGTGATCGTGGAAAGCTGGCCGTCGGGGTTGTAGGACAAGCCAAAGGTGCCGATGCCGGGGCGCGACACGGTCGAGAGGCGGTTGGCGGCGTCGTATCCGTAGGAGGTGACTTTGCCGGCGGCGGTCATGGTGGCGCGGTTGCCGGCTGGATCGTAGGTGTAGGCGACGTTGGTGGCAGGGCCGGCGATCGAACTCAATCGGCCGGCGGTGTCGTAGCCGTATGTGGTTGTTCCGGTTGGGTCGGTCATGGTGGCGCGGCGGCCGGCGGAGTCGTAGGTGGTGGCGATGGTGCCGCTGGGTGTGCTGATCGAGGCCAGGGCGCCGGCGGTGTTGTAGCCGTATGTGGTGGTGATGCCACGGGCGTCGAGCGAGCTTGTCAGCAGGCCCGCGGTGTCGTGGGTGTATGTGGCGACGTGGCCGAGGGGATCGGTCGTTGTGGCCACTGAGCCGAGCGCGTCGTAACTTGTCTTCCAGACCGAGCCGTTGGCGTCGGTGAGGGTTGTCTGCTGGCCGGCGGCGTCGTAGTCGAAGGTGACGCTGTGACCGAGAGCGTCGGTCATGGATGCCTGGAGGCCGCGCGGGTCGTATGTGTAGGTGGTCTTGGCACCCAAGGGATCGGTTGTACTGGTGGTGCGGCCGGCATCGTCGTAGCCGTAGAGGGTTTCGTGGCCGAGGGCGTCGGTGGACTTGGTGGTGAGGCCGCGAGCGTCGTATTCGTAGGTTGTCTGGACGCCGGCGGCGCTGGTGTAGCTCGACACCTGGCCTGCGGTGTTGAAGACGGTGTGGCTGGTGGTCCCGGCGCCGTTGGTCACCGCGTTGATCCGCCCGGCGGCGTCGTAGCCGTATGTGGTGACGTTGCCGTTGGGGTTGGTGAGGGTGTTCTCGCGACCGGCGGCGTCGTAGCCGTATCGGGTGGCCGCTCCCGCCGGATCGTAGGTGGCGGCGAGAGAGCCCGTGGCGGTGTATTCGGTCCGGCTGGCCCGGCCGGTTGGGTCGGTCACCTTGGTCTGGTGGCCCAGGAGGTCGTAGGTGAAATGAGTCACGGCACCGGCCGGATCGGTCGAGGTCGCGATTTCGCCATGGGGGCCGTATGTGGCCCTGGAGACGTGGCCGTCCGGATCGGTGGAGCTTGCCT
>OCZT010000662.1_pt1 | contig 34538 bp, 35 predicted proteins | sample 1539031 | NCBI WGS metagenome assembly OCZT01 (sample SAMEA3539308, study PRJEB22396) | soil metagenome | biome: tundra; feature: field; material: soil | place: USA | collected 2010-05 | depth 0.15 m | reverse complement strand
GTGCCCCGGCGCATCCGCCGGCCGCGGCCTCGCGTTCTCACGCTGCCCGGTCGACCGCGCCCTCGCCGGCCGCCCGCGCCGCCGCGCTCGCCCTGCCGCTGGCTCTGCTGCAGGTGATGCTCTACCTGGCCCAGGAGAACCTCGAGCGATCCGGCCACGGCCTGTCCGCGGTTGGGCTGTCACCCGTGACCGACGGCTACGGCGCCGCGGTGTGGATCCAGGCCGGGGTCGCAGTCGCTCTCGCCGTCGTGTGGCTGGCCGCCCTGCGACTGCTGCGAACTCGCGAGCACGCCGCCGAGCTCTGCGAACGGCTGGCAGGCGTGCTGCGGCGGCGGCGGCGGCAGCACTGTCCACCGGCGTCGGTGCCGGTGGTGTCCCACGCGACCTCCCTGCAACTCCGGTTGCGCAGCGCGTTGTGGCAGCGACCCCCGCCGGCGTTCAGCGCCGCCTGAACGACGTCGCAGCGGCCGCCGCACGCGGTCGCGTGAGAACAGACATCGGGGGTATCCATCCATGACAGGCAATCCTGTGGCCGTCGGCGGCGATGGCATCACCGCGTACATGCCGATCCTTCTGCACGCCTTCGGCAAGCGCTACGACCTTCCCGTGCCGCTGCTGCTCTTCGTCCTCGGCGGAGCGGTGGTGGTGTTTCTCTCCTTCCTGCTGGTGCTGCCCCGCAAGGTGGCGCCGGCGACCGCGGGCGAGGCCGCGCTGGCCGACGAGACCACGCTGCGCCGGCCGGCCCCGGTGCGCTGGGCTGTCGCGGGTCTTGTCCTCGCCGGGATGCTGCTGTGCGGGTGGATCGGCTCGCAGGCCGTCGCCGAGAACATCGTGCCGACGCTGTTCTGGCTCGTGGTCTGGGTGGCGACGCCCATCCTGTGCGGCGTTCTCGGCGACTGGACGCGTGCGGTGAACCCGTTCGCCGCCATCGCCCGTGCTCTCGATCGGCCGTCACTGCGCAGGCTGTTGCTCGGCGACGAGCGGGTCGTGGCCTGGCCGCGGTGGCTCGGTTGGTGGCCGGCGAACCTGCTCTTCTTCACGGTGGCGTGCGGCGAGCTGGTCTACAACGGCACCGCGACACAGCCGGTGTTCACGGCGACCGCCCTGGCCGTCTACGCGCTGGTGAACGCCGTCGCAGGCGTGTTCTTCGGCGCCCCGGCCTGGGTGGCGCGCGGCGAACTGTTCTCGGTGCTCTTCTCCACGTGGGGACGGCTCGGCTGGTTCCGCTTCGGCGCCGAGGGACGACGCGGGTTCGGCGGTGGCCTGCGCGTTCCGTTCGCCGCCCACGTCAGCCGGATCACCTTCGTACTCATGCTGCTGATGTCGGTGTCCTTCGACGGGCTGCTCTCCACCGACGCGTGGAAGACTCTGCGGCTGAGCGTTCCGTTCTCCGGCATCGGCTTTGAGCTGTTCGAGACCGCCGCCTTTGCACTGTTGGTGCTGGTGGCGTGGGGACTGTTCGGTGGCTTCGCCGCGCTGGTCCGGCACTTCGGCAGCACCGGGAAGCCGACGCTGACCGTACTCGCCGGACTGCTGCCCACGCTGCTGCCGATCGCGTTCGGGTACCTGGTGGCGCACAACGCGGAGTACCTCGCGATCAACGGCCAGCTGCTGATCCCGCTGCTCGGCAATCCCGCCGGGCTCGACGGAGTGCACCTGCTTCCCGCCCCGTTCAACGACAGCTACGAGATCAACCCCAACCTGTTGCCGTCCGAGTTGGTCTGGTATCTCCAGGTGGCACTGATCATCTTCGTGCACATCGTCGCGGTGGTCCTGGCGCATCGCTACCTCTCGCGGGCATCGCGGACCGAGGCGGCGGCGCGGCGCAGTGAATGGCCGTGGATCGTCGCCATGGTCGGGTACACGATGACCTCGCTGTGGCTGCTGGCGCAGCCGCTGGTGCAGGAGGGCGCCTCCGCGGTGGTGCACACGGTCACGGTGGCGCTGGCCGTGCTGCAGCGGTGATCGCCCACGTGGTCGGCGGCGGGCCAGTGTGGACGTTGTGGATCACCGGTACGCTGCTCTTCGGCGGCACGGTGGCCGCGATGGCGGCGCCGCAGCGTCTGCGGCGGCTCTGCCTCGGCGTCGCCGGCGTGGGGCTGGTCGCCACCGTGATCGCATATGCGGCCTTCCCGTCCGCCCCGGTGGCCCCGGCGGGCGTGTCCCTGACCATCGCCTCTCCGTCAGCGGGTGCGACGGTGGGCAGCCCGGTGGTGGTGCGCGCCTGCGCCACCGGGACGCAGGTGCCCGGGACCGGACGTCTGCTCAGCATCAGCGTGGACGGCCGCCAGCTCGCGGAGGTCAGCGGTGACACGGCCGCCGTCAACGTCGGCGATGGCGAGCACACGTTGCGCGTCGAGCTGGTGACCCTCGACCATCGCGAGTACGCGCCGCCGCTGCTCACCGAGGAGACGGTGACGGTGGCCGGCGTGCGTGCGCCAGCGGTGCCGCCGCGGTGCTCGGCGTGAGCCGGCGACGGTTGGCCTCCAGAGATCGATTTCTACGAGGATTCCGGTGGGACGCGCTCGTCGATGGGCGCCACCCTCCATCCCGGGTTCAACGGCGATGACTGCTGCCAGATCCAGCATTCGCACGGGCTCAATGCGACGCTCTGGCACACCGTCGGTGTCCAGTGGACTCCCACCACCGTCTCGTACATCGTCGACGGCAACGTGTGGGCGACGGTCACGGCGTCCCAGCTGTCGGGCGGAGCGCACTGGCCCGCGCAGGCGATGAGCCTGGACCTGCAGGCACAGAATTTGGATTCGAACTATCCGTCGGGGCCGACAGAGAACATGACCGTCGATTGGGTGGCGGAGTACACACCGGCCGGCTGAGCGCCACCGCTGTGGCGTTGACCAATCGCTGCTACCGTCACCCGCGATATGCAGCAGGCTCGCTCGCCTCTCGATCCGCGTGATGTGACCGTGGTTGCGGCCATGGGTGTGGAGGCACGCCCGGTGGAGCGGCGCTCGCCACAGCTGCGGATGGTCCGAGCGGGAATCGGACTTGCCAAGCTCGAGGAGCGGCTGTTGACCACGCCGGTGGTGCTCAGCGTCGGACTCGCCGGGGGACTGGCGGCGGACCTGGTGAGCGGGACCGTGGTGATCCCTTCGCAGGTGGCGCGCGAGGACGGGGTTCTGGTGGCGTGCGACCCGGCCTGGAGCGAAGCGCTGGAGCGGGCGGCGCGGCGGCTGGGGTACCCCACCTCGACGGCGCCGCTGCTCTCCGCAGAGGCGCTGGTCACGCATGCAGGGCGGCGGCTGTGGGCTGCGCGCGGGTTTGCCGCGGTGGACATGGAGACGGCGATGCTCGCGGGGATGGTGCCGCGCGTCGCGGCCGTGCGGGTGGTGCTCGACACACCCAGCCACGAGATCTCGCCGGCGTGGGAGCGTCCGGGGCGCGCGGCGCTCAACCCGCGCCACTGGAGGGAAGTGTGGTGGATCCTGCGCGCGTCGCCGCTCTACTGCCGCCGCGCTGCCCGGGTGGTTGCAGCGGCACTCGCTGACGCCGCCGGTCACGCTGATGGCGCCGAATAGACGCGTGGCGCCGGCGCGCCGGACTTGTCAAGGGTCTACTGTCGAGGCACCGCCTCTCCCGGTCGTGGCAGCGCCAGGCGCAGGCTGACCACAGCGGCCACACTGGCCAGCAGGGCGACCAGCGCGATCCCCAGCCAGCGCAGCAAGAGCGCCGAGTCGTGGTACACCGGCGGTGCCGGGATCGTCTGCAACTGGTGGACCAGGAGACCCTGGTCGGTGGCGGCGTAGAGGGATCTCGCCGGCTCGTCGGTCGCCAGTCCGAGCACGTTCTCCGGGAGCCCGGGATCGGCTCTTGTCCAGTCGTTGCCACCGTCCTGGGTGAGCAGGACACCGTAGCCGTCCGTGCCCATGTAGACGGCTAGCGACAGGGGGGTGGTGAAGGCGGCGAGCGCGGTCACCTGTGGTGGGGGCGAGAGGCCGCCGGCGGGCAGGAGGATGAACGACGTGGCCCACCGTCCCGATGGATCGCGGCGCCACACGTGGTTGTCGCTGCCGACGGCGACCACGACCCCGGGAGCCGCCGCGGGCGCCGCGATCAGGTGGGCGGAGGTGCCGAGGAACGGCGCGCTCGGGTCGGGGTGGAGCGCGTCCGCGGACCGCCCGGTGAGCACCACGCCGTCGCGGATGTCCCAGGCGACGCCACCGCTCACCAGCACCGTCGCCGCCGTTGGTGCCGCGCCGATGGAGCTGAAGGTGCGCCCACCGTCGGTCGACACCTCGTAGCCGGCGGCGATGTGCACCAGCAGGCGGCCGGGCGCGGTGCTCACGGAGTCGACGCGCTGGCCCGCGAACGCCAGCGGCTGCCACCAGGCCTGGGCGGCATGCGCGCGCGGCGGAAGCGCGAGCATGAGGAGCACCGGGAGAAGCGCGAGGGTACGGAGCCGCCGGCGTCGCTCAGTAGCCATACAGGCCCGGGATGACGCCGATGGTGACGGCGATGTCGGCGACCGTGTGGACGATGATCGCCGGCCACAGCGAACCGGTGCGCTGCGTGATGTATCCGAACACGAGGCCGAGCACGATGGTCACCGGCACGAACGCGCCGGCAGGCCCCTGGTACTGCACCGCGATGTGGGCGATGCCGAAGAACGCGGCTTGGCCGATGTTGGCGGCCCACGCGGGAGCGACGCGGTCGAGTGCGCCGAGCAGCATGCCGCGGAACTGCAGCTCCTGCGCGAGTGCCTGGAGCGCGCAGGCGGGAGCCGCCATCGGGAGGTCGCGGGCCAGCGCCACGGGGCCGATCCCCTCGCGGCCGAGCAGCGTGGCCGGGAGCGCCATGACCACCAGAAAGAACACCGCAACGCCCGCGATGGTGGCGACCAGTGCGGCCGGGCCCATGGTGCGCAGCCGCATCAGCGGGCGCAGGGCCGGCGGCGACGTGCGCAGCGCCAGCACGACGAACGCGGCCGTGATGATCGCCTCCGCAGCCGACGCCAGCAGCACCTGGGTGTTGAAATCGAACCTGTTCCCGGCGATGTCCTCGATCCACTGAGGACCTCCGGCGAAGACGCTGAAGGCCGCGGTCATCGCGGCGACGGCGAGAAGCACCGGACGTAGCGCCGCGAAACGGGCCCATACCAGCGCAACAAGGGCCAGCGTGAGCGCAACCGCGGTCAGCCTGAGCACGTAGGGGTCGATGCCGACCGGGTCGCTGAAGAGGCGCGGTGCGAGCAGCGTTGCGCCCAGGGCCGCTGCCGCGATCGCCAGCGCCGCGGACGGCGTCCACCAGGAGCGGCCGCGCAGCGGGGAGGAGGCGGCCTGCGTCACCGTGCCTGTATAGCCGACGGCTCGCCCGCGCGGCCGTGCCACGCCGCGATGGCCGCGCGGGGTAGGCTCAGGCGATGGACGCGACCGCGATCGCCACCTCCGACGTCAGGGCCAACGGGTTCGTCTTCGAGACCCTGCTCGCCGGCCCCGAGGCGGGCGACGCCGTCATCCTGCTGCACGGCTATCCGCAGTCAGCACAGGCGTGGCGCGGCACCCTGGAATGGCTCGGCGCGCGCGGCATGCGGGCCATCGCCCCGAGCCTGCGCGGCTACTCCCCCGGCGCCAACCCGCGCGACGTGAGCGCGTACAGCATGGACCAGCTGGTCGCCGACGTGATCGCCATCGCCGACGCGCAGGGCGTCGGACGCTTCCACCTCGTCGGCCATGACTGGGGAGGCGCCCTGGCGTGGTCGGTCGCCGGTGCCCACCCGGAGCGGCTGCTCAGCCTCACCGTGCTGTCCACCCCGCACCTCGCCGCGATGGCGGAGGCGTTGCGCACGTCGACACAGATGCTGCGCAGCTCCTACATGGGTCTCTTCAAGGTTCCGCGCATCCCCGAGGCGGTGCTGAGCTTCGCGGGCTTCGCCCAGCTCGGACTCGGCTGCCGCATCTCCGGCCTGCCGCGGGAGGCGTGGAGGCGCGATCGCGAGCATCTGCGCCGGGTCGGGCTGCGCGGTCCGCTCAACTGGTACCGCGGTGCCACCCGCAACGCGCACGCCGGGCGGCGCATCACAGTGCCGACGCTGTACATCTGGGGGCGCCACGACACCTTCTTTGGGCGGCGCGCCGCCGGGCTGACCGCCAAACACGTCATCGCCGAGTACCGCTTCGTCGAGCTCGACGCCGGTCACTGGATCGCCGAGCGCAACGCGGATGAGTTTCACGCGCGCCTGGGTGAGCAGCTGGACGCGCACGCTCCACCCCCACCCGCGCAGCCCGTCGCCGCGGCGAAGCGACCGGCGCGGCAGCGGCGGGCGCGCTGAGCTCAACCGCCCCGTCTTCGGGCAACTGGTAGGCTTCCCGCCGCGATGAGCGTCACCATCCTGGTGGGCGGACAATGGGGCGACGAGGGCAAGGGCAAGGTCATCGACCTGCTCGCCGACCGCGTCGACATGGTGGTGCGCTCACAGGGTGGCAACAACGCGGGCCACACCGTCGTCGCCGAGGGCAAGGAGTACAAGTTCCACCTCATCCCGAGCGGGATCCTCAACTCCTCGACGGTGTGCGTCATCGGGCACGGGGTCGTCGTCGATCCCAAGGTGTTCCTCCAGGAGGTCGACAACCTCCACGCCGAGGGCGTGAGCACCGACAACCTGGTGATCAGCGAGCGGGCGCACATGGTGATGCCCTATCACCCCGAGCTCGACCGCCTCGGCGAGCTGCAGCGAGGTGATGACCGGCTGGGCACCACCTGGCGCGGCATCGGGCCGGCCTACGAGGACAAGGTACGCCGAATCGGTTTCCGTATCGGCGACCTGCAGAAGCCCGCGTTCCTCGAGAAGAAGCTGCGCTTCGTGCTGCGCCTCAAGAACGAGGTGCTGACCAAGCTCTACGACGCGCCACCCTTCGATGAACACGCCATCCTCGAGGAGTACCTCGGGTACGCCGAGCGGCTCAACCCGCTGATCCGCGACGTTCATCCGATGATCCGCGACGCCATCGCCAGTGGTGACCGCATCCTGCTCGAGGGCGCACAGGGCGTGATGCTCGACATCGACCTGGGCACGTACCCGTACGTCACCTCGTCCGCGCCCACCGCGGGCGGCGCGTGCACCGGCAGCGGCATTCCCCCGTCGAAGATCGACAAGACCGTCGGCGTGTTCAAGGCGTACACGACGCGCGTGGGCTACGGCCCGTTCCCCACCGAGCTCACCGACGACCTCGGTGAGCGCATCCGCGACGTCGGCGCTGAGTTCGGCACCACGACGGGCCGCGCGCGGCGCGTCGGCTGGTTCGATGCGGCAGTGGCGCGCTATGCCGTGGACACCAACGGGATCGACTCCATCGTGCTCACCAAGGTCGACGTGCTCGACCAGGTGCCGTCATTGCGAATCTGCACCGGCTACGACTGGCGCGGCGAGCACTGGGATCACCCGATGGCGAACATCTCGCACATGAAGCACTGTGAGCCGATCTACGAAGAGATGCCGGGATGGATGGCGCCCACCCGCGAGTGCCACACCTACGACGAGCTGCCCGAGGCATGCCGCGCCTACATTGCGCGCGTCGCCGAGTTGTGCGGCGCGGATGTCGACGTGGTGTCGGTCGGGCCTGACCGTGAGCACACGCTGGTGCGCCGGCCGCTGGTCTGAGCAGCGAGGGCGGCTGCCACCCGGGGTGGTCCGTAGAATGCCGGTACATGACCAGTTTGCTCCCGATGACGGTTGCCGTCATCGGCTTTGGCCGCTTCGGACGCCTCTGGGCATCGATACTCCGAGAGGACTGTGAGCTCGTCGTCCACGACTCGGATCCCGCGCTGTGCGAGGAGGCCAGAGAGCTCGGCTTCTCGACGGTGCCGCTGCGCGCCGCCCTCTCCTCCGACGTCATCTTCTACTGCGTCCCGATCTCCGCGTTCGAGGCGACGCTCCGCGAGCACCGTCGGTACTTCGAGGAGCTGCAGGGCGCGCGAACGCTCATCGACGTGCTCTCGGTCAAGGTTCATCCGCGAGAGGTGTTCGACCGGTACCTCCCGGAGACGTACCAGGCGATGCTCACCCATCCGATGTTCGGCCCGGACAGCGTCGCGGTGGGTGGCCTGGTGGGGCAGGCCATCGTCCTCGACAGCTATCGGATGTCCGAGGCGGCGTTCACCGGGTGGAGGGAGTACTTCGAAGCAAAGGGCCTGGCCGTCGTCGTGATGACGGCGGATGAGCACGACCGGCTCGCCGCGGAGAGCCAGGGAGTCACCCACTTCGTCGGCCGGACACTGGAACGCTTCGGGTTCACACCGACACGGATCGACACGCTCGGAACCAGGACGCTCCATGAGATCACCGCCCAGGTGACCAACGACACGCAGCAGCTGTTCGTCGACCTCCAGACCCGCAATCCCCACACGCGCGCGATGCGGGTGCGGCTGTCGGAGGCACAGGACGCCGTCTTCGACCAGTTGCTACCCAACCGGCTGGTGACCGACCGGATGGTCGTCGGCATTCAGGGGGGGCGCGGAAGCTTCAATGAGGAGGCCGCGCGCCACTACATGGGCCGGACCCCGGGCATCCCCTACGAGCTCGTGTACCTCCACACGACGGACAGCGTGCTGCGCGCGCTGCACGACGGGACGGTCGACCGCGGCCAGTTCGCCATCCACAACTCGGTCGGCGGGATGGTCGGAGAGTCCGTCACCGCAATGGCCAGGTACCGCTTTGCCATCGTCGAGGAGTTCGCGATCAAGATCTCTCACTGCCTGATGATGTCCGCTGACGGGGACTTTTCCGAGGTCGACACGGTGATGACCCACCCGCAGGTCCTCGCTCAGTGCCGCACCACTCTGCAGAGGAAGTACCCCACGCTGCGGCAGACAAGCGGTGAGGGCGACCTGATCGACCATGCCAAGGTGGCCGAGCTTCTCGGTCAGGGCCGCCTGGCAGCCAGCATCGCCACGATGGGAAGCAGCATTCTCGCGGACATCCACGGCCTGCGGGTCATCGAGGACGACCTTCAGGACCTCGACGAGAACTTCACCAGCTTCCTGTGGGTCCAGCGCCCGGGAACGTGAGATCCCCTAGGAACCAACCGTCTCCAGGCTGCGCATGAGAGCGAGAAATTCTCGAAACGACAGGCTCTGGGCCGCGTCCGAGAGGGCCTTGTCGGGGTCGGGATGCACCTCGATGAGAAGACCGTGGGCTCCCGCCGCCCGTGCGGCCCTGGCCATCGGGGCCACGTAGGCGCGGTAGCCCGTGCCATGACTGGGGTCGACGATGACCGGCAGGTGGGTGCGCTCGCGCAGGACGGGAATCGCCGACAGGTCGAGCGTATTTCTCGTACTGGTCTCGAAGGTGCGGATGCCGCGCTCACAGAGCATGACCTGTTGATTGCCGATCGCCAGGATGTACTCGGCAGCACCCAGCCACTCCTCGATGGTGCTCGAGAGGCCGCGTTTCAGCAGGATGGGGCGGTCCACCTTGCCGAGCTCACGCAGCAGGTCGAAGTTCTGCATGTTCCTGGCCCCCACCTGGAGGATGTCGACCAGCTCGGCCATGCGACGGACCTGGTCGACGGCCATCACCTCGCTGATGATGGGCATGCCACCGGCCCTCCCGGCGGCGGCGAGCAACTCGAGCCCGTCCCAGCCCAGTCCCTGGAACGCGTACGGGGACGTGCGGGGCTTGAAGACGCCGCCGCGGAGAATCTGGGCACCCGCCTCCCTGACGGCGCGGGCTGTGCTCGTGATCTGATCCGCGGACTCAACCGAGCAGGGGCCGGCCATGACGACGAAGCCGGAGCCTCCGACGAGGAGTTCTCCCACGGGGATGACCGTGTCGTCGGTACGGGCCGCGCGCCCGGCGAGCTTGTAATTGCTCGATGCCCGGACCTGCGGTGCTCCTGCCACCACGGCTTCGAGAACGTCAACGCCGGACGGCTCGGAGACAAGGGGCGTGGCGTCTCCCGGCTGGAATTCGACCTTGGTCGCCTTCGCCGGGTAGCTGCCGAGCATCTTCATGTGCAGTGATGTCGACCGCAGATCGTCGAGCGCGCTCGCGGTACGAGGGTCGGCGACGTTGCCCTCGAAGTCGAGGAAGAACATGTATTCCCACGGACGTCCGGGACGCGGCCGCGACTCCAGCTTGGTCATCGAGTGACCGCTGTTGCCAAGGACGTCGAGGGAGCGCATCAGCGCACCGTGCTCGTGCCGGGTGACGAAGATCAGGCTCGTCTTGCAGGGGGCGGTGAGATCGACCGCAACGGGGTGTCGAGCCAGGACCACAAATCGCGTGAAGTTCTCGGCCTGGTTGGCGATGCCTCGCCGCAGCACCACCAACCCGTGCGCAGCGGCGGCCTCGGGTGCGCCGATGGCCACCTGGGTTGGATCGCCGGCCTCTGCGACCGTGCGCATGGCGTCGCCGGCGTCGAAATGGAGAACGGGAGTGGCTTTCGCCAAGGCCCGGACGAACGCGGAACACTGCTCCAGTCCGTCGAGGTCAGAGAGGACGTGCCGGACCGCTCCGAGCGGGACCTCGCTGACGCCGGCGAGGCAATGGTCGACGTTCCAGGTCTCCTCGCCGACGATCGACACGTCGTTCTCACGGAGCAGGTCGTAGACCTCGTTGATGCTCCCCGCGATCGTGTTCTCGATGGGGAGCACGGCGAGGTCCACCGCTCCACTCTTCAGGGCGTCGAACGCTGCCTGATACGTGCGCGACGCGACGAGCTCCCCCTCACGTTCGCTTGCCGAGAGGTATTTCTGCGCGGCGAGGAAGCTGAACGTGTGCTCGGCTCCCTGCACGGCCACACGCACTCGCTCCTGTCGCGTGTGCCCGGCCCGGCCGGAGACCTGGCGGCTCACCGACTCGCCCAACAGGTCGCGGTACATGCGACGGACCAGGTCGACCGGTGCTCCCTCCACCCGGGCGATCTGTTCCACGGCGTCGAGGACCTGGCGCTCTCGCTCAGGGTCGCGGATGGCGGCGTCAGAGCCGGCCTTCTCCCTGCTCACGTCGGAGACGACACGAAAGCGCTCAGCGATCAGCTCGACTATCTTCTTGTCGAGGTCGCTGAGGTGCTCCCGGAGGGCGGGCAGCGGGACATCGGGATCAACCACGAGGTGGCAGTCTACGGCCCCGCCTGGTTTGGTCAGGCGCTACCTCCGGCCAGGGGCGGCGCCATCGGCTGCACCAGCGGCGGTCGCGGTGCCTCCCCCACCGCCGGCGCGCGGTAATCCGCCTCGGTGAGCTTCCCCTCCGTGGACTGCCCAACCGCCGCGGCCAGCAGCGAGCCCACGCCCACAATCACCAGGTTGACAGCGATGGCCGCGAAGCCGATGTAGATCTTGCCGAGGCCGAAACCGAAGTCGTGCAGTGAGGTGGCGAACTTCTCCACCACGAGCGCGTAGGTGCCCAGCGCCATGCCCGCGACCCAGCCCGCGACCATCGCCCAGAGGTTGAGGCGCCTGACGTACAGCGCCACGATCAGCGCGGGCAGGGCGTTGATCATCCACACTCCGCCGGCGGTCTGGTAGTTGATGATGTCGGTGGTGGGCAGCACGAGGATGAACACCAGCGCGGCGACCTTGACCAGCAGCGAGACCACCTTGCTGACGTTGGCCTCCTCGCGGTGGCTCATCTGGGGGTGGATGTACTCGCGCCAGATGTTGCGGCTGAACAGGTTGGCCGCGGCGATCGACATCACCGCCGCGGGTACCAGCGCGCCGACGGCGATGGCTGCGAAGGCGACCCCCGTGAACCAGCTGGGGAACATCTTCTGGAAGAGGTCGGCGATGGCGCTGTTGTTGCCGAACGCGGCCGTGGGCTTGATGCCTGCGGCGATGGCCATGAAGCCGAGCAGGCCGATCATACCGAGCATGAACGAGTACGCGGGCAGGAACGAGGCGTTGCGCTTGATGGTGCGCTGACTCTTGGAGCTGAACACGGCCGTCAGCGAGTGCGGGTAGAGGAAGAGCGCCAGCGCCGAGCCGAGCGCGATGCTGCTGTAGGCGTTGAACAGTGACGGCTGAAGGACGTCGGGCTTGGCCTTGCCGGCCGCTGCCACCGATGCGGCGTGCTCCACCTTGTTGAAGATGCTGCCGAAGCCACCGAGCTTGTACGGGATGTAGATCACTGCGACGATCACCACCAGCCAGATCAGCGCGTCCTTGACGACGGCGATGAGCGCCGGGGCGCGTATGCCGCTCACGTATGTGAAGAGCGCAAGTACCACGAAGGCGATGATCAGCGCGGCCTCCGGGCTGATGCCGATGTTGGCCAGAACAACCTTGATGCCGAAGATCTGCAGGGCGATGTACGGCATGGTGGCGAGGATGCCGGTGAGGGCGATGAGCAGAGCGAAGAAGCGGCTGTCGAAACGATCGCGCACGTAGTCAGAGCCGGTGACGTAGCCCTTGTTGCGCGACACCTGCCAGAGGCGGGGCATGGTGAGGAACACCAGCGGGTAGATGATGATCGTGTACGGCAGCGCGAAGAGCCCGTAGGCGCCGAGCGCGAACACCACCCCGGGGACGGCGACGAAGGTGTAGGCCGTGTAGAGGTCGCCGCCGAGCAGGAACCAGGTGACCACGGTGCCGAAGCTGCGGCCCGCGAGGCCCCACTCCTCAAGGTGGTTGAGGTCGGCCCTTCGCCAGCGGGAGGCAAGGAAGCCGATGACCGCCACCAGCACGCCGATGGCGACGACGATGACCAGCTCGTCCCAATGGGTCACGAGTCATCCTCGCCGCGATCGAAGGCGTAGACGACGGCCGTGACGGTCACGCCGAGGATCACCCAGGCGAACTGGTACCAGATGAAGAACGGGATGCCGGCCAGGCGCGGCTCCGCATGGGCGTAGAGGGTGGGGAAGAGCAGCGCCACGAAGGGAATGAGCAGGAGGAGCCGCGCCCAGCGGCCACGCCGTCGGGAGGTGGGTGACTTCTGCACGGGAGGACGATCCACGAACAGGCGCAGCTCTGTCAAGACGCCCGCGCCAACCGGAGCTGCCGCGAAGCTGGAGCGCCGGTTTGAGGCGCTACGATCCGGGCATGGCCGGGTCCGCCACGACAGCCCGCGTGCGCGCTCCCGAGCTGTGCGGCGCCGGCTGGTTCAACACCGACCGGCCGCTGACCATCGCCGGGTTGCGCGGCAGGGTGGTCCTGCTCGACTTCTGGACGTTCTGCTGCATCAACTGCCTGCACGTCATCGAGGAACTGCGTCCGCTGGAAGAGCGTTTCGGCGACCGCCTGGTGGTGATCAGTGTGCACTCGCCGAAGTTCCCCCATGAGGCCGACCACGCGGCCGTGGGGGGCGCGATGCGCCGTCATCGCATCCATCACCCAGTGCTCGACGACCCGGAGATGGAGACGTGGCAGCAGTACGGCGTGCGGGCATGGCCGACGCTCGTGCTCATCGATCCGCAGGGGTACGCCGTGGGAATGGCGTCGGGCGAGGGCAACGCGGGCGAGATCGCAGCCCTCATCGAGCAGTTGCTCGAAGATCCCGCCGCCGAGCTCAGCGACGCCCGCGTGTACGCGGTGCCGCCCGGCGAGGACTCCGGCCTGCTCGCCTATCCCGGGAAGGTCGCCAGCGACGGCGGCACGCTCCTCGCCATCGCCGACACCGGGCACGATCGCGTCCTGCTCTGCGACGTGGGTGGCCGGATCCTCGACGAGTTCGGCGGTTTCGACCAGCCACAGGGGGTCCGCTTCGACGGCGACCGGCTGGCCGTGGCCGAGGCGGGGCGGCACCGCCTGCTCACGGTCCCCACAGGGGGCGGCGAGGTCGCGACGCTGGCTGGCACCCGCGCCGAGGGGCTGCGCGACGGCCCGGCCCTCGAGGCCCACCTTGGCCAGCCGAGCGGTCTCACCGTGCTGCCGTCGGGAGCCCTCGCCTTCGCCGACTCCGAGGTCAGCGCGCTGCGCGTGCTCCGCGCCGGGGAGGTGGGCACGCTGGTCGGAGAGGGCCTGTTCGAGTGGGGACGCGAGGACGGCGACCACGCCACCGCCCGGCTGCAGCACCCGCTCGGCGTCGCCGCCCTCCCCGACGGCGCCCTGGTGGTCGCCGACACGTTCAACTCGCTCCTGAGGATCTGGAGGGATGGCCGGCTCGACACCCTGGCCACGTCCGAAGCGCTCGACGAGGCCGGCGGTCTCGACCTGATGCCCGACGGGCGCCTCGTCGTCGCGGACACCAACGCCCATCGCGTGGTCTTCGTGGACCGCCGCACCGGCGCCGCGGAGGCACTGCGGCTCAGCGGTCGCCGCGGCGAACCGCTCGCCGGCCGCGCCGCCGACACCGTCCACCTGACCGTGGCCCTCGACACCGGCGGCGAGGACGTCGATCCCGCCCAGGGACCGCCGGTGCGGGTGACCGTCAGAGCCGATCCGGCAACACTCCTCGGCCGCGGCCCGCGCAGCTGGGCGCTCGGCGGCCTGCCAGCGGAGGTGGACATCGTGCTCGGCGAGCCCGGTGAGGGGATCCTGGAGGTCCCTGCCGGGGCGATCTCTGCACCGTGCACCGGCGCGGCGAGGAGCGACCGCTGCGGGTCAGCTGAGCCGGCGCGGCCTGTCCGGACGAGGCGCCAGCGCACCGCGGCGCTGGTATCCTGCGGGCGACCCGACGGCCCTGCGGCCGTCCTCCGCACCGGCGGGGCGCCGTCTCCCACTCGCTTTCCAGCGCCCGCCTCCCCCAACTGCGATGCACCTCACCACGCGCCGCGCCCCCGCGGCCCTCCTCGCCGGCGCCGCCGCCGCGATACTCGTCCTCTGCTGGGCCGGCGCCATTGCCGCGGGCGCGGCGTGGACTCGGGCGAGCACGCTGCCCGGACTGGGCAGCGGGAGGATCTGGTCGGTCGCCAGCAGCCCGACGACCGCCGGCTTCGTCGCGGCGGGAACGGACAAGGGCGTCGATGTCAGCACCGACGGCGGTTCAACCTGGACGGCCACAGCGCTCAACTCCGTGCGCGTCTGGACGGTCGGGTTCGATCCACGCGACGCCCACAAGCTCTTCGCCGGCACCGACGGCAACGGGGTCGTGCTGAGCACCGACGGGGGAGGCAGCTGGTCCACCGTCTCGACCGGCCTGACGGATGGCACGGTCCGCTCACTCGCGTTCGGGCTCGACGGCCTCGCCGCCGGCACCAATCACGGGGTCGCCCTCAGCGCGGACGGCAGGACCTGGCATGACGGGGGTCTCGATCAGTACTCGATCTCGACGCTGGCCGTGGCGGCCAACTCGCCGAACCTGGTTCTGGTCGCGGGCATCGACCGGGGCGACACCACCAACGGCTACCTCTTCCGCTTCGACAGCTCCACGAGCACCTGGCAGGCACTGCAGAGCGGCCTGCCGGCGTCCGCGGTGGTGACCTCGGTCAGCGCCGGGCCGCTGTCCAGTTCGGTGTCCAAGCGACCGCTGGTCGCGACCACCAGCAAGGGCGCCTTCCGCAGCGGCGACAGCGGCACCACCTGGACGGCGAGCACCGGCGTGCCCGAGAACCTGAACCTGACCACGGCAGTCTTCAGCCCGCTGGATCCCAGCCTGGTGTACGCGGGCGCGGACGCCGGGGGGTCCAACGGCGGCGACCTCCTGCGCTCGACGGATGGTGGCGCGTCGTTCGGGGTGGCCGACCAGGGACTGCCGGACAAGCTGCGGCAGGTGGAGAGCATCGCCGTCGAGCAGGTGACCCCGCCCGTGGTGATCGCCGCGCTCGATCCCGCCGCCGGTGGCACCATCTTCACGGAGACGGACGCGACGGCCCCGTCGCCACCCGCGCTGGTCTCCGAGGCCCCTGGAGCGCCGATTCCGTCGACGCTGGCGACGCCGGCTCCGACAGCCAGGGCGTCGCACGCTGCTGTTCCCACCGCGTCGCCGGGTGACGGCGGGGGACTCGGCGGCATCGCCGGGACGGTCTTCCACTGGCCCGTGCCTCTGGTCTTCGAGGTCCTGCTCGCGCTCGCGATCGTGTACCTGCTGGTCCGCTGGCGGCAGCGCTACTACGTCGAGGGCCCCCCGTAGCGCCGACCGCATCTCGTGGCACGACATGCGTACGGCGGTGAGGCTGGTCGGGGAGAAGGCGCCGGCTGCACACCGACACGGGGCGCCCGGTTGCTCTTCCGGGCAACGGGGGCGGGCGGCGACGCTGCTGGCGGCGCTGGACGAGCGGTGCCAACCAGAGGCCCCCGCGTACGATCCGCGGGTGATCGCGCTCGTGAGCCCATCGTATCCGCTCGCCTTCCTGGCGGGCCTCGTGTCGTTCCTCTCGCCGTGCGTCTTCCCTCTGGTGCCGGCGTACGCGGCCTACCTCGGCGGCCGCGCCGGCCAGGGAGTGGAGGCCACAGAGCAGGTCGGCGACCTCGTCGCCGTGGGCGCCGGCGGCGGCATGCAGGTGCTCACCGCGCCCGCTCGGTCTGGCCAGCTCGGCACGCGCCGAGTTCCCATCCTCGGCAACGGCATCGCGTTCGTCGCCGGCTTCATGGTGGTGTTCGTCGCCCTGTTCTACGTGCTCCAGGCGCTCGAGGTGACGTTCCTGCTCCATCACCAGCTCGCGGTGAACCGGGTGGCCGGGGCGGTGATCATCGCGCTGGCGCTGCAGACGATGGGGGTGATCCGCATTCCGCTGCTGATGCGCGACTGGCGTTTTCACTCGGTGCCTCTCGGCGGCACCCTGGGCGCCTTTCTGCTCGGCATCACCTTCGCGCTGGGCTGGACCCCGTGCATCGGCGCACAGCTCGGGGCGATCCTGCAACTGGCGGTCAGCGGTGACTTCGGCGGCCTGCCATTTCTCTTGGTCTACTGCGCGGGGCTCGCCGTGCCCTTCCTCGCCGTGGCCGTCCTCGCCGACCGCATGCAGAACGTGATCCGCGCCGTCAACCGGCGAATGGGGGTCATCAACATCGTCGCCGGGCTGCTGTTGCTCGCCTTCGGCTTTCTGCTGGTGAGCAACGAGATCACCCTGCTCAACCAGTATTCGTTCCAATCGCCGTTCAACCTATGACGCCGGGCGCGGCGGCGGCAGGGAACCACACCGTGACCGTGGTACCGGCTCCCTCGACGCTCTCGATGCCAACGTCACCGCCACCGGAGCGGGCGAGCCCCTGGACGATGCTGAGGCCTAGCCCGCTGCCACCGTCCTCGCGCGCACGGGCCTTCTCGCCGCGGTAGAAGCGCTCGAAGATGTGGGGAAGATCAGCCGCGGCGATCCCCGGCCCCTCGTCGCGAACCGACAGGTAGGCGCGCTCGCGCGTCGCCCACGTGCGCCATGTCTGAGCCGCCCCGGGCGCGTACCTGCGGGTGTTGATGAGCAGGTTGCGCACGATGGTGTCGAGAGCGTTGCGGTCGACCATGGCAAGAACGGACGGGTCGAGGTGGCGCTCCACCGTCTCCGCCCCGTTGGTAACGTGCTCGTCGAGGTAACGCGCCACCACCGCGCTGACGTCGACCTCCGCGGGGGCGGCCGCCGTCTCCGCGTCGAGCCGGGCCAGCGTGAGGAGGTCGATGACCAGCACGCGCATCCGCTCCGCCTCGCGTCCCATGGCCGCTAGCGCAGCGTCGAGCGCCTCCGGGTCAGGCGTGGCCCCGCGCCGGATGACGTCGATGTAGCCCTTCAGCGCGGTCACCGGGGTGCGCAGCTCGTGCGAGGCGTCGGCGATGAAGCGACGCGTGCGCTGCTCGGACTCCTGCTGGACGGCGAAGGACTCCTCGATCCGCGCCGCCATCTCGTCGAACGAGCGCGCCAGCGTTCCGATCTCGTCTTGGCGCCGCTCCACACCACTGCGCGCGCGCAGGTCGCCGGACGCGAGCTGCTGTGAGGTGGCGGTCAGGCGGCGCAGGGGTCGCAGCGCCCTGCCGATGAGAAGGACGCCGGCGATGAGCGCGAGCAGCAGGGCCGCGCCGCTCCCGGCCGCGAGGAGCAGGATCTCGTCGCCCAGTACGCGCTCGATCGGCGCCATGGAGGTCGACAGCTGGGCGACGCCGCAGGTGCTCCCCGCGGCCACCCCGGTGCGAATCGGGAAACCGACGACCAGCTGATCCTGGCCAGCGGTTCCGGGTACCACCTCGGGACCGCCGCGTGCGCCCGCGACGGCGCGCTGGAGGGCGCCGGGGCTGAGGCGGGGCAGGTCGTTGCCGGCCGGCGCCTGCGCGGCGACCTGGAGGGAGCGGTCATAGACGATGACGCTGACCGTGCGACCGGTGGTGGCGGCGACCGTGGTGGCGACGGCGCGACCCACCAGGTCGGCACCCGCGTCGGTGGCGCAGAGCACCCGAGCCCCACGCGCAGCGGGTTGGGCGGCCGCTCGAGCGAGCAGGGTGCGCGCCGTGGTCATGTCGTCCTGCAGCGAAGCCACTCGCGCGGCGATGAGACTCTGGCGCAGCGAGACGTACTGGTACACCCCGAATCCCGCGAGCAGGACGGCGAGTAGCGCGACGTACGTGAGGGTGAGGCGCCAGCGCACGCTGCGCAGGAAGCCGAGGCGGCTCACTCGGGCGCGGATGGGGAGGGAACACTGCCGCGCAGGCGGTAGCCGACGCCGCGCACCGTCTGGATGCGCTGGTGCGCCGTGTCCTCGAGCTTCTGGCGCAGGTAGCGCACGTACACCTCGACGTTGTTCTCGTCGCCGAAGAAGTTGTAGCCCCAGACCTCGTCGAGGATCCGCTGGCGCGGGAGCACCTGGTCGGCGTTGATCGCGAGGTAGAGGAGCAGGTCGAACTCGCGCGCGCTGAGACTCAGCGAGCGCTCGCCGACCATGACCTCGCGAGTCGCGGTGTCGATGCTGAGGTCGCCGACACGCACCACCCGCGAGAGCGACGGGTTGCGCCGGCGCAGCACCGCGCGGATGCGGGCGAGAAGCTCGCCGAAGTCGAACGGCTTGACCAGGTAGTCGTCGGCGCCGAGCTCCAGCCCCTGGATGCGGTCGCCGGTCTCGTCGCGCGCGCTGAGGATGATGACGCCGCGGCTGCGGTCCCCCGCGATGGCCTTGCACAGCTGCCACCCGTCCATGCGCGGCATCATCAGATCGACGACGACGAGGTGCGGTTTGAAATCGTCGACAGCACGCAAGCCGGCGCGGCCGTCCGCGGCCGTCTGGACCTCGAAGCCCTCGTGGCGCAGGCCGAGCGATATGAAATCGCGAATGCTGGTCTCGTCATCGACGACCAGCACCCGAGTCGTCTCGGTCACGCTTCGAGTATAGGAGCGGCTCGGCACCCGCCAAGGCCAGAACGCGCGCTTCTCAGCGGATTCTCAACGCGGCTCCCGGCCTGTACCCGGGCGCCGCGTAGACTTGCCCGCGTTGTGCCCCAGGTGCTTCGTCGCATCCGCCGCCCCGGCCCGCTGGTGGCCATCTCCCTTGCGTACCTCCTCGCAGCCGCCGGGATCATGATCTGGCGCGGCATCTCGGTGTCACCGGACTACATGCTCTTCCTGCTCATCCCGGTGGCCCTGTTGAGTGGGCGCTTCCTCGGATTCCTGCGCGACTGGGTGCCGTTCGTGGTCATCTTCCTGGGCTGGGAGGCGATGCGCGGTTTCGCCACGAAGACCGACTTCACACCCCATGTGGCCGACCTCGCCCACCTCGAGACCGGGCTCTTCGGCGGCCACCTGCCAACAGCGGTGCTCCAGCAGTCACTCAACGTCGGCACCTTCGGCCGGTTCCTCGACTACGGCGCCACCGTCGTGTACTTCTGCCACTTCCTCTTTCCGCTGGCCGTCGGCATGGTTCTGTGGCTCGTCGACCGCACCCAGTTCGTTCGCTTCACCACCGCGCTGATGGGCATGGCGCTGGTCGCCTTCGTCATCTTCCTGCTCGTTCCCACCGCGCCACCGTGGTATGCGGAGCAGCAGGGCGTGCTCAGCGGCTTCGAAAAGATCATCGGTACCACGTTGCCGAGCGCGGTGAGCCCGTACTATCAGAACCTGAACCCCAATCCGGTGGCGGCGTTCCCGTCTCTTCATGCAGCCTTTCCGATGCTGGGATTTTTCGCTCTGTACCGGCCGTATCCGCGCGCCGCCTGGATCGCGTTCGCGTGGTGCCTCCTGGTGTGGTTCAGCGTCGTGTTCCTCGGTGAGCACTACGTCGTCGACGTGATCGGCGGCGTCGTCCTCGCGGCGGTGTCGTGGCTGGTGATGATGCGGGTGGCGGTGCCGCGCATCCGTGCTCTGCGGCCACCCGAACCGGTCGCCGTGACGGCAGCGGAGCCGGCAGTTGGCTGAGCGGCAGGCGTCGCGCATCCAGCTGGCGCCCGGATTCTCGGCGGCGGAGGTGCATGCGCACACGCTCTGCAGCGACGGCATGGTGACGGCGCCCGACCTGGTGCGCGCCGCGTCTGCGGTCGGCCTCTCGGTGGTGTGCGTCACCGACCACGACACGATTGGAGACCTCGCCGAGGCGATCGATGTCGGAGCCGAGCTCGGCGTCGACGTGGTGCGTGGCGAGGAGGTGACCTGCACGTTCCCGCCCGGGACGCACATCGTCGCGCTGTTCATCGAGAAGCAGATCCGCATGCACATGTCGGTGGAGGACACCGTCGACGCCATCCGCGACCAGGGCGGCCTGGCGATCGTCGCCCACCCGTTCATGCCCACGTACTTCGCGTCGATGTCGGCGCGTCGCATCGACGCGCTGCTATCGAAGCGCACCGTCGACGGCATCGAGCTGCGCCACACTGCGCCGGTGCTGCCGAGGGCGTGGAAGCGCCTGGACGAGTACTACGCAGCCCATCGCGACCAGCTCGGGGCGGCCCTCGGCGCCGGGGACAGCCACTTCGGGATCAACGACATCGGGCGGATGGTCACGGTCTTCGAGGGCCGTGGGGCGCGTGCGCTGCGGGCGGCGATCGAGGGTCGGACGGCGTCTCCGCGGCGCGGGGTGCGGCCCTCACCACCGGGATTGCGGGCCCGGCTCGGCCAGCAGCAGCGGGCGATGTTCTGGCTGTCCCACCAGCGCCGGACGGGACGGGTGGGTCAGGGGGTGGGGCCGGCCCACTGAGCGACCTGGCCGGGCTGGCGGCACCGGCCGGTAGAATCTGGCCCTCGGGCCCGCTTAGCTCAGTTGGTAGAGCAGGGGACTCTTAATCCCAAGGTCACAGGTTCGACCCCTGTAGCGGGTACCACCATTTTGAATACGAATCGGGGTAGAATGGCCCCGTGGCCACTCCGCCAGACTCGGCTTTGACAACAGTTTTGACAACAGTTGGGGCCAGCGCTGAGCGCGAGCGGGCCTCGAAGCGGCACCGCCGTGGCCGCCGTGGCAACCACGAGGGAACCATCGTCAAGCGTTCGGACGGGCGCTGGGTGGGGGCTGTGACCACCGGCCTCGCGCGGCGCCGCTGGATCTACGGGCGCACCCGAGAGGAGGTGGCGCGGAAGATCGTCAGCGCACTCAAGGCAACCCAGGATGGCGTCCCCATCCCCGGCGAGCGCGTAACGGTCGCGGCATTCCTGACCGAGTGGTTGGCGGAGACCGTCCGCAATCGGGTGCGGCCGTCAACGTTCGTCAGCTACGAGGGCATCGTTCGGCTTCACTTGCTGCCGGACCTGGGCGGGGTCCGGTTGGCTCGGTTGACGCCGGCACAGGTTCAGGGGCTTCTCAACCGGAAGCTGGCCGACGGACTGTCTGCCCGCCGAGTGGAGTACATCCGGGCCGTGCTGCGACGTGCGCTTGGGCACGCCTATCGGTGGAATCTGGTCAGCCGCAACGCCGCTGCTCTGACGGACCGTCCACGCACGGTGCGCCATGAGATCCGGCCATTGACTCCGGACCAGGCACGCCAGCTCCTGGTGGCTGTTCGCGGCGATCGACTCGAGGCGCTCTACGCCGTGGCGCTGGCGCTTGGCATTCGCCAGGGTGAAACTCTCGGCCTCCGCTGGGAGGATGTCGACGTCGACGAGGGCTACATCCACGTCCGCAGGGCATTGGTGCGAGTGGGCGGAGAATTCATGCTGACGGAACCCAAGACAGCGCGGAGCATTCGAACGCTCGGGCCCCTGCCTGTCGCGCTCGTCGACACGCTCCGAGCACATCGACGGAGGCAGACCGAGGAGCGACTCGCGGCATCCACCTGGCACGAATGGGGACTGGTATTCACAACCCCGACCGGGAACCCCATCCACTCCAGCAGCCTGCTGCATACCTTCCAGAGGCACCTCGCCGACGCAGGACTGCCCCGGCAACGCTTCCACGACCTGCGCCATGCCTGCGCGTCACTCCTGCTGGCTCAGGGCGTCAACCCGCGGGTGGTCATGGAAATCTTGGGGCACTCGCAGATCACCTTGACGCTGGACACCTACTCCCACGTGATGCCGTCGGTGCAAGCGGATGCGTTGGCAGGGCTGGCAGCGACACTGGCGCCAGCATCGATACCGCGCTGACAAACGTACGGGCGCGTTCATGGCCGTCCGTCGTCGTTCGCGGACGTTCGGACCATGTCAGCGTGCGGAAACTGCGTACGTAAATGTAGACACTATGCGTACGTAGACCTCGGATGATGGCGTCATGACAACCAGAGGTCACGTGACGACATCGCCGACAGCCACCGCAAGGCTCCTCACGGTGAGCGAGGTCGCGGACACGCTCAGCTGCGGTCGCACGCTGGTGTACGAGCTGCTGGGGAAGGGTGAAATCGGCCACATCAAGATCGGTCGGCTGACGAGGGTTCACCCGGCTCAGGTCGAACACTTCCTCCGACGTCGGATGGGGCTTGACAGCATCGAGGCACCCAGCCGTCGCCCGTCCCGACAACAGCAGATCTCCCGCGGTGCGCCGACCCTCCCGTTTGACGGATGATCGCGGTCCACTATTGAAGGTTCGCGCTCTTGCCACTGGTGTCAGGCACGGGACTATTCGCTATTTGGCTACCCTCCGGCTCCGGTGTTTAAACGGGTCGGAGTCGTAACCGCCGGTCCGGCGCGAGCTGTCACCGCGGACCGAACCGGGGTGGTGCTCACCGCCCTGTCAGCCGCCTTCTTCGGCAGCCTGGCGATCTACGGGAAGTTCGCGGATCGCATGGGCATTCCCCTCACGGAGCTCCTCGCGGTGCGCTTCGGGGTGGCGGCGGTGATCCTCTGGGTGCTGGCGCTGGTCAGGCGCGAGCGGCTCTGGTGGGGCCGGCGGACGGCGGGGCTGGCGCTGATGGGCCTGCTCTACGTCGGTCAGGCGGCGACCTACTTCGCCAGCCTGAAGACCATCCCGGCAGCGGTCACCAGCATCCTTCTCTACCTCTACCCGGTGGTGGTGATGCTGCTCGCCGCCGCCTTCCTGAGCGAGCCCCTCGGCCGCAGACGCGTGTTCGCCCTGGTCGTTGCCATCGCGGGCGTCCTGGCGGTGGTCGACCCCTTCAGCACTCAGGGCTCCATCGACGCGACAGGGGTGCTCCTCGGCCTCGCCACAGCGGCGATCTATGCCACCTACATCCTCGCCGGACGTGTCCTGCTCCGCAACGTTCCCGCGGTGGTGGCCACCGCTGGCATCGCCACCACCGCGGGCTTGGCGTTCGCGGTTGTCGGGGCGCTCGGCGGACAGTTGCACCGTCTCGACGGCGCCGGCTACGCGCTGTCCGGCTCCATGGCGGTCGTTGCCACTGCGATCCCGGCGACGCTCTTCCTCGCCGGCCTGGCCCGCGTCGGAGCCACCCGCGCGGCGATCATCAGCACGCTGGAGCCGGCCACGACGGTGGTGCTGGCCGCCCTGTTGCTCGGCGAGGGTCTGGGGCCGGTGCGGTTGCTCGGAGGCGCCGTGGTCCTTGGCGCCGCGGTCATCGTCGCGCGCAACGTGGCCCCCGACCTGGTGGAACCGCGCGTCCGCGAGTGAGCGGCGGTCGGGAGGTCAGCCCTGGTCGGTGTCCACGGGAGTTTCCGGGTCGTCCGCCGCCGGCTCATCGGCATGCGCGGCAGCGCGATCAACATCGCGATCGTCGCCGAGCCGGTCGGGATTGATCGCGGCCCGCACCGCGGCGGCAGCCTCCTCGAAGGGGATGGCCAGCGCGTTGACCTCGCCCGACATCTGTCCGCTCTCGTCCGCGACCACCTCGTCGGCGGCGGCTTCGGCAGCGTCGATGCGCTCGCGGATGGTGTGGTAGTGCTGCGGAGGCGTCGTCTCGTCGCTCATGGCTCGACATGGTACGGGGCGTCGACTGTGTACAGCACGTCCCCGTACAGGTTGATGAACCGGCTGGCGACGTCGTCAGGCAGCGTGGAACCAACCACCACCGCCTCGAGCACTGTGATGTTGTGGCGTCTCCGTGCTCTCGCCGGCAGGCCGATGAGCTGCTGCACCATGACGGGCTCCACCACCAGGGCTGTGATTCCGTGCTCGGCGATCGCCGCCAGGGCCGTCTCGGGGTCGAAGCGCCGGTGCAGGACGACAGTCGAGGAGAGTGCCGCGGCCACGCCGAGAAGGGTGGCGCCCCAGGGTTGCGAGATCGGCGCCGCGATGAGCATCGCCTGGCGAGCGCGGAGCGGAACCCTGCTGAGGATCGCCAGCGCGGGATCGGCGCCGCGGGGCAGCCCGGCCGGCGGGATCCCACGCGTCCCGTCGGCTCCGGTGGCGAGGACGGTGAACCGTCCCGTCCGCTCGGGTACCTGAGTCTCCAGCGCGCCGCGCTTGCGACGCAGGCGGTCGAGTGACGGCTTGGTGGTGGTGCGCTCTGTCCAGGCGAGGATGCGCCGGCTCGCCGGAATCGCATTCTCAACAACCGCCGAGAGATCCTGGTCGTGGACGATCGCGGTGATCGCCTGTCCGCGCACCGCTGCGGCGACCTGGGCGGCGGTGGCGGTGGCGTCGAGGAGCATCGCGTCAGCTCCCAGCCTGGTCAGCGCGATGGCCGCCTCGACGATGCCGCTGTGATTGCGGCACAGAATTGCCACGCGATCGCCGCCGGCGATGCCGAATCCCGCAAGGCCACGCGCCAGAGCGGCGGTCCGCCGGTCGACGTCGGCAAACGTCAGGGTGCCGGCGTCGTCCACCAGCGCGATGGCGTCGGGCTGCATGGCGGCAGCGGCGGCGTACGCTCCCGCCAGCGATGTGCCCCAGCGGTGCACCTCGAGGGCCGCCGCGAGCAACCGGTCCGGCCGGACCGGGCGGATGACGCCGGCACCGGCAAGCACCGCGGCGGCGCGCGCCTGGTGGGCGAGGAAGCGCAGGGGTCCGCCGTCAGCCGGCAACCCCGTCGCGCCATCGGTTCCCTCGCAGCGGGCGCGCACCGCGTCGAGGGTGCGGCGTACGTTGTGACGCACCTGGCGCGCCGAGACCTGGTCGGCGATCAGCCCCGCCAGCCCGCCCGGTGACTGGTAGGCGATGCGCAGTGTCAGCGTGCTGATTCCAGGGTCCAGCTCCCGGACGCGCCACCGGCCGCGCTGTTCGATCCCGGTGACGCCAGACCACGCCAGGTCGGCGCGGTCGCGGTACTCGACGACCTCCACCTCTCCGCCGACGTCGACCGAGCCGACGCGCATGCGCATGGCGTAGCGCGCGCCCACGCCTGTGGTGCCGGTGGGGCGGCACGGCTCCCAGCGGGTGACGCCGTGGATGATCGAGGAGTAGTGCTTGGGGTCGCCGATCACCTCCCAGATCTCGCCGGGGCTGCGGTGGATGGTGATCGCCTCGTCGACCCTCATGCTCAGCCCAGCACGGGTAGCCGGCGCTCGGAGGCGAGACCGGTGAGCGACTGCTGCATGCGCGCGATGACGTCGTCATAGACGGCGTCAATGTCCGGCTTGGGCCCGTACTCCTCGCGGAGATGGATCTGCGGGAGCACCTCGGTGGTGATCTTGGCGGGCAGCGGGATGTGGGTCAGCATGTCCCCGACGTTGAGCCCCCAGGGGATGGCCAGGGAGATGGGCAGCACCTTGAGGCGGAACATCTTGTCGAGCCGCAGCAGCCGGGCCAGGTTCTCGCCCCTGCTCAGGAAGAGGGCGGTCTCCTGGCCGCCGATCGACACCACCGGGATGATGGGGACGTCATTGCGAAGGGCCAGCCGGATGAATCCCTTGCGGCCGTTGAAGTCGACCTTGGCCGATTCCCACGAGGGCCGGTGGGTCTCGTAATCGCCACCCGGATACACCAGCACGGCGGCGCCGGCGTCCAGTGCCTTCTCGGCATTCGCGTGGCCGGCCGGGATGGTGCCGAACTTGCGCAGGTTGGGGATCCACGGCATGAGCGGCCCGAGCAGCAGCACCAGGTTGTGGGCGAGCTGGTAGAAGGGCCTCTCCACCCCGAAGTGGGTCTCGAACGCCAGGGTGAAGGCGAACGTGTCGACGATCATGTTGCCGCCGGAGTGGTTGCCGACCAGGAGCACTGGCCCGTCCTCGGGGATGTTCTCCATGCCCCGCGTCTCGGCGCGCAGGTACACGCTGGAGAGCATCCAGAGCAGCGGAAGATGGTCGCGGATGTAGTCGGGGTCGCGCTCATCGAGGTCGGCCTTGGGAATCCGCCGCCGCATCTCCAGGGACGCGGAGGAGGCCAGTCCCTTGAGCAGCCCCGGTTTCGAGCTCTTCGCGCGTGATGCGGCCACCTGTCGATACTGTCTCAGGTGACCTGCTCGTCGCAATCAGCGCGAACGCCAGCGAGCCGATCCGGGTGGATCGCGGCCCGCAACGCGGCGGCGGCCTCCTCGAAAGGAACGGCCAGTGCGTTGACCTCGCCCGACAGCTGTCCGCCCTCGTCGGCAACGACCTCGTCAGCGGCGGCCTCAGCCGCGTCGATGCGCTCGCGGATGGTGTGGTGGTGCGGAGGCGGTGTTTCGTCGCTCATGGCCCGACATGGTACGGGGCGGGCCACGCCTGCGACGCCTATCCTGCGCTGAAGTTGTGCGGGCCGTTCCAGTGGCCCGTGAACCAGGCCTCCCTCAGAGCCCCGCAACCATCCCGCCTCGACCGCTGACACCTCCCCACCGACGCCCACCAGCTGGGTCTCACCTCTCCGGACTCCCTCGCGTCTCCCCATCGCATCGCAGAGAATGGCCGGCACACACTTGCACTGATGTTGCAGTGCGTTACGATCTTTCTCGTGACCGCGCGAAAAGTCCGGCTCTGCGTGGTCTGCGGCTCCCCGCTGGAGACGCCGTCCAGGGGTCGGATGCCGAGGTTCTGTGGCGTGGCCTGCCGGATGGCCGCCTACCGTCGGCGCCGCCAGAAGCTCTCCGAGAAGATGCCGCGCTGGGAGGGACCGCAGGGGCGGCGGCGCCTCTCCCGACTGCGGACCTTCGAGCGCGAGCAGATCGCCCGGCTCGCCTGGGAGCAGCAGCGGGAGGAGCGCCGCCGCGTCCAGGCCGAGCAACCAGCGGCGTCCGGGAAGGGCTGGGAGCGTCCGCCGACTGCCGCCGAACTCGACGCCATGAGCGAGGAGCAGCTGCGGGCGATGGTGCCAGAGAAGCCCGACCCGCTCCCCGAGGACTGGATGTACGTCGCACCCCGCTGACACGATCGGCGAGGGGTTACGCCCGGCGCGCCTGCCGGACACCGCTATGGCTGCGGCCGCACCCTCACGGTTGCGAGCCAACTCTCTCGGAGGTTCGCGCTCGATGCCCTAGCGCCCCGACCCCACCATGACCAGGAAGTCGGCCGGCCGTACCACCGGCGGGACCAGGTTGGTGAGTTCGGTCAGGTGAACGTCACCGGAGATGAGGGCGTCGACGCCAGCTGACTGGGCCAGCGCGACGAGGTAGTCGTCCTTCGGGTCCCGCGTCACCGCCGGCCACGGCGGCGGCGCGTCGGGAGCAAGCTCGGCGATGGCCCCCAGGTCCGCGACAAACATGTTCGTCTCCTCCACCGGCCTCCGACGACGGATCCTTTCGTACCCGAACACTGTTCTCACCTCGTCCAGCAGGTGCGTCGACACCACCAGTTGCCACCGACTGTCCAGCGCCGCGGTGAGGAGCTGTCCAGAGGGTCCACGGGGGACCAAGGCAGCGGACACAAAGACGTTGACGTCGGCCACCCCTCGCAGCACCGACTACCGGCGCTCCTGCTGCCGTGCCCACTGTTTGGCCTCGTTGGCCAGCTCCATCGCCTCGTCGTCGGTGAGGTCGGTCGGCTGTTCCGCCCATTGACCCATGAGCCGCCGCAGGCTATCCCGCGCCTTCGCCGCCCGCCCGGATTGGAGGTAGGTCCGGAGCGCCTCCTCGATGACATCGTTCTCGCTGCAGTCGCTGGTCGCGGCGACTGCCTTGGTGGCGATGCGGAGGTCGTCGTCGAGGTAGACCGTGGTCTTGCGTCGAGCCATAGTCCAATCATACGGCATGATGGCATGAAGGCAAATCTCCGGAAGCTTCGAGGACGGTCCTGTCAGGCAGAGCCTGACGTTGTAAGGTGTGGCCTGACGTCCCGGCTGACTTGGAGGACAGCACGCGATGGCCGCAGCACCGAAGACGAGGGCAGCGACCTCGGTGTGCTCCTTTTGTGGGAAGGCGAGCGAGGAGGTGAGCAAGCTGATCGCCGGGCCGGGTATCTACATTTGCGATGGATGTGTCCAACTCTGCAATGACATCCTGAATGAGAGGGCAGCTTCTGGAGAGCCAGGGCTCCCTTGGAGGGACGGCCTGACCGATGAAGAAATGCTTGGCCAGCTTGCCCGCGTCGCCACTGCCAGTGCTCAAGTAGAGGAGAGCCTCCAAGTGTGGGTGGACGTCTTGCGTTCGCGCGGCGTCACCTGGGCGCGAATTGGCACCGCACTCGGGACGACCCGGCAGTCCGCCTGGGAGCGATTCGCAGGCGAGGAGTGATGTGATGATGCCGACGAGAGGAGCTAGTCAACATGGAAGGGCCGGCCGTCAACTCTCGGTGAACCAGCATGAGCGATGGGCAGCAGGAGGAGAGGGGCGAACCAGAGCACCCGACCGGAGAGGCTGCGTGGATTGGGGGCGGCGCGATGGGGGGCGACGAACGGTCAGGGGTCATGGGCGCAGCGGGGTGGAGCGAGCAATTGGCGGGCGCTCACGGTCCCCACCACCCCGCGCCGGGTGCCGCGAGCGTTCGGCTGGTTTCGCGTACTCCACGGTCGCCTCCCGGTCGCCAGACCGGCCGTAAGCCCGTGGCGGTGTTCTGCGTCGGAGCGTTCGCCGCGAGTAGGCACCGACCCGGACGACCCGCCGCCGAACGTTACGGAGACGACATAGCGCGGAGGCTCGGCGATGCGATGCTTCTTAGGGTGGTGACGGCTTGAACTCTCGACGATCCTTTGTGGCGCAGCGGTGGACTCGACCGCAATGGGTTACAGCTGCGGTGGTCCTCATCGCCGTCGCGGTCGCGCTGATCCTGATCTCTTTTCCCGCCGACCAGGGGTGGCTCACCTGGCCGGCGGTAGTCTCCTTCGTGGCGGGATCCTGCTTGGCAACGTCGGGCGATGGGGGCCGCCCAACTGGTTTCGGCACTCGTCGCACTTGGAGCACTTGCTGACCCGACCGTAGGGGTGAGCGGCCGCCACGGTCACCGCCACACGCGCCCGTCGCTTCTCGTCTTGTACAGCTTCCTTGCTGAGGGGCCAGCTTCCTCGGCCGCACCCATTCGGGCCGTTGGCCAGGTGACGGCCGATGCCACGCAGCCGTGGCCGGCGGTCGCGCGTGACCCGAAGGACGGCTACCTCGTTGCCCTGGCGATGACCGCTCGCGTGATGCCCTGGTCTCCAGCGATGCCTACCTGACCTCGCTTGTCCGATCTGGTCCGCCGGTGCCGACGACAGCGACGGTTGTGGCGATGGTCGACAAGGGACGATAGGGAGTCGTCCCGAGTCCCGGGACCGATGACGACGTTGTCGCGTGGAAGGCAATCACCGCTCACTCCAAGGTGATCTCCTCCGACAACAAGGGGGTCGGGACATTGGCGGGAGGTCGCCGCGCTGGAGCAGGAGGACGCTAGATCGCCACGGACATCTGAATACGGAGCCAAATGGAGCGGGAGAAGGGAGTCTCCCGCGAAAGTACCACCGCGTTTGGTGAGGTTAGGTTCTCGTACCGCTTGGACGCGGCCACGTGAGAAGACCGGAGCGTTCGAATCCTTTCAGGCTGTCGCCGGGGCCAACCTCATACCCATAGTCACCGCCGTCAGCGGGCACTGGGTTGTTGCGCCAGGACCACACGCACATGCCCACAATCCCGGCTGCGAACTGTGCGGCGACCTTGTCCTGGAGCAACGTCGCCCTCTCGGCCAGAGTGTTCGGGCTGATCGGTGGTTGACCGTAGGCTGGAGTGGAGGTCCAATCAATGCCCGTCTCTCCGACCATGAGGGGTTTATTGTCCGCATGACAATGATTGAGCGTGCCCTGCAAGCCGTTGTTTGGCTCAGTCAGGCCCATCGGGGAATACGGGTAGTTGTAGTCGTGATAGTCGCAGACATCAATGGGCGGACTTGCGTAGAGCGTCTGATAGTCACCGTTGTCCGAGCCGCACATCCCTGACGTGACGCCGAGAGAGACGAGGTGGTTGGGATCGATCGACTTGATAAGTCCACCCACGTCGTTGGCGAAGGCGAGTTCGGCGGCGAGCGCCGTGGCCTCGGTACAACTTCCATCGCTGTTGATTGCTCGGCCCTCATTCACCAACTGCCACATGGCTATGGTGGAATTTGAGGCGTAGCGGGTAACGATCGCGCTGACGTATGCACGATATGTCAGCACTTGCGGGGGTGATGAAGCAGTCTGAATCTGCGTCGAGTAGCCTCCCTGCCACCACGGCAGAAACTTCTGCGCGCCGTCATCATTCGGGTCGCCTGCTCCGTTCCCCTCGTTACCCAGGACCAGAATCACCCTCTTCCCGTGGGAGGCGAAGGTTGCGAGCAGGGTGTCGAGATTCGTCCAGTTGATCGCGCCGTTCACAATGTTGAAGGTCTGAAAATCAAAGATCCGAGCCACAGCCTGCTGCGTTCCCCAGCCAGTCAACTCCGTGTTGAGGTCGGGCGCCCAGCTATGCATGGCATATGGCATGTTGAAGCCCGTGAAGGTGTAGGGGAGGCTATTCAGCGTCAGCCCAGTCCCCGAACGCTGGACGAAACCACTGGATGGGGGCAGGGGACGTAGGCGTCGGGGTGGCGGTGGGCGTGCCCGTGTTGGGGCAGGGGACGTAGGCGTCGGGGTGGCGGTCGGCGTGGCTGTCGGCGTGGGTGTCGGAGACGGCGCGGCCGTCGGGGTTGGCGTGGCGGTGACGGTACTGGTGGCGCCTGTCCCGGCTATCGCACTCGGCCGCCGAGGGATCCCAGGGCTGGTGTTGCCATTCGCGGTGTGCGATCCGGCGGACCGTGTGGCCACCGGCACCGAGGTGGCGGTGGCGACCGTCAGCATCATGGCGAGGCAGACAGAGGCCACTGCTACGCGGAATAGAGATCGGGGGGACACGCAGCCACCGTACCTCCGCAACCCTTGACGCCTTTAGCGGATTGCCAAGGCGTGACGCAACCATCACCAAACCATGCGATGGCGCAAGGGCACCGCGAGGGCCGGCCCGCCGCCGGTTCTCGAGGGCGATGACATGTGGCCTTCGACCAAGCTGGAAGACCAGCTGCCCTTGATGGAGGACTCAGACGTGGTGCTCGTGTACGGGCCGGCCATGCTCATCGATGAGTATGGGTGTGCGTACGCACGCCACTGGGACGCACCCAAAGGCAGCCGTGCGCGCAACGACCCTGTCGGTTCGATCCTTCCCGCGCTCGTCCGCACCGACCTTGTGGTCACGTCCACGGTGATCGCCCGACGCCGCTCTCGAACAGATAGGTGGGCTCGTGCAGTCCAAGTGGCATCCCTAACGTGGATCTCCCACACCTGGCTCCAGATGGCAACAGTAGGCCGCTTCGCGCGTTCTCAGCGCATCGCGGGCTATTGGCGCCGACAAAATTTGTTCCAGTAGTTTTGCAGTAGCTCGCCCGGGTCCCAGGACCCGTTTTGACACCTTCGTTGAATGCCATGAAGAGGGCCTCCAACTGGCAGCCTTCGGGTTGTCAGACAGCGGAGACAGCAGAGGAGGCCCCGGAAGCAATGGTGCATGTTGGCCTGGATCTCAGCAGGAAGCGAGTGGACGTCCACGTGATGAACGACGCCGGCGAGACCATCGATACCTGGGCGGTGCTCCCCGATCGGGATGGCCTGGGCGCTCTCGCGCGTCGCCTCGAGACGCACGGAGAGCCCGTGTACGCCGCGATCGAGTCCATGAACGGCGCCCGGTTCGTCCATGACGAGCTGGAGATGGCCGGGTGGCGCGTCGACGTGGCCGATGCGGTGCGGGTCAAAGGCCTCGCCCCGCTCGCGTGCAAGACCGACAAGATCGATGCGCGAGTGCTCGCCGAGTTGTGCCGTCGCGACCTGGTGCCGGCGATCTGGCTCCCCAGCCCCGAGCACCGCGGCGAGCGCGAGCGCTCCCGCTGGCGCCTCCATCTGGTTCGCCACCGCGTCTCCCTGAAGAACCGGGTCCACGCCACCCTGCTGGCATTCGGTCACCAGTGCCCGACGTCGGACCTCTTCGGCGTCGAGGGCCGTCGTCGCCTCGCCGCACTGCACATTCCCGAACCCTGGCTCGGAACACTGGAAGCCAGCCTGCGCCTCATCGATCAACTGGAGGCCGAGATCGACGGCTGTGAGCGCGAGTTGCGTACGCTCGGTGCTCAGCATGCGTACGTCCCCAACCTCATGACTGTTCCAGGCATCGCCCTCTCTGTCAATAATCCCTGAGACAGTTCCCCTCCTTTTATTAGGCACCTTGAGGGCGTACCAGGGAGCACACGATGACAACGGAGATCCTGCCGACGCGGCCGACTTTCGAGGCGCCGCCGCGGCCTGACCCAGAGGTGCTGGAGCGGCCCAAGCGCCGGCTTCACCGCCGAGTACCGCATGTCCATCGTCCGCCAGGCGGACGCCTGCACACACAAGGGTGAACTGGGGGCGTTGTTGCGCCGCGAGGGCTTGTACTCGTCCATGCTCGCCGATTGGAGGCGGCAGCGAGACCGTGGGCTGGCCGCCATGGACCAGAAGCGTGGGCGCAAGCCGACGCCTCCGGAAGAGACCGAACTCATGCGTCTGCGCCGGGAGAACGCAAAGCTCACCAAGGACTTGGCGGCGGCCAGGATGGTGATCGACGTTCAAAAAAACGTCTCGGCACTCTTGGGGATCGCCCTCGAGAGTGCAGAGCCGGGGACCACGCCATGATCGATGCCTCCGTGGCCAAGCTGACACCGTTGGTGGGCACCGCTGCTGCGTGCCGTGCGTTGAGCGCGAGCCGTGCCGGGGTGTACCGCCGGCGGGCGCCGCAGCCGGTGACGGCCCAGTTCATGGTGGGCAGAGGATCACACCGTGCGCTATCCGTTGCGGAACGAACCAGGGTGTTGGACGCGCTGCATTCCGATCGCTTCGTCAACGACTCGCCGGCCCAGGTGTACGCAAGGCTCCTCGACGAGGGGACATACCTGGCCTCACAAAGCACCATGTATCGCCTGCTGGCCGCGAACGGTGAGGTCCGCGAGCGTCGCGACCAGCTGCGCCGCCCCAACTACACCAAGCCCGAACTCTTGGCTACCAAGCCGAACGAACTGTGGTCCTGGGATATCACGAAATTGCTCGGCCCGCAGAAGTGGATCTACTACTACCTCTACGTCATCCTCGACGTCTTCAGCCGCTACGTCGTCGGCTGGATGGTGGCGCATCGCGAATCTGCTGTCCTGGCCGAGAAACTCATTTCAGAGACGCTGGCCAAGCAGGGGATCACGCGTGACCAGTTGACGATCCATGCTGACCGCGGCTCATCCATGACCTCCAAGCCGGTGGCGTTCTTGCTCGCCGACCTGGGCGTGACGAAATCCCATTCGCGACCGCACGTCTCCAATGACAACCCGTTCTCGGAGCCTGTGGGTGCCGATAATCCGGTTCACATCCATCGGCGCTGCGGCGCGCCCGCCTCAAAGAGCATCGGTCAGGATCCACGTATGGTCATGTCCTTCTGCTACTGGATGCTGCGTCGCCTTCTGGAGTCGGTCGTGCTGCGCGGCCGGCGCGAGCTCACCAATGAGATCGAGTTGCTGGTGCTGCGGCACGAGGTCGCCGTGCTGCGCCGGCAGGTGTCCCGGCCGCGGTTCCGGCCCGCCGATCGGGCGTTGATCGCCGCGTTGGCGCGGCTGCTACCCGGGGAACGGTGGGCCAGCCTGATCGTCTGCCCGGCGACGGTGCGCCGCTGGCATCGTAATGCGCTGGCACGGCGCTGGACCTATCCGCGGCATGGCCCGGGTCGTCCGCCGGTCGAGGCTGCGGTCGCCGAGCTCATCGTGCGGCTGGCGCGGGAGAACCCGACCTGGGGCTATCGGCGCATCCAGGGCGAACTCGCCCGGCTCGACGCCCGGGTTGCCGCGTCGACGGTGTGGCAGGTACTGCAGCGCGCGGGCGTGCCACCGGCGCCGCGACGCGCCTCGGAGACCTGGCGCGCGTTCCTGCGGGCACAGGCCGCAGGGATCGCCGCCTGCGACTTCGTCAGCGTGGATACGGTGTTCTTCTGCCGGCTCTACGTGCTCGTGTTCATCGAACTGCAGACCCGGATCGTGCATGTGGCGGGAGTCACCGCGCATCCGACCGGAGAGTGGGTGACCCAGCAGGCCCGCAACCTCATCAGCACGTTCACCGACCGGGCGGCC